>Ga0334890_1000236_pt1 | contig 105748 bp, 71 predicted proteins | sample GraSluR1_MG_3_FD_207220 | JGI IMG/M metagenome (GOLD analysis project Ga0334890, IMG submission 207220) | Sludge microbial communities from methane-producing bioreactor in Wageningen University, Netherlands - Granular Sludge_31_08-R1 | ecosystem: Engineered > Bioreactor > Anaerobic >... | reverse complement strand
TTTCACGGCTGGAGCCGGGGCGTAGGATGGGCGGGCGTTATGGCTTGGCGGCAGTGGTGGGTACGGCGGGGGTGGGGATTGGCCATCGGGGCGGCGGTGACGGCCGCCATGATCCTGGCCTACGCCCTGGGTCTGTTCGACCGGCTCTCGCTGGCGCTGCTGGACTTCGGCTTTCGCCACGTCGCACACATCGACGCCGACCCGCGGATCGTAATGGTCGACATCGATGATCCCGCGCTGGAGCGGATCGGACGGTGGCCGTGGAATCGACGCGACGTCGCAGACCTGATCGACGCACTGCACGAGTGCGGCGCGGGCATCATCGCGATGGACATCGTGTTTGCGGAGCGCCAGGCCCCGCGCCTGGAGCACCCGTCCCTGTCCGCGGCCAGCGTCGTCGACCCGCCCACGACGATCCTCGGCGACGTCTCGCTGGACGATGCGATCCACGACGATGAGGAACTGGCCCGAGCCATTCAGCGGGCGGGCAACGTCTATCTCGCCATGTTCGGCAAGCCGGCCCCGCCCCCTCGCCGTGCTTCTGGCGTGTCCCCGGCTTGTGAAACGGCGCCGCCTGTGCTCGAAGCCGTGATGGATGAGGGAGCCGTGGCGGCGGAGTCGGTTGCCCTGGCGAAGTCCGGCACGGAGGCGGGCCGGCTGTTTCGCGAGCTGGTGGACGCGCTGATTCAAGACTTCGCGTTGGACGGGCCGGCGCTGGCCGCGCAGACGGGCGTTCCAATCGCAGTGGTCGAGCGATGGCTCCCCCGCGCGAAGCGACTTGCGGCGGCTTGCCACGTTCACACTGTGCTCGAGCACAAGGCCGCGGCGTCATTCGGCGAGGTGCTCGAATCGGCCCTTCCCGGGGCCGGTCGGGATGAGCAGTCGTTCGAGCGAGCCGAGCTGCGCCTCGCCTACGGCGATTTCCGGAGCCGAGAGGCGGCGGTGGCTCGCTACGGGCCGTGCGGCGCACTGGGAGACGTTCTGTCGCGTGTCTTCGGCGTGTCCGCGCCGCTCTCGGAATTGGGCGAGGCAGCCAGGGGGGTGGCGCTCGTGACGTTCGAGCCGGACGCGATCGACGGGGTCCTGCGTCATCTGACGGTGGTGACGAGGATGGGCGACCGGCTCGTGCCGCACCTCGGCTTCGCGGTGGCCTGCGACCTGCTCCGCATCAATCTTGCCAGAACCACCGTCACGCCGGATGGGCAGTCTCTGGAGTTCGTGAATCAGGAGGGCAGCCGGCGCTGGCGCGTGCCCATCGGGCCCGAAGGCAAGACGCTCATCCACTGGCACGTTGACCCGGACAACCCGTCCTGGGACGGAAGTTTCACCCACGTGCCCGCGGCCCGGGTCATGGAGGTCCCGCTGAACCGCCGGGCCATCCAGGCCAACATGGACCTGCTGGCCCTCACCCGCGCACGCGCCGTCCTGCTGCGCTTTCGCGATCAGCCGGCGGCCTACGCCGACTACGCCCGTCAGATCAGGGCCCGCAACGCCCTTCGTCGCGAAGGCCTGCCGGTGCGGGACGATCTGGACGTGGAAATCAACGAGACGGAGCGCCAAACGGAGGCATGGCTCGAACTGACCCACAGAGAAATCGAGGGCCTTGCTCCGGAAGACGCCGACGAGGCGGCGTTTTTCGGCGAGGTCCGCACCCTCTACCAGCAGTGGGTCGCCGGAGACCTCGTCCGCGACGTCGAAGCGAAAAACACCGCCCTGCAAACGCGCAATGAAACACTCGCGGAGGAACTGCGAGCGATGCTCGATGGCCGGGTCTGCTTCGTCGGCTACACCGCGACGGCCCTCGGCGACATCGTGAATTCGCCGGTCTTCCAGAACATGCCCGGGGCGCTCGCCCACGCAAACTTGCTGAACACCATGCTGCATGATCGATTTCCGCGGGTGTCGACGCGCGGAACCGGGGTACTTGTGATTCTGCTCGGCGGCGTGCTGATCACGCTACTCACTTCACGGTACGGGCCGGGCGTGAGCCTGCTTGGCGTGTTTGTGCTAATGGGCCTGCAACTGGCGATCAGTGGCGCGGCCCTGCGTTGGCGCGACTATTACGTCACCGGCACCGTGGCGGCGTTGTTCACCCTGTTTGTCTCCTGGGCCTTCATCACGCTGTTCCGGCAGGTGGTGGAGCAGCGGGCGCGGCGGCAGATTGCCCGGTCGCTGGCCCGGCAGACATCACCGGCCATCGCCGCCCAGATCGCCCGTGGGGCGACGGAGGCGGATTTTGCGCCTCGGCCGGCGGAGGTCACGTGCTATTTCAGCGATTTACAGGGGTTCACGACCCTGTCTGAGGCGATCGGCCCGGAGCGCACCAAGGAGGTGCTGAACCGGTACCTGGGCACGATGAGCGAGGTGCTGCTGCGGCACGGAGGCTCCAGTAAGTTCATGGGGGACGGAATCTTCGCATACTTCAACTCGCCAATCTGGGCGTGCCCGCAGCATCCCCAGGCCGGGTGCGAGGCGGCGCTGGCCTGCCGGGCGGCGCTGGACCGGCTCAAGGCGGCGGAGGCCGGCGGGCCCAACGCGACGGAGTTCGGCTCGCTCGTGATGCGGGCGGGGATTCACACCGGCGCCGTGTTCGCGGGATCCTACGGCAGCGGCGAGCGCGCGGAATATACGTGCATCGGGGATACGGTGAACCTGGCCGCCCGGCTGGAGCCGGCCAACAAGGTGTTCGGGACCACCATCCTCGTGTCGGAGGCCACGTACGAGGCCGTGGACGAGGATTACGTCTTCCGCTGCCTGGGACGTTTGCAGGTCAAGGGCAAGACCCGAGCGGTGATGGTGTACGAGCTGCTCGGCCGATCGGACCAGGTGGACGAAACGCTCCGTCAATATGCGGAAGCTTTTGCAGAAGCGATATTTCTGTTTGGGCAGCGGCGCTGGGAGGAGGCTTTGCGGGCGCTGGACAACTGCGCTCGGCTGCGGGAAGGCGATGTGGCGCTGGACCTCTACGAATCGGAGATTCGACGGCTCCGCGACGATCCGCCGCCGCCCGAATGGAACCGCGCCATCGAACTGACCACCAAATGATTTCACATCACGTGAACACCTTCTTTTCCAAGGACCGGTAAAGTCGGGCCTGCAAACTTCCGAAAGACAATTTGTGCACTGTGGCGGAGCCGCAGCGGGGTCGTGGCGTGGACGACCGAATGGCGGTGCCGGCACGGTCCCATCAAGGTGCAGCACCGTGCGCGACTATCCGTATCCGATGGCGAACGGTAACGCGAACCCGACGTATGCCATTGCCGAAGGGCTCTTCGGCGTGCTTGAGCACATGGCCGAGCACCTGACCGACCTGGAGAACAAAGGTCGGGCCCTGACCGCCAACTACCAGCACCTCGACGAACAGATTTCGCTGGCCACGCAGATTCAGCGGGCCCTGTTGCCGCACGAGTCTGTCGCATCAACGGGGGCGGAACTGCGTACGGTGTACCGCCCGGTGGACCGGGTGAGCGGCGACATTTACGACATCGTGCGGCTGGATGAAACGCGGCTGGGCATTTCGCTGGCCGACGCGACGGGCCACGGCGTGGGGGCGGCCCTGCTGACGGTGTTCATCAAACGCATCTTCCAGGGCAAAGAAATCGAGAACGGGTCGTATCGCATTGTGCCGCCGGATGAGATTCTGCGGCGGCTCAACCGCGAACTGCACGGCATGAGGTTGCGCCAGTGCCCCTACGTGACGGCGCTGCACGCGGTCTATGACGAATCCCAACGGCGGCTGACTTTCGCGCGAGGTGGAATGCCTCTGCCGGTGTATGTGCCGGTGGGCGGCACGCCTCGGCAGATCGGCAGCGGCGGGCCGCTGGTCGGGGCTTTCGCGGACAGCCGGTTCGAGACCGTCGAGATGAATCTGGCGCCGGGCGACCGAATCCTGTTCTTTACCGACGGACTCAGCGCGCTGCTGTGCGGCCGGAACCCGCAGGCGCCGTCGCACGACCTGACGCAGATCCCCTCGTTTGCCGAGGCGCTGCGCCTGCCGATCGACTCCTTCCTGACGCACATCCACAAGCTGATCGACCACACACCGTCGTCCGCCTGGCACGGAGACGACATCACCCTCATCGCTCTCGACGTGACGTCGGGGGGCGGGCTGACCTCGCCCGGCCTATTGACCTGAGGCAAAAACCTCGTCCAGTTGCTCACACCAGGTGTGGATGATCATCAGGTGTGCTTCCTGAATGCGCGCCGTGCGGGCGTCGGGCACAACGATCTCCGTGTCGGCCAGTCCGAACACCGGCTTGGGGGCCTCGGGCGATCCGCTGCGGCCGAGCAGTGCGATCGTGCGCGCCCCGTTGTCGCGGGCGGCCTGAAGGGCACGAGCCACGTTCTGCGACGCGCCCGACGTGGAAAGCCCCACCACGCAGTCTCCCGGCCGGGCCAGGCCGCGGACCTGGCGCGCGAACACGTCCGCCGGGTCGTAATCGTTGATCAGGCACGTCAGAAGGGGACCGTCGGAACTGAGGCAGACCGCGGCCAGGGGCACGCGATTGGCGCGATACCGCCCGACCAACTCGCCGCAGAAGTGGGCCGCCTGCGACGCGGAACCGCCGTTGCCGCACGCGAAGACCGTCCGACCGGCCTGGAGTGTCTGCACCAGCGTTTGTGCGGCCTGGTCGATCGGTCCGCCGAGCGGTCCGAGCCGCGAGTGCAGGTCCAGCCCTTCGGCCAGCGCTTGTTTCCAGAGGCTCATACGTCTTCCATTCTATGCCAGAAGGCCCGCCACGACATAGAGCAGGGTGGCAGCCATTCCGGCGGTCAGGGCATAAGGCAACTGTGTCCGCACGTGGTCAATGTGGTCTGACGCGGAGGCCATGGACGACACGATGGTGGTGTCGGAGATGGGCGAACAATGGTCGCCGAACACACCGCCGCCCAGCACCGCGGCCACCACCAGGGGCATCGGAGCGCCGAGGGTCCGGGCCACCGGAATGGCGATGGCCAGCATGATGGCGAAGGTGCCCCAGCTTGTGCCGGTGGAGAAAGCGATGGCGCAGGAAACCACAAACACGAGCGGCGCGACGGCCCAGAGGGGCAGGCTGCCGCTGATGACGGAGGCGACATAGTCCCCCGTGTGCAGTCCGGTCTTGCACAGCTCACCGATGGCGAAGGCCATCATCATGAGCACGCCCAGCGGCACCAGGGCCGATGCGCCCTTGAAGCACACGTCCACCCATTCCCGCACCTTCATAATGCCCTGCACGCGGTAGAGGACGCCCGCGAACAGCACGGCCGTCAGCACCGCCCAGAGCACGGCCGTGGAGCCGGAGCATTCGCCCAGGACGTTCCAGAACGTTACGGGCAGCTCCTGGTCCGCGCATCCCCGATACCCGGTATAGGCCAGGCCCACCGGGACCATCGCCACCATGACGGCGATCGGCAGGATCATGTTGAACGCCCGGCGCGGCGTGCCCTCGTGGGGCGGCAGGGCCAGCACCTCGTCGGAAATCATGGGGCGCGCCCCGTCGCGGAGCAGCTTGCCTTCACAATCGGCGCGGCGCTCGGCCGTTCGCATGGGGCCGAAGTCCCAGCGCGTCACCAGAATCGTAAACAGCAGAATGAGGCTGAATATCGCGTAGAAGTTGAAGGGAATGGCCCGGATCAGCAGCGGTACGGGCTGTTCAATGTCGTGCGAGGCCAGTTGGATGAGAATAAACGCGCCCCAGCCGTTCAGCGGGATCATGACGCACGTCGGGGCGGACACCGTGTCGCAGACGTACGCGAGCTTCTCTCGCGAGATGCGCAGGCGGTCAAAGATCGGCCGGGCCACGGCCCCGGTCACCAGGCAGACGATGCTGGACTCGATGAAGGTGGCCATGCCCACGCCCATCGCGAGCAGGCCGGCGCTGCGCCGCCCGCGCACGATGCCTGCGCCTTGCGCAAATCGCACGAAGCCGTCCACGCCGCCGCTGCGCTGAATCAGGGCGATCAACGAGCCGACCATAATGCTGAACAGAATCGTTCGCGTGTTGCCGGGCTGGGCAAAGACCTCCACGCAGGCGTCGATCGTGGCCACAAGCCCGACCGCGACGTTCCAGTCGTTCACGATCACGTATCCGACCGCGATTCCCGCAGCCAGCGACAGGAAGACCTGCCGGGTCACGATGGCCAGAAGGATGGCCAGGGCCGGAGGCACAATGGACCACAAGCCGAATGGATGATCGACCGCGCCGAGCATTGGGGTCGGATTCTACCGGGCCGCCGCACGCGGGGAAAGCAGCGCCACAGGCGGCTTCCGGGCATGCGGTCAAGCGATTCCGGCCCGGCTGCCGATACTCCGTCCGGGACCGTGCCCCGATGGCGTGGCGGGAAGGCCCCGGAGACGACGGGATGAGCAGGCGACGACAGACCGTGCGACGACGCCGGCGGGTGGCGGTGGTGACCGGCACTCGGGCGGAGTACGGCATTCTCCAGTCGCCCATGCGGGCCATTGCCGACCATCCGCGACTGGAACTGCAGCTCGTCGTCTGCGGCATGCACCTGCTCAAGCGGTTCGGGCACACGGTGGACCAGATTCGCCGGGACGGCTGGCGCATCGCCGCCCGAGTCCCGATGCAGCGCGGGACGGATTCGCCGATCGACCAGGCGGAGGGTCTTTCCCGCGGCGTGGCGGGCATGGCGAAGTTCTTCGAGCGGGCCGGCACGGACATCGTGCTGGTGCTCGGGGACCGCATCGAGGCGTTCGCGGGGGCGCTTGCCGGCTTCGCGACGGGCCGGTTGGTCGCACACGCGCACGGCGGCGACGTCGCACCGGGCCACCTCGACGAAGGACTGCGGCACAGCCTCACCAAGCTGGCTCACATTCACCTGGCCGCCTCGCGAGACGCCGCGCGTCGAATCATTCGCATGGGTGAGGACTCGGGCTGCGTCCACGTCGTGGGGGCCCCGGGCTTGGACCGGCTGTTTGAACTGAAACGGGAAACTCCACGCGCGTCCGCGCGGACCGGGCCCGTCCTGGTGGTCCAGCACCCGTGCGGACGATCGGCCGAGCAGGAGCGGCGCGTGATGGCGGGCATCCTGCGGAGCGTGGCCGCCACCGGGTTGAACATGGTGGTCCTCTACCCCAACAGCGACCGCGGCCACACGGGCATTGTCGCGGCGATTCGGGCCGAGCGTTCCCGTTTTGGCCCTGGAGCGTTGCGCGTGGCGCGATCCCTGCCTCGGGATGAGTACCTGCGGCTGCTGCTCTCGGCGCGGGTCCTCGTCGGCAACTCCTCGAGCGGAATCGTGGAGGCGGGCGCCGCCGGCGTGCCGGTGGTGAATATCGGACGGCGCCAGGCGGGCCGGTTGCGGGCGGGCCCCGGCGTGGTGGACTGCGCGGAATCCATGCAGGCCGTCCGGTCGGCGTTGAATCGCGCCTTGCGGCTACGTCCGAGAATGCCGGGCGTGAATCCGTACGGCCGCGGCGGGGCCGGCCGGCGGATCGCCGCCGTCCTGGGCCGGGTGTCGCTGAGTCCGGATCGGCTCTTCAAGCAGATCAGCTACTGACCCCATTCTTCCCTAAACCGGCACTGCCGGGCCGACGATGAGTAGTCCGGTATTCCCCCTACGACGGGGGGATCGCGCACTTTTTTTGTCCAGGGGGCTCCGGCATGGCAGTCGAAGCGCAGACCCGTGAGAAAGACATCGTGGCGAAGGCGCTGGCGGCGATCGGAGAGATCGCCACGCTGCCGGAAGTCACCGTGAAAATCATCGAGATCGTGGAGGACTCCCGGAGCACGGTGCGTGACCTGCACGAGGTCATCAAACGCGACCCGGCCCTGTCCACGAAGATTCTGCGGGTGGTGAACTCGGCCTTCTACGGGCTTCCCGGTCAGATTGCCAGCGTGGACCGGGCGATCATTCTGCTGGGATTGTCGGCGGTGAAGAACATCGCCATCGCGGCGTCCATCTCGCGGTTGTTCAAGGGCGGGAAGATATCCGCCTCGTTCACGGCCAAGGACTTGTGGCGGCACAGCCTGGCCGTCGGCGTGGTCTCGCGCGGAATCGCCAGGGCGGCGGGCGTGGTGGGAGCGCTGGATGAGATCATGCTGGCCGGCCTGATTCACGACCTGGGCCTGCTGGTGGAACGGCAGGCGTTTCCGGAGGAGCTGGCCCAGATCATCGACCGCTGCCAGCAGACCGGGCAGGACCTGCTGACGGTGGAGACGGAGATGCTGGGCGCCAATCACCAGGTCTTCGGCGACGCGCTGACCACCAAGTGGCGGTTCCCGCGGAACCTGCGGGCCGTGATCGGATTCCACCACTTCCCGGACCGGCTCTCCCCGGAGCTGCAGCAACTGGGCATGATCGTGCAGGCGGCGGACATCGTGTGCTGCAAGGAGAAAATCGGCTTCCACCTGACCACCCGCGCCGATTTCACGGACGATCTTTTCCAGGGCGCGGGCATCACCCAGGAGCAGTTGACCGAGATCACGACCGGTCTGGACGAGCAACTCAGCGAGGCGGAAGGAATGCTGATCGGCTGAGAATGATTTGACAGCTTCCTCTGTAAGACGAAGGCCCGTCCGCCTCTCAAACGGATGGGCCTTCTTGCTGCGCCTCCGGCCTGTCCAGACTGCCGCCGACTTGACGCGGGCGGGCGGATCGACCCTGATAGGGGCCGTCGGTCTGCCTGGGGCCGGCCGGAGGCGGGTATGGAATTCGAGTATTGCGTCGTGGATGCCTTCACGGACCGGCGATATCGGGGCAACCCGGCCGCCGTTGTATTCGGAGCGGACGCCCTGGACGGACCGCAGATGGTGGCCATCGCCCGGGAGTTCAACCTCAGCGAAACGACGTTCATCTTCCCGCCGGACGTGCCCGATGCGGCCGTTCGATTTCGCTGGTTCACGCCCGCCATGGAGGTGAAGCTCTGCGGGCACGCCACGCTGGCGGCCGTCCACGCCATGGTGGAGCGAGGCCGGTTTGCGACCCTGCGCTCCGACCCGCAGACCCTGCTGCCCATCCAGACCGCGTCCGGCACGCTGACCGCCCGCATGGAGAAGATGCCCACGGCGGACGATGCGTGGCTGGTCTGGCTGGACCTGCCGACGCCGCGACTGAACCCCATCCAGTTGAACGCCGACCGGCTCGCCCGGCTGCTGGGCACCACGCTGGATGCAATTGACCGCTCGTTGCCCCTGATGCGGACGCAGGACGGCGACGTGCTTCTGTTTCTGCACGACCTGCAGACGCTGCAATCGCTGGTGCCGGAAGTCAACGGCCTGCGAGACTTCTCGTTGAAGCAGCGCATCCGCGGGTTCTGCGTGGCCACCCTCAACACGCTGGCCGATTCCATCCACGCGCAATCCCGGTTCTTCGCCCCGGCCGCGGGCGTGCCGGAAGACCCGGTGACGGGCAGCGTCCACGGGCCCCTGGCCACCTACCTCGTGGTGAACGAGCTTGTTCCGTTCTACCAGAACACGGCGGCCGTCCACTGCGTGCAGGCCGAGCCGGGCGGCCGGGCGGGCGCCGTTCGGGCCCTGGTGACCAAGCATGCGGGGGAGGGTTATTCCGTCCGCATCGCCGGGCAATGCGTGACGACAATGAGGGGGAAGCTGACGGTCTGAGCCCCAAGCCGGCGGCGGGCCGGCTGGCGTGCGTCTGTCTCCCGGTCGGGGTCCGGTTCAGCGCAGCGGATCGCGGAACAGGCGGCGGGTCACCGTCTTGGCCTCGTCGATGCGGGCCTGGTGCTCGGCCCGGGCGCGGAGCAGGCTGCGAACGCGGGCCTTCAGTTCCTGGGCGTTGAACGGTTTCGTGACGTAATCGCTGGCTCCGATGTCCAGGCCGTGGATGATGCTCTGGGCGTCGGTCCGCTCCGCCGTCAGGAACACGATGGGGAAATCCAGCAGTCCGAACCGCTCCCGCAACTGCTCGCACAGTTCGTAGCCGTTCGTGTCGGGCATCTGCACGTCGAGAATGGCAACGTCCGGGGCGAACTCGCCGATTCGTTCCATCGCTTCGCCTGCGCTGGCGGCCGTGACCACCTCGCACGGTTCATCGTCGAAGACCTCGCACAGCAGGTCGAGATTGTCGGGTATGTCATCCACCACAAGCAGTCGATAGGTCGTGCATTGATCCATTACACGTTCTCCAGTTGCGATTCACACCGCGTGGGCCGCCCGCTCAGCCGGCGTCCGGCGCTGCGGTCGCCGGACCTTGGGTCTCCGCGGAGTGCGGGTCCCGCCCCAGCTCCTCCAGAAGACCGAGCAATCCCTCTTCGGTGGCGGCTCGTTCCGGGAACAGCCGCGTGATCGATTCCAGCAGGTCGAGCGATTTCAGGGTCCGGTCGGAGTCCACGCCCTGAAGCATCCGGTCGGACGCCTTGCGAATCAGCCGTTGCGTCTCCACGACGCCCAGCCGAACCACCGCTTGAAGAACGGTCCGCACGCGGTGGCGTCCGGCGTACGTGGGCGAGTTCGCCACGCGGATCAGCCGCTCCCCCAGGGCCGTCTCGCCGGAGATCAGGTCGTGAATCGCCTCCACCGTCCCGACGCCGTCCGTGTGATCGGCCAGCCGGGCGTGTTGCACAAGTTCTTTCGTCTGCCGCGCGGTGTGGGCGATCATCCGCGGGTCCGGATCGGCCGTCTCGGCGGCCGCGGGTTGCGGGCGCTCCGTCAGACACGCCCGCATTTCGCTCAACAGGCGATCGCGGGAAAGCGGTTTGGCCAGAACGTGCGTGCAGCCCAGGCGGCCGGCCGACAGGACGTTCTCCTTGCTGGCGTAGGCCGTCTGGAGGATCACCGGGATGTGCTGGAGTTGTCGGATGGCTCGCAGCGAGCGGACGACGCTCAGCCCGTTCATGTTGGGCATGTTCAGGTCCAGCAGAATGATGTCCGCGCCCGGATCGAGGGCCAGCCGGATGCACTCTTCTCCCGACCGGGCCCGTAGGAAGTTCCAGACCTCGCCGTCCAGGTAGTCCTCCAGGAGGTCCAGGTTGTCCGGCAGGTCGTCCACGCCGAGAACGGTGATGGATTGCAGGTCAACCTCGCCGGTCACGATGACGCCTCCTCGCAAAGCTGCGGGTTGTTCGGACGAAGCTCCCGGCCGCCCCCGTCTGCGCACGCAATTCGATTCACGAGGTCCACGAGGTCCCGGATGGCAATCGGCTTGGAGATGTAGTGGTCGCATCCGGCGGCCAGGCACGTCGCGCGGTCCTGCGGCATGGCGTTGGCCGTGACCGCGACGACCGGGATCGCCCGGAGTTCCTCCATGCCGCGCAGACGTCGGACCACGGACAGTCCGTCCAGCTCGGGCAGGCGCATGTCCAGGAGGATCAGGTCGGGTCGCACACGGGCCGCCAGGTCAAGGCCCTCGGGCCCGGTGCGGGCGTGCACCAGCGTGTGCTCGTCGCCCAGTGCATCGGCGATGAGGTCATAGCTGTCCTGCGTGTCTTCGACTACCAGAATCGTGCTCATGGTCCGTCTTCCCATTCGCGGTCCGGCGGAGTCCCTGCGTCGATCGCCCGTCTGCCCGATTCACACGGATGCGTTCTGCACGGCCTCCCCGACATCCGTGAGCGGCTTGTCCTCTGCGATGGCCTGACACCAGGGCAGGGAGGCGGTGAAGCAGGTTCCCACGCCGATTGTGCTGCGGACGTCGATGCGTCCGCCCATCAGCCCGCACAGGCGTTTGCAGATCGCCAGCCCCAGCCCGGTGCCGCCCGCCCGGCGGGTGTTCGAGGAATCCACCTGTTCAAATTCGTGAAAGATGCGGTCCAGGTGCTCGGCGGCGATTCCGATGCCGGTGTCGTGGACCTCGATGACCAGTTCGTCCGCGTCGACGCGAGCGCGAACGAGGATTTGACCCGCCTCGGTGAACTTCGCCGCGTTGCCGAGCAGGTTGATCAGGATCTGGCGGAACCTCAGCTCGTCGCCCATCCAGGAGCCTGCCTGCGCGACCGACGGGTGCAGGTCGAGTTGCAGGTCCACGGCGCCCGCGTGAAGCAGCGGCCGGGTCAGCTCGACGCAGTCGTCCAGGACGTGCCCGACGTCTACGGGCGCCAGGTCCAGCGTCAGGCGGTTCGCCTCAATCTTGGACAGATCGAGGATGTCGTTGATCAGGGCGAGCAGGTTGTGGGCGTTTCGGTGGACCTTCTCCAGGCGCGTGGCTCGCTTCGGGCTCGGCGAGTCGACCGAATCCTGAATCATCAGCTCGGTGAACCCGATGATCGAGTTCAGCGGCGTTCGCAGCTCGTGCGACATCTTCGCGAGGAACTCGCTCTTGACCTGATTCGCCCGCTCCGCCTCCCGACAGGCGGCTTCCGCTTCCGCCATGGCCTGGGCCAGGGTGCGGTTCGTGGTCCGGAGGGCCTCTGCGTTTGCGCGGAGGGCCTGCTCCACCTGCATCCGCTCGGAAACATCCTGCTTGACCGCCACGTAATGGGTGGTGTTTCCGCTCGCATCGCGGATCGGCGTGATGGTCATTTCCTCGTGATAGGTCGTGCCGTCCTTGCGCCGGTTCACCATGTGTCCGACCCACACCGAGCCCGCTAGAATGGTCTGCCACAGCTCGCGGTAGAGCGAGGCTTCATGAACGTCGCTTTTGAGAATCCGCGGGTTCCGCCCCACGACTTCTTCCAGGGCGTAGCCGGTCAGACGGCTGAAGGCCGGGTTCACCCACTCGATGCACGCGTCGCAATCGGTGATGACCACTCCGTTGGCGACGGACTCCAGGGCCCGGGCCAGCAGCCGGATCGTCTGCTCCGCCCGTTGCCGGGCGGCGACGTACGCCCAGGAACGAATCGCCCGTTCGGCAATCTGGGGAAGGGCCTGGACACTCTCGATGGATTTGACAACGCAGTCGATGGCGCCGGCTTCCAGGGCGGTGCCAAGCGCGTGTCCGACTCCCCCGTCCGTCAGAACGATCATCGGGCATTGGCCGTTTTCCAGGCGCCCGGGCAGCAGCGTCATGCCGTCTCCGTCGGGCAGGCGGAGATCCACGATCGCCAGGTCCGGCTGACTCCTGGAAAACGCTTCCCGGGCTTCCTGAAGCGTGGATGCACGGACGATCGCCCAATCCGGCTTCGCGGACGCGAATGCCCGGCCGATGAGGCCGGCGATGTCGTCCTCGGCCTCCGCCAGCAGAATGGAATGGGCGATCGAATCGTTCGTCTGCATCCGGCTCAATCGCGGGCTGCCGCAGTGCGCCCCTGACCTGCACCGCGTGGTGTACGGTCCGGATGTGCCGTCGGCGCCGCGGCGGCATGTCGCGCGAGCCTCCCACCGGCACACGTCACACCCGAACCCTCCCCCACCCCAACCGTCTGGAGGAGAGCGGAAGTCCTGGGTAGGCATCGACCGGACGCGGTGAACGATTGAGTCTTGAATGGCGTGTTCGGCTGGCGGCAGGTCCGATACCTTGTGCTGAATGAGACCGAAACGGTCTCGCGCCCGCTCGAACCGGACTCCAGGACGGTCCGCCCGCGCCGGCCGCCGGTCGGGGCTCGTCTCACGGAGGGGGGCAAGCGGTGGCGATTACGGACGCCGAGATGGGCTCGGACCGGCAAGAACCGCCGAAGCGTACGTCGCGTCACAGCACGCCTCGAGCGGTTCGAGGGAAACATCGGCTCTATTCCAACGGGGGTACCGTTCCGCTACGGGTCGCCGGCGCCGGTCGGTGTGACGGCCTGCAATCGTTGCAGAAAGACCTCGGCTGTCGCCGGGTCGCCCTGGGCACGGGCGGCGTCCGCGGACCGGCGAAGGATAATGGGGTGGTCACTGTAGACGGCCACCCGCACGGCCAGGGCGTCGGCCGCGGCCTTCCCCTCCCGGGCCTCCAGGGCGTCCAGCACGGGCGGCACGCGGAGCACGGGCAGTCGGTCGGACTTCAGAAGTGCCGTTTCCAGGCGGATGGCCTGTTCCTCCTCGCCCAGCAGCCGCGCGAGGTCCGCCCGCCACAAGGCGGGTTCTCCCGGGGATTCGTCGGACGTGTCCAGGCGTTCGAGGATGGCCCGAGCTTCATCGGGCAGGGAGTTGTCGAGGCACCAGTGCCCCAGCAGGCAGAGCCCGCGCGTCGCCGACGCGGGAGACAGCCGGCCCGCCTCGCGGGCGGCCAGCACGGCCTCCAGGGTGGCCCGCGCGTAGCGTTCGGGATCGACCAGCCGGGATGCCGCGGGCAGGAACGCGCGGCCGTCCAGCGGCACCGTGACCCACTCGCTGCGGCGGTCGTGCTGTTCCACGGCCTGTGACAAGGCCTCCACGAATCCGTCGTACATCCCCAGACTGGCCCGACACCGCGCCAGTTCCGCCCACGGCGCTGCATCCGGTTCGCGCCGGGCCGCGGCCGATTCCAGCACTGCGCACATCGCTTCCAATCGCCGCTGTCGCTCGGCCGCCGGCTCGATGGAGTCGATGAGACTCAGCAGGGCGGCCGTGTACTGGCTGCCGGGAGACTCCAGCGGCGTGGTGGCCAGCAAGTCGGCCCATCGCCGCCGCTCCGCGTCACGCCGGTCCGGCGGCAGGAGAGCCAGGTAGTCCTCGAGTCGCTGGAAACGATCCTCCAGTTGCGTCGCGGTTGCGCCGGCCAGCAGATCACCGGCCACCAGCCAGGCAAGCAGGTTTCGAGCCGACTCTTCCCGGCCGGATGTTGCGTACAGCTTCACGAGTGCGTCCAGCAGGCGGGCCTGCCGGAAGTCGCCGAGGTCCATGAAGACCGGCAGGCTGTCCAGGCTCTCCACCAACAGCGGCGGGATCGGGACACCTTCCTCCGCCAGGGCGACGAGCAGGCGTCGATCCTTGAGATTCAGGGCGTTGCGTGTGCGAACGTCTTCCAGCGTGGCGAGCCACGCATCCTGCGAGCCGCGCAGGCGCGCCGCCCTCGCCAGACCCTCGACCAGGCCCGGCACATCCGCCCGATCCGGCGGCGCCGCCCGCAGCAGGGCGGCACAGTCCTCTTCGGCAAACGACAGGTCGGCAATGCCCGTGAACAGGGTCGGGCGCGCTCGCCGATCCCGTGTCGCCGCATCAAGGTACTCGGCCATGCCCCCGGGGGACGGCTCGTCCGGCCAAATCGGGTTAAAGAACCGGCCCTCGTTGCGGTTGGTGATCAGGAAGCGCAGAAACGCGGCCCGCACGTGGTCGTATCGGCCCGTCATGCGGTCCACCCGCATGTTCTCGACCGGGCTGAGCGGTCCTTCCAGCCGACGGACCGTTCGCTGCGCGTTCAGGGGGTCGAACAGGTTGCAGTACAGCTCCGTCAGCGTCCGCCACTCGAAGGACTCCATGATGGAACTGCGGGTCAGAAGCGCGGAGAGCAGCTCGGCGAGGTCGCGCACGCGGCCGGCGTCCTGGAACATCCGGATCACCTTGCGCCCCAGCGTGCGGCTGGTCGGTGACAGGCGGTAGGCCGCCTCGAATGACGCGGCGGCGTCCTCGTGCTGCCCGGCCCTGAGCTGCAGCGTGCCCAGCCCGTAGAGCAGCGAGGACGTCTTCCCTTCGATCTCGGCGCGATCGGCAAGTTCCGCGGCCACGTCGGCGCAGTCCTCTCGCGTCAGGACGGACGCCAGATCATCCCAGAGTCGCGACTGCGCGAATTCAAACTCACCCAGGGACGCGAGCGACTCGACGGCCTCATCCACCAGCAGGCGGGCCTCGTCGTAAGCGCCCGCCGTCTTCCGGGCCATCGCCACGGCGATCAGCACCGGGGGGGCGGTGGGCATCTCGGTCAGCAGGATTTCGCCGATCTGTCGGGCCAGGCGAGGTTGTGCCGGGTTCCGGTTCCAGCCCCCGCGCTGGATCTGGCTCAGGATGCGATCCGGCTCGTATCGCTCTCGCGGCGCGGCCTGGAACAGGTTCAGGAAGGTTTCGACGAACGCATCGTCCGCGGGCGTGCGAAGGCCGCCGGCCACGTCCATCAGGAATCCGCGGGTCTGCCTCGAATCGCGGGCTGCCGCCATGCTGCGGAGCAGTCCGGGTCGTTCCTCCGGTGTCGCTGTGTCCAGCAACGGCGCCAGCACGTCGATTCCGACCGCGGGAGTTCGCGAGGCGCCGGCCGCGATGCGCTCGCGGTCGGGAAACGGCCGTCCGAGCGCCTCGGCCAGACGCATGCGCAGCAGGTCCAGTGACAAGCGGTCGTCACCGGTGAACCCGCCGGCCAGCCCCTCGATCCGCTCCAGCAGCACGTCCCGGTCGGCCGGGGCCAGGTGATTCCACACGACACGGATGCACTGTTCCAGGCCCCGCGCCATCGCCCGGCCGTTCTTTTCACGGGCAAGAGCGTCCAGCCACAGGCTCAGCCATCGCTGCAGGGACTGCGGGGCCTCCAGCACCGCGGATGCCGCCACGAACACGGCGCAGACATCACTGGCCTGCGCCGCCGGAGGCGGACCGGCGGCGTGCAGGGCCCGCCGGGCGTCCTCGGTGCGGCCGGACACGATGAGAACGGGCACAAGCTGCCGGGCCAAAGCCGCGTCAAGCGTGCCGTCGTGAAGCAGGGAGTCGAGCGGCTGCCGCCCGGTACGGACGGCATGGACGACCAGGGGGGTCGGCGGCGCGGCACGATCGCCGACGATCTCCTGAAGCGCCGTGCCCCGTTCGTAGAGTCCCCAGTCGACGCGGGTGCGCACAACCTCCGCGGCCAGCCGGGCATCGTTGGGATAGCGAGCCAGAAGCGTGCGATCCATCGCGTCGGCCCGTTCCGGCTCATGCAGGCAGAACGCCGCGTGCCGGATGAACGCCGTAAGCCGGTGCAGCCGCAGGTTGCCGTCGAGCGTGCCGGCGAATGCTCTGTCCGCCTCCAGCGACTGCACCTCTTCGTTCAGATGCGTCGTCAGGTCTGCCAGCAGCTTCTCGCGAAGCTCCGGCGAGCGCGCGGCATTCAGCAGGCCGCCGCCGGCGCTGGCGAAGTATTGCGAGATCTCGTCCAGGTTCGCGGCCCGCCAGCGGCGCCGGCCGAACGGCTCGTCCGCGTCCGCCGCCAATCCGACCTCGTCCCGGCGCACCGTCCGGGGCAGACGGCGGAGCATCAGGTCCGCCGCCCGTCCGTACTGCTCGAACGCCCGGTCATACGCAGCAAGCTGTTCGCACAAGCCGCCCGACCGGATCAGCAGCGGAACGTTGTCCGGCTGAGCCACCAGCAACTCGCGGATGATGCGGTCCGCGTCGGTCGCACGGTTGGCGTTCTCGAAGTACGTCGCCACCTTCTGCTGCACGATCGAGAAGTCGGCCGCCACCCGCGCCCGGGCAAACACCCGTTCCGCTTCGGCCGGCCGGTCGGACTTGATCAGCGCCTCGCCGAGATCCAGGTACACCTGCGGCGGCATCTGCTGGTCCAGGGCCAGAATGGACCGGCCGAACCGGATCATTCGCTCCGTCTGGTTGGCGGCGCCGGCGGCATCCATCAACTCGCGGAGCAGCGGGGCGCGGCGCTCACCCGCCACAACAACCGACTGCTCCAGCACGCGGTCCCGTTCCGCCGGACGGTTCATCGCGTCCTGCACGTCCGCCGCCAGTTGATACAGGAACACCGGGTCCGGCCGAGCTGCGATCCGCGACACCACGCGCCGGTACGCGGTCTGCATCGCCGCGGGCGGCGCGTCCAGATTCAGCAGACCGTCCACGGCCACCGCAAACAGATCGTCTTCGGTCGCCTCCTCCACCAGGGTCTGGAAACGAGCGACGGCCTGGTCCGTCCGGCCCGCGCCCTTCATGGCGTTGCCCCACATCAGGTGGGCCTCGATCCGGTCCGGGTATCGATCCAGCAGGCGGGCGTAGGCCGCCGCCGCCTCGTCGTGCAGGCCCAGCATATCCAGCACGCCTGCGGCGAACTCGTCGGCCAAGGCCGGATCCTCGGCGTGTTTCTCAAGCGCCTCCAGGGCGGCACGGGCCTCGTGCGGCTGCCGGCGCTCCAGGGCCACCACCGCGATCTGCTGGAGGTATTCCTCCGCGTTGGCCGGGTCCAGTTCCGCCAGCCGCCGCAGGACGCGATTGCAGCGGCCGAACTGCTCGCAGTTCAGGTACACGCGGGCCAGCCGCTTGAGCACGTCCACGGACTCGCCCTCCCCGTTTCCGCGGGGCGCGTATTCCTGGAGAATCTCGGCCGCCGAAACAGGATCGTTGGCGGTCGTGTAAATGTCGATGAGCAGCGAGAGCGCTCGCTCATCCGCCGGCGCGCCCTCGGGGGCGGCGGCCAGCCGTTCCTCCAGCTCGATGGCCAGATCGGCCAGCAGACCGCCGCGCGAGGCCAGGTCGAGCACGCGTTCCTGGGCCTGCCGGCGGCGGGCCGGCACCTGCGTGGTCTCCCACATCTCCTTCCAGAGCGCCAGGGCCTCGTCGAAGCGATTGTTCTGCTCGAGCAGCCACGCGATGCGCAACAGGATGTCCTCGCTCTTTGTGGCCTCGTGGATGCGGCGGAACAACCGGAGTGCCTCTTCCCTGTCGCCGTACCGCTCGAAAGCTTCCGCCACCGGCAGCAGGGCGCCCGGATCGCCGTCGATGTTCCGGGCCAACTCACGCAGACGGCGCATGGCCGCGTCGGTCTGGCCGCGCTCGCGGGTGAGATCAACCTCAAACAGGATGGCCCGCATGCCGGTCGCATTTCCAGCGGCCCCGGCCTTTCGTGCGGCGGACAGCGCCACCTCGTCCAGACCCAGCCGCCGGGCCCCGTCAGCCAGGGCCATCAGGTCCTGCGACGGGTCAAAGCGGGCCACGCCGTCGACGAAAATCTGTTCCGCGTCCTCAAGCCGGCCGTCCAGCAGCAGCAGCCGAGCCAGCCCGACCCGCCACTCCACCTGCCGCGGCTCGCGGTCCATCAGGGCGCGATAGGCCGCCGCGGCGTCCCGGGTTCGACCCGCTGCCACGGCCGTCGCCACGATGCCGCGCTGGAAATCCGGCGACTCCAGCAGTGCGCGATGCTCGGCCGACCAGTCATTCCGTTGCAGCAGCCGCAGCGATTCGTCCGCGCGGCCCAGCTCCTGCAGAAGGGGCACCAGCGCTTCCAGTTGCTCCACGGGCAGATCAGTCTGGGCAAGCCAGCCGTCGGCCAGGGCCGCCAGCCGGTCCGCAGCGCGGGCCGCGGCCACGATCCGCTCCAGGGCATAACGCCGATCGCGGGCGAGCGGAGCGAGTGAATAGGCCCGCTCGAATTCCTCCCCTGCCTCCACCGGCCGATCCAGCCGCAGCAAAAACAGCCCGCGAAACACGTGAGCGTGGAAGCGGGACCGGTCGTCTCCCTGGACCGGCAACAGGTCCAGTGCCGTTTGGTTGTCACCACTGAGACCGGCCACGTGAGCGCACATTGCCGCCAGCGCCGGCGCGTCTGCCGCCGCTCGCCGCAGATGCTCCGCCGCCGCGACGGGCTTGCCCTGGTCGTACAGGATCTGGGCCGCCCGCACGCGCACGGCCAGGCGGTGAACGGGGTCCGTCTCCAGTGACTCCGCCCGATCCAGCGAAGTCAGCGCGGCCGCGTCGTTGGCAAGGAGTTCCTCCACCCGGCCCAAGTTCGCCCACAACGCGGCGGAGTCCGGCCGCGCCTCGACCGCCGCACGAAGGGTCTCCCGGGCCTTCGCGAGTTCCCCCGTCTCCAGCAGACTCTGCGCCGCGACGACCGCCGGATCGAGCGTCTCCCGGGCCTGCGAAGCCGACGGCAAGGCCGTGCAGAGCAGTACCGCCACGACGGCACCGATTCGACTGACCCTGCGCTGGGGCCAGCGCCGCACCAGCACGTTCAGAAGCACCAGCAGCACCACCGCCAGGCACAGCGCCGGCTGCAATTCGACGGACTTCGTCGCTTCTCTCACCGCCGGCTCGGCGGCACGCTGTTGCGCCCGGTCAGACCAGCCGGCGATGGCCGCCAGCCGATCGAGATCCGCCCCCGCGGAAGTCACCTCCCGCACCGGCGGCACCACCAGCGCCGCCGTGCCGCCCCGCTCGCCGCCGGCCGTGCGGACCGAGACCGTATAGGTTCCCGGGGCGAGCCCGGCCAGACGCGTGTTCCAGCGGTTCGGACCGATCGGGTCGAGCACCCGGGTCTGGGATTGGCCGGATGCGTCCGTCACGGTCAGTTCCAGGGCGGCCAGGCTCTCCGCGAACGACGGGCGGGCGTCTTCCATCCGCAACTCCACCGCACCCGGACGACGGATCGGGGTGATTCGCAACGCGCGCTCCGGCGCCGGGCGGGCCAGCGTCCGCACCAGGCCGCACATCAAGGTGCCGTAGCCCGGCCAGTCGGACAGATCACGCGACCACTCGCCGCCGATGTGTGTCGCGCATGCCGCGACGGTGCCGAGCCCGTAATGCCACAGGGCCAGCACCGGATGCCCCAGGCTCGACTCGATCAGCACGTCCGCCGTGGGCCGGGCCTGCGTCTCCACGTAGCCGGCCAGCTCCGGCGCGTCGGCAAGGTCCACGCCGCTCACGATGGGATGTCGCGACCGGACGGCCAGCCCGGCGGGCTGCTCAATGAACGGGCTGAGCAGCGACGACTCCGGCTGCTTCACGATGATCTCCGGCATGTTGAACCGGTCCGGCGCCGCGTAGAATCGCCCGCGGCCCCACTGGGCCAGGCTGGCCAGGAATGCCGAGTGCCCGCCCGGCCCCACCATCACCGTCGAAAGCGTAATGCCATGGTCTGACATCTGCCGGATCAGGGGTTCGAACGCTCCCGGCTCCACACCGCCGTCCGTCAGCACCAGCACGTGCCGGGTGCGGGTCTGCACGTTCTGCAACGCGTAGTAGGCTTCCTCGATGGCGGGCAGAATCACCGTGCCGCCGCCGGAGCTGAGCCGGTTCAGGGCCCGCTGCAGGTCAATGGCGTTCGACGCCGGTTGAATCGGCGCCGCCCATCGCTTCGATCCGTAGAACTCGACGATGCCCACCTTGTCGTGCGGCTTGAGCCGGGCGATGGCCAGCCGGGCGATTTCCTTGGCCTGGTTCACCCGCGGTCCGCCCATGCTGCCGGACGTGTCGATGATAACCACCAGCGTCGTGCTCGGGTCACGCCGCTGCACTTCCTGCGAAAACCGCACGGGCAGAACGTCCGCCAGCGGCGTGCGGGCGTAGCCGCCCGGCCCGAAGGAACGGCGCCCGCCGCCGACGAACAGACCCAGCCCGTCCGTCACCGCCGCGACAATTTGCTGTTGCGCCGCCGTGGGCAACGCGTCGGCCGGCATGTCCGCCAGCACGAGAACGTCGATGCCGTCCAGCGTCTTCGGGTCCGCCAGCGCCGACGGCGCCGCCGCCTGGACCACCGCGGACGTTCCCAGCCATGCCGATAAGGCCGTGGTCGCCGGGGCGCCGTCTGCATCCTCCGAGACCGCCACTCGCAACGGGCGCTCCACGAACACCGCGGCCGGCAACTCGTTGTTGTCGGCCGACCCGTCCCCCTCGACCTCAACCCGCACCGTGTAGCTCGCCAAACCCTCCCGCGTCATCGGGCAGGCCTGCGTGATCGTCTGCCGGCCCGCCGTCCGCTCGATGGCGGTCCGAGTCTGCGTTCCGTCGAGTTGCGATTCGATTACCAACTCCGCCGGCCCGGAGGAAGTGGAATCCACCGTCGCTTCCAGCGTGGCCGTCGCGCCGGCGCCCACGCGGGGCGGCAGGACCGCGGAGACCAGCACGACCTCGCGGTCTGCGGCGACTTCGCACGACACGGTCTCCACCTGGATGCCGCGCTGAGCCAGTTTCCACGCCTCGGCTTCGGCGTCGCCGCCGGTCTCCAGCCCGTCGCTGTACACGACAACGCGGCCCCGTCCGTCGCGCGGGATCAGGCCACCGGCCAGTTGAAGCGCGTCGGCCAGGGCGGAGCCAGGTTCGTCCGGCATTGCCGCTCGCACTCGGTCCGTGACATCCAGGACGGACGGGGGCTCGGACCGGGCCGTGCGGTCGAAGACCACCAGCTCGAAATCCTCGTCCGGGCCTCGGCCGTCACGCAGGGACCGCGCCGCCTCGATCGCCCGCGTGAGTGCCGAGTCACTGACACTTGCGGAGGAATCCAGGACCGCCACCACCGTCCGACGGCCGTCCGGTCGATCCAGCAGCGGACGAGCCAGCGCCAGCACCAGCAGCACGAAGGCCAGCAGGCGCAGCGCCGTCACCGCGCCCCAGCGTCCGGCCGACGTCGACCGCCCGCCGCGCACGTGCAACACGACCAGCGGAATCGCCAGGAGAAGCAGCCACAATGCCGTGGGGTGCCCAAAGAGCATCGCTTATGGAATCCTCCCGCGCGCGTGCAGCGCCGCCTCAACCAGGAACGCCACAAATGCCAGGCCCAGCAACGCCGCCGTCAATGACGGCCACCACGACCGGCGCACCTCGCCCTTCGGTGACTCAGCAATCGCAGGTGCCACTGCGGAAGCCGTTCGCGAGCCGGGCATCGTCGTCACCGCGTCGCCCAGCGCCCACAACGGGTCTTCCACGGCCCGCTCCGCCGGGACCGTCACCGGATCGTCATCCCAGCCGGCCAGCGTGCGGAGCGTCTGCACCAGCATCACGGCCAGCGCCGGGCGGGCCGGCACATCGCTTCCGTCGCCCCAAAGGGCATCCGACAGCAGCAGTTGCGGTCGCGGCCCCCCCACGGAAGCCACCAGCACCCCCTCGCCCGCCTGCAGCAGAATTCGTGCGTCCGCAGTGGGCGCGATTCCGCGTCCATTCCCGCATACCGCGTTTTCGAAATCGTGATCGCTCCCGCGGATGGGTGTGCCCCCCGTGATGGGCGGCCCGTCACCGACGCGCAGTTCCACGCTGCATTCGGTGTCCGTCCACTGAACGGACGGGGTTGCCGTCAGGGCGGCCCGCAGCGCGTCCGGCACGGCGTCGTCCCCACACACGCGAATCGGCGTACGTAACGGCACACGGAACGTGGCCGTATCGTCCGCCGGCCGACCGTCGGGCGGGCTCAGCCGCGCAATCAGCGCATCGCCGTCGGCCGGCAGGTCCGGCACCACGAAATCCGCCATTTCGCCTGGCGTTACCAACCGGGTTTCCTCGAGGAGGGGCGCGCCGCCGCCGCGGTCGACGCGAAGCGTCACATCCCGGGCCGTCGGACCCCAACTCCCGACGCGAATCTGCACCGATCCTCGCAACGGGTCACCCGCCGCGGGCTCAAACGTCATCCACACGATGCCGGCGTTCTCTTTCGGTACGGGAACGGCCACCCCACGCCAGGACACCGCGGAATGGTCCATTCCTTCATCATCCGGATCGCCGATCCAGACGGCCTCCGCGTGATCCCGCCCGCGCAGCAGGGATTCCGCCAGCCGCTTCGCACCCGCTCGGTCGGCCGGGCGGTTCGAGGGAACCACCTCCGCCAGCTTGCGTTTCACCAGCGGTGTCGGATCGGCGAACGACTGGATCACCCGCGGCCACGGGTCGGCCACGACGACGGCCAGGCGGTCTCCTCCGGCCAATCGTTCAACCTCGTGCAGCGCTGCCGTGGTCGCCGCATTCCAGCGATCCTCCGCGCCGTGCATCGCCATGCCCGCGTCCAGCACGACAACTTGATGGAGCCGGTCTCTCGGGTCGCCCGACCACGCCGGCCGCGCCGCGGCGAGACAGAGCAAGGTGCAGATCGCCGCCAGCAGGGCGTAGGTCAGCGGGTGCCGGAACCGCTCGAACAGCACGCGGGCCCGCGTGCGCTCGGCCGCGTGGGCCCAGAACAGCACGGTCACCACGCGCAGCTCCCGCGGACGCACCCGCAGCCGGTGCAGCAGGGCCAGTGCCGCCGCGGCCGCCGCCGCCAGCGCCAATGCCCACAAGATCGGTATGCCGGAGAATGTCATCGCACGGTCACCTCACGTCACCAGCACACCGCCCGCGAACAATTCGTCGAGCTGATCCAGGATGGGCCGGTCCGCGTCAATCCGGGCGTGGACCGCCTGCCGCCGGGCGGCAAACCGCGAGAGTTCGTCTGTAAACGCCGCGTACGCCTGCCGATACCGCCCCACGCTTTCCCGCGTGATGGAAACATCCACCGCCCCGCCCGATTCACAGTCCAGCAGGCGCAGTTCGCCGTTCAGGGCGGGCTCCGCGTCGGAGGACCGGATTACCTGTACCAGTGCCAGACGGTGTCGCAGATGGCCCAGCGCCTCCGTGACGCCGACGGCGCCGGCTGGATCGAAGAAATCCGAAACCACCGCCGCCAGCCCCGGCCGCTGGCGCCGGGCCGCGAACCGGGTCGCCGCACGGACCACGTTTGTCGGGCCGGCCGGCCCGAGCCGCTCCAGGTATGTCAGTACCCGCCGCAGCCCCGCCCGCCCGGTGTTGACGGACAGCGGCGGCAGCAGGTCCGCCCCGAACGGCTGAAGGGTCACGCGGTCGTGCTGCTGCAGGGCCACCGCGGCGAGAATGGCCGTCGCCAGCCGGGCCGCATCCGCCCGCGGCGGCGCCTCGAAGAACATCGAATCGCTGACATCCAGAAGAATGGCAACCGGCAGGTCTTCCGGCTGCTCAAACAGCCGCAGAAACAGCCGCCCGCTGCGCCGGTAGAGGTTCCAGTCCAGCCGGCGCACGTCGTCGCCCGGCACGTACGCCCGGAAATCGCGGAACTCCATCCCCGACCCGAGATCAGCCGACCGATGCTCCGCGTGGCGACCGCCCCGCGGCGTCTGCCGGGTGACGATGCGCAACCGCTCGATCGCGCGGACAAACTCTTCGCTGAACAGCCGGGCCACGGGTTACCTCGACAGCTCGCTCACGGAACTGACCGCCGCCCGGACCAGGTCATCCGGATGCACACGGTCCGCCTGGGCCTCAAAGTTCAGCAGCAGCCGGTGCCGAAGCACGGGCAACGCGACCGCCCGGACATCCTCGCACGATACGGCGAACCGTCCACCCATCAGCGCCCGCACCTTGCCCATCAGCATCAGCCCCTGCGCGCCGCGCGGGCTCGAGCCCAGGGCCACCGCCCGGCTGATCGCGGCCGGTGCGTGCGCCGAGCCGGGCTGCGTGGCCATCACCAGCCGAATCGCGTACGCCCGGACCTGCTCCGTCACCTCCACGCTTCGCACGATCCGCCGCATGGCGAGGATCTCGTCGCCCGTCGACACCGGCTCCACCGTGGGCAGGTCCGTGCCCGTCGTCCGCAGCAGAATGTCGTGGTATTCGCGTTCGGCCGGGTAATCGACCAGCAGCTTCACCAGGAATCGGTCCAACTGGGCCTCCGGCAGCGGATACGTCCCCTCCTGCTCGATCGGGTTCTGCGTGGCCATCACGATGAACGGCTCCGGCAACGGCATGGTGCGCCGGGCCACCGAGATCTGCCGCTCCTGCATGGCCTCCAGCATGGCCGACTGCGTCTTGGGCGTCGCCCGGTTGATCTCGTCGGCCAGGATGAAGTTCGCCACCACCGGGCCCGGCTCGAAGGCCAGCTCGTGCCCGCCGCCTTCCTTCTCGCGCAGCACCATGGTGCCCACCACGTCCGCCGGCATCAGGTCCGGCGTGAACTGGATGCGCGAGAAGTCCAGTTGCAGGGCCGAGGCCAGCGTCCGGGCCAGCAACGTCTTGCCCAGGCCCGGCACGCCCTCCAGCAGCACGTGCCCGTCGGACAGCAGCACCGACAGCACGTTCTCCACCAGCTCGTCGTGCCCGACGAACACCTTGTGTACCTCGCGCTTGAGGCGATCGAATACCTCGCGGAACCGCGCCGCCTGGGCCGACGCGTCTGCCGACGCCGCAGGCCGAACCTTGGGCTGCTCACTCATGGATTCAATGACTCCTCCGTTTGGGATGCTCCGCCCTCCGGCGGCGTATCGGGCTGTTCTTCTACGGTCTCCTGCGCGTCTGCGGAATGCAGCGCGATCAGGTAATTGCGAACGGCCTCCGCCAGGTTCGGCGGAATGGCCACGGGCGAAACCGGCCGCTCCGGCCCCACGCGCGGCAACACCGCACCCGCCTGGGCCGGCTCGCCGGGCATCGGCGTCGGCTCCACCCGCTCGTGCGTGATCTTCGTCGTCCCCGGACCCAGCCGACCCCGCACGAAGTCCGGGACCGGAATGCCCAGCACCAGCGAGGCCGTCCCCCGCGATTTCTTCGGCGGCGTCGGCCCGCCCCGGCCCGTGCCCGGCGGGCCCTGCTCGCCGCTGATGCCCAGGTCTCGCGACGGCGATTCGTTCCGATCCTTCAGCGACGGCTGGATGCCGCTGCGCTGACGACTCTCCTCCGCCTCGTCTTCCACGTCCTCGTCGGAAGCCTCTTCGTCTTCCTTGCCCTCGGCCGTCTGGGCGCGTTGCGACCAACTGTGCTGGACGGCGGCCATACTTCCGCCCCCGGAGGAACCCTTCCCGACGCCGGCCCCCGAGTCCGCCTCCTCTTTCGACCTCCGCTCGGCGATTCGCGATTCCTTCGGCGGGCGGGGCGTGCCGGACTTCGGCGAATCCTTCTCTTGCGTTCCCGCGGTTGCCGCCGACTGCGTGTTCTCGCCGCCCGTCTGGGCCGATCGCTCCGAGGTCGCCGCCTTCGCTACGGTCCCGCCGCCGGTACGACCGGCCGCCGGCGTGTGCGAGCCGCGTGCAGGCGCTGCGGCCATCGGCTCTGCCCGCACGCCCCGTTCACCCTGGCCGCGGTCGGTCACGCGGTCTCGAATCGGTTGCTCCGGGCGGTCCGCGTCCGGCGAGCCCGCCTCTCGACCCGGCGCGCGAGGCGTATCGGCAGCCGCCGCCAACCCGCCAGCATGAGCCGGCTCCTGCCCGGGCCGTGCCGGACCCACCCACGCGGCGACCAGGACCAGCAGGCCGATCGCCGCCGCCCGACCCGCCAACCGAGACCAATCCGTCGGCGCGACCTCCAGATACGGCGCCCCATCGTGAATTCGCTTCAGCGAAGCGATTCCGTCCTGTATCGCGGCGAGCCCGAACTCCGTGGCCGCACCACCGTCGGCCAGCGCCAGCCCGATCGCCACTCGGTTGTGTTCACCGGCGCCCAGGTCCAGTCGCTCGGCCGCTTCGCGCCAGCAGGGCTCTTCTGCCTTCGCTCGGACCCAGGCTACCGCAACGGGCGCCAGGACCACGAGCACCAGCAAAACCGCCGCCGCTGCAATGCCCAACGGCACCGGCTGCCCGAGCAACCACGCCAGCAGCCGCAGCACCAGCACAAACGCCGCAACCCACACGGCCGCTCGGACGCCTCGCTCTGCGGCACAGCGCACCCGCCGGCGAACGGCCGCCGCATGGACGCGGCGGCGCGTGGCCGTCAGCAGGCCCTCGAACTCCGCGCAGAGATGTCTCGACTCCACTGGCTGGTTCATGGCTCTTGTGGTGCGGCAGACACGTCAACCGTCACCGCCGCGTAAACCTTCCTCGACGAACGATCCTGGAGAAACGCCACCACGTTGCAGGCCGACGGATCCACGAATGTCGGCCGGACCTGGTACTTCACGTTCTTGGCTTCTTCATCCCGCTTCAATGCCGTCTCCAGCGCCTCTGCCAATTCGGCCAACCGGATTTTTACCGGAAAGCGCCGCGTTCCGCCGGTTTCCGGGACCGCCAGGCCCTCGGCCGGCGTGGCCGCCGCCCGGGCTACCTGGTAGTGCATCAGCACGCCGTTGGCCGACGGGGCCATCACAAGCCGCTCGCACAGCAGCACGTGCAGACGCAGGTCCGCACCGGCCTGCGGCCCGGTCAGCTCGATCATCCCGGTGATGGCGCCGCCCGATACGGTTGCACGCCCCGCCACCTGCCAGGGCGACTCAATCGCCGTCTCCGGCAAGGCCGCGGTCCGATACGCCCGGTACACCGCATCGATGTCCCTGGCCGACCCGCCGGCCCCGACCGAAGTCTCCCCATCGAAGATCGCGGCCGGCGCCTCCGTCACCCCATAGAACCGGGCCCGGGCCTCCGAGACGTCTGTGACCAGAGGGTCGGTGGCCGGTGCGGCCAGGTGATACTGCACGAACGACACGCCCGCATCCCCGAAGTACTCCGCCAGACCGCGGAATGCCAATTCCGGCGCGGTGGTATCCGGCAGGTCGACGCAACTGAACAATTCCACCAGCCGCACGTGGCCGGTCGGCTTCTCCCGGGCATCGGCCTCGAACCGGTCCGCCGGATGGAACTCCAGCGTCCGGCCCTCGAGCAGCTCCTCCGCATCGCTCATGCTGAACGACGCCCGGAACGCGGCATCGCGGTTCAGCCGATCCAGACCCAACAGCGCGCCCGGCGGCACCTCGTCATCCGTCAGCACCGCCTGCGCGAAGCGCGACCACGCCCGCATCGGCCGGCCGGACCGCTCATAGAACTCGCCCATCCAGAAGTTCACCTGCGGGTCCTTCGGCATCCCGAAGGCCGCCGAGAGCAGGTGCCGCCGCGCCTGCTTCAGATCGTCCCGTTGCAGGGCCACGTATCCCAATCGGGCGTGCAGCAGATGCGACGCTCGCGCGTTGATGTCCAGCGGGGCGTACTCCAGCCCGACTTCCAGCACGTACGAAGCCAGGGCCAGCCGGTCGTCACGTTCGCCGTTCAGCAGAGCGTCGGCCAGCTCCACCATCGTTTCCGCTCGACGCTCCGCCCGCGCCGCGTTCGCCCGATGCCGCACGGCCCGGCGGATCGCCTGTTCATCCGGCGGGTACGCGTCCAGACGCAGCGTCAGCAACTCAATCGCCGCCTCGCCCGCCAGCCGTGACGCGGGGTGCTTCTCGACGAACTGCTCGATGGCGCCCGCGTCCTCCTCCACGCGAGCCTTGAAGTACTCCCGCTCCTGCGTGGGGAATACCGGCTCTCGCACGGGCTCAAATGCCATCCGACGGTTGGCCGGGTCAATGGTCACCTGAAAGTGACTCAGCAGGCCCGTGCCCAGCATGACGTCCGGGTGCGGCGCCGGAATCTGCGTCAGGTCTTCCGGCCGCAGGGCCACGTATCGGGCGATGTTGATCGGCCCTGCGTTGAGTGTTTCCAGGTCGCCGCCCGGGGCGCCGGCCAGGTCCGCCACCGTGCCGTCGATCAGCGTATCGTGCCGGCCCGTGCTGAATCGGACCCGCAGCTTGAACCCCTCCCCGTCGTCCGGCACCACGGCCGACAGCCAGTGCCCGTGCCCCTGCTCCTCGTAGGCCAGCGTGATCCGTTTCTCATTGCCCAGCCCGACGCCCGCCGACGACCAGTCACCCCCCGGGTCGATCGCCGGCAGCAGCCGCAGCACGCCGGCGGCGAGGTCCAGTTGCGGCGTGTACCCTTTGAACGCCGGCATCCCGACGATGGCGACGGCCGGAAGCTCGCCCAGTTCCGCCGCGTGATCCCGGGTCAACGCTTCCAGCTCCGTCAGCCCGACGGCCACGGCCTGCAGGTTCGGCATCACCAGGTCCCCGAACCGCAGTTCGACGGTGCGGGCCACGTCCACGCCCAGCAGCTTGGCCGTCCGGTCGTGGACCAGCACCGCCGCCCGCGACCCCAAGTCAAACGTGACGTTGGCCGGTATGGACCGATCCCCGCAGGCAATGACGCACCGGGCGCAGGGTCTGCCGTCGATAAGCCGCAAGGCGATCTCGGTCCCTTCGCCCGCCAGGGACGCAGAGGGGCAAACGCCGAGAATCCCTGCCATCAGAGCCAGGGGCCATCGCCTCACCTGCACCCACCAAGCGGCTAGTCGTGGTCTTCGCCGATGTCGCATCCGCAGTCTCACCACCTGAGTATGCGTCCTCCGCCCGCGGGCAAATCGGGTCGCGGGTCCGACACTCCGAGCCCATGCTATCCCCAAGGCGGCGTGCTCGCGAGCGATGGCGTTGTGGATTCTCGGTCTGGGCACGCTGAATTCAGTCAGGTTGAATAATATTGCCTTGCAGTGCGACTCGGACCCGATAATCGTAGCCAATCCAAGAGCGGACATGCCGCATAAACCATTTCTCATGACCAAATTAGGCTTTCGTCTGGAATGCGAGTTCGTCTATAATGGCGATCATAGCGGTGAAGGAGGCGGTCGCGCGGGTCGCGGTCGCACGTATGCTGGGGCGGGCTGCTTGTCCGCATTCGTCGTGCAGGCACTCGGGGCCGTTGCGCAGAAGTGAAGCCGCGGGTGAAGCACCCATGTTCGCACGGTTCTGGTCATCGCGCGGTGAGCGAGCGAACACAGCAGGCAGATAGGAAGGAGCATCCGATCATGGTACGGAGCCGAGTGGTTTGGGCCGCGTTGGCCGGCATTGTGGGTCTGTCGGGCGGGGCCGTTCGGGGTGACGTGGCGATCGTGATTCCCCATGCGTACACCATCGGGAACAACTACTTCTCCTGCTTCGACTACAACCCCCTGCGGAACCCCAATGAGTTCATCACGACCGGTTACGGCTCGGGCAAGGACCTCCGCTGGAGTCACGTGCTGGACGACACGGTGGAGCCGTGGGGCCTCGTCGGTGGCGTGCTGATGAACTCGTCTCAGATCGAGTTCTTCGGCCGCGACGGGTACGCGTCCTACTCGCTGTCGTACAACGCGTGGGGCATGAAGTTCAACCCGTTGAACGAGAAGTACTTCATCGGATGCATCTCGAATCTGAGGGATCCGTTCAGCGGCGGTATCCGCGTCGAGACGGAGCGTGATCTCATTCTGTTTGATCCCGATCTTCCGAATGGGTCCCCCATCCGCCCGAGCGGCGTGACGGTGTCCAACAGCGGCGGCAACTACCTGCTCGTAGACTCACAGATTTCCGGCAGCAGCGGCTTTTTGCAGACAGGGGTTTGCGTCGGGGATCAGCTCACGCTGTATCCACTGTTCTACACGGCGGAAATCTATTCCGGCACCTACACGATAACGGAGATCGTCAACGACAACACCGTGCGGCTTGACCGCGACCCGCTGTGGCCGGGCTCGCCGGCACAGAGCAACGACCTGACCTACATCCTCAAGATGCAGCCGTGGCTGACGCTGCAGACGTTCCGTCAGAACCTGAGCTACTACGCCGAGGACCTCACCCGAGGCCCCAAGGCACACAACCCGGGTGGTCTCTCGCCGGACGGGCTGACCTACTACATCGGCGACATCATCACAGGTCACCTTCTTGCGGTGGACACGCAACAGAGGGAAACATTCTCCGTCTTCGTGTCGCAAGACAGAATGGCCAGCTATGTCCAGTCGCTTGTGGATTCCGGACGGCGTTTCCCCATCCATCCCGACACCGATGCGATCTACCTGGATGGCTATATCGGCAACTGGTCCGATCAATCCGTGGACACAACGGTGAACAAGGACAACACGTCGCCCACGTGGGATGGAAGTGCCAAATCCATCTCCGTCACCTTCGACGATGCGTCGGCGGTCTTCCGGCTGCACGCAACATACCGGGTCGACAATGGCGAGCTGCCGCGCGACGCGACGCACTACACCTACCTGGAGTTCTACATTCATGGAGGAACGACAGGCGGCCAGTCGATGACGCTGAACCTGTACGACGACCTTGGAAACCCGGGCGCGGCGGTAGTGGTTCCTGCCCCGCCTGCGGGCGCCTGGGCGTTCGTTCAGGTGCCGGTGAGTTCGTTCGGTATCTCAACGATCGGCGATTTCGTCCTCACGAACACGGCCGGCGATGCGCAGGACGAGTTCTTCGTCGACCAGATCGAATTGGTGTGGGTTGACCCGCTGCCCCCCGGAGTCTACACCTACGACCCGGAGCAGAGCGGCATCGCCAGCGCACAAGTCGCCTCCGATGCGCAGGGGCGGATTTGGTTCAGCGAAGGCGAAAGCGACGACCTGTTGTGGACGGAGGACGGACTCGCCCTGCATCCCTTCCTGACCAGCGAGGAAATTGTCGCGGAGTACGTCGCCACCGGGGCCCTGGACCTGACGGGCTATTACGGCGCCTCGAACAAGGTGCAGTTCCTCGGGTTGGCGATCGACCCGATGGGCACGGTGTACTGGGCCGACAATCAGACGCGGTCCGTCTGGAAGGCGCCGGCCAACGACCCGGCCGATCACATCATCGAGATCGCCACGAAGCCTGAGATTATGGCAGCCCTGGGCCTGGGCCAGAGCCCGCGCGGGTTGAACAACTTCGTTATCCGAGGCCACGAGCTGCTGACGTTCAACTTCGTCGAGTCGAACACGGTGTACAAGGTGGACCTCAACACCCAGGACTACGGGGACCTGAACGCCGACTTCGCCGCAGACCTGGCGGACTATGCCATGCTCCAGCGGTGCTTCGGCGCGGATCTGAGCCAGGCACCCGAGGAAGGCGAGGAAGACTGCTCTCGCTGTGACGTGGATTACGACGAAGACGTGGATTGGGAAGACTACAGATCGTTTGCGAAGTTCTTGCTGGGACCGGGTCGCTAAGACGGATGTTGAATGCGCATCCCGGCTGGAGGCAGGCGGACCCGGGGGGCCACGGCGGAGGCGTCCAGAGGAAATGCGATTGGTCTATCGGCCAGGGAGAAACTTCAGATGAGTCACCTACGCAGCCGCACAGCCCATGGGGCGTTCACCCTGATTGAGTTGCTTGTGGTCGTGTCGATCATTGCCTTGCTGATCGCGATTCTACTGCCGTCACTGCGATCTGCACGCGACCAGGCCAAGAAAGTCAAGTGCATGGCCAACCTGCGAGCCATCGGCCTGGGCCTGGTGACGTACGCCGACTCCAACTGCCAGGAGCTTCCCGACTACCTGGGCATGGGAGCCTACACCTTTCGGATCGCCCCCGGACGGCAGCTCGACCCGGGCGAACCACCGGAAGCCTGGGGCGTGCAGGGTATGTTGGAGGCGGGCTCGTCGCCTCAGGTGATGCCGAACGGCATGGCTCGGTATCGCAAGGGGTCCAAACCAGTTTACCTGGCGGCCGACAGCCAAGTCTGGATCTGCCCGGCCAACCCGGGACTGCCTACACGCCAGCACGAGTGGAAAAACTACGGCAACACGTACCTGTACCGGCAGAACAGCAGTGCGGTGCTGTCTCCAACCAACAAAGACCCGAATCCGCTCGTCTACAATCTGGATTGGCTGAACCGAAAACACACCGCTGCGGTGAAAAACCCGCTGGTGTGGGACAACTACTTCAAATACCCCGGTGAAAGGGCCTGCATGGGCCCCTTTGAGGGCGATGGGTATTCTGTGCCACAGGACGACCGCATACCGCCACACCGGATGATCGGAGGCAAGAAAAAGGGGTCGGCCAAGTACTGGATCGGGTACTACGCGGCCGGGCATTGCCAGATCAACGTGAAGAATCAGGACGATTAGCCGGCACATCGTCCCGCAACAAACCAGCTCTGTGCCCCGATCCGGCTCCGGAAGGTCCGTTCGCGGAACCGACGTGCCGGCCTGCCGCTCGTCGTTGCAGGGAGGACGTTGGTCACCGCCATCAGGCAGGACACTCCCATGCTTGCCACGCGTCAGCCTATGCCAGGAAGACCACCAATTCGATCAGGACGACGAGCAGAACGACCAGCATTGCGGTCCGGACACCTGCCCAGACACGCAGACGCGGCTTTGGCTCCGGCACTCTGTCGAGCCACGTGGATGCCTGGACGTGGTGCTGTCGCGCGGATTGGTATAAGCATCCCCAGACGATGAGACTGCCTGCGACGAAGAGCACGGAGTAGCTCGTCGGGTAGATCTCGCGGGTGAGTCGATGCCCGGAGGCTCTCGGTCCCATCCGTGTCAGCACGTATCGTCCTGTGTCCACGACGTCCTGGCTATCCTCTGCGCCCGGCGGCACGGGGGACGGCGTGATCACGAACTCCTCGGGGGGTTCGAGCACTTCCTGCGTCAACCAGGAAAGCTCGGCCGGCTCCCAAACACGGGTCTCGGGCGTCCAGACCAGTGCCGTCATCATCCAGAAGCTGGCCCCCTGCTGAAGCGGCTCGAACTTGTCCCCCACCGCAAACACGAAGAGGGCAAGCAGAACGATGAATCGCCCGGCCTCCCGCTGGGCGGCATCAACACGACCACGATGATACGCAAACTCAGATTCGGCGGACATGACGACGGCCTCCGTCCTGGAATGGCATGGATCAACCGAGGTTCAGCCGGCGATTGTTGCCTCCTGGCCGGCCAGTGCTGCCCGATCCTGTATACCGCATGGACCGTCCCCCCGGCAAGTCCGACTCCGGACCTGCCCGATCCCGCGTGACAGGAATGGTCGAGGAAACCGGGTTTGCGGATCTCGCGGCCATCGCATCCGCCTGGCTTCTTGAAGCCATGGTCGTCACGTCGCCTCCACGACGAGTTCCCTCCTCTGTCTCGGGCGGATCCGGGCTCGTATTGGGAACGCCTTACCGGTATAATGGCTGTATCGCGCCGATCAGCGTGGAATCGGGCGGTCTGGCTCATCGGGTCGGCCGTGCCCGCGTCGGCCGATAATTGAGCACTTTTGATCCGCGGAGCCGCCGGGATGTCTCCCCGAGACGATGCGTGGAAGACGTGTCTGCGCATATCTCAGCTCCGTCGACCAGACGGTTCCACGTCGGCGTGCTGGCCATCGGGGCGCGGAGTGTAAAGGAGCAGAGCGATGAGACGAGGATTCTACGCGGCATTGGTGGTCGGCCTCTGTGCGGGCTCGGTGTCGGCGAACGACGTGATCGTCTGGGCCCATCAGAACGACATCCACACCGCGGCCGGAGCGCCCGGCACGCTCGTACGACCCGACTCGCTCGCCTACAACCCGGTCTCCGGCACGCTGGCGATCGCCTGCGGAGGATCTGGTGGCGTGGTTCTCGAGTGGGAGCGCGCGGCCAACACCGGCACGGTGCTCGTGCCCCGCGTGAACTGGGGTCAGACGGCAGCTCCCTCGCCCATCGCGTGCGGGTACTCGGCGGCTCGGGGAACGTACCTGATCGCGGAAATGGGCGACGACGTTGTCCTGGAAGTCACGCCGGGCGCAGCCGGACAGACGCCGTCCGTGCTGCTCGTACCGTACGCCCCAACGTTTCCCGCCGGCGGGCTGCCCTCCGACAGCGCCTACGCCTACTACAAGAACCAGTGGACCGGATTGCAGCAGACGGTCAACCGCATCGATCTCACGGTGAGTCCGGCCGTCGAAGAGGAATACGTCCCCTACGCCGCCTTCCAGGCCGTCGGGGGCACGGGTCCCGCTTCCGAAATGGTCCTGAACTCCGCCGGCGAGTTGATCGTGGTCGTCCGGGCCAACACCGGCTTTGACGCAAACCGCGGCATGTATCGCTGGGACGAAACGGCGGCCGCGCTGGTGCCGATCGCTCGAGGCGACGCGATCATGGCGCACACCGGCCAGACTCACGTCGGCCTGTACGGGCTCGGCATCGACGCCATGGACAACATGTACTCGTACGAAATCTACTCAGCCTCGATTATCAAGATAGATCGCCGCGGACGTGTCAGCACGCTGACGACGAACGACGAAATCCGCCAGGCACTGGGCGATCCGGCCCTGTCTCTCTCACCGGCATACTTCGAGATGGTCAACAACTGGCTGGTCTTCGAAACCGGGAACACGAGCGGGCACGTGCTGGCGATACGGGCCCCAATCGCACCGGACATGGTCACCATCCCGGGAACCGACTATCAGGTCGACGGACCCACCTACACGTTCGACATCGGCAAATACGAAATCACCAACGCCCAGTACTGCACGTTTCTCAACGACGCCCAGTGGCGGCAGCAGACCGACCCCGGCGATCCCCGCTGCACGAACATGTGGTTCGACCCGTCGAACGGCGACGTGTACATGATGGACGTGACGGGATTCCCACCGGGGTCGGAATGGTACGACCGGACCCTGTACAAAACGTCCGACGTCCCGGACTCCAAGATCACGTACAACCCCCTCGCGCCGATCGGAAGCCGCTTCGTCGTCATGACCGGCTTCGAGCACCACCCCGTGGGCACGGTGAGCTGGTTCGGCGCGGCGAAATTCTGCAACTGGCTGACCATCGACCACGGCCTCCCGGCCGCCGAGGTCTGCTATCACGAGGGCGGCAGCAAGGAGCAGTGGTACCCCATCACCGCCTCGAACTGGGCGGTCAACGGCCTGACGGACGTGGAGCGGCTCGACCTCGTGCGCAACTACCGCGGGTTCCGCCTGCCCATGGACGGCTACAACTACGACAACGGCGGACCCGGCGTCGCGCATTCGTGGAACATGGATGCGGCTCCCTACAATGAATGGTACAAGGCGGCCGCCTTCGACCCCGACGCCCCGGATACCGTGCGAAACGGCCCCGGCGACTACGAAACCATTCAGCCCGACCACTGGATTTTCGGATGCGGCGCCGACACCATCGATCCGGCCGACGCGAACCTCGGCAACCATGGGTTCCCGTACCCCTTCCACGAGACCCGGCCCGTCGGCTTCTATGACGGAGTGAACACCCTCGCCGACAGCACACCGACGCGAGACACCCGCAACCGCTACGGCCTGTACGACATGTGCGGCAACGTGGCGGAATGGATGACGGACACCGCGCTGGAAAGCCCGTGGGGCTCGACCTATCGCGTGGTTCGCGGAGGACGCTGGATCAGCAGCGATCCCAAGTGGGCGACCAACACCCTCCGCGTCATCACGAGCGCCCGGTACTACGCGGAGAACAACATCGGTTTCCGGCTGGCCCGCTCCCCCGGCTACGGCGATTTCAACGCCGACAGCCTGATCGACGAAGCCGACTACCTGTTCTGGGTGGCCGCCCTCACCGGCCCGGTGGACACCGTGGCCCCCGGCAACGGCCACGAGGCCTGCGACTACGACGCCGACACCCACGTGGACCTGCGCGACTTCGCCGTTCTTCAGCAGCGGTTTGCCCGCCCGTAGGCGGAGCGTGCATCCGTGATCGCCACATTCCTACGGTCTCGGGGCAGACGAGCGGTGGGACGCCCACACGCGACCCCGCGCCCCCCCGTCCGCGGCAATAGCCGCCTGCCCTGGCAGGAAATCCCACAGAGCGGCTTTTGCATATGTGGTGTCACTTTATCGCTCGTGCAGTGCCTTGGTTTTTCGTTCCAAGTGGGCATTATGCACGAGCGCCACACCAGGTCCGATACCTCCGTTCCGTAAGACCCGCAACGACATCAAGAGACGATACAGAATTGACTCAACCCCCTGCATTCCAGTAGACTACACAATCGGGGGTGCAAGTTGTCACATCGAGGCGCGGCCTGCCTGTTTCTGCAGGTTTTCCCGCGTGGCCCGGTGTCGGAGAGAGAGTCGCAAGCGTCGACTGGGAGCTGAGAGAGTCGGAAACAGCGAACCAGAAGCGGCCACCGTACGCGCGGCTCGTCATCATTCCTCCGGCGTCGGAGGAGGCCGGCGATCAGGTCGCCAGAAACAAGCAGGAGTGTGGAAACATGAAGAATGCAACAAGAGTGCTGGCTGCACTGGCGGTGGCGTGCCTGATCACCGCACCGGCCATGGGCGTGGGGTATTACGAGCTGGTACCGTGGTCCACTGTCCAGGCCGGGGGCACTGGAACCTCGCACTGGACGCACGTGATTGACGGGCAGACTTCGTATCACACGGTGAATCTCAACTCCGCCCCGCACATCAGCAAAGTCGTCAACCTGAACGGGGCACAAAGCTCCAGCGTGCTCGTTACGGCCGCGGCCTGGGCAGCCGCCTCCGGACAGACGTCGATGGCCAACGCCCACGGGTTCGGCATTTCCAACGGGACGGACCTCATGTGGACGGACACCGGATCGGACGGGGTGTGGAAAGCCAGCCTGAGCGACGGGTCCATTACGGCCTACGTTACGAAGGCGCAGGTACAGGCTCACACGGGGCTGACCAACGCGGCATCGCTTTCGCCAAACGAGATTGACCAGAACGGCGAGATGGTATGGTACGAGGGCGAGTCAGACAGCATACTGGTCACCACCGGGCTGGGCACGCTGACCACCCTGGTCAGCGCGGCAGCGCTGACCGCTGCCCAGGGTAATTCGTCTGTCAGCGGCGGAATGACCTACGATGGCAACGGCAACCTCTACTGGGGCAACGCCACCACGGATAACATCTTCGCGCGGGCCGGCGATGGGACGCTCTACGAGGTTCTGAGCACCGCTGAGATTTCGGCCGTCACGGGCGCGGCGACCGCCGGGTTTGGCGATCTCCTCGCGGCACCCGATGGGCTGATCTACTTCTACGAGTCGACGGCCGACCACATCATGCGGTTCGACCCGGCAGATGCAGCAAACACGCTGATGATCTACGTGAGCGAGGCCGAGTTGAACGCCGGCCCCATGGCCGGCGACAATGTCCAGTCGTTCGGCTGGTATGACGGCAACCTGACTTGGACCACGTTCGGTTCCAAGGGTCTGTACGTCGTGCCCGAGCCGGCCACGCTGGCCCTGCTGGGGCTGGGCGGCCTGGCGCTGATCCGCCGTCGGCGCTAAGCCCAACGGCCGAGCGGCGTTGTTCGGATGAGGAATGAGGACGCTGCGTCGGTTCGGCCGGGCCGGGCCGACGCAGCGTTGCTTGTGGATGATCCGGAGGGAGCCTTCGTGCCGACAGCCTGGAGACTCCGCATGCGAGAAATCAGCCGGCAGAAGCGCATGCGGCGGATCACGGCGGCCCTCGCAACGATCGTGTTCAGCGCCGCAATGTTCCCCGCCACGGCGGCAATGACCTGGTCGTTTCCTCAGGCACTCAACACCACCGCGGCGACCGACGGCAACCGGCACGACTACTCGCCCTGGCTGGCCACGGACGGGGCGGGCACGTGGGTGGCGGTGTGGAATTCCCGCAACCTCGCGGGCGGACCGTTCGGCGACGACATGGACATCTTCTTCGCCCGCAGCGTGGACGACGGAGAGACATGGACGGCTCCCGCGGCCGTGGATCCGGCGGCGACATCCGACGCCCTCCACGATTCGGATCCCATGGTTCACACCGATGGCACCGGGCACTGGCTCATCGCCTGGCGACAGTGGGACCAGGCGGCCGACAGTGACATCGACCTGCTCTACGTGGTCAGCATTGACGGACTGAACTGGAGCGCGCCGGCCTGGTTCAACAGCGACTGGGCAACCGACATTCGCCGTGACCACGACGGCATGCCGGCGATTGCGTCCGATGCCAACGGCACCTGGGTGGCCGTATGGTACAAGGTTGTGGACTCCCCGCCGGGCGCGGAGGGCAGCGAGGGCGACATTCACGTTTCGCGCAGCACGGACCACGGTCTGACCTGGTCCGCCCCGGAGCTGCTGCACCCGAGCATGGACACGGATGCCGGCCATGACGTCACGCCCGACATTGCCACCGATGGCGCCGGCCACTGGGTGGTCACCTGGCAGTCTGACAACCGCATTGGTACGAACGGAGTTGCAGATACGGACATTCACTATTCACGCAGCGTGGATGCGGGGCTGACCTGGAGCCCGCCGGCGGCGGTGAACACGGATGCCTCCACGGATGAGTTGAAGGATGCCTACAATGATCTGGCGACCGACGGCACCACCTGGGTGGTGACCTGGACCCGCGAATGGGTCACCGGCGGCGACGAGGACATCCTGATCGCTCGCAGCACGGATGCCGGGGCCACCTGGTCCGGGCCGGACATCCTGAACCCGTACCACGACACGGACGGCATGGCCGACGATCTGAGTCCGCGCGTGGCGACGGACGGGCACGGGGGCTGGGTCGTTGCCTGGTACGCCGTGGATCACGTGGGCTTTCCCTGGGGGCCGGATCGGGACCTGGTGTTCATGCGAAGTGACGACGGGGCAGTGACCTGGTCCGCTCCTGCGGCACTCAATGCGAGCGCATCCGTGGACCTCTACGCCAGGGACTACACGCCGGGCATCTGGGCCACCGACCGGGGACGCTGGATATCCGCCTGGCGGTCTGACTACGACCTCGGCGGGACGATCGGCGCGGATTTCGACATTCTGTTTGCCGGTTCGTGCGTGCCGACGCTGGCCGGCGATCACGAATGTGACGGGGAGGTCGACCTGCTCGACTTCCGGGCGTTTCAGGTGTGCTTCTCAAGCGGTTTTCCGGTCGGGGCCGACTGCGCCGCTTTTGACGCGGATGGCGACGACGACTTGACTGTGAACGACTATCTGGCATTCGAGGCCGGCCTGACCGGCCCGAACTGATACCGCGGGGTGCGAGAAGGAGGATTGCGATGAACACACGGCAAGGTGCGGTTGTGGGTGTCGGCGTTGTGGCGGTGCTCGCTGCGGCGATGCCGATCCAGGCCGCCTGGGTGGTGCATGAGATCCCTGTGCTGCCGCACTGGACGGGCAGTGCGGAGGGCCGGGACATCAACAGCAACGGCGTGGTGTGCGGCCAGGGCAACTACGTGATCAACACTTCGAGCGCGCCCTTCCGGTACGACGGCACCACGGTGACGGAACTGCCGCTTCTGCCGGACGCGAACGCACCCATCGGCCTCACCACGGGGATCAACGCGTCCGGCGTGGTCTGCGGCTACTCGCGCAACGCAGGCGGAAGCTCCCGAGCGGTCATCTGGGTCGACACGACCGTCGTTCCCCTCCCGTATCCCCCGGGGGCCAACCCGGATGCGGACCTGCGGGCGTACGGCATCAACGACGCCGGCGTGGTGGTCGGCTACGGATGGGACACGACGGGGCAGCGAATCGCCTTCTACCACAAGGATGGCGTGTCCTACAACCTGGATGCCACGATCCGGGCAAACGGGCTCTTCGGACTGCAAGCCACCAACGGCGTGAACAACCGAAACGTGATCTGCGGCGTGGCCGACGACGACTGGGGCTATTCCGCGGCCTGGACCTACGACATCGAAAGTGACACGTTCACCGTGCTCGGACGGATCGGACCCGACAACTGCAGCGCCGTCGACATCAACAACGCCGGACAGACCGTGGGCCGCAGCCGGGTCGAGCTTGGCGGAACCATCCTGGCCGTCACGTTTGACGGCGCGTGGTACGTCGTGGACCCCACGGCCGTCGGAACGCAATGGGGAGAGGCGATCAACGAGCGCGGCCGGATGGTGGGCAACATCGGCACGAGCGCGGCCCGCCTAAGCTGGTACAGCGACGGGCACGGCGACGGCCACATGAAGATCATCGACTTGCCCGGCTGGACCCGCGAGACCGTACAGGGCATCAATGACCGTGACCGTATCGTCGGGTTTGGCCGGACCGATGCGTCAGGCGACAACACGCGGGCGTTCATCCTCCGCCCGCCGCCCGGCGACGGCAATCACGACGGCGAAGTGGACCTGGACGACTACCCGTTCTTCGCCGACTGCATGGCCGGTCCGAACGAAACGCCGGCGCCGGTCCTTCCCGGCCGATCCGCCGCGGACTGCCTGCACGATTTCGATTTCGACGCCGACGATGACGTGGACCTGGCCGACTTCGCGGCGTTCAGCGCGCTGATGTAGGCACCCTGGCACCCCGTTCCATCGGTTTCCCGACGCGCTGCCTGCTCTTGCGCGGACGCGAAGTCGCCGCGTCCAAGGCCGCCGGCGACCGCAAACGTCAGGCCCTGCGAAGGGCGATGGCGAGGTTCGCGGCGTCCATCCGAACGTCGGCCTGGCCGGTGGCGTCGGGAAGCCCATCCGCGACGACCTCCACAGCCAGCGTCTCGCGGGCGATGTAGTCGCGGAAGGCGGCAATGGCCGCCGACATCTCCTTCGCATCCGAGCGCAACGAAAGCACAATGCGGTCCTCGATGTTGAGGTTCGCGTCCTTGCGCAGGTTCTGCACGTTGCGGACCACGTCGCGGGCGATCCCCTCCTGCCGCAACTCGGTGGTGATCCGCTTGTCCAGAAGCACCGTCGTCTGCTGGTCCTCGACACCCACCCAGTCCTTGCCGAAGTCCTTCTGCACGACCAGCTCCGAAGGCTCCAACGCCACGCTCTCCGAGCCGGCATCCACCGAAACCGTCTCGCCGGCCGCCACGCGGGCCGCCGCCTCCGCGGCATCGACCCCGACCAGCCCCTTCAGAATATGCGGCACCAGCGACCCGTACTTGGCCCCGATCGCCCGCTTGTCCACGTCCAATCGGACCTGGCAAAGACCGGCGGAATCCTCCCGCACGCTGACCTTCTTGACGTTCAGCTCCTCCGCGATGTGCTCCTGGAACTGCCCGACGGCCAATCGCTCCCGCTCGACCGGCGTGGCCACCACCAGCTCGGCCAGCGGCTGCCGGACCTTCAGCTTGGAGGCCGTGCGGGCCGACCGGGCCAGCGACACAATCCGCAGCACGGCGTCCATGCGGTCGGACAGCTCGTCGTCAATCCGGGCGGCGTCCGCCTCCGGGTAATCGCACAGATGCACGCTCTCCGGCTGCCCGGCCACCTGCCCGCCGACGAGGTGGCGGTAGATGTGCTCCGTGATGAACGGCACGATGGGCGCCATCACTTTGCACAGCGTCACCAGCACCTCGTAGAGCGTCTGGTACGCAGCCAGCTTGTCCGTGTCTCCCTCGGCCACCCCCCGCCAGAACCGCCGGCGGTTGCGGCGGATGTACCACGTGCTCAGGTCGTCCAAAAACCGTTCGATCCGCTGGCAGGTGGGCGGCAGGCTGTACTGCTCGAAGTTCTCCCGGGCCGTACGGATCACCCGCTGGAGGTCCGACAGAATCCAGCGGTCAATGTCCTGGCGCCGGTCCAGCGGCACGGACGGCGTGTTCGGGTCGAACCCGTCGAGCCTCGCGTAGTTGCAGAAGAAGGCGTACGAGTTCCACAGCGTCAGAAGCACGCGACGGCGCACTTCGTCAGCCGGAGTGGAGGTCACCCGGCACAGGCGCTCACCGCCCACGGTGTGCGTCATCTCCGCCCCATCCTCAAGCGGGACGGTCACGTGCTCACCCGGGTGGCGCAGGCCGAACGGCAGGTCCACGGTCGGCGGCTGCGAGCAGTACATCCAGCGCATGGTGTCCACGCCAAGCTGCTCCGCTGCCTCCTCGAACCAGATGGCGGTTCCGTCGGACTTGTGCATCACCTGCCGGTTCTCGTCGAGCACCAGGGCATGGCCGAGCAGTGTCTTGAAGGGCGGGCGTTTTTCCGGCTTGCCCAGTTCCATCATGGTGCTCATGGCAAGGATGGAATAGAACCAGTTGCGGAACTGGCCGGGGAAGCACTCCGTGATCAGGTCGGCGGGAATCCACTGCGACCAGTACTCGCGGTCCGTGTTGTAGCGCGTGGTGGAATAGGCAACGATCCCCGCATCCAGCCACGGGTTGCCCACGTCCGGCACGCGCGAAGCCAGTTCCCCACACTTCGAGCAGCGGATCTTGATCCAGTCCACGTACGGCCGGTGGGGGCTGTGACCGTCGAACCTGTCCCACCCCTCGACCGCCCGCTCCTTCAACTCGTCGCGCCCGCCGATGACGTCGAAGTGGCCGCACGCGGGGCATTCCCAGATGGGCAGGGCCAGGCCCCAATAGCGCTTCTTCGAGATCATCCAGTCCCGCATGGTGCTCAGCCAGTCGAGCTCACGCTCGAGGCCGCGCATGGCCGGCGGCAGCCAGGTGACCTGTTTGGCAATTTCCTTGATCTCATCGCGCCAGGCCATCGAGATGTACCACTCATCCACCAGCCGGAAGACGAGCGGGTCGCCCGTGCGCCAGCAGTGCGGGTAGACGTGCGGATATGCCTCGGCCGCCACCAGCAGGCCCTTGGCCTTCAAATCCGCGACGACCGCCTGCGCCGTTTCTGCGTCGGCGGCCCTCATGCCGGTGAACGGGCCGAAACCCTCGACAAACCGCCCCTCCTCATCCAGCGGGGCGATGGCCGCAAGCCGGAAGTACAAACCCCAGGCGTGGTCCACGTCGCCGCAGCCCGGTGCGGAATGCACGATGCCCGTGCCCTCGCCCGCCACCACGTACGGCTCGCCCTTGGAATCCCGGCCGGGGTCGAAAACCACGTGCCCGTCCCGGCCGCTCGGCCAGTCGCGCTGGTCGGCGGGGATCAGGTCGAGCGGCTGGGCATACCCGCCCTTGTGCTGCTGCGCCGGCAGTTCGTCAAACGGGCCGTCGTACGACCAGCCGATCATCTCGCTGCCGGGCAGGGTGCCCTCGATCGTGTACCCCCCGTGCTCCTGGAAGATCTGGTGGATCGTCTTGAGCTTGGGGACGTCCTTCGGCCACGGTTGGCTTCCGAAGCCGTCCTTGTACTGCGATTCCAGGCGCTGGTAGTTCAGGTTGTCCTTCGCGAAGTAGTAGACCGCGCCGTCCTTCTTCGCCCGCAGCCGGACGTACTCCAGCTCGGAGCTGACGGCCGCTCCCGTGTTCGACGTGAGCGTCCACGGCGTGGTGGTCCAGATCAGCAGGTATTCCTTGTCCCGGCCGCGAATCGGGAACCGGACGAAGACCGATGTGTGCGTGACCAGGCGGCGTCCCTCGGCGATCTCCATGTGCGAATACGCGCAGCCGGCCTTGCCGGACCACGGCATGACGTCCGTGCCTTTGTACAGGTAGCCCAGCTCGTGGCACTTCTTGAGGAACGACCAGATCGTGTAGTTGTTCTCGTCCGTCATCGTGTAGTACGAGTCGGACCAGTCCATCCAATAGCCCAGACGGATGGACTGCTGCGTCTGGATCGCGGAGTACTTGCGGACGCGCTCCTTGCAGGCGTCGGTGAAGCGGTCCAGGCCGAACGTCTCGATGTCCTTTTTCGTCTGGAACCCCTGGTCGCGCTCGACCTCCACCTCCACCCAGAGCCCCTGGCAGTCGAACCCGTTCTGGTACCGCTGCTCGTGCCCGGTGGCGGCGAAGTACCGCTGGAACGCGTCCTTGTACGTCCGGCCCCAGGCATGGTGGACGCCCATGGGGTTGTTGGCCGTAATGGGCCCGTCGAGGAACGACCACTTCTTCCGGCCGCGGTTCTTCGCCCGCAACTTCTCGAACGCCTGGGACTCGTCCCAGAATTTCAGCACAGACCGTTCCAGGGCCGGGAAGTCGACCTTCGGGCTGACACTCTCAAACGCCATGACGATTCCTCGGTGCCGGTCGCCGGTCGGCCGGGCTGTGGGCGGGCCAGGTCCGCCCCGCCCCCCACCGGCCCGCGCAACGTCCGCGTCCAGCACGATTTCCACATCAAACGAGCTCCACACTATACCGAGGCGAGGCCGGAAAGTGAACGGCCGGGCGAAACGGGCAGCGGCGAGGGGAAAGCGGAGAAAGAGGCACGTAGGCACGAAGGCACGAAGGCACGAAGGCACGTAGGCACGAAGGGAAGGTCGCCGGCCTGCGCCGGCGGTGATGTTTGCGGAAAACGCAAGAACGGGAAGCAGGTTTCGGCCGCGGGCCGGCGCGCGGATAGCCCGGCCTTCTCGTTGTGGGACTGGCCTTCTCGCCACGGCGAGTCGCCTGCGGAGACCAGCCGGTCCCATGGAAGGGCGTGTGGCGGATGCGCGGGCGATTCGCTATGCTCCACCAGGCCAGAGTCGCCGGTGGAGGCGACGACGGGGGTGGGCGTGTCGGTGGCGGAGCATGACGACCGTTTTGGGCATTGAGACGTCCTGCGATGAGACCGCCGCGGCCGTGGTCGTGGACGGGCGCGACGTGCGCAGCAACGTCGTCGCGTCCCAGGTGGACCTGCACGGCAAGTTCGGCGGCGTGGTGCCGGAGATCGCGTCCCGGGCACACATCGAATGCCTCGACCGCGTCATCCGCGAGGCCATGGAAACCGCCGCGGCCGGGCCGGACGACATCGACGTCATCGCAGTCACCCGGCGGCCGGGGCTCGTCGGATCGCTGCTCATCGGCCTGACGACGGCCAAAACGCTGAGCTGGGTCTGGGGCAGGCCGCTGGTGTACGTGGACCACGTGCTGGCGCACGCGTGCAGCCCGGCCATCGGGCTGGAGCCGCCGCCCTGGCCGGCGGTGGGTCTGATCGTCTCCGGCGGGCATTCGTCGCTGTATGAAATCCGCGGGTTTGACGCCATCGAGCGCCTGGGAGTCACGACGGACGACGCCGCCGGCGAGGCGTTTGACAAGGTGGCCACCATTCTGGGGCTGGGCTACCCCGGGGGGCCGGCGATCGAGCGGGCGGCCCGCAACGGCAACCCCAAGGCCATCGCGTTCCCGCGCACCCTGCTGGGGCCCGACTCGCTGGACTTCTCGTTCTCCGGCGTCAAGACTGCCGTTCTGTACCATGTTCACGGACCCGGCCGGACGGAAGGCGGGCTCGAACGTTTGACCGAGCAGGACGTCGCGGACATCGCGGCCAGTTTCCAGGCGGCGGTGGTGGACGTGCTGGTTCGCAAGACGATGCGCGCGGTGGATCAGCGAGGCACGAATGCGGTGGTGCTGGGCGGAGGCGTAGCCGCCAACAAGGCGCTGCGCCAGTCGCTGGCCGACGCCTGCGCAGAGCGCCGCGTTGCCTTCCACGCGGCCCCGATGGCGTATTGCGGGGACAACGGCGCGATGATCGCGGCACTGGGATACCACCAGTACGTGCGCGGGGAGCGGGCGGACCTGGCGGCCGATGCGCAGGCGAACTGACCAAGTGCCCCGCATCTTGCCCGGTATTCGGTCCACGCATACACTTGTTCAGTGCCAATGAACGAAAACACGCTACGAGACCTGCTCGGATCGTTCGGACGCGGCGAGGTGGGCCTGGACGACGTGGTCACACGCCTGCGGACCCTGCCGTTTGAGGATCTGGGGTTCGCGAAGGTGGACCATCACCGGGCGATTCGCTGCGGCTTCCCCGAGGTGATCTACTGCGAAGGGAAGACCATCGAGCAGGTCAGGGCCATCGCCTCCAAGCGGCTGGAATCTGGCGGCAACCTCCTGGGAACACGGGCAACCCTGGAGATGTACGAAGCGGTCGCGGCGCGGTTTCCGGCCGCCCAGTATCACGAAACCGCCCGGGTTATCACCGTTCGCCAGCAGGAGCCCCGCTGGTCGGCGGGCACTGTGGCCATCATCGCGGCGGGCACCAGCGACCTGCCCGTGGCAGAGGAAGCCCGGGTTACGGCCGAGATCATGGATCAGCGCACACAGATGATCATTGACGTGGGGGTTGCCGGCCTCCACAGGCTGCTCGCTCATGCCGAAGATCTGCAGTCGGCCAACGTGGCGGTGGTGGTGGCCGGCATGGAAGGCGCGTTGCCGAGTGTCGTGGGCGGGCTGGTGGATTGCCCGGTGATTGCGGTGCCCACCAGCGTCGGATACGGGGCCAGTTTCCACGGTCTGGCGGCCCTGCTGGGAATGCTGAACAGTTGCGCCTCCGGGGTGTCGGTGGTGAACATCGACAACGGGTTTGCCGGCGGGTATATCGCTGCCCTGATCAACCGCCGCGTGGGCAGTCGGCCGGCTGCTCGCTGAGGTACGGTAGGGCGAGTCTGCGCCATGCCCGAAGACATTCAGTACATCACGAAGATCCCGGCCCTGCCGACTCGGCCCGACGACGCTCACAAGGGCGACGTCGGCCGGCTGGTCATCATCGGCGGGCGGCTGGACGCGGTGGGCATGGTCGGGGCGCCGGCACTTGCCGCCAATGCGGCCCTTCGAGCGGGCAGCGGCCTGGTACAGATCGTCACGGCCCCCGCCGCCCAGCCCATCATCGGCCTGCTGGCCCCCTGCGCGACGACGCGATCGCTGCCAACCGAACCCTCACAGTCCCTGGCAGTACTGGCGGTGCAGTTTGGCACCGACGTGGTGGCGATCGGCCCCGGGCTCGACCCAACCGTTCAGCCGGAGCAACTGGACAACCTGGTATCCGAATTCTCCGGTGGCATCGTCATCGACGCGGACGGCCTGAACCTGCTGGCCCGCATGGGGCGGTGGAATGCGGCATGGCCGCATCAAGTCGTACTGACACCGCACCCGGGGGAGATGCGCCGTCTGCTGGACGGGTGGGGCGTGGAGGCCGACCCGCAAAACCGCCAGGACATGGCCGTCCGCATGGCCCGGGCCTGCGGGGCGGTGGTCGTGCTGAAAGGGGCCGGCACGGTCGTGACGGATGGCCATCGGGTGTACGTCAACCTGACCGGGAACTCGGGGATGGCCACGGCCGGTTCGGGGGACGTGCTGACGGGGATCATCTCATCATTTATGGGTCAGCAGCTTCTTCCGTTCGACGCGGCAGTACTGGGAACCTACGTACACGGTCTGGCCGGGGATATCGTAGCGGAGGAAGTCGGGCGTCTGTCACTTCTGGCGACCGACCTGGTCGAGTTTCTGCCCGATGCCCTCTGTGACGTGGCTGCAGATTTGGGCGAGTGAGGGCGAGCGCGGGCGATCCGGCGGGGGTTAGGAGGCCCATCCGGCCCTGGCGGCCCTGTTTTCGGCGTTGGGATGCGGTGGAGCCGGTCGGTCCGGACGAGACCGTCTCGTCGCGCCTGTAACCTGGGTTGCGGCCGTCGGTTGGCGACGATATATGTCCTAAACCATTTCGGAGTTGTAATCCGATAAGGGAGGGAGTATGTGGTGTTGTGTTGGCGCGGCACCGCGGCGCGGTACTTGGCAGCAGTCCGCGGCCTGTCTGAACGTGGTTTGTCACGAATCCTGATTCGAGCCGGCAAGCAGGCTTCCGGTGTGATTTCGATTGGCGCGGTCCGTCGGAGCCTGACGAGCAGCAATCACTTCGCTCTGTCCGGAGGCAACGTATGACTTTGCAGCATGGACTAGGACATCAGATTGGGCTTGCCCTCGGTGTGTTACTGGTTGGCGTTGTGTCGATGCCGGCACTCGGGCAGAACGCCCCGCCGACGGCGGTCCCGGAACCCGTGGAGCCCGAACCGGCCCCGTCGACGGCGGTCCCGGAACCCGTGGAGCCCGAACCGGCCCCCCCGCCGCCCGCACCCGCCGAGCCGGCGGCGGCCCCGAAGGAGGCCCCGCCCTACGACATCTGGACGACCAAGAAGCTGTTGGGCGATCCCGGCGGTCTGCGTTCCGCGCTGTCGGACGTGGGTATTGTTTTTGACCCGATCCTGGGCGTGGCATTCGCGATCAATACGCATGGCGGAGCGAACACGCACCGCGCACACGACATTACGGGGCAGATGTTCCACAACATCACCCTCGATTTCGACAAGATGTTCGGGCTCAAGGGCAGCTCGTTCTTCTTCCGCGGAATCCAGGGCTGGAATAGCGGCATCCGCCCGGACGTTGGTTCGCTGAGCCAGCCCTTCTTCGTGATCGGTCACCCGGGCGACAAGGCCATTGAGATTGACAAGTGGTGGTGGCGGCAGCGGTTGTTCGACGACCGGCTGGAGTTCCGGCTCGGCAAGCTGCTGGCGTCGGACCTGATCGATCGCAACGAGGTCGCGGACAACTTTCTGAGCAAGTTCAGCAACCAGGCGTTCTTCCTGAACCAGACCATTCCGGACGCCAAGAGCCTCGGTGCGTTTGTGCGGGTCTGGCCGGTGGACTGGCTGTACGCCCAGGTGGCGGCCGTGGACCCGGATAACGACAAGGACCACCATCGGCACGGAACCAGCGGGTTTGAGACCGCATTTCACGGCACGGCGCATTTTCGCACGTACTTTGAGTTCGGCATCCTGCCGAACAAGCTGCCGATGGACTGGGCCAAGCGGATCTACCCGGGCAACTATCGGTTCGGCTTGTGGTACGATCCGGCGTCCAAGCGGGTGTTCATTGACGACCTGGGCGGCCTACGTGCGGTGCAGCGGCAGAGCGGCGACGTGGGCTGGTATTTCAACTTCGACCAGATGGTGTGGAAGGAGGACCCTTCCGAGCCGACGGACAAGCAGGGCCTGAGCGTCTTTGCCCGGTACGGATTCGCCCATCCGGAGGTGAACCGGACCAACCATTTCTGGTCGACGGGCGCCGCGTACACCGGCCTGATTCCCAGCCGGGACAAGGATACGCTGGGCTTCGGGGTGGCCCAGAGCATTCTCTCCAAGACGCAGCGTCACAATGTGAACGCCCTGGCGGACCGCGAGACCGTTTACGAGCTGTACTACGCAATCGTCGTCACGCCGTGGTGCGTGATCACACCCGACCTGCAGGTCATCACGAATCCGGGCGGCAACAAGAACGCCCGCGACAGCCTGGTGGCCGGCGTCCGGGTTCGAATCGACTTCTGACACCAGTGGATACCCTGAACGCGGAGACTCTGATTATGACAGGAAGCCGTATGTTGCGGAAGCTGAAGATGGGCGTTCTGACCACGGTTTTGGCAGGCGGGACCCTGTTCAACTCGTGGTGCACCTACCAGGACATCCAGAAGAACCTCGTGGCCGGCGCCCTGACGTACGTCAAGAACGGCTCACAGGCGTTCTTCGACACGTGGGTCCCGATGAAGGACGTCTGGGCCGACGTGTTCCAGAGGAACTAGGACGACCCGGTGGGCGACTCGCGACGGGGCACACCGAATGATCGGTCTGCCCCGCCGCGCGCTCACCCTTCGTTCGCCGCGCCGTTCCGCCTCGCCGTCTCCCGTTGCCGTGGTTCTCGGACGTGAGGCGGCCAAATCTGCCCGCGCATCACCGTTTCGTCGTTTGCGTCCCCCGCAGTTATATTTGACGCTTGTTCCACACGATCGCCGTGTGGAGCAACGGGGGGATGCGAAGCGCCATCACGGTCCTATTCGGACTTCTCCTGCTGGCCGGGTGCCAGGGGGCGACACCATTTTTCCGGACCGGCCTGATGCTCTCGCCGGAGGCCCAGGCCCTCGCCGGCGACCGGGCGGCCCCGGCCGTGGAGGCCCGCTACGGGGGCATTCTCCGGGACGCGGACGCGGAGGCCCGGCTTCTGGCGATCGCCGCGCGTCTGGCCGAGCCGACGCCCGCCCTGCGTATGCCCTATCAGATCCGGCTTCTGCAAAGCACGCGGCTGAACGCCTGCTCCTTGCCGGGCGGCCGCATTTATCTGACTCTCGGGTTGTACCGGCAGCTCGGCGATGATGCCCAGATCGCCGCGGTGCTGGCCCACGAAATGGCCCATATCGTCGGGAAGGACCACTTCAAATCCCCGTGCGGAACCCCCCACGACGCTCTGGTGCGGGAGAAGAATGCGGACGCCGCGGCGCTTCGCTTTCTCCACCGAGCGGGAATCGAGCCGTCTTCGCTTGTGACCGTGCTGCACGCCATTCGTCACGTGCAGCCGCCCGGCTGGTCCGATAGCCGCATCGCGGAGGTCCGGCGCGGACTGAGTGACCTGTCGAGTGACACGCGGTTGGCCCGACGCGGCCCATAACCCACGCATCTCTTCTGCGATGCACGCGCCTTCGGTGTTGACTTGTTCCGCAGACTCTCTCTATCATAGTGCGATGGGAGGGACCTGCTGCGGGCGCATCCTCTGGCGCAGCAGAGAGCACGGTGCCGTATGTCTGCGGCGCCGGCCCGGGAGAAGTCTTCGAGGGTGCACGTCTCGAGGGAGGAAACTTCAATGAAGAAGATGCTGGTCAAGTCTGTCGTGTCGTTGGCCCTGCTGATCATCGGCATGTTTGTTGCCGCCTGCGCGCCGGAAGCGACGTCGCAGGACCTCGCCGGTCAGGAGCACCCCCGGCACCAGACCGGGCTGGAGAGCCAGGTCGCCGACTATTGAGATCGCGGGTCGACGGGCGGGGGGTTTCCACGCGACGTCGTTCGGACGGCGGCCGGTCCGGCTGACTGTGCCGCGTCAGGATGCACGGCGTGTCGGACGCTGACGCTCGCCACGGCCAAACAAATCGCGTCCACGTTCGAACGGCATTGGCGTCGAACGTGGACGCGATTTCACAGGGTCGGCACGGTCTTCAAGACGTGCGGATTCACTCAGCGCCCGGCACGGCCGGTTCCGCCTGCTTCGGGGCCTCCGCCGCCGGGGTCGGGGCGACCGGCTTCACCTCAATGCGAATCATCCGCTCGGGCTTGTGATAACGCCGGAAGGCCTCGCGAACGGCGTCCGCCGTGGCCTTCTCGTACGCCTCCAGGTCCTCCTTCGTGTCCTGGAGCGAACGACCGTGGAGGTCCAGCTTCCCCAGCACGCCGAGCCAGTACGACGGCTCCCTGCGCCGTTTGTCCAGGTCGTTGGCAATCTGCCTCCGGGCCGTCTGCATCTCCTCTTCGGACGGTCCTTTGTCGGAAAACTCGCCGAAGATGGAGAGCGTGGCGGTTGCCAGTTCGCTCGTCTTCTCCGGCGTCGTCGGCGCGGCCGCGTAGAACAACCCCGCGTCCCTGTAGACCGAGGACGGACTGCTGGTCGCTCCGATGGAGTAGACGAGTTGCCGCTCCTCCCGAATCTCCTTGATCAGCCGGCTGGTCAGAATCTGGCCGGCGAGTTCCAGGTCCCGGGCATCCTGAACGTTCTTCTCCTCGCAACCGAAGAATCCCGTTAGCACGAAGGCGGTCGGGGTGAGCGTTTCCACGGACGACTGCCGTTCGTGCGGCCCCGGGCTTCGCTGGAGGACCCGCCGGGCGTCCAGCCCCTTGGCCTGCCGCGGTCGGGCGGGAAGGGACCCGAGATACCGCGCCATCAGGTCGCGGGCCGGTTCCCAGGGCAGTTCGCCCACGACGGCCACCTCGATGGGCGATTCCTTGCAGAGGCGGTCAAACCACTGTTGCGCTGCGTTCAGCGAAAGGGCCCGGATCTGCTCGGGCGTCAGGATCTCCAGCCGCGGGTCACCGCCGCCCAGCACCTGCCGGATGGAGCGCACCAGGTGAAACTGCGGCTGGGTTTCTCCCTTCTGAAGCTCCTCGATTGTGGACTGACGCCAAACGTCAAGCGCGGACGGCTCCAGGCGGCCGTCGGTCAGCAAGGCGTACGCCAGTTGCAGCCCCGTGTCGATGTCTGCCGGCGACCCGGACAGCTTGATCGCCAGAACGTCGCTCTGGGCCTGCCCCCCGAGCCGGAACTGCTTGCCTGTGATCAGGTCGCGGATGTCTGTGGAGGCGAGCCGGCGCGTGGCGGGCTGATTGAGGACCTGCGCCGCCGCGTCCGTGATGCCGCGGTTGGCCGCGGTCTCCTCGATTTCGCCGCCCGCCAGGCTGATCGTGATGAGCACCTGGTCCTTCTTGTAGTCCATGAAGCGGTGGTGCAGGCGAACGCCGTTCTCCAGCCAGGCCGAGGTGATGCCCAGGTCCGCGTCGACGGTCTGGTCGACGATCTTGCCGGGCTCCGGCAGCTCGGCCAGCAGGGTGTCCGGTCGCTCTTCATCCACGACCGGCGTGGTCTTGCGCGCGAGGGCGGCCCGGGCGCCGGCCAGCAAGGCGTCTTCCGAAGGCAGCGTCAGGTCGTCGCGGCGGGGGAGGGTCAGGACGTACGCGAAGCGCCCGGGCGCGAAATTGGCGGCAAAGGCCTTGCTGACGTCTTCCAGCGAAATCGCAGGCAGATGCTTCTCGATCAGGTCGAGCCTCTGGCGGGCGGACAGGATCGTGTTTCCTTCTGCCACGGCCCCGTTGTACCGCATGAGAAACGCGCGGGCGTTGGTCGTGGGTTCCCGCTCCACGGCCAGCTTGGCGCCGGACAGGATTTCCTTGCGGGCCAGTTCCAGCTCCCGGGGTGTAAAGCCGTGTTCCACCGCCCGCTGGACGGCCATCACGAGCTGGTCGAGCATCTTTTCCCAGGCTTTCGGCTCGCCATTGACGGAGCCCACCACCCCGGTCGCATGCGCGAAGAAGCTGAAGACGTTCACCTGGCCTTCGCGGTAGGCCGCTTCCCCTTTCTGGACGTCCTCCTCCAGGCGGCGGTTCACGATCCAGGCCCCGATCCGTTCCACCAGATCGCGCCGGAAGGCGCTTTCGGTGGTGACCGGTCCGCGGCCCGGGTCCACTCGCACCATCTCGACTTCCGCCGTGGCAATCTCCGGGTCGGACACGACGAGGGCCCGGGTCTCGGTGAACGGCGCGATCTCCGCCTGCCGCTGCTTCGGCAGCGGGGCCTCGGGCTTGTACGAACCGAAGTGCTTGCGGATCAGTGGAATCTGGGCCTGCGGATCCGCATCCCCCACGACGATCAGCGTCATGTGCTCCGGCCGGTACCACGTGCGGTAATAGGATTCGAACTGCTCCTTCGTGAACTTCTCGATCTGTTCGACCAGTCCCAGCGGCAGACGAGCGGCAAACCGCGATCCGGGCATCAGCTTGGGGAACAGCTCATCTTGGATGCGCTGTTCGGGGCTCTTGCGGGCGGTGACCTCTTCCAGGATGACGCCCCTTTCCTTCTCAACCTCCTCCTTCAGCAGCAACAGGCGGAACGCCTGGTCCGACAGGCACAGCATCGCCTTGTCGATGGTCGCCTCCTCGGTGTCCGGCGTGTACAACTGGTAGGCCGTCTGGTTGAAGCTCGTAAAGGCGTTGATGTCCCCGCCGAACTTCATCCCGATGCTCTCGAAGTACTCCACTACCTTGCCGGGCGGAAAGTTCTCGGAGCCGTTGAAGGCCAGGTGCTCCAGGTAATGCGCCAGGCCGCGCTGGTCATCATCCTCGTTGAGCGAGCCGGTTCCCACGTGCAGCAACAGCGCCACTTTCCCCGGCGGGTTGGCATGCTGCCGGATGATGTAGCGCAGGCCGTTGTCCAACTGCCCGCATACGAGGCCGGGGTCGCGGGTCAGCGGGACGTCTTCCGCTGCAACCGCGGCCGCAACAAAGGCCGAAATTCCCAGACATAGACCGATTCGCCAGGCGCGGATCATGCAAGCACTCCTCTCGATTTCACAAGACTCCGGGTGGACCGTAAACCACCAGTGTACAAGAAGGGTATCCCTCGCGCGTCCTGCTCGCGTGTAAGAAGTCGTCCGGATCAGTCGCGAAGTGGTTACGCGGTCCGGATGTGTGCCGTTCGGCCGACGATGGCTTGTTCGTGCTGGAGCAGAAACCCCTTGCGCCACAGCCCGCCGCCGTAGCCGTGCAGCGCTCCGACCGCGTTGACCACGCGATGGCACGGCAGGACGACGGCCATGCGGTTGGCCCCGTTGGCCGCGCCCACCGCGCGAGACGCGCCGGGACGTCCGATCCGCCGGGCCAGCTCGCCGTATGAGATTGTCTGTCCGTAGCGAATTCCCTTGAGCCCGTGCCAGACGGCTTGTTGGAAGTCGGTGCCGCGCACGTCGAGAGAAACGGAGAAGTCACGCAGCGTGCCCGAGAAATACGCCGCCAGCTCCTTCGTTGCACGGTCCAGATGCACGTTCGTCCCGTCCCGCCGTGTCACGTCGTAGCGTCGGGCGAGTGATTCGACGTCGGCCTTCACGCCGCCGTCGTCAAACGCGATCAGGCACAGGCCGACATCGGTGGCCGCTACGTGCAGCGTCCCGATCGGGCTGGCGACGGTGGTTGCGTACAGCGATGGCATGGTGGCGTCCTCCGCAGGATGATGGCCGGGTCACGGTTGCGAGCGCCCCGCCCGCACGGCTTGCACGAAAGCGATCGCCCGATCCGCGTCCACCGGCTCGTCGCACCGCCGGCCGGGTTTCAGGCTGGACCCCACGATTACACCATCCGCGCGTTGCAGCAGGTCGGTGACAGTCTCTATTGTGGCGCCGCTGCCGACGAGAAGGGGTCGGTCGGGCACTACCGCCCGCACGCGGCTCAGGTCGTTCAGGTCGACGCCGCGTCCGGTGGTGGGCCCGGACACGATGAGCATGTCCGCCTGGCCGCGGTAGGCCGCTTCCTCGGCGGCCAGGCCGATGTCCGGCTGGCTCAGCGGCGTGGCATGCTTGACGTGTATGTCAGCCAGAATGCCGATGTCGTGCCCCAGGCGCTGGCGCAGCCGAAGCGTGTCGGCGGCCTTGCCCTCGATGATGCCCTGATCCGTGGCCGCCACGCCCACATGCACGTTCACCCGGATGAATGCCGCCCCGATCGCGGCGGCAATGGCCAGCGCTGCCGCGGCGTCGTTTCGGAGTACGTTCAGGCCGACGGGCACGCCGGCCGATTGGAGCACCTCCCGAGCCACGACGGCCATCGACGAAATCGTGATGGGATCCACCCGGTCCGCGGCGAACGGAGCGTCGCCGAAGTTTTCCACGATGACCGCCCCGAACCCCGCACCGGCCAGCACCCGGGCGTCGGCCACCGCCCGCTGAATGATCACGTCCAGGGGCAGCCGGTTCTGCGGGCTGCCCGGCAGGGCCGGCAGATGCACCATGCCGATCAGAATGGGTCGAGGCAGGTCAATCATGGCGAACTCGCTTCTCCGGTCGCTCGGGAGCATAGCCCCTGGCCGGAGGGTGTCAATCCAACCCCGGCGGCACGGTCGGCGGCGGAATCCCCAGGCGCCCGGTCGTCGAGTATAATCCGTCGCGGATGACTGTTGCTGCGGACCCATCCTTCCCCTTCGACCGGCGCGGTCGTATTGCGGCGCCTCTTCTTTGCGCCATCGTGGCCATCGCCTGCTATGCCAACGTGCTGGGGAACGACTTCGCCGGAGACGACGGGCCGATCATCGTGAGAAACCCGGTCGTGACGGAACCGGGGCAGTGGATGCAGATCTGGCGCACGCACTACTGGCAGCATTGGGGCACCGAATACACCCACCCGGACCTTCTGTATCGGCCCGTCACGATTCTGTCCTATCGAATCAACCGCGTGCTGCTGGGGCCGCAGCCGTTGGGCTTTCACCTGGTGAACGTGCTGCTTCACGCGCTGGTGACCGCCCTGGTGGTGCGGCTGGCCTGGCGGATGACGCGGCTGCCGATCTGCGCGGTGGTCGCGGGTCTGGTGTTTGCGGTGCTGCCCATTCACACGGAGGCGGTGGCGAACGTGGTCGGGCGGGCGGAACTGCTGGCCACGTTGTTCGTCCTGCTGGCTCTGTACGCCTTCGAGCCGCGGCTTATCGGCGGGCCGGCCGGTCGTGCGGCGAAGTGGGTTGCCGGCGGCGTGGCCGTCTTCCTGGCCCTGGGGTCCAAGGAGACCGGTGCGGCGGCGGTCGTGCTGGTTCCGTTGTTTGACTTGTATTGGCCGCGAGAGCAGGCGAGAGGCACCGGCCGTCGCGTTCCGCGTTTCGGCGTTCTGTTGGCGGCCGCCCTGGCGCTGGCCGCGTACCTTCCCTTACGCTTCTTGGCGCTCGGCGGCCAGCTTCACCAGCCTTTGACGGTCAGCAAGACGGCGAACGTGATGGTGGATGCGACGCCCTGGGAGCACGTGTGCGGCACGTTGCAGCTCTGGGGCATGTATTGGGCTCGTACGTTCTGGCCACGGCGGCTGACCATCGATGCGACGATCAACGAAGTGCAGTTGGCCGATTCTCTGCTTCAACCGCACGCAGCCCTCGGGATTCTGGTGACGCTGGGCATCCTCTGGGCGGTGGTCTGGGCGTGGCGCCGACAGTCCCGCGAACCCGCCTTCTGGGCCGCGGCCCTGCTGATCAGCTATCTGCCGGTCTCCAACGCGCTGATCCTGATCAAGACGTTCCTCGCGGAACGGGCGTGGTATCTGCCATCGGTCTGGGGGGTCATGCTGTGTGTCTGGGTTGTCTGCGTGCCCGCGCTCCGCCTGCACGGCCAGGGGGACGAACGTCCGACCTGGGTCCGATCCGTCGCCGGCGTGCTGTGCGGCGTGATCGTCCTGCTGGGCGGGGGACGCTGCCTTCTGCGGAATGCCGAATGGCGCAATGACGAGACGCTCGTCCAGGCGACGTACCGCGATTGCCCCCGAAGCGTCAATGCGATGCTGAGTTACGGAGCGTGGCTGATCGAGAAGGGCCGGGTCGATGAGGGAATCGCGCTGATCTGGAAGGTCATCCTGATTGATCCGGGTTTCATCGAAGCGCATCGCGTCCTGGGCGAGGCATTGGTGCGGGTGGGCAATCTGCCCCGCGCGCTGCATCACCTGGTAATCGCCGACACGCAGATTCCGGGGCACACTCCCACGCAGGCCCTGCTGGCCCGCGTACGATCGGCCCTTGAAGATTCCTGGGCAGCGCAAATCGAGGATCGGGAGGCGCAGTATCGTCAGAACCCGGATGATCCGGACGCCCTGTTCGCCCTGGCGGACGCGCTGGCCCAGGCCGGCCGTCCGGCGGAGGAGATTGCGCGGCTGGAGGCCTCTCGGCCACGGTTCCAGGACCAGCCGCGCTTTCTGCATCGCCTGGCGGCGGCCTACGCGATGGCGGCCCGACGCGATGAAGCGGTTGCCTGCTATCGGGAGTTGCGGGCACTTGATCCGGAAGACCCAGTGGCGGCCGTGGAACTGGCCATGCTGCTTCTGGAGTACCAGACCCCGGAGGGACTGGACGAGGCCGACCGGCTTACGGCCGAGGCGATGCAGCGCAGTCCCAATCAGGTGCCGGTGTTGATTGCCCGCGCCGAAGTCCTGGCGCTGCGCGGCCGCCGACGGGACGCGGCAATCCTCTACCGCACCCTGGCGTCGGGCATTCCGGAGACCGACCCGCTGCACGAGCGCTGCCGGCTTCGGGCGGAGTTCCTGGAACGATAGTCCGCCTTCATCGTGCCCCGGCCGGCGGTCACAGACCGCCCCAGGCGGGAACCCAGCGGATCGCGGCCTGGAGGAAGATGAGCGCATACAGGCCGGCCACCAGGTCGTCTCCCACGACACCCCAGCCTCCCGGCCAGCGCCGCTCGATCCAGTTGGCCGGCGGGACCTTGACGATATCCAGCGCTCGCTCCAGGAGGAACCCGCCCAGCACCAACGGCCAGGTCGGCGGCACACCGATCATCGCCACGAAGAAGCCCGCCAGCTCGTCGAGCACCAGTTTGCGGGAGTCCTTCTCACCCAGAATGCGGTCGCCTGCGCCATGTACCCAGACCGCAACCAGCGCGAACACGGTCGTTACCGCCACGTATGCCCACACCGGCAGGAACCTCTGCATGAGTAGGTAGAGCGGGATTCCCGCCACGGCCACAGCCACCGTGCCCGAGGCCGGGGCGTGGCCCAGCGGACCGATGGAGCCGATTCGCAAGAGCCATTTCTGTCTCCGTGTGGGTGCGTCATTCATGGGCCGCGTCCTGCGCCTGGAAACGTAGCGCTTTGCCGCATAAACGGCCGATGCACGTGCGGGGCCCCGCCGGCTGCCTTGCCGCAGTTGGGCAGGCGGAATACTATGCTCGGCCGGGCTTGCCAACAAGGACCGATGAGCAAAGGTATGCAATCACGCTTTCTGGACGCGCTGGCCGAACGGGTGTTGATCTTCGACGGTGCCATGGGCACCAGCATCCACGCTCTGGAGTTGCCGCTGGCCGACTACCAGGGGCTGGAGAATTGCAGCGAAATTCTGGTCCGGACCCGGCCGGATGCGATTCGCCGGATTCACGAGTCTTTCCTGGCCGTCGGATGCGACGCCGTCGAGACAAACACATTCGGCGGCAGCGGGGTGACCCTGCGTGAGTTCGGGCTCTCGGAACAAGCCCGCGAGCTGAACCGGCTGGCGGCGGAGATTGCCCGTCAGGCTTGTGACGTGTTCAGCACACCGGACCACCCGCGCTTTGTGATCGGCTCCATCGGCCCGGGCACGAAGCTCATCACGCTGGGGCAGATTGACTGGGATCGTCTCCACGAGGGCCTGGCGGAGCAGGTGCGGGGCCTTCTGGACGGCGGGGTGGACGCCCTGATGGTTGAGACCTGCCAGGACCTCCTGCAGGCCAAGTGCGCCGTCGTGGCGGCCCAGGACGTGATGATAGAGTACGGCCGCGAAGTGCCCATCATCTGCTCCTTCACCGTGGAGACCACCGGGACGCTGCTGGTGGGCACCGAGCCCGCGGCCGCGGTGACGGCGCTCGAAGCGTACGACGCGGTGAAGGTGATCGGCATCAACTGCGCCACGGGCCCCCAGGAAATGACCGAACACGTCCGGGTCGTGGCGGGCATGACCGATCGGTTCGTGGCCGTGCTCCCGAACGCCGGTTTGCCCCAGGTGGTCGACGGCCGGACGCATTACGCCCTCACGCCGGACGAGCTGGCCCGCTGGCTGGAGGAGTTCGTGCGGGACGACGGCGTGAACCTTGTCGGCGGCTGCTGCGGCACCACGCCGGCGCATATGGCGAAAGTGGTTCAGTCCATCGGGCGCCGGGCCCCCAAGGAACGCTCGCCCAAAGCAGAGCCGTCGGTCACGAGTCTCTACCAGGCAGTGTCCATCCGTCAGGAGAACTCCGTGTTGTCCGTGGGCGAGCGAACGAACGCCAACGGCTCGAAGAAGTTCCGTGAGCTGCTGGCCGCCGGCGACGTGGACGGCATGGTGCAGATGGGGCGCGAGCAGCTCCGGCACGGCAGCCACTTGCTGGACGTCTGCACGGCCTACGTCGGGCGAGACGAGACGGCGGACATGGAAAAGGTCATCGGGCGCTTTCGCACGGACGTGCCGGCCCCCCTCATGATCGACAGCACCGAGCCGCCCGTCCTGGAGACCGCCCTGAAGCTGGCCGGCGGCAAATGCGTCATCAACTCCGTGAATCTCGAGGACGGCGAGGAGAAGTTCGACCGGGTCTGTCGCCTGGCTCGCCGGTACGGCGCGGCGCTGGTCGCCCTGACCATCGACGAAGAAGGCATGGCCAAGACCGCCCAGCGCAAGCTGGACGTCGCCCGCCGCATCTGCACGCTGGCCACGCAGCGCCACGGCATTCGCCCATCGGACCTGATCTTCGACCCGTTGACCTTCACCATCTGCACGGGAAATGCGGACGACCGTCGCCTGGGACTGGAAACACTCGAGGCGCTGTGGCGGATCAAAGCCGATCTGCCCGGCGTGCACACGCTGCTGGGCGTATCGAACGTGAGCTTCGGACTCAAGCCCGCCGCCCGACGGGTACTCAACAGCGTATTTTTGCACCATGCGTACGAGGCCGGGCTGGATGCGGCCATTCTGCACGCCGGCGGGATCATGCCGCTCTTTAAGATCGACGAGCGGCAGCGGCAGCTCGCGGAAGACCTGATTCACGATCGCCGCGGCGACGGGTACGACCCGCTGATGGAGTACGTGAACCTCTTCCCGGATGAGTCGGCCACCCGGCCCGAGAAGACCGAGGCGCCCAAGAGCGTCGAGGAGCGACTCAAGCACCGCATCATCCACGGGAACCGCGTCGGCCTGGAGGACGACCTGCTCGAGTGCATGGGCACCACGCCGGCCCTGGACATCATCAACGACATTCTGCTCGACGGCATGAAGACCGTGGGAGACCTGTTCGGCGCCGGGCAGATGCAACTGCCGTTCGTCCTGCAGTCCGCCGAGACCATGAAGGCCGCCGTGGCGTTCCTGGAGCCCTACATGGACCGCGCTGCGGAGTCGGAACGCGGTTCCATCGTGCTGGCCACCGTGCGGGGCGACGTGCATGACATCGGCAAGAACCTGGTCGACATCATCCTGACCAACAACGGGTACGTGGTGTACAACCTGGGCGTCAAACAGCCGGTGAACAGCATGCTGGAGGCGTTCGAAACACACCACGCCGACGCCATCGGCATGAGCGGACTGCTGGTCAAGTCGGCGGTCGTCATGGGGGAGAACCTCGACGTGCTGCGCGAGCGGGGCGTTCGCGTGCCCGTCATCCTCGGCGGCGCCGCCCTCACCCGGAAGTACGTGGAGGAGGACCTGCGCCCTCGCTACGAAGGACCGCTCTTCTACGCCAAGGACGCCTTCGACGGCCTGGAACTCATGAACAGGATCGTGGCCGAAGAGATCGCCCCCGCCGCCAGGCCCGGCCGCCCGCCGGCCCGCGTCACGCCGGAGGCGGAGGGGCCCATGCCCGCCCGCTCCGGGATTGCCCGCGACGTGCCCATCCCCACGCCGCCGTTCTGGGGCCGACGGGTGGTGGAGCGGGTTGAGGTGCGGGCGGTGGTGCCGTACCTCAACCGAAAGATGCTCTTCCAGGTCCAGTGGCAGTACAAGCGGGCCGGCCGGCCGAAGGAGGAGTACGACCGGTTCGTGACGCAGGAGGTCGAACCGATCTTTCACGACCTGCTGTCCCAATGTGAGCAGGAAGGCATCATCCGGTGCCAGGCCGTCTACGGCTATTGGCCGTGCCAGTCCGACGGGGACCTCCTGCTGGTCTATGACCCGAACGACCACGCCCAGTGCCTGGCCGAGTTCGAGTTCCCCCGGCAGCGGAAGAAGCCGTACTGGTGCCTGAGTGACTTCTTCCGCCCGGTGGACAGCGGCGAAATGGACGTGGTGGCCTTCCACATTGTGACGGCCGGTCGGCGGGTGACCGAGGTGGCGCACGAGTGGCTGAAGGCGAACCGGTATCGTGACTATCTGCACCTGCACGGGCTGGGCGTGGAGACGGCCGAAGCGTTCGCGGAGTACCTCCACAAGCAGATCCGCATGGAACTGGGCATTGCCGGGCACGACGCCCGCGAGATTGAACGGCTTTTCCAGCAGGGCTACCAGGGCAGCCGCTACAGCTTCGGTTACCCCGCCTGCCCCCGCCTGGAGGACCAGGTAAAGATCTGGCCGCTGCTCCATCCGGAACAGATCGGCCTGACCCTCTCCGAGGAGTTCCAGATGGACCCGGAACAGAGCACCACCGCCCTGATCTGTCACCACCCGGAAGCCAAGTACTTTAACGTCCGTTGACCCGGAGCCGGCACAGCACCCGGCGACGCAGCGGCCGCGTCTTTTTCTGTCGCGACGGTTTCCCGCCACTTGCCGGCCGCGTAGAATGCGATCCTGCGGGACCGGCCATTGCTGCGGGACCGGTCACTACTGTGGGATCGGTCACTACTGTGGGACCGGCTTTCCAGCCGGTCTCTGCGGTGGGACCGGCTTTCCAGCCGGTCTCTGCGGTGGGACCGGCGATTACTGTGGGACCGGCCCTTGTTGTGGGACCGGCTTTCCAGCCGGTCAGCGGCCGCGCGCCCGCTCGGTTTCCCTGAGGAGACTGTTCAAAGGAGATTGTGCATGCTTTCGCGTTTGCTTTGCGGTTTGAGCCTGACTTACGTTCTGGTCATGGGTTCCGGCTGTAATTCGACCAGTGGTGGTGGCGGCGGGGGTGGCGGCAACACCCGTCCGGACCTGACGGCGTACCAACTGGACGGCAGCCATCCGGAGATGGAGGCGGACATTACGGCCCTGACCGCGGCCTACAACGCGGCCCTGGTCTGTGTCGGTGATGACGACATCACCTTCACCGACCAGCAGAACCTCGACGGATTGAAGGCCTCGTACGCCGGCGACGCGGCCGGTTTCCCGGCATACGTGACAGCGTCTCGCCGGCTCATCGAGGATGGTTCCGAGGAGATCTGCACCTATGATCTGGGCGAGGATCCCACCCTGGACGCACTCATTGCCAGTATCACCGCGGACCGCAATCGCGGTCGCGAATGCCGGGGGGACGACCCCGTCATCACGGACGAGAACTCGCTGGACTACCTCAAGCATGGGTACCTCGCTCAGATTCTGTCGTACGAGAACATGACGGACGCAGCCCAAACCCTGGCCCGCAGCACCGCCACGCTCGCGGACGAGGCGTGCAGCGAACAGTAGGGCGTACCGCCCAATCTTGCCGAGGCCCGACGCGGCGCCCCGGCCGAGGTTCGTCGCCTCGACGCCCGGGCGCCGGATCAGGCGTGAATCACACTGCGCAGAAGCGTGATCTGCGCCTCTTCGCGGAGCGTCTTGAGGAAACGCGACACTTCCACTTCCCGGAGACCGCCTTCTGCGACTTCGATGCCGATCGGCTCCCGCAAGGCCCGGCGGCGTGCCACGTCGACCAGTGTCGGCGGGCGTCCGGCGGGCGAACCGGGCAAGCACCGCAACCCCTACCCACGTGACGTCGGCAGGGGTCTGAAATCCCCGACACAAAACAGGCGCCGCGCACGCATCGCTGGAAATCCCCCACCTCGCCGCGTGAAAGACCCATCACGCGTGCGTCCCAACGCACGCAGAACTCGCTGCCTGGGAACAACGCTACCGCCCCCATTCCGACATGATTTCGCTTGACAGACGCGGGGTCAGCCCATACCCTGCCAGTGTTACGATATAAAAAATCGTAACACGACGATTCCCTCCGGGCGTGCGCCCGGCAACCCAAAAGGAGGTTTTGGAAAATGCGACGGTGGAGTCAGGCAGGGCCTGTGTTGTTACTCCTTGTGAATACAGCACTTGCAGAGGATCCGGACTGGCCGACTCTTCCGGTGACGCCACATTCGGACCTCCAGGCCGTGGATGCGAACGGGACGGGCACGTTCCCCATGACCGACCCCATCCGTGTGCAGGGCGTTCTCCTGAACCGGCCGCAGGACATGCTCGACCCGACGGCCGGCACCCCCGTCTACATGGGTGGTACGTGGCAGGTCTTTCTCCAGGCCGATGCCACCGGCGACTTCGGCGGCACGGCGCTCTGGATGGGGCAGTACATTGGCCGGATGAGCGGCAACCACCCCGCCGGCAGCTACAACGATGCAGAGTGGGTGGCTGAGTTGGACCGGATCACGATCGACGACGCGACGGGACGGCGAATGCGACCCGGCGACCGCGTAGAGGTCCGGGCCCGCGCGCCGGGTCTCTTCTTCCGCGGCAAGACCAACATCAACGAGCAGCACATCAAGGCCCCTGAGCAGGATTTTGACGCGGTTCTGCTGGGACCCGCCGTGGGACTGCCCGCTCCGACCGCCATCACCCTTTCGGACGTGAAGGACGCGGCGGATGAGTTCCTGTTTGATTCGACTCGTCAGACGGGGGCCGAGCGGTACCAGGCTTCGCTGGTCGAGATCTCCGGCGTGAGCTTCGTCAACCCGGCCGGCTGGGGCCCTGGCGCTTCCCTGACGCTGACGGACGGTGCGGGTCGCACCCTGCCAGTGCTGCTGGGCCGCTCGCGCGGCTTCGTGGCGCATCCGGCACTGGCCGGGCCGTTCTCCATCGTGGGCATCTTCGATCAGGAGGACACGGACGGTTCGGATGGCTGGCGGGCGGGTTACCGGCTTTGGGTTATGGGGTTCAACGGCCAGGAGTTCATCGTGCCGATACAACCGGGTGACACCGACGGGGACGGGGACGTGGACTTGCGGGACCTCGCATGGCTGCAATCGTGCTATGCGGGCGCCGGGGCCCCGCCTGCCGACGCCTGGTGTGACGATTTCGACCTGGATTTCGACGGAGACGTGGATGAAGACGACCTGGTGGAAGTGTTGACGTGTCTCGGAGGACCGGACAGCCCGGTGGCGTGCCCGTGAAGCATCGGTCCAGGCAGGCGTTCACGCTGGTCGAGTTGCTGGTGGTGTCCAGCATCCTCGCGCTGTTGCTGGCGATACTGATGCCGGGACTGCAGGCGGCGCGCATGCGGTCGCGGATGGTGGCCGTGCATTCGGACCTGCGGCAGATCACGCTGGCCCTGGATGCGTATGCGCTGACGTGGCAGGATCGCGTGCCGCCCACGCGCGTGGCTTGCGGCACGGACGTGAACTACCAGTTGCCGATCGAGCTGGCGACAGAGCGGTTTCTGCCTCCGGGCGCCAGCGCCATTCCGCAGGCGGACCTGCGCGACCGCTTCGACTCGCGGCGGACGTATCGATACGTCGCGCCGGGGGCGATCTACCAGAACGGCACGCTCTTCGACCGGCCCGACCAGCCCTGGAAGCCGCGCTCGAAAGTCTGGGTGCCGGACGATTTTCCTGTGTGCGCCGACGAGGCCGGACGGTTCTACCACAACTTCGCGGACGAGCCGGCCAGCCCGGTGACCTATGCCGTCTGGAGCGTGGGGCCCAGGCCGCTGGCGGTGAAGTTCCCGCGTCAGGTGGCCTCGGACGTGGTGGACGAGAGTCGGTTTCCGCTGCCGCGGTCGTACTGGATGACCCGCAGCCTGGACGACGGGCTGATTGCACACTTCCGGGCCCGCAACGGCCTGGTGCATCAGAGCCCCTGAAGACGAACAAGAGGGGCTCTCCCGCGAACGACGCATGAGAGCACTGCGCCCGGGGCGGCGCCAACCGCGGTTCGATCCGCCTGCTGAGCCGGCTGTGTGCGTGCGGCGTGGGCCGCGCCCATTCCCAAACGTGTCCGCGGACCCGGGTGGGCAGATACAGTCTCCCCGTTCGTCACCCAACGCGAAAAAAACGCGGAATCGTCCGGATAAAGCCTCCACACCTCCGTGGCCGTGTAGCGATTGTGCGACAAGACGCCGACCTCCTGGCATTGACTCCATTTTGCGTCAGTGAGGGTGCGGTCGTTGCCTACCCAGCGCGAGCATGCTAAAGCGTCCTTGGCCAGTTGGACGATATCCTGTAGAACACCGCGTTCTCCTGCGGTGGGGACCCCAGCCCCATCCGTTCCGCGGAAGCAGGCGATTGTGCCTTGCGGCAGGAGACGGCGGCACCGGCGTGCAGGTGTCGCGCTGGCGGGTACAGCGTACTGTGTAGGGCAACCCGCCGGGTGTTCGGGCCGATGATTCTGTGTATCAGCGCGAAGGCGACATAGTCGTGGCCGGTCGTCCGCATGTGCGGCGTATCGGGTTCGCGCATAGCTTCGTGGTAGGAGAGTAATCCGATGTGTATCTTCACCTTCCTGGCTGCCATTCTTGCGATCTTTGGCATCGGCGGCACGCAGCTCTAGCGAGCGGCCTGCCGTAGGAAAGGCGAAGCCCACCGGGTGGCGTACAGCGCCGGCCGGTGGGCTTCTCCGTTTTTGGAGCGTTTGACGCTGCGCCGGGCGAACCCTGCAGCCCCGTTGCCCCGAAAAGCGAACTCGGCCATTCCAGCGACCTCGGGCCTGTTTTCAGTACTGCCACGCCCGCCGAGGCTCAGCCTTCCTTGCGTGGTCCGATCCGATCCGTATCCTGAGGTCTGTTTGGAGGGTGCGAGAATGGATACTGCGGCGCAGGTGGTGATCGGGCTGGGGGAGGTCCTGTGGGATTGCTTCCCGGATTCCCGGCGTCCGGGCGGGGCACCGGCCAACGTGGCCTATCAGGCCGCTCAACTCGGCCATCACGGCATCGTGGTGTCGCGGGTGGGGGACGACGTGTTGGGGCGGGAACTCCGTAAATACCTGGATGAACGAGGTCTCGATACGCAGCACATCCAGACGGACCCCGATCGGCCGACCGGCAGAGTCACCGTCAACACCGCCAATCCGGACCGACCCACGTTCGTGATCCACGAGGACGTGGCCTGGGATTCCATCGCATTTGACGAGGAGTTGGAGCAGGTTTTTGCCGGGGCCTCGGCGGTCTGTTTCGGGACCCTGGCCCAGCGCAGCGAGATCAGCCGCCAGACCATCCACCGTTGCCTGGCGGCGGCTCGCACCGCTCTGGTCGTGTACGATGTGAACCTGCGCCAGCTCTGGTATCGGCGCGAGTGGATCGAGCAGTCGCTTCATGCCGCAGCGGTGGTCAAGCTCAACTGCGATGAGGTCGGCGTTCTGGCCAGTCTGCTTCAGATCGGCACGTCAGAGCCGCACGGATTCGCGGCGGCCCTTCAGCGGGGTTTCGGGGTCCAGATCGTCTGCATCACGCGGTCCGAACACGGATGCCTGGTGGTCGGGCCGGACGAGGTGGTGGACACGCCGGGCCGGGATGTCGAGGTGGTGGACGCCGTGGGGGCCGGCGACGCGTTCACGGCGGCATTCATCTCCGGCATCCTCCGCCAGTGGCCGCTGAGCGCGGCGACCGTGTTTGCCAACGAGGTCGGGACGTTGATGGTCACCCGTCCGGGTGCGATGCCGGCCATCGCGGACGAGCTGGCGGAACTGGTCGCCCGGTTCAAGCCAGGATCAGCGGAGTGACCGCTTGCCATCGTCCGGTGCCACCTGGGGCAGGATCACTTCGCCCCTCCCATTCAAGCATGTGAATTCTGGTCGTCTCGGCCGCCTTCTCTCGTTTCTTGCGGGTGATCGGCATCTCGGTTAAGGTGAGTACTGGCGGAACGTTAAGCGCGGCAGCGGCTTCGCCTGGCAAGCGGGGGCCGGTCTCGCGCGGTTTCGTATCTGGTGGATGTTCACACAGGCAAGCTGGACGCCGGGAGGACCGACATGCCCAGCGACGAAGGGCGATACATCGTGCTGATCAGCCCGCACGGGCTGATTCGCGGGACCAATCTGGAACTGGGTCGGGATGCCGACACCGGGGGCCAGACGAAGTACGTGGTGGAACTCGCCCAGGCCCTGGTTGAGCATCCGGACGTGGCCCAGGTGGACCTGATTACCCGGCTGATCGAAGACCCACGGGTGGACGCCGGGTATGCGGAGCCCTTCGAGGACCTGGCCTCCGGCGCCCAGATCGTCCGGATCGAGTGCGGGCCGGCTCACTACATACCGAAGGAGTCCCTCTGGCCCCACCTGGACGGCTTCGTGGACAACATCGTCCAGTACTTCCGATCGCAGGATCGTGTTCCGGACCTGCTGCACGCGCACTACGCGGATGCCGGATTCGTCTGCTCGCGGCTGGGGGCGCTGCTGCACCTGCCGATGGCGTTTACGGGCCACTCGCTGGGCCGGGTCAAACGGCAACGTCTTCTCGACGGAGGCATGAAGGCCGAGACGATTGAAAAACGCTACAGGATCGCACGGCGCATCGAGGCGGAAGAGACCGCCCTGGATCACGCGGGGTTCGTCGTGGCCAGCACCCGGCAGGAGGTGGATGATCAGTACGCCCTGTACGACAACTACCAGCCGAACCGGATGGTGGTCATTCCACCGGGCGTGGATCTGAGCCGGTTTCGTCCGCCTTCCCGGCGTGACGCTCGGGAGGTGCCGATACTCAAACAAATCGTGCCGTTCCTGATGAATCCGGACAAGCCGATGATTCTGGCCCTGTCCCGTCCCGATCCGCGCAAGAACATTCCGACACTGGTCCGGGCGTATGGGGAGAACCCGCGCCTGCAGGAAGCGGCCAACCTGGTGGTGGTGGCCGGCACTCGAGACGACCTGCGGGAGATGGACAAGGGCACGCGCGAGGTGCTGCAGGAAATCCTCTACCTCGTCGATCTCCACAACCTCTATGGCCGGATCGCGTATCCGAAGTACCACCAGGCGGACGACGTACCCGACCTGTACCGGCTGGCCGCGAGCACGCGCGGCGTCTTCATCAATCCGGCCTTGACGGAACCGTTCGGGCTGACATTGATCGAGGCCGCCGCCAGCGGACTGCCGATTGTGGCGACGGAGGACGGCGGCCCGCGGGACATCCTGCAGGCGTGCCAGAACGGCGTGTTGATTGACCCGCTGGACGCCTCCGCCATGGGCGAGGCGCTGTTGAAGGCCGTTACGGACCCGGACCAATGGAAGCGGTGGTCCCGGGCGGGGATCAAGGGCGCCCACAACACGTTTTCGTGGTCGGCGCACGTGAATCGGTACATGAAAGCGGCCCGGCCCACCGTGGCGCAGGTCGAGCGACGGCGGGCCTTCTACAGCAAGAAAAGCCGGCTGATCACCGCCGACCGCATCGTGGTGTCCGACATCGACAACACGCTGATCGGCGACCGCAGAGGATTGCAGGCGCTGCTGCAACGGGTGCGGGAAGCGGGCGACCGCGTGGCGTTCGGGATTGCCACCGGCCGCAGCCTCGAACTGACGCAGGACGTGCTGAAGGAATGGAAGATTCCGACGCCGCAACTGCTGATCACCGGCGTCGGCAGCGCCATTCACTACGGATCGCGCCTGGTGGAGGACACGGGCTGGACGGAGCACCTCAGCTATCGCTGGAACCCGGACGGGCTTCGGAAGGCGATGAAGGGGATGGCCGGGCTGAGGCTCCAGCCGCCGGAAGGGCAGGGGCCGTACAAGATCAGCTACTTCACGAGTCGGAACAACCCGCCGAAGGTGCGCGACATCGTGCGAAAACTCCGTCGATCCAACCTGCACGCCCGCGTGATCTATTCCCACGGGGCCTACCTGGATCTGCTTCCCATCCGGGCGTCCAAGGGCATGGCCCTGCGGTACTTCGCCTACAAATGGGGCTTTCCGCTGGAGCACTGCCTGGTGGCGGGCGACTCCGGGAATGACGAGGAGATGCTGACCGGAAACGCGCTGGCCGTGGTGGTGGGCAATCACGACGAGGAGCTGGACCCCCTGCGCGGCGAGCCGCGCATTTACTTTGCGGGAGGGCACTATGCCTGGGGCATCGTGGAAGGAATCGACCACTACAACTTCTTCGGGGACATCCGAATCCCCGAGCCGGTTGAGTGCGAGAATGAGTGACCATCTGGCCGAGTTCCTTGCGTCGCACCGGGAGCAGGCGTATTCGCTGTTCCAGCATTTCAACTCGCTGGGCCGCCCGTTCCTGCTTCGATCCGACCTGACGGACGGGCTGCGGGCGTACTGCGCTGCCAACGGCGACGGAGATTTGGCCGATTCACCGCTCGGTCGCACCATCGGCGCGGCGCAGGAGGCCGTGCTGGACCCGCCCTGGGTGGTGCTGGCGGTTCGGCCGGCGATCGGCCGCTGGCAGTACCTGCGGTTTCACGCGGAGTCTGCGGACGTGGAGGAGATTCCCGTATCGGAGTTTCTCGCGTTCAAGGAGCGGCGGGTCCGCGGCGGGGCGTCGGACGACTGGCCGCTGGAGATTGATCTGACGCCGTTCAACCGCGGGTTTCCCCGGCTGCGCGAGTCACGCTCCGTGGGGCAGGGAATGCAGTTTCTCAATCGCCGGCTCTCCAGCGAAATGTTCCAGAACCTGGACTCGGGCGACCAGACGCTGCTGGAGTTCCTGCGCGTGCATCACGTGCGGGGCATGCAGCTCATGCTGAACCGGCGGGTGCGGGACGTGACGGAGTTGCGGCGGGCCGTGCGCAAGGCGGAGGAGTTCCTGGCGGCCCAGCCCCAGGACGCCGGCTGGGACGACGTCAGCGAGCGCATGGCCGGGCTGGGTTTCGAGCCGGGCTGGGGCAAGACGGTCGCCCGCATGCGCAACATGCTGCGGCTGCTCTCGGACATTCTGGAGGCGCCGTCGCCGCAGGTGTTCGAGGAGTTCGTTTCTCGAATCCCGATGATCTTCAGCATCGTGGTCCTCTCGCCGCACGGATACTTCGGCCAGGCCAACGTGCTGGGCAAGCCGGACACGGGTGGGCAGGTGGTGTACATCCTCGACCAGGTCCGGGCCCTGGAGAAGGAGATGCACCATCGGATGGAAGAGCAGGGCATCGAGGTCGAGCCGCGCATCCTGGTGGTGACCCGGCTGATTCCCGAGGCCGGCAACACCACGTGCAACCAGCGGCTCGAGCACATCACCGGCACCACCCACGCCCGGATCCTCCGCGTGCCGTTTCGGGACCGCGTCGGGGAAATCGTGCCTCACTGGATCAGCCGCTTCGAGATCTGGCCCTACCTGGAGCAATTTGCCATCGAAGCCGAGAAGGAAGTCCTGGCGGAACTGGGCGGCCGGCCCGCGCTGCTCATCGGCAACTACTCCGACGGCAACCTGGTGGCCTCGCTCATGTCGCGTCGGATGCAGGTCACCCAGTGCAATATCGCGCACGCCCTGGAGAAAACGAAGTACCTCTACTCCGACCTGTACTGGCGGGAGAACGACGACCGCTATCACTTCTCGTGCCAGTTCACGGCCGATCTGATCGCCATGAACACGGCGGACTTCATCGTCACCAGCACGTACCAGGAGATCGCCGGCACGCCCGACAGCGTGGGCCAGTACGAGAGCTACTCGTCCTTCACCATGCCGGGACTCTATCGGGTGGTGAACGGCGTCGACGTGTATGATCCCAAGTTCAACGTGGTCTCGCCGGGCGCGGACCCGGACATCTACTTCGCCTATACGCAGAAGAAGCGGCGGACCAAGCGGATGCGCAGCGAAGCGGAGGCGGTGATCTTTGGCGACGGCAACGGCTCCCCTACGCGGGGCCGTTTCGAGGATTCGGGCAAACCCATCGTGTTCACCATGGCCCGGCTGGATCGGATCAAGAACATCAACGGCCTGGTGGATTGGTACGGCCGGTGTCCGCGGCTGCGGGAACGGGCCAATCTGTTGATCGTCGGCGGACACATCGACCCGAACCTCTCGCTCGACAACGAGGAGCGCGACCAGATCCTGACCCTGCACAGGCTCATCGACGAACATCGGCTGGAAGGGCAGATTCGCTGGGTGGGCTTTCAGTCCAACCGACGGCTCGTGGGCGCCCTCTACCGGCGGGTGGCGGACACCCGGGGCGTCTTCGTCCAGCCGGCGCTGTTCGAGGCCTTCGGCCTGAGCGTGATCGAGGCCATGACCTCCGGGCTGCCCACCTTCGCCACCCGGTACGGCGGGCCGCTCGAGATCATCGAGGACGACGTGTCGGGGTCCCACATTGACCCGAACCACGGCGATCAGGCGGCCCAAAAGATCGCGGACTTCCTGGATCGGGCCGCCGCCGACCCCAAGGAATGGGAACGAATCTCCAGCGGAGCCATGAAGCGGATCGAAACCCGCTACACCTGGCAGCTCTACGGGCAACGGATGATGACGCTGGCCCGCATCTACGGCTTCTGGAAGTACGTGACAAACCTGGAGCGACAGGAGACGCGCCGGTACTTGGAAATGCTCTACGCCCTGCAGTTCCGTGGCTTGGCCGACGGCGTGCCGCACTGAGGCAGGCGGGCGATCCGCCTACTGCCGGACGCCGGGAGGAGGAATCGTGCCGCCCGGGTCCGACGGAGCGATGCGGACGGCCGCGTGCGCAAGCCGGACCTCGCCCGCCTCCACGCGAGCGGCCAGGCGTACACACTCCTCATACAGAGCATCGAGCATTTCGGCCTCACAGACGGTGCGGACCGGTTCGCCCTGGACGCAGATCACACCCCTGCCCTTGCCCGCGAAAACGGCCACGTCGGCCCCTTCGGCCTCGCCCGGGCCGTTCACCACGCAGCCCATGACGGCCACCTTCAATGGAGTGCGGATATCCGCCAGCTTGCGACGTACGTCCTGCACCAGCTTCAGCAGATCCACCTCGATCCGGCCGCAGGTCGGGCAGGCGATCAGCTCCGGTTCGGTGCGGCGGCGCAGGCCCAGGCAGCAGAGCAACTCCTTCGCGTCCTCCACCTCGTACACGGGGTCGGCGGCGTAGGAAATGCGCACCGTGTCGCCGATTCCCTCGGCCAGAAGTGTGCCTAAGGCTGCGATGGAGCGGATGCGTCCGGTCTCCGGCGGGCCGGCGTGCGTCACGCCCAGATGCAGCGGGTAGTCGAACCGCTCGGCGGCTGCCCGGTACGCGTCGATCACGATGGTGGGGTCGATGCTCTTGGCCGCCAGCACCACGTCGTGAAAGTCGTTCTCGCGGAAGATGTCGAGGTACGATTCCAGCGTGTCGATCATCAACTGGATCAGCCGGCCGTGCGGGTCCTCGGCCAGGGCCGCCTTCTGCGCCGATCGCCGCTGCTTGTCCGCCCGCTCGACCACGCTGCCTTCGTTCACACCGACCCGGATGGGTACGCCCCGTTCCTTGCAGGCCGCGATCACCTCGTCCACCTGCCCGCGGTCCTGGATGTTCCCCGGGTTCAGCCGGATCTTGTGGACGCCCGCCTCGATCGCCTCCAGCGCCCGGCGATAGTGGAAATGCACGTCCGCGACGATGGGCACCGGCGAGTCGGCCAGAAGGCTCTTCAACGCGGCGGTGTCTTCCTTCTGGGGGACGGCCACCCGGACCAGGTCTGCCCCGGCCGCCGCCAGGGCGCGAATTTGTCGGGCAGTGGCCGGGATATCGTGGGTATGGGTGCTGGTCATGGACTGAATGGCGACGGGATGGCCGCCGCCGATCCAGACGTTCCCCACGCGAACGGTCCGGGTGATACGTCGGGTGATCATGGCCCCCTCAGTTAGCGCCGGCGGTGCAAAAAAGGGCAGTTGCCGAATGCTAAGACGCCCCCGGCGGAGTGTCAAACAATCGCCACTGGGGCTTGACGATGGGCGTGTCCGGTGGTTCACTACGCCGACTCGGTACGGGGGTACGGGGCATTGCATCGGCGATGGCGTGGGCCGAGCCTTTCTGAGCATCGAGTGCAGTCACGGTCAGCATGGTACCCGACCCCAAGGTGAACGTTTCAGTCACGCTTTAGGAGGATGAGTTACATGCGCAACACGTTTGGAACATGGACGAGTATGGCGATGCTGGCCGTGCTCATGGCGACAATGGTCGGCTGCGGCAGCAAGGAACGGGCCGTGGTGACCATTCAGTACACGCTGAACGCGTCGAAGGGACTGCCGGCCGGGTTGGAGTCGGTGGACATTGCGCCGGCCGAGCTGGGGCCCGCGACTGATGCAAAGTGGTCAGACATGACGGCCGATCTGCTGCAGGCGCTGATTGAGCAGTCGAAGGACCAGTATGGGGTACGGTTGCGTGTGGCGGCTCGCGAGGAGACGCGGAAGGTGATGCAGGAGGCGGACCTGAGCGCGGCCGGTCTGACGCAGGCCGTCGCCAGTGGCGCCCCTCCGCAGCTCATGGGCATTCAGGCCGTCATCACGAGCAAGGTGAACATCAAGGAGGAAGTGGCTCACGGCAAGAAGACGTCCATGTCCAGCATGGGCGGCTTCGCGCACGGCTGGCGCTATGGCGGTGGCGGCGGTGGTGCCATGGACACCCGTGAGGTGGATAAGGTGAAGAAGAACGTGGAGGCCCAGGCCACCTTCCAGTTGGTGGATATCAAAACGGGTGAAACGTGGGCGCTGCACGGCGACAAGCTGACCTCGACGGAGGAGACGGACCCGAGTTTCTTTTTCGGCAGCGGCGAGGGCGAAGCGGGCCTGACCCCGACGGATCGGATCGCGGGCACGCTGATCGAACGGGTGGCCCGGGAGTTTATCGCGATGCTCATGCCGTGCCAGGTGACGATCGAGGTCGAGGTGGAGTCCAGCAAGAACGAGGCGTGTGCCCGGGGCGTCGCCCTGATGCGGGCGGACGAGTACGCCGAGGCGCTGTCGAGCCTGAAGGCGGCGATTGCCGAGGACGCGGACGACCACAAGGCACTCTTTGCGGCCGGCGTGGCGTGTGAAGCGATGGGGCAGTACGAGGAGGCCTTGGGGTACTACAAGAAGGCGGTCGTGTTGGCGGATGAGCCCCAGTACATTGCGGCGAAGAAGCGGCTGGACGCCAACCTGCCGCGTATTCGGAGGGCAAGCTAACCGCGGCGGGGCTGTGGTGTCTTATGGGTGACGGCCAAAGATACGGGCGAGGCGGGTCTCGCCCGGAACTTGCCGTCGCCCTCGATGCGGGTAAACACAAACCAGATACACAGGAGGAGTTTCGCATGGTACGCATGTTGAGGAGTGCGTTGCTGCTGGGCATCGCCGTCGGCCTGGCCTGGCCGCTGACGGCGCAGGCGCAGGCGGTTTCGGACGCGCAGAACAAGTTGCTGGCCAAGCGGGCGGCGGAGGCCGACGCCTATCGCAAGCTGGCCGAGACCATCCAGGGCCTGCGGATCACGTCGGACACGCTGGTGCGTGACTTCGTGACGGAAAGCGACGTGATTCGGGCGGAACTGGACACGTTCATTCGCGGCACCCGGTTTGGAATGCCGCGCTGGTACGACGACCTGTCGTGCGAGATCGACGCGGAGATCACGGTGGCGACCCTGATCACGCACCTGAAGGAGCTTCATACGCGTCACTACCAGGGCGACCGCATCAAGGGCACGGACTTCGAGCAGATCCGGCAGGAGATCAAGAAGGACGTGATCAAGGTGACGGGCATGGGGGCGCCGCGGCCGGACGTTCCGCCGCTGTCCCTCGAACTCGCGCAGGGTCTCGAGGCGGTGGACATGGCCACCCTGCCCACCCCGCCGCTGCCGCCGTTGTGGAAGGAAATCGGACCGCAGGGTCGCCTGATGGCCAAGCGGGCGGCCGAGCTGGACGCCATGCGGAAGCTGCTGGAGCGCATCAAGGGCCTGCGGATCACGTCGGACACCCAGGTGCGGGACTTCGTGACGGAATGGGACGTAATCAGCACGCAGGCCGCCGGCTATCTGAAGGGGGCAAAGCAATCCCGGCCCGAGTACTACCACAGCAATGAGCCGATCGTGGAGGTGACCTACTCGATTCCGGTGGAGCAGGTGATCACCACCATCAAGGAGATTCACACGCGGCACTACCAGGGCGACCGCGTGACCGGCACGGACATCGTGAACGTCAAGCAGCACATCAAGGGTGACACCTTCGAGGCCACCGGCATGGGCGTGGCGCCGCCGCAGTTCATCCGGGTGGTCGAGAAGGAGCAGGCCGTTTCGTATCCGGACTGGACCACGACCAAGATCACCGCGGTGGGCGAAGGAACGGACCCGGACTTTGACAGCCCCCTCGGTAAGCTGAAGGCGGCGCGGGCGGCGGAACTGGACGCGAAGCGCCGCCTGGTCGAGCAGGTGCATGGGATGCGGATCACGTCGGACACGCTGGTCAGGGACTTCGTAACCGAGTACGACGAGATCAGCGCCCAGGTCAACACCGTGCTGGCCGGCTCCATGGTGGACAGGACCGAATTTGGCGACGGCGTGTGCCGGGTGACCGTAAGCATTCCGGGCATGGAAGTGTGGCGGGTGGTGCATGGCCAGATGCTGCTTGTGAGGCGGCAGTAGTCGGGCGGCGCCCCAAAAGAGAGGAGCATTGGAATATGAAACGCTGGATGGCAGCGATGATGATGGCGGCCTGCATGATGGTCGTGACGAACGTGTCCGGCTGCGGCGATGACATCCGCACCGTCAAGAAGAGCGAAACGGTGCATGAATCACCGATGCAGGAGCCGCAGAACGAGACCATCATGCTTGTGGAGTAAAGTCAGGCTTCGCCAGGGCAAGGGCCGGCGCGGCGTCGGTCCTCCCGGTACGTTCGCATCCGCGGGGCGCCGGTTCGCCGGCGTTCCGCGGATTCTTCTTTCACGCCGGCGCACGGAACACGGCCTCGCCGTGGGCAGTCGCACGGTCGACCGGACTTCAGTTCTACTCCGTCGTCGGCGAGGTGAAGGCTGAAGCGGGCGTGCCCGGCTCCTGTGCGAGGTCGCGGGAGATGCGCATGGCGCACCAGTCGCGGCCGCACATGCCGCAGTAGTCGGCCTCCTCGGGCAAGGCGCCATCACGCAGGCCGCGGGCGGTGTCACCGTCGAAGGCCAGCTCAAACTGCCGCGGCCAGTCGAGGGCGGCCCGGGCCCGGGCCATGGCGTCATCGTGCTCGTGAAGGGCCGGCAGCCCGCGGGCAAGGTCCGCCGCGTGCGCGGCGATCTTGTGGGCCACACACCCCATCCGAACATCGTCGCGGGTCGGCAGGCCCAGGTGCTCGCGCGGGGTCACGTAGCACAGGAAAGCAGCCCCGTGAAACGCGGCCGCCGTCGCGCCGATGGCCGAGGTGATGTGGTCGTAGCCGGGAAAGATGTCCGTAACCACCGGCCCCAGGACGTAGAACGGGGCGCAGTCACATAACTCCTGTTGCACCAACATGTTAAGCTCGATTTCGTGGTACGGAATGTGGCCGGGGCCCTCGACCATCGCCTGCACGCCGGCCTCGCGGGCCCGCTGCACCAGCTCGCCCAGCGTGCGCAGCTCCGCCATCTGCGCTTCGTCGGTCGCGTCGGCCAGGCATCCGGGGCGCAGGCCGTCACCCAGGGAATAGGTCACATCGTACTGCCGGAGAATCGCGCTGATGTCGTCGAACAGCTCGTAGATCGGGTTCTCCCGGTTGTGGTACGTCATCCACCTCGCCAGCAGCGAACCCCCCCGCGAGACGATGCCCGCCGTTCGCTTCGCGACCAGCGGAAGGTGTCCTTTGAGCAACCCGGCATGCAGGGTCATGAAGTCGACACCCTGCCGCGCATGACGCTCGATCGTCTCCAGGATGATGGCCGGCGTCAGCGCTTCCACGGGCCGGTTCACGATCATCTCGTAGATGGGGACGGTCCCGAGCGGCACCGTGGCGTGCGCGAGGAGGTGCTGCCGGATATCGTTCAGGTCACCGCCGGTGGACAGGTCCATGACGGCGTCCGCCCCGTAGCGAACGGCCCACTCGAGCTTCTCCAGCTCGCCCTCCTTCGAGGAGGCGACCGGCGAGGCCCCGAGGTTCGCGTTGACCTTCGTACGAATCGGCCGGCCGATCCCGATGGGGTCCAACTGCCCGTTGGGGGGCAGGTGATTCACATTGGCGGGTATGACCACCCGGCCGCGGCCGACCTGATCGCGGATGAAGGTGGACGTAACGTTCTCCCGCTCCGCCACCCGCTGCATGGCGGGTGTGATGGTGCGTTGGCGGGCGCTCTCCAGTTGGGTCATGGCGGACTCTCCACCGGTGGACGATCGGGGGTTTGGGCCGACTGCGAGGGGTAGGCTCGACGGGCGCGCCGCACATTGCGACGCTCGGGTCGCCTCCCTACGCAGGTCGCTGCAAGCGGACCGGCCGACCCGGCAAACGGCCGGACACAACCGGGGCCGCCCGGCCCTGATCAGGTTCAAAGGCTCTGATCTCAGCCCGCCTGTGGACGGGCACACCCGGCGACCCCGCGCTTGTACTGCCGCGGGGATGGCCTGTCAACGCGGAGGCGGTACTATCGTCCGCCATGGCCCACACACGCCGAATTCGCGATTTCCTGGGCCTCCAGCCCGGTATGGTCGGCCTGCTGGGGATGGTCGTCCTTGTCGGCATGGGCGAGCGACTGGCCGAGCGGTTCCTGCCAGTCTACCTGATTGCCCTGGGGGGTTCGGCCATCTCCGTCGGGCTGCTGAACGGCCTGGATAACCTGCTGTCGGCGTTGTACTCGTTTCCCGGTGGCTACCTGTCGGACCGGCTGGGCGTCAAGCGGGCGCTGCTCGTCTTCAACCTGATGGCCATGGCCGGGTTTGTCGTAGTCATCCTCGTTCCGGTGTGGCAGGCCGTGATTGCCGGGTCGGTGCTGTTCCTTTCGTGGACGGCCATTTCGCTGCCCGCAACCATGTCCCTGGTGGCGCAGGTGCTGCCCAAAACCAAGCGGACAATGGGCGTCACGATGCATTCGCTCGTCCGGCGGTTCCCGATGGCGGCCGGACCGATCGTGGGCGGGCTGTGCATCGACGCCTGGGGCGCTCGCACCGGCGTGCGGCTGGCGTTTGTCGCGGCGCTGGCCATGGCCGGGCTGGCTCTCGTGCTTCAGCAGGTGTTGATTCCGAAGGACCGCGCGGCGGCCACCCCAGGCGCCCGAGAGCCGGCCGCCCATCCGCTCCGGATGCTCCGGCAGATGCCGGCCGCCCTGCGTCAACTGCTGGTGGCGGACATTCTGGTCCGGTTCTGCGAGCAGATTCCGTACGCCTTTGTGGTGATCTGGTGCATGAAGACGGTGGCGCACCCGGTGAGCGGAACGCAGTTCGGCGTGCTCACGGCCATCGAGATGGCCACGGCCGTGCTGATTTACATTCCCGTGGCGTGGCTTGCGGATCGTACGACGAAGAAGCCGTGGGTGGTGGTGACGTTCGGCTTCTTCACGCTGTTTCCGGTGGTGTTGTACTTCTGCCAGTCGTTCGGGTGGCTGGCGGTGGCGTTTGTGTTGCGGGGCCTCAAGGAGTTCGGCGAGCCGACGCGCAAGGCGCTGATCCTGGACCTGGCCCCGGAGGGTCGCCAGGCGGCCACGTTCGGCACGTACTATCTGGCCAGGGATACCGTCGTGTCCCTGGCCGCGTTCGGCGGCGCGTTCCTCTGGCAACTGGGTCCGGCCGTGAACTTCGGTGCCGCCTTCGCCTGCGGCTTGGCCGGCACGCTCTGGTTCGCGCTCCGCGGCCGGGACCTGGGGCGTTCGGCATTGGCATCCGCGCCACGAGAATGACCGGATGGAACGGCCGCTCAACAGGCGTGTGTGGCGGTGCTTCTCGAGCAGTGCCTCGTCACAAGAACACGCCGGGAACTCGCCGAACGAATTGCGAATTGCGAATGACGAATTGCGAATGGCGAACGAATGTCCAATGGCAAATGTCCAATGGCAAAGGGCGAAAGGAATTGCGGATTGCGAATGGCAAGCGGGGGGGGACTACGAACAGATGGGACCCGCTCCGCCCCCAAGGGCCGTAGGCCCGCCCGAGACCAGCCCGCCGTTTCAACGGCGGGTCCGTTCCGCCCCCCCACCCCAACCCCCCGGTCCTGTAGGGACCGGATGAATCCACGCCCTGCGCCCCAGCCCCGTTCACGGGGCTTCCATCGCCGCCCTCGCTCAGTCTGTAGGGTCCGCCTCGCGGACCATCCCTTCTAGTATCGAGTTTCTTGTTTCCAGATGTTGGCCGGCCATGTACGGCCGGTTGAGCTTCCCCAGCCTCGAAGAGGCGTAAGTGAGTAGCCAGGCGGCGTGAGCCGCTGGAACCCCGCGCCCCAGACGAAGCGAGCCCCATCGGGACGACACCCTATGGCACTCCTGGGCCGCCCCATCCCCTCTCGATCACAATATGAGTGACATCCTGCTTAGCACGCCCAGCGACTATGGGGAGACGCCGATTTCACCCAACTCCTTCCCAACCAGGGAATCCTTTTCTGACTGCACATAGCGAAGCGCCCCGTCACTCGTGAGGCACCAGCGTCCCCCGCGTTCGTCCGAATCTTTTTCAGCCAGAACGATCAGATGCGGTGACACATCATCCAGCTTCAAGTCCTTGAGATTGATGTATTCGTACGGACAATCTCGGATCTCCCTGGCCTGATCATCGAAGTCAGGGACTCCACCCGCCGTATCAGTTCGATCGAAGAATTCCTTGAGCGGGTACAGCGCTGTCGCTGATCCCTCCGCGTCGTAGGGGCACGAGCCATCATGCTCTATCGTGTATAAGTGCAGGGCAATTCGATAGGCCCTCAGAGCTTTCTTCCGCAGCGTGCCAGAACGCTCATCGAGGTCGTGCGTGGATCGAAAGAAGCTGCAACTCACTCCCGGTGTGGTGACGCGGCGCATGCCCAACGATCCACGACGTTGCCATACGGTGTAGACCAGCAGGAGCGCTCCAACGGCGACGGCGCATCCAGCAATTATCACGAGTGCTCGCCAGTGTTTCTTCATTTTGCGCGGTAAATACGGGACATCTGATTTTGGCGTTTTGCGCGGTCGGCCGGGGCCGCGCAGGGTGAACTCCAGACCCAAGCGCCGCGCCGTCGACCACACCCACGACTCCTCGCCCAGCGGACGACCCCGATTCACGCTAATCCACAACGGCCCCAACTCGTCCTTGCCCAGCGGATCGTTCACGGCCGCCGTCCAGCGACGGCGGCGGACAAAGACGTCAGCGAAGACGAAGGGGTCGGGAATGTCTTGTGTCTTCCTTTCGGTCCTTTCGCCGACCGAAAGAGAGGGGACAGCCACTGGTTTCTAATGCGATGCCATGCTCTGGCACCCTGGTTCCCGGCCGCGTCCCGCCGACTGTCCTTCGCATTCTATCCGTCCTGACGCTCCGTCCAGCCGTCCGAAGGGCGCGTCCCGGCGCGCCAGGGCCGCCCATCCCCGTCGGGCCAGGGACAAACCGCTCCCTCGAAGTGTAACAGATGCCCCCGCGGGCACAAAGCCGAAAGCCCAGCCGGTCCGCCAAGCCAACCGAGTGATTTCCCCTACGTACTCCCGTAGCCAGCGACTGAACGCAGCATGCCCTGCGCAGATGCAGAGCAAGGGATGGCTCCGTGCTTCACCTCCGTAGCGCTCAGTCGTCCCTTGCGGGACTGGGGTGTGGGTGGGCCGAGCCAAACCGGCCTTGAAAGGCCGGTCTGTCCTCGCGCCGGCCCGGCGGCCGGGAGAAGCCTCATCGAGCCGGAAGCGCGTTGGAAACGGGCTGCGGCGGGGAGGGACAGAAGGGTGGTGTGCGTGGGGGCACGTCAACCGGCCCTCGAAGGGCCGGCCTACGAGCCCGCCGCGGCGGGCAAGGCCCGTGAACGGGCCTGAACCCAACGTGGGAGACTCATCCGGCCCCGGGGGGACGGAATGAAAGTGTGGGGCGGTGCAAGCCACGAGTGCCACGTAGTGTCGCCCCGATGGGGCTTGGCCGGTCTATCCTCGCGCCGGTCCACGGCCGAGATGTCTTTCTTGCTTTTGCGTTTTTGCGTTTCCCCGTTTCTGCGTTTTTCCCCCCCCGTCCCCCCGTTTTTTGCTTTTTGTTTTCTGCTTTGGCCGCCGCTCAGGGCAGGGGCAGGATGGTGCTGTCGCTGTCGCGGGGGCCGGCCTGGGAGACGGGCAGCGTCACGGTGAAGGTGGTGCCTTCGCCGACCGTGCTGTCCACGTCGATGCGGCCGCGCAGCTCGTCCACGATCTTCTTGGCGGCGGCCAGGCCCAGCCCGGTGCCGCCGTGCCCCTTGGTGGAGTGGAAGGCGTCGAAAATCGCCGGCACCTCGGCCGCGGCGATGCCGCTGCCGTTGTCGCTGACGGTCAGGGTCATCCGGTTGTCATGCTGGCTGTACGAGGATTTGATGGTCACCCGTCCGCCCTCGTTCGGGCAGGCGTCGATGGCGTTGGTCACGATGTTCAGCAGCACGTGGTGGAGCCCTTCGGCGTCGATGGGCAGGGCGGGCATCTCCTCCAGGTCGGTCAGCAGCATCACCTGCCGTTCGTCCGCGGTGCGCTGCGTCAGGTTCACCACGTCCTCGATGATCTTGTTGAGCTGGGCGACCTGCACCCCGGCCTTGCGGTCCTTGCTGAACGTAAGCATGTTCGTGGTCAGCCGCAGGGTGCGGTCCACGTTGTGGCGCAGAATCTTCCAGCCCTGGGCCACGTGCCCCATCTTCTCGCGGCGCAGGCCCATCTCGATCAGGTCCGCTCCGTTGCCCAGCCCCTGGGCGATGTTGCGGATGTAGTGCGAGAGGTAAGCCACCGTCTCGCCCACCGCCGCCATGCGCTCGTGCTGCATGCGCGATTCGAGAAGCCGGATGTTCTCGATGGCCATGCCGGCCAGCCGGCCGATGGCGCTGACCAGCCGCAACTGCTCGTGCGTGTACACGTGGTGCAGCATGGCGCAATCGATGTGGATCACGCCCTTGACCTCCTCATGGGTCAGGATGGGCACGCAGATGATGCTGCGCAGGCCCATGTCGTGGATGCTGCCCGATTCCCGGCTGCGGGCGAATCGGGGGTCGGTCAGGGCGTTGGCGCAGAGGATGCCCTCCTTCCGGCTGATCACGTGGTCCACGATCGTCTTGGAGGCCATGATCTTGGCCCGCTTGCCACGTGACTCGGTGCGATAGCGAACCACCTGCGGCACAAACTCGGCCTTGTTCGGGTCGTGCATGAGGATGAACACGCGATCCACCGGGAGGTGGTCGAACAGAATGTCCGTCACGTGTTCCAGAAACTCGTCCACGGCGGCCACCTGGCCGATGACCTCCGCGATCCGGTACATCACGTTCCAGGCGTGGACCGCCTCGGCCGTTTCCGGGGCGGCCAGAATCACGCTGTCCTCGGCGGAGGAGACGGCGGACAGAATGGAGGAGTCCATCATCTGCTGCCCGGACTCCAGGTCCACCCATTCCTGCCCCCGCGATCCGCTGAACCGCTCCACGGTGTCGTCCCCGATGAACACCATCAGCGTGCTGCCGACCTTGATCTGGTCGCCGTGGCGGATCGGCGTGGGCGCCTGCACCCGCACGCCGTTGAGCAGCGTGCCGTTGGAGCTGCCGCGATCGATCAGCATCCAGCGGTCGCCTTCACGCGCCAGCTCGGCGTGCCGGCGCGAGACCGTGTTGTCGGACAGGGCGACCGGGTCGCCCGACCGGCCGATAGAACCGTCGTCGGTGACTTGGAACGTCTGGCCCTTGTCCGGACCTCGCAACACGTGTAGCGTCGGCACGTCTGACCGTCCTGCTGCAACCCGGGCTCGTTCGCGGCGACCGAAATGCGGTGGGCCTCGAAAGCGATCGGATCGTGTGTGGAGTCCCCTGTCCCGACTCGATGCTACGGATCGTCCGGCGGCCTGTCAATCGCGGGGCATCGGATGCCGGCGGGCACGGCTTCGGCGGCCGGGGGCCGCAGGCGCCCGCTCACGCCGGGACCCGGCTGGCTCCGGGCGACCGCGTGCGGCGCGTCATCGAAGCCGGAACGACGCCACCACCGGGTTGTGGTCCGAGCCGATCGTCTCCACGGAGCCGTGCAAAATCCGGGCCGAGCCCTTCACGAAGTCCCCACCCACCACCGGTGAGCACAGGATGAAATCGATCATGGACCGGTACGGCTCCTGGTTGTACGAGATGCGCTCGGCCTCCGGAATCTCCGCGGCCACATTCACCAGGGCGGTCGGCCCGGCGCCCAGGATGGTCTGCACCGGCCGGCTGTCCAGCGTGTCGTTGAAATCTCCGCAAAGCACGAACCGGGCCTTCGGATCCTCGCGGAGCCGTTCGTCCAGAATTCGCCGAACGGCCTTCGCCTCGCCCATGCGAACGGGAACCGATTCCTCGCCGCCGCGCTTGCTCTTGAGGTGTACGACGTACACGTCGAACGCGGACGTGCCCGGCGGCTGGATCCGGACCTGCAGCAGGTCGCGGTTGAACGCCATCGGCTTGCCGTCCTCCGTCAGGAAGCGCAGGTGCCGGTGCGAGGTGACCGGCCCGACCGGCAGACGGCTCAGCACGGCCACGTCAATCCCCCGGTTGTCGTTGCCCTCGAACAGCACAACATCGTACCCCATGTCCCGCAGGAACACCTGTACCACGCGCTCCAGGTAGGACCGGTTCTCGACCTCCTGCAACGCCACCACGTCCGCGTTGAGCTTCCGGATCGTGTCGGCCACTTTCTCGATCTCCGCGCGAGGCTTGACCGGCGTGCCCTCGTCGTCGCGGTAGGGATCATCCTCTGCGTCGAACAGGTTCAGGATGTTGAACGTGGCCACGGTGACGACGTCTGTGGACCGGGCCGGAGCGGTCGTGACGGGCTTCCGCACGCGAGGCGAGGGGAAGTCACCGGTCACGAGGGTGATCTGCTCCGGTCGGGTTACCACCATCTGCGGCCGGCCCTGGTATTCGCTGATTCGACCACGTACCGTGATCTTCCGGCCTTTGTACATCTCCTCCGGCGGCTGCGGAAACGCCCCGACGTGATCGCGATGGATCACGACGGTGAGGTGCCGGCGGTAATCCTCGTGGAAATTCAGGAAGCACCGAGCCCCGACCGTGCGGGCCGCCACCACCGTGCCATAGGCGACACAGGATTCGCCGACGTAGTCCGTCGCGGCCTCGTACGGGATGACCCAGGCGGCCTCGTCGGCCGTCACCGGCGACAGCCCGGCGGCCAGGACCAGGCATATCATCCGCACCCACGCCAACGAGCAACACCCGATAATACTCATGCTGTGTCTCCTGACGATGCGCCCGAACCCGCGACGATGGTACACGGTCCCGCTTGGCCTGTCACGCCGGGCGGGCATGGAGATCCCCGTCTCAAGAACAGCCGCCCGGCGGCCGACACATTGCCGTGGCGTCCGTCCGTCCGGGCCGAGCGTACAGGCTCGTGCGCCCCTGCGAGAATTGCCGATGGCCCAACCCCCGCGAGGCAACCGTCCCATGCTGGAGTCCGGCTCGACGCCGCGCGCGCCCAGTCACGAGGCCCGCCTGGACCAGTTGCTTCGCCAGCACGGAGGGGCGGCGACCCAGCCGAGTCCCACCGCCACCGGCAGTCCGCTCGACGCACTGCGCGAACGATTCAAGTCCGATCTGATTCCCGAGTTCCAGACGCTGGCCGACAAGTATTCCGAGCACGGCATCGAACTGCACCTGGACATCGGCGAGTTCCTCCGCGGCGGCAGTGAAATCAGCATAGACATCGAGTTCGAGAGCCGCGGGGTGCGATACTCCGGGATCGTTCTGCCCCATCAGATCGCCTTCCAGGTCACACAATACACCGGCCAGGCCGCTCCGGCCGTCGCCAGCGGACCGGCCCTGCGCATCCACAACCTGACTCGCCGGCAATTCCGCGAATTCCTCTGCGAGCGAATTGCCGAAGTGGTGCGATACGCCGTCCACCACGACCGATCCGCCAAGCCGTAGCTGCCGCCGCAGCCGGCGCGTCGATCCGTCTCGCACTATTCGCTCGCGCGAACGCTCTTGAGATACAGGTACACGTGGGGCTTCCAGGCCTCAATGCCGGCCGCCGAACCATTCGCCCTCACGAAGAACGGTCCGTTGGGGTGCTCGATGATCGCTCCGATCATGCCCTGGTTGTGCAGGGAGCCGAGGTTGCCCGTGAAGTGAGTGACCGTCACTCGACAGGGACCGGCCTCAAAGGTCTCCGTCCGCGCGACCTGCGCGGTGGGTCGGCCGTCCGGCTGTTGGAGCAGGCCGTGCCATCGGTCCAGGTTGGACTGGACCAAATCGGCCTTCGCCCGCATCTCCGGAAAATGGCTGACTCGCACGTTCACCGGGTTGGGGTCCCCGGGCCCGGTGGCCAGACGGTAGACGGCCTTGGGGGCCAGGGCGGCGGGCATTCCGGCGGACAGTCGCACAGGCTGGGCAACCCAGCCCTGGGGCACCGTCAGGGTGATTCCCTCCAGCTTCGTCTGCTGAGTGCCGGGAATCGGCACCGGCACGAGCGGCTGTTCTGCGGGCTGCGTGGCCGTCGGTGCTTCGTCTGCGGGCAGTGATGTCGCCGGAGCGCCCGGGGGCGGAGCGGGTGATTCCGGCGCGGCCGTGGACGGGATCGGTGGATGTCCCGGAGGCAGGGCCGGGGCGCCGGCCGGCGCCACGGCGGACGAAGGTGGACCATCGTGGGTGGCGTTTGTCGTGCCGGGCTCGATCGGCGTCGGCTTGTTCCGGCAGGCGCCAATGGAAGCCAGAACCAGGATCAGGAGTGCTGTGACACGCCGTTGCAGACGGCCCCCCCCGGCCCGCGTTAAGGGCTGCGATCTACGCACAACTGGATTCATGGGATACCCTCCATGCGGAGGCAGAAAAACGGCCGATTCGCACCGGAACGTCACAACACGGACGCCAGCGTCTCGCCGATTTCCCCGGGCGACCTGGCCACGTGGATGCCCGCAGCCTCCAACGCCGCGATCTTGGAGGCCGCCGTTCCCTCGCCTCCGCTGATAATGGCGCCGGCGTGTCCCATTCGCTTGCCGGGCGGCGCCGTCTGGCCCGCGATGAACCCGACCACCGGCTTGGTGACGTGGTGTCGCACGTGGAAGGCCGCCTGCTCTTCGTCCGTGCCGCCGATTTCACCGATCAGGATGATGGCGTCCGTCTCCTCGTCCTGCTCGAAGAGGTCGAGCAACTCGATGAAGTTCAGCCCCTTGACCGGGTCGCCTCCGATTCCCACGCATGTGGTCTGCGAGATGTTGCGCGTGGTGCACTGCCAGACCGCTTCGTACGTGAGCGTGCCGCTGCGGGAGATGATGCCCACGGCCGGACCTTCCGGCTCGGCCGGTCGGTGGATGTAGCCCGGCATGATACCGATCTTGCACTGACCCGGCGTGATGATGCCCGGGCAGTTCGGTCCGATCAGCCGGGCGCCCTTGTCGTCCAGGTACTTCCGCGCCCGCACCATGTCCAGGGCCGGAATGCCCTCCGTAATCAGCACCACCAGCGAGACACCGGCGTCGGCCGCCTCCATCGCCGCATCCGCTGCGAAGGCGGGCGGAACGAAGATCATGGCCACGTCCGCCTCCGTCGCGATCACGGCATCGTGGCAGCAATTGAAAACCGGCACGCCGTGCTCCGATCGCGTCCCGCCCTTGCCGGGCGTCACGCCCGCCACAACCTGCGTGCCATATTCGATACACTGGGCCGCATGAAACGCGCCCGCCCTGCCGGTGATTCCCTGACAAACGACCTTCGTACTCTTGTTCACGAGAATGCTCATGGATGGCTGCCCTCGGTTACGTGGGCGGGTGGGGCGTCGGGCAAGGCGCCCGTGCCGTACGACCCCGCAACTAAGTGAATGACCCTATTCCGGGCCCGGCGATCCGCTCCTGCCGACTCTGTGGCCGGTAGTATGCCCGGATTGGGCGTACGTGTCCACCGCAGGCGATGTGCACCGAGACGCCGTCCGATGTGGGGTAGCGTCCGACTCCGAAGCCCCTTGTGACCGGGCTCGGGCGGGAATTCCACGCTTCAGGCTTGCAGTCTGTTCGCCCGAATGGGTAAGATACTTGTCGAGGGGAAGGAATCGATCGCGCCTGCTTCGGCACCTCGCAGCAGCCGTCCTTCGTTCCTTTGATCAGAGAGAGAACAGACCTGCGCCGCGGGTGCAGACGTACTTGGCGTATCGGCTCTCAGCAAAGGAGGAAAGCATATGAAGAAACTTGCGTTGACCTTGAGCATCTTGTTCTGTGCTCCGGCGGCGTTCGGTGCCCTGTACACGCAGGACTTCGAAGTGGATCCGACGGCCACCTGGACCATCAATGATCCGGGCATCAGCGACACGGCCTCGGACTTCTTCTTCGACTACAGCACGGTGGGGATTCCACCGGCTCCGAACGGAAGCGGAGGCAGTCGCGGCATGAAGCTGCAGGCGAACCTGACGGGCGGTGTGTTCAGCGGCTACAGCGTCTCGCCGACCGGCCAGGACTTCGGCAGCAGCTATCGGGTCACGTTCGACTGGTGGGCCAACTTCAACGGGCCGTTCCCCGGCGGCGGCAGCGGCTCGACCAACCTGTCCACGTTTGGCGTGGGCACGGCCGGCACATCAGCCCAGTGGCCGGGCGGCGTTCAGGATAGCGTCTGGTTCGGCGCCACCGGTGATGGCGGGTCGTCCGTGGACTGGCGGGCTTACTCCACGGCGGCCGGGACCGGCTACCCGGATGGAAGCCCGGTGTTCTCGGCGGCTGGGACTGGCAACCGCAACAACACGCATCCGTACTACGCCGGTTTCGGCAACGTGCCGGCCCCCGCAGCCCAACTCGCCCTCTATGCTCAGCAGACCGGCAACACGGCTGTCGGCTCCGCGGGCATGGCCTGGCACGAGGTGGAGATTGTCAAGGAAGCGGGCTTGATCACCTGGTTCGTGAGCGGTTTGCAGATTGCGCAGGTAGATGAAAGCACGGTGTCGCTGGCGGGTGGCAACATCTTCTTCGGCCACTCGGACATCAATGCAACTTCGTCGGCCGATCCGAATGCGCCCGCGCTGCTGTTCACGCTGATCGACAACGTGGTGGTCATACCCGAGCCGGCCACCCTGGCGCTGCTCGCCCTGGGCGGTCTTGCTCTCCTGCGGAAGCGATAATAGCCCACCCGGGAATCTGTCTCGATAGGATCGGGCCGCCCTCCGTGGGCGGCCCTTTCATTATGGATTTTGACCGGCACGCCATCCTTCGCCGCATCGGTACCTCCCGTTGCTGTTCCACCGTGCCCGCTCTGCGCGGAACTCCCGTCCCGGCAGCCCGTTACGTCGGGCCTTGCCCGCACCTGTCGCCGTCGGCAGCGGCGCGGTCTATACTCCTCCGTGTGAGGGGCAGAACATGAACAGCCCTGCAACCGGGGTGTACGGAAGAGACCGACGAGGGGGGCTCCCATGGCGAGGTGCTCGATGCAGATTGGCCTGGCGGTGGTCGCGATTCCAGGGCTGATTATGCTCTCCGCATGCGCGGCAAGCCGCACCGAAGAGGGCTGGCGGGCGGAACAGGTGGCGGTCCCCGAGACGGAGGAAGGAACGGCGGATGCAAAGCCCGCGGCCGCGCCGTTCCTGTTTCGCGAAGCGAAGCGTCCTCGCGGCTTCCCCCCGCCGGGCCCGGTGGGCACGGTAATCGTCAAGGACTACCCCGCGTACCGTCTGGCCCGGACCCAGGCCGGCGAAACCGATCACGCGACCGGGCCAAACCAGATGTTCGGGCCGCTGTTCAACCACATCCGGCGGAACGACATCGCCATGACCGCACCGGTCGAGATGGAATACGCGAAGACATCGCTTACTTCCACCGACGCCGGGTCGGTGGCCGGCACGAATGCCCTCACCTCCATGGGGTTTCTGTACGCGGAGCCGTTTTTGGGCTCGACGGGTCCGGACCCCTCGGACTCCCGCGTGGTCGTCGAGGACATCCCGGCCATGACGGTGGTTTCGGTCAGCCTGCGGGGCAATTACACCCCCCGGAACTTTGCGGCGGGTGCGGATGTGCTGCGGGACTGGTTCTCGACGCGATCCGACCAGTTCCGTGTCGCGGGCTCGCCTCGCTATCTCGCGTACAACAGCCCGTTCGTGCCGGGGTTCTTCAAGCTCGGCGAAGTGCAGATCCCGGTGGAGCGAATCGCCGCCGAGGAGTAGGCCCGAGCTTCGTCTCCGGCGCGAGACCCGGTCACGTGGCGCAGGCCTCACGGACCGGTCGCGGGGGCGGCCCCTTACATTTCCATGACATCCGCCTATAATGGTGCATGGCGCGGTGGTTCGGCGGCTCTCGACCGCCATCTGCCAGTCGTGGATCATCCCCGTCGGTCGTCGGCCAGGAGAATCCCATGCGGCGAATCGCGGTCATCAACCAGAAAGGCGGCGTCGGCAAGACCACCACGGTGTGCAACCTGGGCGTGGCCCTGGCCGCCCGCCGGAAGAAGGTGTTGACCATCGATCTCGACCCGCAGGCCCACCTGACCCTGCACTTCGGGGCCGAGCCCGGTACTGACCGGCCCAGCGTGTACGACGTCCTCGTGCGCGGCACGCCCCTGGACAACGCCACCCTCAAGATCCGCAAAAACGTCTGGCTGGTCCCGTCGCACACCCGGCTGGCCGGCGCCGAGGCGGAACTGGTCTCCGCCGTCGGGCGAGACGTTCTGCTGCGCGATGCCGTCGTAGACTCGCGGCGAAAGTACGATGTCGTGCTGATTGACTGCCCGCCCTCGCTGGGGGTGCTGACGCTCAACGGCCTGGCGGCGGCTAACGAGGTGATCATCCCCCTCCAGGCGCACTTCCTCGGTCTGCAGGGCATGGGCAAGCTCCTGGAGACCATCACTCTGGTCCAACGCCGGATCAACAGCGACCTCCAGGTGGGCGGCGTCGTGCTCTGCATGTTCGAGGCCGGCACGAAGCTGGCCACGGAGGTGGTGGACGACCTGCGGCGATTCCTCGACGACGCCCGCGGTACCAACGTGCCGTGGGCGCAGGCCCGGCTCTTCGACGCGGTGATCCGGCGGAACATCAAGCTGGCCGAATGCCCGAGCTACGGCCTGTCCATCTTCGACTACGAGCCGCATTGCAACGGCGCATTGGACTATGCCCGACTCGCCGTGGAGGTGCTGGGCGCTGCCGAGGCGTCGGCCCCGACCCAACCGGCCGAAACTGCGGACGCCGCCGCCCCTGCCATGCGCATCGACACCCAGGACGCACGGGACTCTTCCATTGCCAACATCGCCTGATGAACAGCAACCGGCGCCCGTCCCGGCGGGACCCCGCGACGGCGGACAATCGCTCCAGCCGCTGCCGGCCCGGACTTGGTGGACGCACCCACTGACCCTGATGTGGCTGGGCTGCTGGGCCGGACTGTTCGTGATCACGCATATCCCCGTGCCGAAGGGCGTTCCCATCCCTACGGGCGGCGACAAAATCATCCACCTGGTGGCCTACTTCGCCCTGGCCACACTGGGCGGTCGGGCGGCCATCGGCCGCGGCGTCCGAATCCGAGGCCGATGGATCATCATCTGGACCCTGGTCTACGCGGCATTCGGCGCGCTCGATGAAATCACGCAGGGGCTGCCCATGGTGAATCGAACGCCGTCGCTTGCCGACTGGCTGGCGAACGTCGCCGGCCTGCTCCTGGCCGCCGTGTTGCTCTGGATGTATCCCACTCCCACCCGCGGCGATTCGACCGTGGTGGAGGAGGACCACGAGTTGTTCGGCATGTGACTGGCCGGACCCCGCCGATCGGATCGGAACACCATCGCCGGCCCTTGCCCGCAGGACTGCCCCTCCCGCATATCGGAACGCCTCGCAATGTCTTATCGGACCGGTTGTTGCGACGCCCTCGGAAGGCTTGCCTGTCGCGAACCCCGGCGTATGGTCCGACTGCGACGCACGGGCGGAAGCCCGTTGATTTAGCGTTGCAGATGTGGGACACTTGATACAGCAGTTCGCTGCGGGCCCGGATCGGGCGAACAGGGGTTCAGCCAGTCGAGGTTGATCGAAGAGTGTTCCGGGCCGCACATCACGCACAGGGAGGCGCTGGTTGCGAGTTGTCCGTGTGAACCGGCGGGCAGGAAGTCCGGCCGGTCGGAGAGTTCACAGCGTCGTGCCGCGCGGGCGGTGCGTCGCCGTGACGATCGAGATCGAGTGGCCGTGCCGTTTCAGAGTCCGCGCGGGAGCAGGCCGCGCAGCCAGAACGAAGGAGGCATGTGATGTCCGGGCGGTTGACTGATTCCACGATGATGCGCGTCTTGCTTGTCACCGCGTCAATGACCTTGCTGTTCGCGGGCGCTGCGACAGCAACAGACGCCGGCCCGCTGGGCGACGCCGGCCGGCCGGAGACGGTCAAGGCCGCGATCGAACAATTCTGGCTTGATGCGTATCCGGCGGGGGGTTCGGCCTGTCCCGGCGACGGTGGCTGCGACCCCTGCTCCTGCTGTGCGATGTACTACTACGATACGGAGTTGCTCGCCAAGGCCCAGCCGGACGAGTGCTTCGTGGGCATTGGGCAGGAAAACCCGTACCCCTACGAGTTCACCGACGACACGTGTACGAACTCCGTAGGCAGCACCGGCGTGCCCAAGGTGAATGAGAGCTACGTGTTCGGCCTGACCAAGTCGGGCTTCCACCTCTGGATGGGCACGTCGTCCAACATGCTCTGCCTGGTGACCGCCACGATTGCAGAACAGGCCCCGCCCGGACTGCTCGGCCCGCTGCAGGGACGCTCCTTCGTCTGCGAATACAACGCAAGCCAGTTCGGCGCGGCCCACGGAACGCCGGGAATGCTGGGAGACTGGCGCCCGCCCTCCGTGTACATGTACAACACCGCCACCGGCGTGCTGGAAGACAAGACGCCGGACGATCCGCTGATCTGGGAAACGCTGGGGCTGCGCTCTGCGGGCTCGCTGGGCGACGTGGTGCTGCTGGCCGGTCCCACGCTGCTGGGAATGGGCGGCCCGGGCGACACGGCCGGCGTGAACATGTTCGCCTTCAACGCCCAGACCGGCGAGTACCTCGGCTCGCATCAGTTCCTGGAGTTTGCCGACATCCGCAAGTGGATTGTGGTGAATGGCGCGCTGTACACCGGCGTGTGGAACACCCGCTCCAGCGTCCCGCCGGACCTGGCCCACATCGGCAGCGTGCTTCGCTGGGCCCCGCTGCCCGGCAACCTCTTCAACTTCGAGCGCGTCGGTTGGATCGACGGCGAGGCTGCTGAACTGACCTACCACGAGGGCCGGATCTTCGTGTCCACCTGGCCGGACAACGCCCGCATGTTCCTGCCCGTGGAGTACGGCTACGCGGGCGTCTGGATGAGCCCCGTGCTGGGCCCGGACGGGCTGCGCGAGTCGGACGCCGACGGCTGGACGAAAGTCTGGTCCATCCGGCAGTACGAGCAGGACGAGGTCACCGCCCGCCTGACCAACGGCGGGGCCATCGCATCCTTCGACGGCTACCTGTATTGGGGCTCCATCAACATGCCGCTGGCCCCCGCCCTGGCCCATGCCATGGTCAACGGGTTGATCGACATCGGGGACCCCGCCAACAGCGACGTCATGGGCATTGTGGCCGCTCTGCTGGGCACACACCGGCCGACGGCCGTCTTCCGCGGGCGCAACTTCGGCACACCGGAGCAGGAGATGCAGGTCGTCTACGGCCTGCCGATCATGCCGGCCTACGCCGACTGGGACGCCGACGGTGACAGCGAATGGTGGCTCGTGCCCAACGGCATGGGATGGCCGGTCTTCGGACTGGCGGGCTTCGGCAACTTCTTCAACGCGTACACCTGGACGATGGCCGTCGAACAGAACCAGCTCTTCGTCGGCACGCACGACTGGAGCTTTACGGGGCAGGAGATCCTCCGCCTGCTCCTCGAGTCGATCGTCGGACCGCTGCCGGACTTCCAACTGCCGCAGCCGTTCTATGGGGCGGACCTGTATCGGTTCTGCTCGTCGCACTCGCCGGCCCTGGCCGTGAACATCGCCGGGCTGGGTAATTATAGCAACTACGGCGTGCGGACCATGGTGTCGGACGACACGCTCTACCTCGGAACGGCCAACGCCTACAATCTGCTCACAGACCCGAACGATTGTCTGCCGGAGGGCGGCTGGGAGCTTCATCGGTTGCGGCCCGGCGACTGCAACCACAACGACATTCCCGACTGGTGCGACATCGCCGACGGAACCAGCCTGGACCTGAACTCCAATGGAATTCCCGACGAGTGCGAAGAGTGCATCGTCGATGCGGATTGCGACGACGGGCTCTTCTGCAACGGCCAGGAGTGGTGCAACCTGGGGCACTGCATGGACGGCACGCCGCCCTGCCCGCCGGGTACGATCTGCGACGAGGCCGCCGGCATCTGCCGGACACAGGGCGGAGGCGGAGGCGCCTCCTTCCAACAATGCCCGGACGCGGATGAGGATGGCATCTGCGACAGCGACGACAACTGCCCGACGGTATTCAACCCCGACCAGGCGGATACGGACGGGGACGGCATCGGCGACGCCTGCGATAACTGCCCGACCGTGGCCAACCCCGACCAGGCGGATACGGACGGGGACGGCATCGGCGATGCCTGCGACAACTGCCCGACCGTGGCCAACCCCGACCAGGCCGATACGGACGGGGACGGCACCGGCGATGCCTGCGACAACTGCCCGACCGTGGCCAACCCCGACCAGGCCGATTCGGACGGGGACGGCATCGGCGACGCCTGCGATAACTGCCCGACCGTGGCCAACCCCGACCAGGCCGATTCGGATGGCAACGGCATCGGCGATGCCTGCGACGAGGAGGAGCCCGAGCAGCCCGTGTGCATCGAGGACGCGCAGTGCGATGACGACGATCTCTGCACGATCGACCGGTGCGTGGACGGGCAATGCGTGTACACAGCCGTGGAGTGCCCGGAAGGCACGTTCTGCCTGCCCGAAACCGGCGAGTGCGTGGCCGAGGAGTCGGATAGCGGCCAGCAACTTCCGGCCGTGCTCCGGCGTGTCGGTTGCGGCATCTTCAACGGCGTCGCCCTGATTCTGCTGCCGTTGTCACTGCTTTTGTGGATGAGCCTCCGCAGCCGCCGCCGCGCTCAGCCGTAGCGACGGAAAGGGGATTCAACGGCACGTTGCGCGGCGATCGCGATTCGAACGCGATCGCCGCGTTCGTTTTCCGCGCCGCCGCGCCAGGGAGCCAGGCGTTTCCCGGGGCCGTAGCGGGGCGTCGCTGGTACGTCCGGAGGCCGTGGCCTACAATCGATGCCGATCCGGCGGGCCGCCTGTGGCGCGGAGGTGGATGCGTGGCGATTCTGGTCGGGATTGATGAGGCGGGGTACGGACCGGTCCTGGGGCCGCTGATCGTCTCGGCCACCGCCTGGTGCGTGCCGGATGACGAGGCCGAGCAGTGCCTGTGGGACCGTCTTCGCGAGAGCGTCTGCCGCCGGCCGGCGCGGCGTGACCGGCGACTGCCCATCCTCGACAGCAAAAAGCTCTTCCATCGCAAGACGGGCCTCGCCGGCCTGGAGCGCAGCGCCCTGACCGCCCTGCGATTGGCGGGAATGGAACCCGCGTCGTTCCGCGATCTGCTGGGGCGGCTCTGCCCGGACGCACTGGCCCAACTGGACCTCTATCCCTGGTACCGCGACTTCCACCTGGACCTGCCGGTCTCGTTGGAGCCGGGAACGCTCGGGACGCAGGCCAACGCCCTGCGGCTCGATTGCACACGGCAGCAGGTGAAGCTTGTGGGCGCGTTCTGCGAGGCCCTTCCGGAAGGACATTTCAACCGGCTCGTCGGCAACACGCGAAACAAGGGCGTGGTGCTTCTGGGGCTGGTGTTGCGGGTGCTCAGCCGAGCCATGGCCGCCGGCGGCGATCAACCCGTCCGCGTGTTCGTGGACCGCCAGGGCGGCCGGGCTCGCTACGCCCCACACCTGCTGACCGCGTTTGACGGGTACGACCTGCAGATCCTGGAGGAATCACCCGAACGCAGCGCCTACGCCCTGCGCCGCAAAGGCGGCGAAGTGCGGGTCGAGTTTGCCGTCTCGGGCGAAGACCGCCATCTGCCCGTGGCCTTGGCCAGCATCCTGAGCAAGTACCTGCGCGAATTGTTCATGATCGGTCTGAATCGCTACTGGGCCGGACGCGTCCCCGGCCTGTCCCCGACGGCCGGGTATTACACGGACGGGCACCGATTCCTCAAGGACATTGCGCCGGCCCTGCGCGAGGCGGGGGTGGATCGTACTCTGCTGGTCCGCGCGCGATAAAGCGGGACAGGAACGCGAGGGTCTGCGACAAGCCCGGGCAGCGCCGCCGCGCGAGCGCGATCCTGCCCAATCGCCGCGGGCCGGCCTTCGTCCGCAAGGTCCGTCGGGAGAGGCGGTTGTACCCGAAGATTCTACGATGGGCCCCGGCATTCCGCCGTCCGCCGTTTCGCGTTGACAGGTTCCGGGGGCGCGGGTAGCCTGCCACCGACGCCACCGGAGCGAAAAGCACGATGTCGATTCAGAACTGGTCTGAGAACATTCTCGTAGCGGAACTGCAGGACGATCCGGTCTTCACCGACGATCTGGAAGGGCTCTACGAGCAGGTCCAGAGCAACCCCCGGCTGAACATCGTGCTGGACATGTCCAACGTCACCTACCTGAACTCATCCAACATCGCGCGCCTCATTGACCTGCGGGAACAGGTGGTCATTAAGAACGAGTCGCGGCTCGTGTTGTGCGGCGTGGGCACCCACGTCTGGGGGATCATGCTGGTCTCCGAACTGCACAAGGTGTTCGAGTTCGCGGACAACGTGGCCGTTGCCCTTGCGGGCGTGCAGATCGACAGCTAGCCCGGCTTCCTGAGCCGTACCGCATCTCTGTTTCTGCGAAGCGATAATTCGCCGTTCCAGGGCTGGAAGCGGCGAGAGTCTCGTCGCTCCGGGCGGGCAGTCACGACTTCTGTCATCAAACAGCCCCGGCGGCATCATCACGGCCGCGACTGCCGCGACCCCCAGGAACTTGGGGGAGTATGGGGGCGATGTGGCGACAAGTCCCCCACGAGAGCCCCAGCAGACTAATTTCAGTGTTACTGGAAGGAACGACGACAGATGGGACCGCCGCGCACTTGACCGGCCTGAGCGGACCCCCTATTCTCTCGGCCTCGGGTGCCTGTTTGGGGGGCGGTCAGTACGACGCAACCCTGCCGCAGGTGGGTCGGCTGGCGGCAGACTGGCGAGTTTCGTGGGTTTCCCCAAGTTGACACGGAGTCACGAGCGATGGCGGTGCGTGTAGGAATCAACGGTTTTGGACGAATTGGGCGTCTGGTCGTGCGCGACATGCTCATGCGGAAGGGGCAGTTTGAGGTGGTGGCCATCAACGACCTGGCCGACGCAAAAAGCCTGGCCCATCTGCTGAAGTACGACTCGGTCCACGGCACCTATCCGGGCACGATCGCTGCCGAGGGCAACGCGATTGTCGCGGACGGGCAGCACATTGCGGTGCTGGGCGAGAAATCTCCGGCCAGTCTGCCCTGGAAGGCAATGAAAGTCGACATCGTCATCGAGTCGACCGGCATCTTCACCAAACGGGAGTCGGAGAAGGGCGGCTACGGCGACCACATCAAGGCCGGTGCCCGCAAGGTGATCCTCAGCGCCCCCGCCAAGGACGAGCCCGACCTGACCGTGGTCATGGGGGTCAACGACGACATGCTGAAGGCGACGCACACGTGCGTCTCCAACGCGAGCTGCACCACGAACTGCCTGGCCCCGGTGGCCAAGGTGCTTCATGAGAAGTTCGGCATCGTCGAAGGCCTGATGACCACCGTACATGCCTATACCAATGACCAGAAGATTGCCGATCAGATTCACAAAGACCTGCGCCGGGCCCGTGCCGGCGCTTTGAACATCATCCCGACCACCACCGGTGCCGCGGCCGCCGTCGGCAAGGTGATCCCGGCCCTCAGCGGCAAGCTGAACGGGTTTGCCCTGCGGGTCCCCGTGCCCACCGGCTCGCTCGTTGACCTGACCTGCACCCTCGAGAAGTCGGTGACTCGGGATCAGGTCAACGCGGCGATTCGGGAGGCGTCGGAAGGTCAACTTAAGGGCATATTGCACTACACCGAGGACCCGATTGTCAGCACCGACGTCATTCACAGCAGCTACAGTTCCATCTTTGACGGCCTGAGCACCCTGACGATGCCCAAGGACGGCGGCAAGATGCTCAAGATCGTCACGTGGTACGACAACGAGTGGGGCTATTCCGTGCGGACGTCGGACCTGGTTCTCATGATGGCCGGACTGTAGGCAGGCCGGACGGCACGGGCGCGATCGCGCTCGTGCGGGCGCAATTTGGGATAGGTCACCCTTTCGGTGGCACGGTCCGGCGGAGCGGGGCCGCGGGGCGTCGAACAGACCCCCCGACCTGGCAGTGCCGGTCCGTGCCACTTACGTAATGTGATTGGATGCGGTCGGGCAGACCGAACGCAAGACAGTAAGGAAGTCGGAGGATCCCATGAACAAAAAGACGGTTGCGGACATCGATGTGAAGGGCAAGCGAGTGCTCGTACGCGTGGATTTCAACGTTCCCCTCGACAAGGAAGGGAACATCACGGACGACCGTCGCATCCGTGGCGCCCTGCCCACCATCCAGCGCATTCTGGAAGGCGGCGGGCGAGCCGTCTGCATGAGCCACCTCGGCCGCCCGGACGGCAAGGCCGAGCCGAAGTACTCCCTCCGGCCGGCGGCCAAGCGCCTGGGCGAGCTTCTCGGCCAGACCGTGCCCATCGCTCCCGACTGCATCGGCGCCCGGGCCGTCGATCTGGTGAATACTCTGCAGAACGGCCAGTGCTGCCTCCTCGAGAACCTGCGCTTCCACACCGCCGAAGAGATCAAGGACAAGAAGGCCAAGGACGATCCCGCCCTCCGGAAACAGAAGGACGAGTTCGCCCGGCAGATCGCGGAGATGGGCGACGCCTACGTCAATGACGCCTTCGGCACGTGCCATCGGGACAACGCCAGCATGTTGACCGTCCCCCAGCTCATGGAGGGCAAGCCCCGCGTCATCGGCTTCCTGGTCAAGAAGGAGCTCGACTTCCTGGGCGATGCCGTCGCCAGTCCGGCCCGCCCGTTTGTGGTGGTGCTGGGCGGGGCAAAGGTCTCCGACAAGATCGGCGTCATTGAGCGACTGGCCGGTCTTTGTGACAAGATCCTCATCGGCGGCGCCATGACCTACACGTTCCGCGCCGCGGCTGGGGTTCACGTCGGCCACAGCCTCGTGGAACGCAACCATCTGGACCAGGCCCGACGACTCCGCGAATTGGCCGGGGCCAAACTCGTACTGCCCGTCGACTCGGTGGTCGTGGAGAACATTGAGCCCAACGCGAAGACTCAGATCTGTCGCGATGCGATTCCGGACGACTGGATGGGAGTGGACATCGGACCGGAGGCCGTGGAGGCGTACCGCCAGGAGCTGCTGGCCGCCAAAACCATCGTCTGGAACGGACCGGTCGGCGTGTTCGAGACCCCGCCGTTCGACACCGGGACCCTGGCCATTGCGAAGGCCGTGGCCGAGGCCACCACGCGCGGGGCCGTCAGCATCATCGGCGGCGGCGACAGCGCGGCGGCGGTGGAAAGGATGGGCCTCTCCGAGAAGATGACCCACATCTCCACCGGCGGCGGCGCCTCCCTGGAGTTCCTGGAAGGCAAGCCGTTCAAGGCCATCGACATCCTGGACAAGGCGTGAGGCCCTCAAGTCCGGCGTTGTGCAACCGGCGAACGCGGACCGATGTAAGAAGGCAGGAGCACAGAAGCATCGGAAACACTGGATCGTGGCTGCCGAACGAGAATCACGCGGGAGGAGCAAGGTCGGGGTCGGCCGAACCCTGTCGAATCCCGCTATCCGCATCGCGCCGTCCATCCTCGCGGCGGACTTCGGCCGGCTCGCGGAGGCCATTGCCCTGGTGGAACAGGCCGGGGCCGACCTGCTCCATCTGGACGTGATGGACGGACACTTCGTGCCCAACATCACCTTCGGCCCGCCGCTGGTCCGTGCCATCCGGCCATGCACAAACCTGTTTTTCGACACCCACCTGATGATCGAAGACCCCCTCCGCTATGCGGAGCCGTTCGTCCAGGCCGGGGCCGACCTCCTGACGTTCCACGCGGAGGTTACGGACGAGCCCCGCAAAGTCGCGGACCACATCCGAGCCCTGGGAGCGGGGGTCGGCGTGTGCCTGAATCCCACAACGCCCGTATCCTCCATTGAGGCCATTCTGCCCGACGTGGACCTGGTGCTGGTCATGAGCGTCTGGCCGGGATTCGGCGGCCAGGCCTTCATGCCCGAGGTGCTTCCCAAGGTCGCCGAGCTGCGAGAACGCCTGCGCCCCGACCAGCGTCTGGAAATCGACGGCGGAATTGACCCCGATACCGTGGCCCGGGCCGTCCGTGCCGGGGCCGACACACTGGTCGCCGGCTCAGCCGTGTTCGGCGCACCATCACCCGCCGAAGCTATTCAGACCCTCAGGCAGCGGGCACTGCAGGCCGGGAAGGAAGGACTGCCGTGACATCCGTCGTCCTGATTCCCTGGGCCGATACGGACTGGAGTCGGGATGGGCGGCTCACCGCGCGGACGCCCGTCTCCATCAATGCGGAAGGCCGCCGGCGAGCCCTCCACTGGGCCAACGAGCTGGCCAGTCGGGAGCTGGCGGCCGTGTACGGCAGCCACGAGAAGCCCGCACATCAGACCGCCGCCGTACTGGCCGACCGGGCGGAGGTCCGCCTCCGGCAGGTTCGCGAGTTGAAGGAGGTCGATGTCGGGCTTTGGGAGGGCCTCACGGAGCCGCAGATCCGCGACCGGTTCCCTCGCGCCTTCCGGCAGTGGGCGGATCATCCCGACAGCGTCCGTCCGCCCGACGGGGAAAGCCTGGCAGACGCTTCGGCCCGTATTCGCAAGGCCATCGCCCGCATCTCCGAGAAACACAGGAACCGCACGGTCGGTGTGGTTCTCGGACCCCTCGCCTTGGCCCTGGCCCGCTGTGCCCTGGAGAACCGGGACCTGGGGGAACTGAGATACCTGACCACTCCCGAGCCTGTGTGGTACGAGGTGGAGACCGCGCGCCGGACGCCCGACCGATCCTGACGCGATACCCTGCAGGAAACCCCGGCCGAGCCGGTTTTGCCCTTGGCCCCGGGCCCCACCAAGCCTACACTGGCTCACCGGACGTGGGGTGCATTCCGCATCAACCATCCACGTGCGCCGGTCGCCCCGGTGCGGACGGCGTGTACCGATTTCTCCATGCAGTACCGAGGTTGGATCATGCAGGACGAACGGACGGACATTCCCGCAGGCGTATGGGAACGCTGCCAATCGTGCGGAGCCATGCTCTATCGCGAAGAGGTGGAACAGAACCTTCACGTGTGCCCGGAATGCGGCTTTCACCGGCGAGTGGACGCCCGGACCCGCATTGCCCAACTCGTCGACCCCGATACCTTCGAGGAGTTCCTCGAGGACCTCACCCCCACCGATCCCCTCCAATTCACCGACCGCATCCCCTATCCGGAGCGGATCAAGTCGCAGCAGAAGGCGACCGGGGAGCGAGAGGCCGTCGTGGTCGGCCGGGCCTATATCCGAGGACGGAAGGTGATTATCGGAGTGATGAACCCGGCCTTCATCATGGCCTCCATGGGCGCCGTTGTGGGAGAGAAGGTGACCGCGGCCATCGAGCGGGCGGCCGAAGAGAACCTTCCCATGATCATGGTCACGGCATCGGGAGGCGCCCGCATGCAGGAAGGCATGGTCTCTTTGGTGCAGATGTCCAAGACCTCCGCGGCCCTCGCTCGTCTGGACGAGGCGGGCGGGCTCTACATCATCGTGGCCACCGACCCCACCACCGCGGGCGTGGCGGCCAGCTTCGCCAGCCTGGGTGACGTCATCCTCGCCGAGCCGGGCGCCATGATCGGCTTCGCCGGCCCGAGGGTGATCGCCAACACCATCAAGGCGGAACTGCCGCCGGGATTTCAGACGGCGGAGTTCATGCGGACCCACGGATTCGTCGATCGTATAGTGGAGCGAAAAGACCTCCGGCCGGAGATCGCCCGCATCATCGACTATTGTGGGAAGTAGCTGTCGCTGGCGCTCGCACAAAATATAGTGGGTCAGGCCTCCCGTCCGAGAAGGGAATCTGGTATTATCGGCAGGAACCAAATTCCTGGTGAATGTTTTTTGACATCGAACCGATATGTTTCGTAGATAAGAGTAACGAGGCGCTGTTAAACCACCAACTCGCGGTAGCTTAGGGCGGATTAAAGCACCAATGGATCAGCGTGCGCGCATGTTTCGGGTTCTGGCTTCTCTGGTCGTCGCGATGACGGTCACGGCCGGACTCCTGATCCTGATCGAGCCTTCGCAGTCCACCGCCGAGGCCCTTTTGCCCCAGCTTGCCGCGGAACAGGCCCAGCGCGCCGTCAGCCGCGACGTACGCGTCGGGCTTGGTCGATGGCACCAGATTGACGTGGCCCCGTGTCCGCCGCCAACGGGCCCCCGGTCGATGGCGTTGGCCGCCATCGCCTCCACGGACCAATTTCACTTCGTGATCACCGCCACCGGGCTCGTGCAGACCACGGGGTCGTGGCTGGGTCAGCAGGCCATCGGGCAGCCGGGCGACGTGGTCCGGATCGGGGTGGCTTGTGACAGAGGCGGCGACGACCTGAGCCTGGGTCAGCGAGTGGCCCTGCAGGCACTGCTGCGAGAACTCCACGCTCTGCTGTCCACGACCGCCGGATGGCGGTCCATCTCCATTCAGAGCACACCGCTGACCGAGACCCTCAACCGGAGCTTGGCCCGCACCCTCAAGGCAATCCTGGCCGATATCCGCTCGGCCGCCTGATCCCCTCGGTACTCTCTCTCCGCTGCCAGGATCGTGCCTCGCGCCACGGCCGCTGTTGTGTCCTACGGAATGATGGTCCCCGTGAACGCCCGCTGGAACTCTGCGAAATCAAACAGGTCAATCCGCTCATCCCCGTTCACGTCAAACGCCAGGAGGCATTCCAGGGTTGGCGACGTGGGTGTGCCCGCGGTGGCCGGCCCGGTCTGGCACTCCAGCGCCCAGGCCTTCAGATCGTGGTCATCCACGTCGCCGTCGTTGTCATAATCGCACGGCACGCGCTCACGAATGCCGTGTCGCAGGGCACTCTGCATCGGCGTGGACGAGCGGAGGAAATGCATGGCATCCACGTTATCGCCCGTGGCTCCCAGACCCAACTGCGCGGCGTGGGCCAGCACCGTGATGGTCGGCTCCGCGCCGGCCTGGACGGAGAAGATGTCCGCGGCCGCGCCTTCGTTGCTGGCGTCGGGAATGGTCAGGAGGGACGGCGACCCGGGCGCCAGCGAGAAGAGGATCTGGTCCGCCATGGGGCCCGACCCGTCGAAGATCCCGTTCTCGTTCATGTCGAACACAATCAGGGCATCGATGTCGTCCAGCGGGTCGAGACCCAGGTCGTCGGGGAAGGCGAACACCAGCAAAGGCCCGCCCGGCTCGGGTAGGTAAAAGATATGGGCACTGCTGAAACCCATCTGGATCACCGTCGGGGATTGCGGAGTCAGGGACAGGTACAGCGGCGGCCGGGTCCGCGATCCGGGCAACGGCTCGGCTGCCACGGCATCCACGTTGTCCTGGGGCTCGGAGGTTGTGTCGATGTCCGCCGCTCGCTGGGGCTGGGCGCCGTGCCCGGTGCCCCCTTCGTCGAAGTTGTTGCGGATCAGCGTGTTATTGGGCTCCTGTCGCTCCCCGCGCAAGGGTAGAGCGCCCGACCGCGTGAACGCTCGCGTGCTCAGGTACTGGTCTGCGGCGGCGTGTCCTCGGGCGGCCTGGTCCTGCACGTTGAAGGGCACGCCCTGGGTGACCAAGGAGGGTTCCGGCGGAGCGAGCCCCGTGGTGTAGCGATCGACCGAGAAGACCAGCAGTAACGGCTCGATCGGCCCGATCCCCGTCGTGTTGATGGACAGGGCGTTGATGTCATCGTTCAGCGTCAGTCCAACGTCCGCGGCGTTGACGTCGACAATGGGCAGGGTCGGCTCCATCGACGAAAACCGCAGCACGTCTGCCGCACTCAGCAATCCCATGCCGACCGTGGGGGATCCCTGGTCAAATGTGTAGAGCCCCGCCGGCAGCGGCTCCACCGGCCGCGTGGCGAGGGCCAGCGGAGCGACGGCCAGACAAACCAGACCCATCACGGCACACGAGCGAGCCGGCAGCGCAGGCACGGAAGATCGGGTAACCATTGACCTCTTCCCCCTTCTCTGAATCGGCCTTGGAAGTCCATCCCAGATTCTGGAGTATCATTGTACCAAAGCAGATGGGCAAAAGACAGTGATTTCCCGGGGGCGTCGCCCGGTCCGGGGCCGGCACGCGGGTTCGGGCAGCCGACGCGACCCCACCCACCCGAAACGAAGGAATTCGCGGTGTCGGCGGCCTCGCCGGGCCCGTCCCCCGCCCTGACGTGCCCACTCTGCCTATGCACAACGCCCCTGCCGACCTTCCATGCGGGATCGGCAGGGGCATCGTGTTCAGGCGCCGCACGCTTCAGGGTGCGACGACAAAGTCAATCCGCGAACTTCTGTCCCTTGGGCTGGCCGCGCGGCCTTGTGGGTGCTGCGGCCGGCTCGCGGGGAGGCGGCGCTCCCGGGCCATCGCCCGGGGAGGTCTCGCGCGGCTGACGATCGGGTCGCTCGATGGGCGCCCGCTCCAGCGGTCGACGCTCCGAAGGTGACCGCCCGGAATCGGACGGTGGTGTCCCATCCGGGGTCTCCCCAGGCATGTTCCACTCCGTGGGCGGAGCGGGGGGAACGTCCGAGTCCGATCCGCCACCCCACATGTACCAGGCGCCGCCGACCACCACCGCCACGACCGCCAGGCCGATGTAGAGCGTGTTGTTCCCGCCGCCGCCTCCCTTGCCCTTGCTCGCTTTCTTCGCGCTCATGTTCACTCGTCCTTTCCGGCCGCCGGAGCAACCGATGTCGGGCCGGCCTCATGAAGCGGTCCCCCGGCCGGATCCCGATGCAATGCACGGACTTTCGTGTGGCACTACAGCCCAACTTGCGCGCAGGTCAGACCAATGCTGATCGGCGGCGAAGGGAGCGTATCCAGTTGCCAGCCGTTGCCCCGAATCTGAACACACTTCCAGACGTTGTACAGATCGGTGCCGCCAAGGTCTCTCGGATACGTGCTTCCGAGATCTGCCGGCGGCTGCTCGCAGCCGCGCATCCGGATCACGGCCGCGTGACCGTCCGTGAAGCAGGCGGTGAACAGCCAGTTGCTCCCGTGCCAGCCCTTCACGGTCGCATTCGGAGCATCGTCATAACCACAATCGTTGAAACTGGATTCCGGCACCTTCAGGTTGTAGGCATAGAGGCTGTTCGCCTCCTGATACAGCACCGTGTTGGCCGTGTTGCGTATGCGCGACAGCGGACGCAGGAACGGCGTAAGGGTCTGAACCGTGCCGATACAAGTGCCGCCCTGTGACGTGTACACGATGAACGCCGTACCCGCATAACTACTGCCGAAATGGTCGTAGGCGCTCAGAGTGCTGGTCACAAACCCGCTGGTGGAGTCGGGCCAGTACGAATCCCAGTTCCGCGTCGTGTACCCCGTGTCGGCTGGACATTTGTAGATGCTGAAGTCGAGGTTCTGGTCGTTCCTGGCGCCCGCCTGATCCCCCACGGCCACCTTGTTCAGGTTCCTGTACATCATGTAGTTCAGCGGGCGCGTCGATGCGCCGCGTCGTCCCTGCGGTCCCCATTCCGAGAGCTCGTTTTCCAGCGGCTTCGAGGGACCGAACTTGCCGCGGCCGCCCTTGCCCCCCCAGCCAAAGCTGGCGTTGATGATCGCTCGGCCTCCCTCCATCCTGCCGAAATTCTGCCAGCACGGCATGACCACGTTCGTCTGGTCATCGGCCGAGTACGTCCCGGAGGCCTTGGCCAACCCGCCCAGGTTCGCCATGCACGACGCCTGTTTGGCCTGGTCACGTGCCTTCTTGAGCGAGGGAAGCAGAATGGAAATCAACAGCGCGATGATCGACACCACCACCAGCAGCTCAATCAACGTGAAGCCTGCCGACCGCGCCCGTCTCCCGTCACACCGCTCTGATTGCGTCTTGAGCATGTTCCCGTTCCTCACACCTTCAGCACCTTCTCGACCCGCTTGGCGTGCCGTGCTCGCTGATCACGGCAATTCGCGGCGGAGGGGTCGCTTGATCTGCACCTGGTCACGACCCCGCCCATTACACAATCTTACATATTGGACATATCGGTCGCGGAGTCA
>Ga0334890_1000229_pt1 | contig 108166 bp, 92 predicted proteins | sample GraSluR1_MG_3_FD_207220 | JGI IMG/M metagenome (GOLD analysis project Ga0334890, IMG submission 207220) | Sludge microbial communities from methane-producing bioreactor in Wageningen University, Netherlands - Granular Sludge_31_08-R1 | ecosystem: Engineered > Bioreactor > Anaerobic >... | reverse complement strand
TCTCGTTCGACTTGCATGTGTTAGGCACGCCGCCAGCGTTTATTCTGAGCCAGGATCAAACTCTCCAGTTTATCCTTTACTAGACCCAGCACCTACTCACTATTTAGTTTCCAAAGAACAGAACCGCGCCCACTGTCGGGACTTTTTAGACTACATCAGCTCACAACCACCGTCAAGAACTTTTTGCCGCTTTCGTGCAATCCCATTCGACGATTGCAGCTCTTATTTACTTCTAACCTGAAGTTCTCGACCTTGTCAACGGTTGGTCGGCCGTTTTTATCACCGGCCATGCACATCTTTCCTCGCTTGTTCCGCCCGTTTCGAGCGGCCTTCCGGATGCTCCGTTGACAAGTGCGGCATTCTAGGGATTTTCCATTCGATGTCAAGCACTATTTCTCAACCTTTTTTCGATTTCATTTTCTTCGCGTGGGAAGAAGCCTCCAGTCCGGCCACACAGCCTTCCCCCACCGCCTTCGCCATCTGCCAGGGAGGCCCGCAGATGTCTCCCGCCGCAAACACCCCTTCTACGCTGGTTCTTTGCTTCTTGTCGGCCACGACGTACCGCATGCTTTCGGGGTCAAGTGCCACGTCGAGCTTGCTGGCCAGTTCAAGAGCTCCCTTGGCTCCAAGTTCGATGAACACCCCCTTCGCTTCAATCCGTTCTCCATTGTCCAGGCGTACGCCTTCCACCTCGTCTTTCCCCAGGATCTCCCGCACTTTTCTGCCCGGATGCCTCATGATCGAACTGGACTCCACCTGGTAAAGAAGGTTTTCATTTACTCTCAGATCCTCGTAGACCATGTGGACTTCACTGGCCGTAAGAAGCAGTGTCAGGGCACCCGAACACGCGGCGCTTTCGTTACCCACAACAACCACCGTCTGTTTTCTGAAGAAGTTGGCATCGCAGTCCACGCAATAGCTCACTCCTCGACCGAGAAACTCTTTCTCCCCGGGCACGTTCAGCCGGTTGCGAGAGATCCCCATGGCCAGTATGAGACTCCAACAGCTCAGATCCCTTCCCGATTCCAGGCGCACCAAGAAGCGTCCGTCCTCGCTCTTCTCCACATCAAGTACATCCTCCTCGAAAAAGACGGCTCCAAACTTCTCTGCCTGCCTCCGCCCCTCCTCGAGCACATCCTGGCCCATCAGTGTTTTTTCCATGCAGCAGTAGTTTTCGATATGCGCCTTGTACAGTGAACTGCGCTGAAGACGGCCCAGAACCGCAATCTTTACGTTGGTTCGAGCGGCATGAACCGCTGCCTGCAGCCCACCCGGCCCACTGCCCAGTATGATCACGTCAAAATCCGTCGCGTTCCGATCCATCCGGTCTCCTCTCCTGCCTGATCATCTGTTCATCCATAATATCCAGCCGCCTGAGAGCAGCAGCATGTGTAGTACGTTACTAATACTTCAGTTCCAGCTTTCAAGAGGGGATTTGTGCCACTGCCTTCATTTCCGGGCATTTGCTGCTGGGTGTCAGCATCATGCGGCAAACTTCCATGAGCCGTGGGCTCACAACCAACCATGAAAACAGGTCGGACCAGGATTAGCCTGCAGTTGAACTCCAGTTCAATAAACCAGCGCAAACCAGGACACCAAACCAGGCACATACAACGTTGAATCAGCTGATCTCTTAACAAACGGACCAAACACCCCCCGGCATTATCCATGCCCGCAATTCTTCAGATCCGATTACCTTCGGTGCTTTTTATGCACGGGATCGATGGCACATCACCACGTCACTTTTTCGAAGATCACAAAGTCATTCGGCATCACAAAGTCATTCCCGCGAACACCACAACGACAGGGGCAGGGACGGCGCATTGGCTTGCGCCGTTTTTCCCTGCGGACCGGACAGGCAGATCTCCAGCATCCGGCTCTCCCGTCGGTGGTTTGACCTCGTGAAGGCGGGAATCCTGTCTGAGCGCGGATCGCGCGATAAAGATCTCTCCATCTTGTTTTCCAGGCTCCTTCCCATTGCCTGGAACTGTTTCGCCATGCACGGTTCCTTTTCCTGGATTCCCGCCTTTTGCCGGAATGACGATGTTGCGGTAATGACGTCGCAGATGCCGAACGACGTTCTTGTGGGGATGATGTCTGGGGAATGACAGTTGTGATGCAGTATGACGTCCCTGCGGGAATGATTTTGTGGCGGGTGTATTCCGCCTTTGTGTGACAACTGTCCGGGTAGGCGTCTGCCGGAAGAACCCGTTCTTGACCGCATACCGTTCAGTCGTAAACAGATGCTTTTCGTCAAAAAGTTCTTGATTTTGGATGTAGGAGTGCAATTAAATGCTGGCTTTGCGCAGCGAGTTCCGCTCTTGCCCTGAAGGCTGCCAGGGGTTAATTATCCGGAACGTCGGTGCACATGGATCGCCACCCCATTGAAAGGTTGGAGAATATGCAGAAGAACCGGGGATTGCCGGGGAGCCTCTACGATGCGCTCGCGTCCCTCAAGTTGACTTTGTTCCTTTTTTTTGCCCTGGCCGGCGCTTCCCTCGTGGGCACTCTCCTCCCGCAGGGTCTCGCCCCCGAGGAACTCAAGGCCCGCTACAGCCCTTCCATTGCTTCCTGGGTCGACACGCTCGGCCTGAGCGATCTCTACCGGGCCCACTGGTTTCAGGCATTGCTTGTGCTGCTTTGCGTCAATCTCATCGCCTGCACCGTCCAGAGGCTCCCCAAGACCCTGAAGATTCTCAAACAGCGTGAGGACACGTTTGATTCCCACAAGCTCCTCAAGTTCAACCTGAATCATTCCTTTACGGCGCAACTGGACCGGGACGACGCAAGGCCACGCATTTCCAACGTAATCAACAAGGAATTTGCCCCACTGCAGTGGGTCGACCATCCGAACGCGTTCTGCGCGGTCTCTGAAAAAGGCCGCTGGAGTCGACTCATGGTGTACGGAGTACACCTGAGTGTACTCATGATCCTCGTGGGTGCGCTCATAGGCTCCCTGTACGGGTTCAAGGGATTCATGACCATCCCGGAGGGCACGTCTTCCAATGAGGTCACTTTGTTCAGCGACGACCGGATGGCGATTCTGCCCTTCGATATTCGCTGCGACAAATTCGATGTGACGTTCTATGACACGGGGGCTCCCCGGGAATTCAGGTCGGACCTGGTGATTGTGGACCAGGGGCAGGAGGTGTTGAAGAGCTCCATAAGGGTGAACGATCCTCTGACCTACCGTGGGATCACCTTCTACCAGTCTTCGTACGGCAGCATGCTGAGGGAGGCCGAGGTCGAGTTCAAGGATCGTGAATCTGGAAAGGTTCACACGCTCGTTTTGCCTTTCAGGCAGACGAGAGACATCCCGGATTCCAGGGACACGGTGCAGATCACGCAGTTCTCGAGGAATTTTCACCAGTTCGGCCCTGCATTGGGGATCGTCGTATTCCGGGAGGACCACAGTCCTGCGGGGTCGATGATCCTGGCGGACAAGCCGGAGTTTCACGGCAACAAGGTCATGAACTACCAGGTGAAGGTTCTCGGGATCAAGCAGGTACCTTATACGGGACTCCAGGTGAAGCAGGACCCTGGAGTCTGGGTCGTTTATCTTGGGTTTACACTCATGATTCTCGCCGTTGGAGTGACTTTCTACGCCAGCCACCGGAAGATCTGGGTTTGTGCCGAAGAGCAGCGGGCCGGAGGGGTTTCTTCACGGATCGTCCTTGCGGGTCGAACGAACAAGAACACGTCGACATTTGAAGAAGATTTCAACCGGTTGTGTGAGCGACTGGAGAACGAGTTGACGATTCATACGGCGAGGGGAAGACCTGATGATCAATAGTTCAATTCTTCTGAGCATCACCACTTTCGCTTATCTTCTCTGTACCATCCTGTATATGGCGGGGGTCATCTTTCGCTACAGACCATTGTTGATGGGGGGCACACTTGTCGGAGTCGTCACTTTTCTCGTCCAGACAGCGGGCATCCTCCTACGATGGATAGAATCCTACGATCTGGGGTACGGGCATGCCCCTCTTTCCAATCTCTATGAATCCCTCGTTTTCGCCGCCTGGTCCATTATGCTCATCTACCTTGTCTTTGAATTCCGGACCCGGCAGCGTACCCTGGGGGTGTTTCCGGCCCTGTTTGCCTTCCTGGCCATGGCCTACGCCTCTTTTTCCACCGGCATCGATTCGAGGATTCAGCCCCTGCTCCCCGCACTCAAGAGCAACTGGCTTATCGCTCACGTCATCACCTGTTTTCTCGGATATGCCGCCTTTGCCATATCTTTTGGCATCAGCATTCTCTATCTTTTAAAAAGGAACCATCCGGGGAATCCTTCGTCGTCCGGAGTACTCGGTTTTCTCCCCAGTTCGAAACAACTCGACGGATTCAACTATCAGATGATATTGTTTGGCTTCCTCTGGCTGTCGGTCGGGATCATTACCGGATCCGTCTGGGCGAATTCGGCTTGGGGAACCTATTGGAGCTGGGATCCGAAAGAAACGTGGTCCCTCATTACCTGGCTGGTTTATGCAGCCCTGCTGCACGCCCGATCCATACAGGGCTGGCGCGGCAACCGGGTGGCATGGCTGTCCGTTGCGGGCTTTGCCTGCGTTTTGTTTACGTACTTTGGCGTGAATTTTCTGTTGAGCGGTTTACACAGTTATGCCACACGATGATGAAGCAGGAGGTTGTTGATGTTCGGATTTGGACCGTGGGAACTGCTTGTCGTTCTGATCATTGTCATCTTCTTTTATGGGGGAAAGAGGCTGCCGCAGATCGGGGACGGGTTGGGGAGAAGCATAAGCGAGTTCAAGAAGGCCATCCGGGGCGACGATTCACCCGGGCAGGGAGGGAAGAAACAGCTGGAGCCGGAGGATCCGCCCAAGAATTCGGACAAGACCGGCGCATCTTCCCGGGACTGATACGGACCGAACCTGCCGTGCCTGCAGACGGACTTCCCGAATGGGCACGGGCATGAATATCAACCGATTCGCGGCGAACAGGGAAAGATCGGCTTGATTCAGAAACCTGTGATATACTCTCACCTGTCCAGAGCAGCGCAGGCATGCCGTTGTGTGCGGCAGTCCGGTATTCTCTCCCGCCCGTTCGGCCTCTACAGGAGTTAATGTTTATGTTCGGCATCGGTTTTCAGGAATTGCTTTTGATACTGGCCATTGCACTCATCGTGGTCGGACCGAGCAAGCTGCCGGATCTGGCTCGTGCCCTGGGCCGGGGGCTCGCCGAATTCAAGAGAGCCACCACCGAGTTGAAGGAGACTATCGATCAGGACGACACGGTGCGAGAGATCAAGGAAGAATTCGAGTCGGCTCAGCGTGAAATCATGTCGGCCAGGGTCCTGACCCAGCCTTCGGACTCCTCCCCCGCCGCTTCCCCCTCTGCGGAGTCTGCCGAGGCTAAGCAGGTCGAACTCCCATCCGCGGCTGAGGAAAAGGAAAATGAGCCGCAGATGCAGGCCGGCGAAGGATCCGGCGAACAGGCGTCTAAAGAGATAAAGTGATCATTGATTTTTCAGCAGTCCCGTCCTGAGGCGGCGACCATTCAAAGAGAACATAGCCATGCCGGACGACAAAATGCCTTTCACACAACACCTGGAGGAACTGCGCAAGAGGCTGATTCTGTGCGCGGCTTCCGTCGGTGTGGGATTTCTCATCAGCTTCGCCTTCAAGGAGCAAATCTTTGCGGTACTCATGAAGCCCTGGATCAAGGCCATGCCCGCCGGCCATGAGGCCAGGCTGATCTACACCGCTCCTCATGAAGCCTTCTTCACTTACATGAAGGTTTCACTGATTGCCGGAACCGGCCTCGCCGTTCCCGTCATCCTGTACCAGTTGTGGCGCTTCATTGCGCCGGGCCTTTACGAGAACGAGAAGCGCTATCTTCTTCCCGTCGTGTTCTTTTCCAGCGTGTTTTTCCTCGGGGGCGCTCTTTTCGGATACTTTTTCGTGTTCCCCGTGGGTTTTCAGTTCTTTGCCTCCTTCGCAAGCGACTTCATAACGCCCATGGTAACCACCAGGGAGTTTTTATCCTTTTCCATGAAACTCCTGCTCGGTTTCGGATTTGTTTTCGAACTGCCCGTCTTTGTCTTTTTTCTTGCCAAGCTGGGCCTTGTGGACGCCGCCCTCCTGAAGCGCCAGCGCAAGGTGGCCATTGTGCTGATTTTTGTTGTCGCCGCCATGCTGACACCGGGGCCGGACGTCTTTTCTCAGCTGCTGATGGCAGGTCCCCTGCTTATTCTTTACGAATTCAGCGTCTGGATCGCTCATTTCTTCGGCAGGAAGAAAGAAGTTGAAGACCCGTCCACCCGGAAGCAGCCTGATTCGGCAGCCTGATATCCTTTGTTCGCGCGCGTATGTATCATGAGGACCACGCACCATGGAGAAAATGATTCTTGTTGTAGCCACCAGAAACCGGGGTAAATCGGATGAGATCAGGAGCTTCCTCGAAGACTTTCCCGTCGAAGTAAAGGACCTGAACGATTTCGGACCGCTACCCGAAGTGAAGGAAGATGGGCTGACATTCGAAGAGAATGCTTATAAGAAAGCCAGCTTCACGGCAAAGGTTCTGGGAATTCCCGCCCTCGCCGACGATTCCGGTCTCGAGGTAGATGCCCTGAGCGGGGCTCCCGGTGTCCATTCTGCTCGCTATGCCGGGCCCCGGGCGACTGACGAAGAAAACAACCGGAAGCTATTGGAGGCGCTGGCCGGGGAAAAAGACAGGAAAGCAAGGTTTTGCTGTGTTCTGTCCCTGGCCGTCCCGACAGGTCCGGCTCTAACCTACGAAGCCGCCTGCGATGGGATTATCCTGGAGGCGCCCAGGGGCGAGAACGGATTCGGGTACGATCCGCTCTTCTTTTATCCACCCAAAGGCAAGACATTCGCCGAAATGACCCGGGATGAAAAAGCCGAGGTGAGCCACAGGGGCAAGGCGCTGCAGGAATTGAAGGACGAATTCGACAAGGTTCTCGCCTGGATACGCAAAAGGATCGAGGAAGAAAAGACCATGCGAGGCCTTGGCCACGACATGTGCAGGCATTAGCGGAAAGACAGAGGTTTCATCCAGTTTCCAGCGGCACACCTCCTCTTCTCGATCTGGAACACCCTCCCGCGCCCACCCGACCCGCAACAGCCCTTCCGGAAGAAACGCTACCGACACGTCGTCCCCCCCTTCCCTATTCGCAGAAGTTCAATTCAATCCGCAAGAATAAATATGAACGAGCATCCGGCCGTTCTTCGTATCAATTCTTCGGATTTTGAGCCAGTTGCAGACGAAATCACATTTTGATTCACCCGATTTTCATGTTAAATATTGCACAATGTTTCCTGCTGTCCGGCAAAAATGCCAAATGATCCACAATGAGCGGAACGGCGCGGCTGGATATGGTTTGGGGGAGTGACAGAGGTAACATTCCAATATAATGTTAAAGAATCAATAGTTATTCAATTAGAAATGGAGATTTGTGATGTGTTTTGCCATCGATAAAGTGCATGATCGTGAAAAGACCAGAAAACAGATCAGAACCCCGCTCGCACCGAAACATGGTAGAAACTGGCTGGGGCATCGCGAAAAGACCCAGGCGGCCATGATCGACTATATGCTGATCACCGGAGCATCCATCGGAGAAATGGCAAGAATGGTCAGGGCTTCCAAGGCAAGAGTCCGAAATCACCTGTATCACCTGGAAGACGAGCACGGCCTGACCTTCACCGTGGAAGGAGACCGGAGGAGATTCGCTGACGACCTGAGATAAAGAGCTACAGAGCCTTACATCGAGTACGACCGTCCGGGTCCGGTATCCAAAGCTTTCATGCTGACCGCAGGCTTGCAGGCACACCGTTGAGTGAAATCACAGGGGAGGAGGACTCGGCTATGTCTGTATTGTGATCCGCCTTCCGGAATATTGCCGGGTCCGGTTCACTCGATTCTTCTTCTCACTCTTCCTGCTGAAATCTATTAGAATGACACATGGAAGCCCAGGATGGGGTTCGGTGAGAGCCGACTGCTGGTATAGTGGTGCATCATCCTGCCGGCCGCTTTACTGACGTTCTTCCGATCAGGGAATTCGACCGAAAGAACCGACGCAACACCATTCTGGGAGGAGAATCGATGGAGCCATCCGAAACCGAAGCGAAACGGACTGAACTTCAAGGCAATGCTCATGTCATGATCGAATTCAAGGCGAAACCTCCTGGTGGCCAATGGCAGGATTTCGGCCGAAAGGTCCACGTCGCCCGTCACATCCTTGAACAGATGTCGTCGCTGACTCTCGATCTGGCAATGATTCATTTCGTCGTTCAGTTGATCACGGGATACGAACGCTATGAGATTTCCGGGTTCAGGATCAAAAAGGCGGAGTAAACCCGCCTGCCAGGCTTGACGCTCTCCCTTTCGCACCGTACCCCTTCGGCTGTTCCTGCCGTGTCGCCCGGCTCCCGATAAGGCTCTCAGCGAGACACGGCCAGAGGAGGCGAAGGTTCTTCCAGCTTCAGAGTGATCCAGATGAAAGGAATCCAGATCAGGCAGGGATTTGAATGACGAAATCGCAGCGGTTAACGCGGTAAGACCCGGCGCAGGTCACACCGGCCGACTCCCCGCTCCGGCCTCCAATACAGTCCGGGCAGGGGGCACTGGAGGCTCGGGACACGGACATTTCCCTGCCTGCCGAAGGCCCACGCGGCTTATATCTGGTTCATCCGGAAAACGAGTAACTCCGGTGCTTTTCCCGCATCCGGTGCCATTCGCGAAATAGGTCGATGGCATCGGGGGTCATTCCCGTGAACATTACACCGTCATTCCCGAGTATATTACACTCATTCCCGCGATGGCGGGAACCCAGTCACCAGCCTGCCAAGCGCAGATCTCGCCTTACTCTCCACCCGGGATCGTCCTGCTCTTCTATCCATGTGTCTTCCAGGTTCTTTCCCATTTCCTGAGACTGTTTCGCCATGCACGGTTGTTTTTCCTGGATTCCCGTCTTCGCGGCAATGACGTTGTGGAGGCAATGACGTTGCTGTGCGACTGAGAATGTTGTGAGACTGACAGTGCCGTGAGACTGACGATGTTGAGCAAATGATGTTGTCGCGGGAACGATGCTGTTGCGGATGTCTTCGACCTTTGCGCGACAACTGTCCGGGTACGCGTTTCATGAGAAAAACCCTAAGTTTTCAGTTGTTCCTGCATGACGGAGGCGGGTTGGTGAGTTTCGGGCGGTTCTTGCCTTTCTTCCGCCGTTTCCGGCTGGTGGACTGCAGCGACAGGAAGATAGATCCGGAAAACGGTGCCGATTCCAGGTGTGGAATCCACGGTGATTCCAAAGACGGGCTTCGCGGTGGTTCTTGCCAGCACAAGCTCACCAACGGTCCATTCGCGACCCTCGGCTACGTTCTGAAAATAGGCCGTGTCCCTGTTGTTGGCGCCCACCAGAGCAGGGTTGCTCGAATATACGAAAAACCCCTCCCCGTCGACCCAGGAAAAATCCCGGATTGCAGCGTTGCTCGTGCAGCTCTTTTCGAGGAGCCGCGTGACATCGGGCATCGTCATCGGATGACAAGATGTGATCGCGGTGCCGATAGAGATTTCCTGGTGCAGAATATCCTGCACGAAGGACTCGAAATTCCTTGACGTGGATCGAGCAATTTCAAGGTTGGCCTGAAGTTCCTGCCGGCGATAGGACTGATATCTGTAGTAGTAAAACAAGGTTTGGATAAGGATGAAGGATGAACAAATCGGTGGCAAGAACGACAAAGGGGCTAACCGCGCTTCGGCTGGCCCCTTGATTTTGCTGGTGGGCGGGAGAGGATTCGAACCTCCGACTTCCACCGTGTGAGGATGGCACTCTCACCGCTGAGTTACCCGCCCGGAGGATGATGGTTTATACATCAATCGGGAAAACGGCGCAACACAAAAGTCAACACAAAGGTGCACCTGCAGTGCGTGGACAAGCATCCGACGTTGTATACAACGTCTCCGAACAAACCCGGGGCCGCCATGTCATCACGGTCAGCAGGGGCTCAACCCATGCAGGCAACATGTCCCGTTGTCTAATTCTTCCCCAGCGTGCGCATTCGAAGGCGCATGTACTGGTCTCTGGCAGCCTTGTCTTTGGGATCCAGCTTGAGCAGTTGATCCACGCGCTTCATGGCTTCAGTGTAATCTCCTGAACTTTCGCAGAGGTCTGCCGCCTGGCGCAGGTATTTCTTTTCCTTGGGCTGGAGCCGACTGAGTTGATCGAGTTCTTTTACGGCCGCCTTTGTGTCGCCGGTTTTGAGCAGTCCGTAAAGAAGATAGTTCCGCACCGCAACGGAATCAGGATTTTGCTGGGCAACCCCTCGAAAGTAGGACACCATTCCTTTGTAGTCTTTGTTCTCGTCGTAGGCCTTGAATATGGCATCCTGGTAGCCGGCATTCCTGGGCTCGAGCCGAGCCAGGGTCTGGAGCATCGCGGACGCCGCCTTGTCGTTCTTCTGCTTGCGATAGATATCGAGCAGGTATTTTCTTGATTCTACATCCTTTTCATCCAGGCCCGCAACGGCTTCGAAGGCCGCCGCGGCCCTGTCGTACTTCTTGGCCTCGTAGTAGAGGACGGCAAGATTGTACTGGACGGTCTTGTTCTTGGGCTGAACCTGCGCCAGTTTTTCGTAGACACCCTGCAGGGCGCCCTTGTCTCCGGACTTTTCAAGAATCGCTGCAAGCCGCAGCAGGGCTTCCCTGTTCTGTGGATTCTTCTGCAGCACGGTTTCGTAAGTGCGCCTGGCCTGTGTCACCGCCCCCTTCTTTTCCTGGAGGTCTCCAAGCTGCAGCCAACTTTTGATATCACTCGGATTCTTCTGCAGGTAACGCTCGAGAGCCTGAACAGCCTTGTCCGGGTCGTTGGACTGCTGGTAGGTCACTGCAAGGTTGTAATAGATATCCGGGTCTTTCACGCCGGCCTTGATGGCCTTTTCATAGGAAGAAGCGGCCTTGGACCAGTTCTTTGTCTGGGCGTTCAGATCGGCCATGAAAACCATCAGGGAGCTGTGATACGTCCTGGGGATATCATTCTGATGTTTTTCCAGGAACCTTGCGGCATCCTCCCTCGATTTTCGCTTCTGAAGATATTGAAGGAATTCCCTGAATGTTTCCGGATCGTCTGAAAGTTTCAGGAGATCGAGGTAGACCCTGAGCGCATCGTCAACACGATTCTGCAACTGGTAGACAGACAGTAGACGCTCGGAAATCGATCTGGACTTGCCGGATTCGTCGATCTCCCTGTAGAGCCTGGCTGCGTCATCGTATCTCTTGGTTTCGAAGTAAAGCCCAGCAAGCTGGGTCTTGACCAGGACATTGCCGGTGTTCTCCTGCAGTGCCTTTTCGAGATAGGACATCTTCTTATCGATGTCCGACGTGGAATTGGCCTTCTGCACCCAGTCCTTGGCATCCAGTTGGACCAGGAAGGAAACCCGGCCTATGGGTCTGTTCCACAAAAGAACCCTGATTTCGAAAGACTTGGGAGTCTCGAAGTCCTCCGCCGGGAACAGGTCGCGCACCACTGCTCCCTTCTTTTGTATGGCCTTTGCATCCATGTCCGACGAAGCCACCCGGACTCCCCAGGAAAGCCATCCGTCCGTCTTCACCTGGACCAGTTGCAGCGTGTCGCGAGGATTCATCAGGCACTGAGAATCGGGTAGCAGCACAACCTCCTGGCCATTGTGTTCGAACCGCAACAGGATCAGCTTTTTCGGAAAAGGAAGGTATCCCAGCAGGCCGTCCGGCTTCGAACCCAACGCATAGTAGGCACCGACTCCCACCACCACAAGTACCATCAGCAGCAATATCACCCGGCTTCGAGGCCGATTCTTCTTGATCGCCCCCGGACGAACCACTGAATCATTCAGGCTGAACGAATATCTTCCGCGCTTTCTGCTACTCATCTTCCCCCGACCGCTCCTCGCCAAGACCGACTAGCCGATAAAGCCGGCGAACCTCATGCGGCTCAAGAAGCCTGAAGGAACCCGGTGCCATCCTTTCCAGCGTCAGCGTGCCATACCCCACCCTTCTGATCTTCAGCACGGGGTGACCGACGGCATCGCCCATTCTCTTGATCTGACGATTCCAGCCCTGGTGCAGAACGATCCTCAGCCACGAAGCATTGCTCGAAGACTTCAGCACCCGGACATCCGCCGGCGCCGTTCTGCCCTCTTCGAGTTCCACTCCCGACCGAAGCCGGTTCAAGGCATTCCTGTCAGGGCGGCCCTTCACTTTCACTTCGTAGGTTTTCGAGATCCCGTACCTGGGATGCTGCAGTCGATTAGCCAGCGCACCGTCGTTTGTGAGGATAAGAAGCCCTTGCGCGTCGTAATCGAGCCGTCCGACGGGAAAGAGTCGCACGCCCTGGTCGGGAACCAGGTCAAGGACCGTCCTTCGACCCTGGGGATCTCGAGCCGTGGTGACACACTGAGAAGGCTTGTTCAACAACAGGTAAACCTTCCGGGATTCATGGGCGATCAAGGTGCGATCCACACGGATCTCGTCTCTGTCCGGATCGACGCAAACTCCGAGATCGCACACAACGGCACCGTTGACGGCGACTCTCCCCTGCAGGATAATCTGCTCGGCGGCGCGCCGGGAGGCAATCCCGGCTCGGGCGAGCACCTTTTGTAATCGAACGCAGTTCATTGGTGTTGTTATGTCGCAGAAAGGGATTCCTGTCCAGTCCTCTTCAATTCCCACCAACACGCGAAGGGGGAGAAGACGGTTTCTACATGCCGGTCACCGCCGCCTCACTCTGCCCTCCGTATCCCTTGCCCAGCCCGATGGCCTGCCTCACTTCCTCCATGGTCTGCGCAGCCTGGCTCCTCGCCGCCGCATTTCCCGCTTCCATGATCTCTCTGACCCTGTCTGCGTCGCGTTCGAGTTCGACCCTCTTTTCCCTGATAGGGCGAAGCCTGGCCAGAAGATTCGTGATCAGCCTCTTCTTGCAGTCAACGCAACCAATGCGTGCTGTACGGCAGCCTTCAGCTATGTCCATGACTTCCGAGGGCGAAGAATAGAGCTTGTGGTATGCGAATACAGGCGACAATTCGGGATTGCCCGGATCATTTCTTCTTACGCGCTGAGGGTCGGTGACCATCTTGAGAATCTTCTCTCTTATGGTCTCCTCGGGGTCGGTAATGTAGATGCAATTGCCGTAGCTCTTGCTCATCTTGCGTCCGTCCAGCCCCGGAAGCACCGGAACCTCGGTGAGCAGCGCATCCGGGATGGGAAAGACTTCGCACTGGTACATGAAGTTGAAGCGCCGGGCGATTTCGCGAGTGAGTTCCACGTGGGGCAACTGGTCTTTTCCCACCGGGACTCCATGAGCCCGGTAGATGATGATATCCGCGGCCTGGAGCACCGGATATCCGAGGAACCCGTACGTGGCGAGGTCCTTCTGGTCGAGCTGCTGCTGCTGTTCTTTGTAGGTCGGGTTGCGTTCGAGCCACGGCAGCGGCGTAATCATACCCAGAAGCAGGTATAGTTCTGCGTGTTCCTTGATATCCGACTGGATGAACAGGGTGGCCAGGTTCGGGTCGAGGCCGGCGCTCAGCCAGTCCAGCACCATGTCCCAGGTGTTCTGCCTGATCTGGCCGGGAGAAGCGTAATCGGTCGTCAGGGCATGCCAGTCCGCCACAAAGAAGAAACAGTCGTACTGGGTCTGAAGCTGAATCCAGTTGTCGAGTGCTCCGTGCAAATTCCCCAAATGAAGCCGCCCCGTGGGGCGCATGCCACTCAGAATCCGTTTTCGTTCCATCATGCCCTGAAGCTCCTTGTCTGCCTCTCGTTTTTTCTCCAAACTGCGGGGATTCGAACATTGTCCTTATCTTCTTCCAATCGATACCACGGGACATTGATCTGCCAGTGCCCCGCGTTATCCTTTGCCTTCTCCGTACTTCCTGCGCATGCCCGTCAAAGCAGGAACCTCAGGAAAACGTCCAGCACCGGGCGCACCAGATGGCTCCACAGCCCCGACGCAATCAGGATCAGAATAATCAGCATACCAAATCGTTCGAGACGATCCAACTGGAAAGCCAGCGACCGGGGAAGCAGCCCCACCATGATCCGACCTCCGTCCAGGGGAGGAACCGGCAGCAGGTTGATCACCATGAGAACCAGGTTGAACTTCACGGAAATGAGTGCCATCTGCCTGACCGTCTTTCCCATCCATCCGTGCAGTGATTCGGCAAAGGGGAGCCAGGGGAGTCCCGCAGTCGTCCAATGAAAGAGTGCGGCACTGACAACGGCCAGAAACAGGTTGGTCATGGGCCCTGATGCCGCCACAAGGGCCATGCCCTTCCGGCCTCCCCGCAGATTGCCGAAATTCACAGGTACCGGTTTGGCCCATCCGAACAGGAATGGGGAGCCGCTCACGATCAGGATGAGCGGGAGAATGACCGTGCCCACTGGGTCGATGTGAACCAGGGGGTTGAGGGTGATGCGCCCGAGGGACCGGGCGGTGGGGTCGCCGAGTTTTTCCGCCGTCCAGCCATGAGCGACCTCATGACATATCACCGCGAGAAGCAGGGGGAAAACGACCAGTACTGCAGTCAACACGAAGTCTTCCATCGATTCTTTTCCATTCCTCACTCACCGCAACCGACACAGGGAACCCTGTCTTCCCTGTTTCGTTTCAGGAGAAGTTCCGGGTAACCTCTTTGAATGTACGCAAGTTCTTCCTGGCGGTTCCTGACTTCGCCGTTCAACCGGGCATCGAGCAGTTCATCGAGTATCTTCCTGTAAATGGGGCCTGGAGGGATACCGAGTGCCTTGAGGTCTCTGCCTCGAAGTTCGGCCTGAGCATGCCTGAAACGATGGAAGTAATGGCTGATGGCTCGCCGAGTCTCCTCGCTGTTTGCCCTGGCCATCATGTAGAGAAGCTCTTCCGGCCTGAAAGGTTCGAGAGCCCTGTAGATATCGCTGGGCATGTGTTTCTCCTGGGTGAAGAACCCTCTGAGCAGTTCGCCGGTGTTCATATAGGTCCAGAGCATTCTTTCCCGCTGAGCCGTCGTAAACTGAATGCGATTCCACACGTCATCGAGTTCGCCCTTGGGGATTCCCGAAAGCAGGCTCAGGAAATAGACCCACCAGGCCTCGAGAGGTTCATCGAGAAAGCTCAGCCTGTACCATGAAATCACCTCGCGCAGCCGGTTGAACAACTCCTCCATCTTCTGGTCAAACTGCATGCTGGGGCAGAGGCCCGGCAGCACTCCGAATTCCATGAGTTTCTGGAGGGATGGAATGGGGTCGTCTTCCTGCAGGATGAGCTGTATTTCATGAAAGAGTCTCCTCCCGCCGAGCTTATCGATAAGACCCATTCGAATGGCACTTCGTATCAGGTTCGCCGTCTGTTTTCCTATTCGGAATCCGAAACGCTGCTCGAAGCGGACAGCCCGCAGGATACGCGTCGGGTCCTCCACCAGGCTCAGGTTGTGGAGCACCCGGATGATTTTCTCCTTGAGGTCCCGCTGACCGTTGAAAAAATCGATCAGGTGCCCGAATTCAGAGGGGTTGAGAGTGAGCGCCAGGGTATTGATGGTGAAGTCCCGCCTGTAGAGGTCCATTTTGAGCGAACTGAATTCGACGATGGGCAGCGCCGCAGGATACTGGTAGTATTCGAAGCGTGCGGAAGCCACGTCGACCCTCCTGCCATCAGGATAGATGAGCACCGCCGTATTGAATTTCTTGTGAAACCTGCACCGGATCTTGTGTTTCTCCGCAAAAGCCCTGGCGAACTCAATGCCGTCCCCCTCCACCACGATGTCGATATCCAGGTTGGCACGCCGAAGAAGAAGGTCCCGCACAAATCCTCCAACAGCATAGGCCTTGATATGAAGCTCGTCGGCCAGCTTTCCGAAGTCTCGAAGCATCTGCACGATGTGACGGGGCAGCTGCTCCATGACCAGTGCCACCACGTTCTTCTTCTTGGACCAGTTGGGAAGGTGTTGATCATCGTAGAGTGCTTTGGGATCGTTTGCATGGTCTTCGACCAGGAATTTGAGGATGTCTCTGCGAGTGATCACCCCGACGGCCCTGTTTCCTTCCACTACGGGAAGGATCCTTTGCTGCCGTTCCACCAGGAGGGTTTGAATGTCGAGCAGGCTCGCGTCAGGTCCCACCGTACCGAAATCGGTGGACATGAACTCCCGCACGGTACGATGTCCGAGCCCGTGGAATGTCGCCTTCTCGGACACCTGCCGGGTGATCAGCCCCACGATCATGCCGTTTTCCATGACAGGCATGGAATTGATATTGTATCGGATCATGCTCTGCGCCGCTTCTTCGACGGAAACATCCGGGAGCGAGAAGATAACGGGGCTGGTCATCAGGCTTTCCGCCGTGGGATATGGATGGATGTGGCTCCGCAGAACCTCGACCAGGCGGTCTTCGGCCTGTATGAGCGTGAGATCCCGGATGCTGGCCGAGGCGGCCGTGGAGTGCCCTCCCCCTCCAAAATAGGAGGCGATCACCCCGACGTTCACCTCGGGAATGCGACTGCGAGCCACAAGGTAGACCCTGTCCTCCATGTGCGCCAAGGCAAAAATAACGTCCAGGTTTTCGATATCCTTGAGCTTGTGCACCAGCACCGCGAAGTCCCCGACATACTTCTCGATGGACACCGTGCTGATGCATATATCGATACCCTGGATGGTGTAGGTGCGGGCCGACGTAATGAGTTCGTTCAGGAGGGTTACCTGTTCGGCGGTGAGTTCCTGGGTGACCATGTCGGACACGACGTTGAGATCGGCTCCACAGCGCAGCAGATACGCGGCCGCCTCGAAGTCCTCCGGTGTCGTGCTGCTGAAAGTAAACGACCCGGTGTCCTCGAAGATCCCCAGGCTCATGACGGTAGCTTCCTCCGGGCTCAGCTCCACCTGCCGCTGCCGGATAAGATCCACCAATAGGGTTACCGTGGCGCCGACCGGCCTGACCACCGATACGTGAGCCTTGACATCGTCTTCGGCATCAGGGTGATGATCGTACACGTGAATTTCCAGGTTCGGATCCCGAACGATCTCCTCGAACTTGCCGATGCGGGAAATCTGCCTCGTGTCCACAAGAATCAGGCGTTTTACCCGGTCAAGATCCAGGTCGCGCAGTCGCTTGAAACCGTAAATGTAAACCGTGGACTTGATGAAATACTCGCGCAGCGTCCGCTCCTGGGACCCCGGAAAGACCAGGATCGCTTCAGGGTAGAGCTTCCTGGCTGCAACCATCGAGGCCATGGCATCGAAATCGGCGTTGACGTGGGTGGTGATCACTTCCATGCGGACAAACCCTTCTCAGGGACGGGGATGAAATTTCTGATGAATGTCCTTGAGCCTCTTTCCGGCTACGTGAGTATAGATCTGGGTCGTGGAAATATCGGCATGGCCCAGCATGACCTGCAGAGCACGCAGGTCGGCGCCATGCTCCAGCAGATGCGTCGCGAAGGAGTGTCTCAGCATATGCGGGGTGAGTTTCCCCGGGACCCCGGCGCGCCGGGCGTAGTTGCGGATGATCTTCCAGACCCCCTGCCTGGACAGGCTCTGTCCGCGCCTGTTCAAGAACACCTCGCGGCGGAAGGTCTTCTTCAACAGGGCCACCCGACCTTCCTCCAGGTAAGCCTTCAGCGCCTCAGCCGCAAGGTCCCCCATCGGTACGAGTCGTTCCTTGTCTCCTTTTCCCCTCACCACCACGTACCCTGCATCCAGGTGCACCTGTCGGAGTTCGAGTTCGACAAGTTCGCTCACCCGGAGCCCCGTGGCATAGAGAAGCTCCAGCATCGCCCTGTCACGCTGCCCGAGAACACTCCCGGGGTCCGGAACCGCAAGCAGAGACTCGACCTCCGCGCTCGACAGCGCCTTGGGAAGTGGGCGGCCGATCCGCGGGAAATTCAGTTGCAGCCCGGGATTCTTTTCCAGCCTCTCGAAACGCTGCAGGTACTTGAAGAACGACCGGAAAGCGGCCAGCCTGCGAGCCCTGCTTCTCGGAGAGAGCCTGCTTCCGAGCCATTCAAGATACGACTGCACGTTCTGGGCGGAGACATCCTCCCAGCGCGAGATTCCCTTCTCCTGAAGATAACGGCGAATCTCCTGCAGGTCTGATCCGTATGCGGCTACCGTATTGCCGCTGAAGCCTTTCTCCACCGAAAGATAGCTCAGGAACCGGTCCAGCAGTTCGTCCATCCGGCTTCACCTTCGAAGAAAACATGTCATCAGGCTGCCACGTTCCACCCGCCTGTCCGCCTGAAAAACGAACGGGCGGGAAACCCCGCCCTTTTCTTTCTCCATCCGCCGCTCTACCGGCACCGGAATGTCATGGCGGCAGATCCATCTCAACCGCTCCGAACCCGGAAACATCACCGTGCAAGGGATACTGCGCTTCCCTACGACCTCTGGTCCTTCTCGCCCACGGCGGTGGTATACGTCTGAAAATGGTAGTCCACTAGAAGCGATGTGTAAACCATTCCTCCCATCCGGCGCGTAGAAATCACATCGATATGGTGCGTCTTGCCTTCGTAGTCGGGAAAGGTGATGCGTGTTCCGTCCTCGAAGCCTTTGCGCTTGAACCATACATCGGGAGGAAGGAGCCACGTCTTCCCGAAACGGTCTTCGAACTTGAAATATTCGAGTGCGTCCCTTGGAAACTGGAGTGCGAGGCACAATTCCTCGTCGTTCGCCCGGCGGCCGAGTTTGCCCTGGAAGTCCTCCCGTCTCGAATCGAGATCCTCGTCAGGAAGCTGCTGCAGACCGGATTCATCGAGGAGGATGTCGTGCCACTTCTTGCCATCCGTCCGGCGGGCTTCAAGCACCTTCTGGTAGATCCATTCATGCGGGTCATAAAAGGGCAGAGGCCCGTAACGGCCGAGAAGAAGCCGTTTCAAGTCGTCCGAGGGTCTTTCGTAGCGGCCGTGAATGACGTTGTTCAGGGCAGTGGCATACAGGATCTGGCTTGTGGGAGTAACCAGCCACAGGTTCCCCAGTTCCCGGTTCACCTCGATCAGTTCACTGTGAACCTCGTCGATTCTCTCGAGTATCCCGACCTTTTCCGCCTGCTCGAACGACAGGCTCACCGCACCCCCCGGAAGCTTGTGCCTCTTTACCGTGGGATCGAATCCCTTGTAGTGGCTTTCATAATTGTCGTAGAGCCGCCGTTCGCGACGCAGAATGTCCGAAGCGTCCACAAGGGGTTGAATCTTGAAGCCCGGTGACTTGTATCCATAATCATGAAGGATCTGAATCAGGCTGAGAGCTGGAGCCTGACTGTAGATGCCTCCGTACCCGTGGTCGGAAACTTCGACGATCTTTACTCCATCGAGTACCGCGGCCACCATCCGGGCAAGATCGTTCCCGTCTGTATTGTGCCCGTGATAGGCCAGGAGGAGTTCCGGGAACCTGCCGCGAATGGCCCCTACAAGATCCGCAATGCGGGCGGGTGTGCCCAGGGCCGAATGGTTCTTGATGCACAGGATGATGTCTTCGCCCATGAGCGAAACGATCTCGTCGACCTTGCCCACGTAAAATTCATCCGTGTGCCCGGGACCTGTACTGAAGCAGATGCAGGGCATCAGGACCTTGCCCGCCCTCTTGACCTCCTCAGCCATCACCTTGAGGCTGGGGATGTAGTTCAACGCATCATAAATCCGCCAGACATCGATGTACCGTGAAAACAATCGAACCGTCTGCCGCACCACGTTGTCCGGGTATGGACGGTATCCGAAAAGGTTCCGCCCCCTGCAGCAGGTCTGCAGGAGTGTCTGCGGCATGGCTTTGCGGACGAGGCGGAGTTTCTCGAAAGGATTGATCTGCTTGCGCATCAGATCCACGTGCAGACAGGCTCCCCCGTAAATCTCGAAGGCAAAATACCCCGTTTCGTTGCGATAGGGAGCGACATTGAGAGTCGTCCGCGGCATGATCCGGCACTTGAAATCCGACTGCGAAACATCCCTTTCATTGTTGGTCATGAAATAGCCGGGAGTCGTTCGCAGATAATTCAAGATTTCCCGGTCGGACATCTGGGGGGTGATACGTCTCAACTCTGTCATGACACTCCTGCTCCCTGAGTCTATCTCCATTCCGAAGCCGGGCCCGGTGCTGTCGATTCATTCACAAGTCGCCGCCCTTCCAGCGCACACAGCCTGGCACCGGTCTGCATGCCGGCCCGCCACGATTGCTGTCCAAGCCGGCGGTCAGCTTTCTGCATAGGGATTGTAGCCATAGGCATTGATCTCAGCAACGAGACTGGCCAGCTTCTCGAGTTCAGGCACTTCCTCCTCGTATTGCAGCAGATGAGGGTGCGTCTCGATATACGACGTGTCGAAACGCTGTTCCACGAAGTCGGGATCCTTGACAATCTGCCTGTAGAACGGAATGGTGGTTTTTACACCTGCTATGGCGAAGCTGGTGAGAGCCCTGCCGAGCCGGTCCACCGCTTCCCGCCATGTGAACCCATAAACAGTGAGTTTCACCAGCATCGAATCGTAGTATCGGGGAATTTCATAGCCCTGATACACAGCGCCGTCCACACGGGTACCATGGCCCCCCGCCGACTGGTATACCTGAATGACGCCGGGACTGGCCATGAAATTGCTCTTGGGATCCTCGGCATTGATTCTCAACTCGATGGCATAGCCCCGAAACGTGATATCCTTCTGCGAAACCGAGAGAGGTTCTCCCGCTGCAATCCGGATCTGCTCACGCACGATGTCGATCCCCGTGATCATCTCCGTTACGGTGTGTTCCACCTGGATTCGAGTGTTCACTTCCAGGAAGTAGTAGTTATCCTCCTCATCGAGCAGGAACTCCACCGTGCCCGCGTTGAGGTAGTTGCATGCCTTGGCGGCCTGCACCGCCGTTTCGCAGACCTGCTCCTGCAGAGTGCCGGGCAGTGTGGCGGGGGCGATTTCGATCATCTTCTGATGGCGCCTCTGGATCGAGCAGTTCCGGGTGCCCAGGTGAACCACGTTTCCATAATTGTCCGCAATGATCTGTACTTCAACGTGCCTGGGCCTCGTGAGTCCCTTTTCCAGGTATATGTCGTCGTTGCCGAAGGCCATTCGAGCCTCCGACCGGGCCATCCGCAGACCCCTGATGAGCTCGTCCTCACTCTGAGCAACACGAATGCCTCTGCCGCCACCCCCGGCCACCGCTTTCACCATGATCGGAAAACCATGTCGCTCGGCGAACCCGAGAGCCTGTTCCTCCCCTTCGTCCCCTTCACAGAGAAAATCCGTTCCGGGAATGACCGGAATGCCCGCCTTCATCATAATGCGACGAGCAACCACCTTGTTGCCCATGTCTATGATGACCTGAGGGGGAGGCCCGATAAAGACGAGCCCCGCATCCGTACACTGTTTCGAGAACATGGGATTTTCGGCCAGGAAACCATAGCCCGGATGAATGGCCTCAGCCTCCACACCCAGAGACGCCTGTATGATGCGTTCTATGTTCAGGTAATCCTTGCGCGGTCCCGATCCGATGCAGATGGCCTCGTCCGCCCTCATGATGTGCATGGCGGTCTTGTCTGTTTCCTCATAGATCGCAACCGTCTTGATACCCAGTTCCTGGGCGGACCGGATGATGCGGATGGCGATTTCGCCCCGATTCGCAACCAACAGTTTCTTGAACATGCCCTCAGCTCACTTTTCATCACAGGGGATTGCACGCCGATCGATAGATATCTCCGTCCGATAAGCCTCTTCGAAATATCCGGAGAGTAATAACACAAAAGACGAGCCGACATCAATCATTCAGGTGCTGCAATTCGTGCCTTGTCAACGGATTCTGAAAGTGAGCAGGCTAGAGAGAAAAGGCGTGAGTGATGAAGCGGATCCGAGGTGCGTCTATGCGCTTTGAGATACCCGTCCAGGCTGCCGCCTCCGGCTGCGCTGATGCATGTACTCCCTGTCGAGCAGCTGGCACTTGAATGGTTTGATCACTGCATTGATTTCCCACTTGGGCCTGTTCTGGTCCTGCAGGAGGTCCTTGATGCTGTTCCACTTTGCCGGACTGTAGAACTCGCAGTCCATTCCATCGTTAAAAAACTCACAATGCTGCTGACTGACATACTTTTCATATTTCTTGCAGTATTTGATCTTCATCATCTTCCTCCTCGCAATTCACTTGATTCCTACTGATATAACAAAGACTCACCTTTTCGAGTCGACTTCAGGATAATCAGGAAAACAAAACTTGGCAAGATGCCGGAACAAGTTATTTTTTCACAAGCATCCGAAAATATTCTTATAATCCCAGAAAATCGATCATACCGCCTCAAAATCCGGCGGACTTTTCCCGGATGCATACGGGGAAGATCAAATCTATCCACTTGAAATTTTACAAATAATAGAGATGAATATCCTGCCTGCACAGGCTGCCCCGGTCCGCACAGATCTTCACATTCATCAAAATCCTGCCGATCTTTATCGTTGAAAAAAAGATTTCGCTCTCCATTTCACAAGAACAATACCCCGTCACCCTCCTTTTTCAACGCCATACAGCCCTTAAAAACCAGTTCCTTCCCGAGGCATTGTTCCGTCCGCCCGTTCGCAGCCATATTTTTCTTTACATCGCAAGGCGAAAACATTATATAAAGCTTCACCTGCAGGCCAGTAGCTCTAACGGTTAGAGCACCGGACTCCAAATCCGGGGGCTGGGGGTTCGAATCCCTCCTGGCCTGCCAGTCAATACAGGAAGCTACCCGCCTCACAGCAGAATAAGAATCCAGTGACGCGAGCAATGACGTGAGTTTTTGAGGTACTTGAGTTTTGAGGTACAGCCGGCAGAAGGAGTATCTCCTGTACTCTTGACGCATCCGGCGCTTTCGACGCAACAATTCGATGGCATCACAACGTCATGTTTGCGATGCCGCAGCCTCTGCCAGATTCGATGTTACACCGCCGTACAAAGCAACCTTTTGTCTGCCTGCCACGATGTACACAAAGAACTGTTTCGCCACCCACGGTTACTCTTCCTGGATTCCCGCCTTTTTCGGGAATGACGGTGTGGAGGCAGTGACGATGTGATGCCGAATGACGTAGTCGCGGGGGTATTCCACCCTTGTGCGCCGATAGCTGTCCGGGTACGCGATCATGAGAAAATGCCGGAGCTGTTTGACCTGGTCTTGAAGAGATCAGTTGATAAAAATCCTGTGCGCGTAGTCTGTCCGACCTTCTGCTGCGCCCGCTGATTCTGGTCACGTTCGCCACGAGCTCTACGGCGTCGTTTTTCCGGGCCATGGTTATCCTCCTGGTTTGGGTTTGTCCATTCAGTTGGAGCTTAATCCCTGCTCGACCTGCCTTCACAGTTGTTTGTGAGCCTACGGCTCATGGAAGTTGGCCGAAACAACCCGAAGAATAAAGTGATTTGATCCGTGTTGCACAAGAAGAGTCCGCCTCTCTTCTTCCGGATCGTAATATGGTATATCTTTAATGAAGAGGTTTGGGGTATGCAACAGATTGCGGAGTGTTCCATCGAGGCGAGCCAACTGGAGAAGGCCGCCGAAGTGCTTAAGACAGTCGCCCACCCGGTGCGCCTTCAGATCATCGATTTACTCGAACGTGGAGAAAGAACGGTGTCCGACCTTTGCCGGTGCCTGGAAACGGCTCAACCCTATACTTCCCAGCAGCTGAACCTTATGAAATCGAAAGGAATACTGTCGGCTCGCAGGCATGGAAACCAAGTCTACTATTCCATAGCCGACCCCTCGGTGATCAAGATTATTCATTGTGTGAGACAGCAAGGAAGTACGAAGCAGGGGGAATCGGGTCCAGAGCATTCATCTGGACGATAATCGGTGCATCTCCGCGCGGTTCCCCAATGCCGGCGAATCAGTCCGCCGCCGGAAGGCTTCGTTTTGCCGCGGTGTTGTGGAGGCTCCCGGCAGGGACTTTGAAGGTTCCCGCAACGTGTGCGATGCGGACTGACCCGTGACGGAGCTGGAAAGAATAATGGAGGACGAGATGAGTTCGGAAGTTCAGGAAGAGAAGTCGAAGGGACTGTCAAGAGAGGACGAGGAGAAGGAATCCTGCACCTTCATCTGCAGCAGGGATACCCTGGATGGAGCGTACCCGTCGCTTGTGCTGGCGGTAAACGCCCGGCGACTCGGCATGGAAGCCACGGTGTTCTACACGTTCATGGGCATCAACGTCATTCGCAAGGGCGGTGCGGTTAAATGTCGTTTCATACCGCAGGGTGTGATGGGGGCCATCCCCGGCATGGCCGAGGTGGCAACAAAAATGATGAAGAAGCAGATCGACCTGGCAAGCATTCCCACCCTGGAAGACCTGCTGGAAATCGCTCAACTGGAGGGAGTCAAATTCGTGGCATGCAGAATGACCACCGATATGATGGGCTTGAAGCCCGATGATTTCATGGATGGAGTGGTAATCCAGACGGCGGAACAGTATTTGCGGCATGCCAGGAACTGCAAAATCAACATGTTCACCTGAGACCCGGTTCACCCGCTGCCGGGAAACAGAGCGCCGGGTCTTCGGCACGGGAGGTTCCGGCGCTCTTTCCGGTTCATTCGGCAAACGAGTACCCAGGGGTTGAAAAAAGAGGTTCATCCGGCAAACGCATAACGCGTACCTGGATAGTTGTCGCGAAATGGTGGAATATACTCACAATAACGTCCTTGTCTCCACATCGTCATTCCCACAACCACGTCCTTGCCTCCACATCGTTATTCCCGCGAAGGCGGGAATCCAGAAAGGGCAGCCATGTATGGCGAAACAGTTTCAAAAAATGGGAAGAAGCCTGGAAGACAGGATGCATAGAGCAGGGCAATCGGCGGGTGGAGAGATCTGTACTGGGCGATCTCCGCCTGGACTGGATTCCCTTCGCGGGAATGACGTTTTTGGTGCCGAATGACGTTGTGATGTGGAACAACGATGTGATGCCCAATGACATTGTCGAGGGAATGAGATAGTGATGCCAGCGATCCTTTGCGTGAAAAGCACCGGAGGTGCTCGTTTGCCGCATGAACCCTCTTTCCTGGGATTGATCTGCGGGTGTGAAGGAATCTATGCTTGGGACTCCCCTGAAGCAGTCGCACGTACCTGTTTGAGCTTGTCGTGAAGGGGACAGGCGAGAATGGCGGCCTTTTTTTCTTCCATTTCGTCCTTTGTGCGAAAAGTCCAGGTACTGGATTCCGAATAGCAGTAGATAGCCAGTTCGCATTCCTTGCATTGTTCCATTTCAATGTCCTTCGAATTCCCCGTCGGGTGTGTTCCTGTCCGAGGTTGATTCCCGTACCGTGTGGTGGAGATAGTCGTCCCATTCCACCGGGAGAAGGTATTTCTTTCTGCTGTTGCACGTTTTGCAGGCAGGGACCGTATTTCCTCGAGTGGAACGGCCACCCCTGATGAGAGGCACCACGTGGTCCATGGTCAGCTCTTCCGGGTCGACGGTTCGGTGACAATAGTGACAGACGCCCGCCGCCACTCGTCTTTGCCACCACCGGGTCTTCCTGAGTGCTCTCGCTTTTTCCTTTTCCTTTCGGATGGTTTCCTCGGGGACCGACGGGATGAAAAGAAAGTCCTGACTCTTACGGCACATGTTCTTGTTCGTCTCCCCCTCGGAGCGCTGAGGTTCGATGCCTTCATACGATGCAGGGGACCCGGCATCAACCACGGATTCAGCCTGGTCCCCCGTCTTTCTTCTACAGCCTGCCGAATTGCAGCGCTATGCTGCGGCAGGGACAGTCGTCATCAGTCCTGAGTAGCCTTCAGGGCTACATAGAAGGTGTTCTGGCCACGTTTGACAAGGAGCAGCAGGGTTTCTCCCTTCTTGGGCGTTTTCACCAGCTGGTTGTAGTCTCTGACGTTTTGTATCTTCTGACGGTTGACTTCCTTGATCAGGTCTCCGGAGCGCAACCTGGCTTCCGCAGCGGGACTTCCCGGCTGAACTTCGGATATAACCACTCCCCGTTCGCTTTCATCCCAGCCAAAGCGCTGTGCCAGTTCAGGAGTAAGATTCTGGACGGCGATCCCCCATGCCGTTTCCTGCCTGGCGGGAGTTGCTTCCGCCTTGTCGTCGGGCATGGTTCCCAGAGTCACTTTAATGTCCCGACTCTTGCCGTCTCGAATGACCCGGATCGTCGTCTGGCTGCCGGGTGGTGACGATGCCACGAAGCGAGACAGTATGTTGGCACTGTCCACTTCCTTGCCGTTGAGGGATGTGATCACGTCTCCTCTCTTGAGACCAGCCTTCTCCGCGGGGCCGTCCTTGACAAGGTCCGCGACGATCACACCTTTCGTCTCCTTGATACCAAAGGAATCGGCCAGTTCAGGAGTGATATCCTGGATCATGACTCCCAGCCATCCTCGGATAACCTTGCCCGTCTTCAGCTGAGGGATCAGATCTCTCGCCACGTTGACGGGAATGGCGAAGCCGATTCCCTGCCCCTGGGCCACAATGGCGCTGTTGAGTCCGACGACTTCACCGTTCATGTTGAAGAGTGGCCCGCCGCTGTTGCCGGGATTGATGGCCGCATCAGTCTGCAGAAAATCGTCATAGGGGCCGGCACCGATCACCCTTCCCTTCGCACTGATGATGCCCGCCGTAACGGTATGCCCGAGACCGAACGGATTGCCCACAGCCATGACCCAGTCGCCGACCCGGATGGCATCGGAGTCGCCGAGTTGGACAGGCTTCGGGAAATTGCCTTCAGGCTTGACCTTGATCAGTGCTATGTCCGTCTTGGGATCACGGCCCACAATTCGAGCATCGTATTCCTTGCCGTCCATGGTCTTGATCTTGATCTCGTCGGCCTTTTCCACAACGTGATTATTCGTCAGGATGTGTCCTTCGTTGTCGATAATGAAACCGGAACCAAGGGCATGGGTCTTCATCTGGCCCTGCGGTGTGTCTCCGAAAAACCGCTTGAAGAACTCGTCTCCAAAGAAGTCCCTGAACGGAGACTGCGGGCCGATGAACGGCTGAAGCGGATTCTCCTTGATCGTCTGGGTCGTTGATATGTTCACTACGGAGTCCTTCACTCGATCGGACAGATCGGCAAACGAAGGAGGACCCTGCCTGCCGAAATCGGGGAAAACCGCCTGGGCGGGCATGCACCAGTAGGACAACAGGCCCGGGACCAGGAAAATACTGAATACGATGGCCAAACATTTAACTCGAAATCCGGCAGAAACGCTGGTCATGAATACTCCTTTCCAACACCTGGAAACAAGTTCCTCTCAGTGGGAAACTCAGAAAATCCATTTTCCGTATTGCCTTGAGCAGGCAAGGCAGCTAAAGTTGACCAAATACTTATATATTCTAAACGGGATACCATGTTCCTGAAAAGACGTCAGGGACAAAAATAAACAATTTTCCTAAAAATGCAAGATACATATGGAAAAGGATGGAGGGCACCGTTTTGTCGAATGATCGCATGAACCTTATTGAAGCATGTGAGAAAGCAATCACGGTCGTCGTACACGCAGACGAGATGAAGAGGCTCCATCAGCGCGCCGTGCGATTCTACGGGGAAGGGCGACTCCGGAACCTGGTCCTCAATATGGCGGCCGATGCGATCGAGGACGAGACGCTGTGTGGAGAGGTGTTTGTAAGCGATGAAACAATGCTGAGTTTCCTGTGCGGCATATGGATCCAGTTTCTCCTGACCGAAATAGCGGGTGTGAAAAAGGAAGATCTGCAGATTCTTGCCGGAAAGGTTTTCAAGGGGTTCGGAGAGGGCAAGTGTGTTCATTGAGTGCCTGCCCTGAATCCTCCCCCTGTTGAGGAGCCCCCCCGGGGCTCCTCTTTTCTTTGGTTCATCCGGCAGACGAAGTACTCCGGTGCTGGTCACACAACCGGTGCTTCTCACGCATAGGATCGATGGCACCACAAGGATAGGGGTAGGAACGGCGCATTGGTTTGCGCCGCCCCTCCCTCCGAACCGTGCTGGCGGATCTCCCGCACACGGCTCTCCGGTCGGTGGTTTTACCTCTTTGAGGACTGAAGTAACGCTTCATGCGCTTCTACAAGGCTGAAAAGCCCATGAATCCGAAAGAACGCGTTTGGCCAGCGATAATGATCGTACCCACGACTGATGCCGTGGAGCCCTTGGCGCTTGCGCTGGATGCTCCGAAGACGTCGGCGTACCCATTTATCGACGATTGGAAAGGTCAATTTGGGCTGTGCTTAAAATATTCAAACCAGCTCCAGCACACGTCCATCGGCTATATAGCCGCCGATATCCGCCATCAGCGGTTCATGTGGAAAATCCATAACTGTGGTTGACAAACACATTCTCAAAGATAGGCTCGACCACCAGCCGCACTGCTCCCTGAACAACGCGGTCCCGCACACAGGGGATTCCCAGCGGCCGCTTTTCCTTGCCGCCGGGCTTGTCGATGTAGACCCGGCGAATCGGCCGAGGTCGATAGTCGCCTGTGCGCAGAGCTTCGGAGAGCCGCTCAAATTCTCCCCCAAGGTCCTTCTCGAAGTCCTTGATGCTCTTGGTGGTCCGATCCAGCGCCGCCTCCATTGCGCTCGACCGCCGCCCATGCGGCGTTAAGCGTCTTGGGTCTTTGAATCTTATCGATCAGGCTGAACCATACGCCTCCCTTCGCTCCACGGGAATTACCCCGCTTCTTCGCTACTATGGACGCTCTGACTCCTGCCCGGGGGGCTCTTCGTACCCAACACAAGCGCAGTGAACACCCACCTTGGCCCGGACAGGTCTCCCCGGTTCACATGACGCGAACTTCCCTGCATTCCGTCACCAACCACCCCACGCGCCCGGTCATCGCTTTCCCGCTGCCCACCCAGCGTGACCGGCTTCCGGAACCTGGTCTCCGACCGGCTGTTCCTATGCCCTGTCGGGGTCTCGCAAACCTCTGGCAGACCTCGTGCCTTCGCCCGCGTCCCGGTCTGGACTTCACCATTAATGAGGAGGCTCGTCGCTACGTAAGGCCGAATCGTGTTCGCTTTACTACGGACTGCAACCTCGCCTCCGGTTGCTCTCCACCTCGCCTCGCGACGACGCAGTTACCTTCGGCTATCGGGAGTGGGCATCTCCCGAGAGAGGACTCGCACCTCTCAGATCGCGCCTGCTCCCAGGCGCACTCATTCCCGCAAAAGGCGGGAATCCAGGAAGGGCAACTGTGCATAACGAAACATACATCACGGCAGGCAGACCAAACGGTACGCTGAACGTCGGTGTAACATGGGAAAGAGCCTGGAAGACAACATGGATAGAGCAAGGCGATCCCAGGTGCAGGGATCTTTGTGGACCGCCTGGACTGGATTCCCGCCTTCGCGGGAAGGACCTGGTTGTGGGAAGGACGTTATCGTGGGTGTTTTCCACTCGTGTGCGGCAACTGTCCGGGTGCGCGTTTTATGAGAAGAACTCAAATTTCCTGAAAACCAACGCCCTCCGGCCGCATGCCGATGTCCTCGAGATCCTGAAAAGCGACAGGAATTCGGACTGGAGCGAGTAGAACGGATCCGCTGCGATCTGCGGGCTTTATCGATCGCGCTGGGATTCCACCCCCCCACGGTATCTTTTCAACCCCCCCTCCCTCTCGAATCCCTCGATGGCAACCCGGTCGGCTGGAAGACGGGAAAAGAAATCCCGAGCTTCGTCGAAGCCGGGGAGTCTCACCGTCAGTATCACCATTGGACGGCTGTGCCTGTCGATCAGGCTTTCCATTTTTCGGATGTGGACTCGGGGCGGCAGGTTTACGAGTGAGGGCAGGAGTTCGACGATATTCTCCTGGGTCACATGGAGGTGGAAGAGGAGGCGATGGGGCCACGGGCGGTTTGTGTCCCATCGAGCTCCTACAAGCTGCTGCGGATGAAGGTCGTGCCGCAACAGAAGATCCCTGCAGGTACTCTGGTGGAACGTGGTCCCGCGCTCGCTCAACGTGGCCACAACCCCTTCCTGCCCGGGATACGGATTGCAGCAGCGCGCAAACTTGTGGTACGCCTTGTCGAGTTCGGAAATCACGATGACGTTCTGTTCGCCGGCGGCCTCCCGGCCTGTATCCTGCGGCCTGGAAGGATGTCTTTTGTGTTGAGGGGGATCGAGATAGTACAGGACGAGCTTGGCGGACACCAGATCCTGCCCGATGCGGACATAGAGGTCCTGCATGTCTCTAACGTTCAAGACCTCGGGGATCAGCTGCGCGTTTTCGCTCTCCAGCACCTCTTCAGGCAGTCCGTACCGCCGGACTTCCTGCAGAAGGATCTGGCGGCCGATGTCGAGTGCGTGGTGGAGGCGTTTCTGCTGAAGATGCTTATTGATCGCGGTGCGGGCCCTGGGAGTCTTGCACAGCTCTTCCAGGTCGGGATCCACATCGAGAAATTCAGGCGAGGTAAGAATCTCGACGGTATCGCCGTCCTTCAATATCCTGGTGGGTGGAACCCAGTCGCCGTTGACCAGGGCTCCATCGCAATGATCGCCCAGTTCCGAGTGGATCCTGTAGGCGAAATCAAGCACTACGCTTCCCTTGGGCAGATAGTAAATGTCGCCCTGGGGACTGTAGGCAAAAATCTCCTCGGATTCGGACAGGCGAATGAGTGCCTTGCGCTGAGGTCCTGCCCCGCCGTACTCGCCGATGCTGCGCAGCAGTTCGCTTATTTCCAGCCAGTGTTCATCGCTCAGGGGTTTCTGAGCGTCCCACTCGCGCAGGATCCCGAAAGCTGCCCACCGATCCATGGCCTCCGTTCTTATTTTAAACAGGTAATTCTGCCCCCCCACGTGGACACGAACATGCAGACTTCGGTACCCGTTGTTCTTCGGGTTGGCAATGAAATCCCTCAGAGACCGGGGAATGGGCGAAAAACTGGTATTGACCAGGCCGAGGGCCATGTAGCATTCGAGAATGCTTTCCGTCTGAAGGATGATGGCAAAGTCAATGTAGTTTTCCGGATTGGAGATATCCAGGGTGCGCTTGAGCGGATTGTAATAGCTGCCGAGCCCTTTGGGGCGCGGGCGGATGACCGCGGGAAAGTTCCTGTCGTCAAAGACTTTTTGTAGAGTCTTTTCGATCTCCGAAACCTGTTCTGAATTGCGCATATCTCGGATATATTGAAGAATCTTCTTGCTTTTTCGAGGATACAGATAGGAAAGCGCCAGGTGGTAGAGTTCCCGTTTGAGCGGGAAAAGATTGAATCGTGCCGCAATGGGTGCATAGACTTCCACCGTTTCCTGGGCGATGCGCTGGCGTTTGGGCTGGGGCAGGTAATGGAGAGTCCGCAGGTTGTGGAGGCGATCGACGAGCTTGATAACGAGGACGCCGAGGCGGCGGCTGGCACTGAGAAAGATCTTGCTGTGGGTGAGATCCTTGAGGGTAGCCTTGTCCAGGTGCTGGCGGGTCAGCTTGGTGCACCCGTCGACAAGTTCGGCCACGGTTGTCCCGAACCGCTGTTCGACATCCTCCATGGAAATCGCCGGCACATCCTCGACCACATCGTGTAAGAGGGCTGCCGCGAGCAGCTGCGGGTCGCTGAAGTGAAGCTCCCTGGCCAGGATCTCAGCCACCGAACACGGATGACTGATGTAGGGTGCCCCCGATTTTCTCCTTTGCCCCGCATGGAGTTCATGGGCAAACTCCAGCGCATCGAAGAATACCCGGTTGTCCCTGTTGTCCCTGTCGAGATACCTGGTCATGCGCGCTCGGTAGCCGTCCACATCGAACACGTGTCCCTCCGTCTTGGATGGAAGAGACACGGAGGAGGTTCCCGACTTGCTTTCAGCCCCGTAGATTGGCACGTTTTCCTCGCAGATTCAGGTTAATGGGCATCCCCGGCAGGGACGCCCTTTTTCCATGCCCACCCCCCCGGCAGGCCGGACATGCAAGCCACCGAGCCGGCACTTCCTGTCTGCCCCGCCTGCGGACACATCGGGCTAAAGCGTTCCTCCGGTTCGGGAAATCTTCTGCGAGAATGCGGCAAGTGCAGGTAGGAGCGTCATTCTGCCTTTTCCTTGTCATTATAGAATACCATACGCATGGAAACAAGCCGAAGGGGGAGACGGAGGCGTAGAACGCTTTCCGCTTGACTTCTCAGGCAACATTTATTAATTTCCCAAGACCGTTGGGGGATCGTCCAGCGGCAGGACTGCAGACTCTGGATCTGCCTACCTAGGTTCGAATCCTAGTCCCCCAGCCACTCAAGGTCCCATCGTCTAGTGGCCTAGGACACTGGCCTCTCACGCCGGAGACAGGGGTTCGAGTCCCCTTGGGACTACCACGAGAATCAAGGGGTCAGGCCTATGTTGCCCGACCCCTTTTCTTGGTTCATCCGGCAAACGAGTCTTTCAGGCATCCGGCGCTTTGTATGAATGACGTTGTGGTGCCGAATGACGTTGTGGTGGGAATGATGTTGTAGCCGGAATGACGTTCTGGTGAGTGCATTCCACCTTTGTGCGACAACTGCCCGAATTCACACAAGCCGGAAGAACCCTCACCTCTTGGACTCCACTCTTTCTCCCTTCAAGCACTTCTGATGTCTTCTCCACATTGCCGGTCGAGTCGAACCTGTGAACTCCCGACAGCGGTCGGTTGAATAGAAAGTGGAATTCCTGCATCCGAACAAAAGCTTGAACATAGATCTTGACATTGGTTTTCGAATCTGGCCTATTGAACGGGTGTGATTCTTGTAAAACCCGTCTCGCCGGCATCCCGGAACACGGTGAAAATCCGTGGCGGTCCCGCCGCTGTAATCGGGGATGAGGGGTCTGCAACCAGTTCGGCTGCGTCACTTTCAGGGTCCACCCTGGGGGGAAGGCGGCGACTCCTCAGCTGATCCGAAAGCCAGAAGACCTGCCGGAGAGAGTGGTACAGGGTACTGATGGTAAAAGGAACCCGGAAAGCTTTGCCCTTGGGCATGGCCTTTCCGGGTTTTTTTGTGGAGCCCGTCCGTCAACGACAACAGGAGGAACTGGATGAAGAAGAAAGAGCGTATCATTGCATACCGGCGGCGATGTCGTGAAGCAGGCAGGGGAACCGGCCTGTCTCATTTCATACTTCTCACTCCAAGACGTTAGGACACTCAGCAGGAAAAGCCCATGAACTCTGTTCCAAATTTTCAGCAGGGAATTCTGTATGCCAATACGGGATACGGCCCCCACTTTGCCGTCCTGGAAATCGGCAGAAAAGACAAGGTTGCAGTGGTCAATCCGGATTCGGCATTCTGGGCCCTGGTGGACCGGGACGCCCTCGATGAAGCACTGGCTGGGGAACTGGTCCTGGATTTCAGTCGTTCATCGACCAACTTTTCCCGGGAAATGGAGAACCTCCGTTCGGGTCTGAGGCTTTCCGCCGCTTATTTCAATCCCACGGAACGATGCAATTTCAATTGCAGCTACTGCTATCTTCCCGAGGCAATGCGGCGGGACGGCAAGACGATGACGGAAGAAGAACTCTGCACTGCGCTGGAACTTCTCCTGGCATATTTCAGAGAGACTCTGCCGCCGGGAGTCAAGCCTCAGCTCATATTTCACGGGAGTGAACCGATGCTGGCCAAGGAAGCCGTTTTCGCCGGAATGAGCCGATTCCGGGACGACTTCCTGTTTGGAATCCAGACCAATGCGACTTTGCTCGACGAGGAGTCCATAGCTTTCCTGACGGAACACCGGGCAGGCATCGGCATCTCCCTGGATGCCCCCACTGCCCGGACAGCCGACCTCACCAGGAAGAACTGGAACGGCACAGGAAGCTTTAAACAGGTAGTGAAGGTCCTCGACAGGCTTGCAGGCTACTCCGCCTTCAACGTGATCACCACGGTGACTCGGCTGAACGTGGATACCCTCCCCGCGATGGTTGACTTTTATCACCGGCATGGAGTGAAAACGATCATGTTCAACCCCGTACGGTGCACTCAACCGGGCGGCATGGAACTCAAGCCTGAAAACGCGGTTTTATCCTCCTTCTTCTGCCGGGCTCTCGACCGTTGCAGGGAACATTATGCCAGGGACGGTCACAGAATCGTGGTGGCCAACTTTGCCAACGTGCTTGCAGCCATCGCGGGACCGACCGGAAGACGCCTCATGTGCGACATTTCCCCATGCGGTGGAGGACGCTGCTTTGTCGCCGTGTCCGCTCATGGAGACGTTTTTCCCTGCAGCGAGTTCATCGGGTTCAACGAATTCAGAGGAGGCAACCTGTACAAAGATTCCCTGGAGGAGATCCTGGGAAGCATCCCCTTTCAGCAGGTGACAAACCGCAGGGTGGAATCCATCAACCCGTGTGCCGATTGCGCCATCCGGCACTTCTGTGGAGCTCCGTGCCCCGCCGAAGTAAAGGCGGTTTCCGGCACACTGCATGCGCCCAGCCCCTATTGTGAATTCTACGAGGAGCAGGTGCGCTATGCATTCAGGGTGATCGCGGACGGGGAGGAGGAATCCTTTCTGTGGGATAGCTGGCAGGATGAAACCGTGGAGTCGTTCCATTTCCGGTAAACAATACAGAAACCAGACGGCGGGTTCCAAATGCCTGCCCGGGCAGGGGATGATCATCGAAGACCGCATCCCATCGGTTCGAACTTGATCTCCCGGCCCAGGCAGGCTTCTTTCATGGTTCAAGCGGAGTCAGTCTTCGAAGGCTTTTGCTATCCAGCTTTTTATGATCCCGCGATAGTCCGGATCCGTGTTGACGGTCCGCAGACGGCCGCTTTCCGTGCCTTCGACACGGATATGATCCGCTGCCAGCCAGTTGATGACCTGAACGTACATTTCATGCTCGATCCCCAGACCTCGCCGGTTCACAGACTCCAGGTCGTCGTCGGGCCAGATGGGATAGACCGCCTGGGCGATGACCGGTCCTGAATCCTCCCCCTCGTCGACGAAATGGATGGTAATACCTCCCCACTTGCATCCGTAGGCGAAGGTATCCCGGTACCCGTGCTGCCCGGGAAACGCGGGGAGCAGCGCTGGGTGGATGTTGATGATCTTCCAGGAACCCTGTCGGTTATAGTGCCCGATCAGGTAAGGACTGACAAGCCGCATGAACCCGGCCAGGCAGATGCAGTCCGGCTGGTAGGCATCGAGAACGCGGATGAGTTCCTGTTCGGCCAGGACGAGCCTGTGCAGTTGTTCGAGGCGCCTGCGCGGTTCGGGATTCTTCAGGATTCTCTGGGAGCGGTCCAATTCTTCGATGTTCACTGGAAGCCCCCGGCCGAGGTCGTCTCCCACCTCCAGGCGCATATAGCTCCTGTAGTCCACCATATGCGCGGGAATCCCCGCATTGCGGGCTCGACCCAGCCCCTGTGCATCGGGCCGGTCACTCGCCACCACAACTACGTTCCCGGCAAGCGTGCCCCGCCCCGCCGCGTCGATCATGGCCTGCAGGTTCGTTCCACTGCCCGATACCAGCACGGCCACACGGAGTCTATTCTTCGATGCGATCATATCTCACCCGATTCTTGGCTGTTCAACCCTTCATTGAAAATAGTTCACGGCGTTCCTGAAAAGCCTTATCCCTGAACCTTCCTCCGGGGTCGAGTCACCCGAGCGCAGGCATTTCTCCTTGAGGAATGTCCAGTCGGGATGGTTGGTCCAGTGATTGAAGGCTTCGGGATGAGGCATCAAACCGGCGACACGGCCTGAAGGGTCACAGATGCCTGCGATATCGTCCACGGACCCGTTGGGATTCCAGGGGAAAACGCCGTCGGCCGGCCGGCCGTCAGGGGTTGCATAGCGAAGGATCACCTGCTGCTGGTTCACGAGCCGTTCCACAACAGATCGTTCACCAAAGAACTTGCCCTCTCCGTGCCTTACGGGAAGCTCCACGGACTCCAGCCCCCGGGTGATTACACATGGCGAAAGGGGGTTGACCACAAGGTTTACCCACTGGTCCCTGAAATTGCCACAGTCATTCCAGGTGAGAGCTACCTCACGTTTCAGATTTCGCTGTTCGAATCCCGGCAGCAGTCCGAGGTTCACCAAGACCTGGAAACCGTTGCAGATGCCGATCACCAGGCCTCCGTCGCCGACGAAATCGAGCAGTTGATCCTTCATGCGATGTCTGAGTCGCATCGCCATGATTACACCGGCTCCATGATCATCACCCCATGAAAAGCCGCCACCGATCACGACGATCCGGTAATCCTCGAGCTTCTTTTCGCCCTGGATCAGGCTGTTCAGATGGACACGGTCCGCCCGGGCTCCGGCGGCCTCCAGGGCATAAGCCGTCTCCACATCACAGTTCAGACCGAACCCTGTCACCACAAGAGCTCTCGCTGGGCTCATCTGCTACTCCTCACAAGGATTCATTCCGTCCGGGAAAACCCGCTTACGGTCATCGGACCCCGATGCCGGCTTCCCATGACTCTCTGAGCCGGAGTACCGGCTCGTCGATCAGGACATCCCGCCCGCTGCCGAGCACCAAGAGTCGCGGATCTTCGGTGATTTCCCCGATTCGTGAAAAGGGCATCCCCTGGAAGACGGCTTCGAATGCGCTCTTTTTCTTCTGATCCACTGTAACGAGGAACCTTCCACAGGATTCACTGAACAGGATCCGATCGTCAGTGAGCCGTCCGCTCTTTCCAGGCCGGGATTCTCCAGACCCATCCCGCTCGGTGTGAGGGTCTGCCTCGCCGCAGGGCACACGGGAAAGGTCAAGGCGCATGCCGAAATCGCTTCCAATGGCCATCATGGCGGAGTGCACTCCGATCCCCCCCCGGTAAATGCCGTGGCAGGAAGCCATCAACTCTTCACGCACGGCGCGTTCCATCGCCCGGTACAGGGGCAGAAAAGCCGCGGAGTCGACCACGGGGACGTTCAGGCCTACGTATCCGAAAAGGTCGTAGTATTCGGAGGCTCCGAGTTCGTCTCTGGTTGTGCCCAGTATGTACAGCAGGTCTCCGGGCACCTTGGGCTCCATGGTCATACAGTCACGGATATGCGGTACGACCGTGGTTGCGGTGAACAGCATCGTGGGAAGACCCGAAACCTTGTGGCGTTCACCAAAGGCTCCAGCCAGGTGGCCGTCCACGTACATACTGTCCTTTCCGGAAAGCAGGGGGATTCCGTAGGACAGGCAGAGTTCTCGAAGCGCCAGGTTGGCTCGAACCAGCTGAGCGGCCTTGAACCGCCCGTCCGGATTCTGAACGGGATGATACTGGATATTCGGCCAGCAGAAGTTGTCCACCCCTCCGATTTCATCGAGCTTCCCTCCCACGGCCAGCAAGCGCCTGACGGCTTCATCCACCGTGGACGACACCATGTGGTAGGCATCCACGATGGAACAGGTCGGGTTGAGTGCCTGAGCGACGGCCAGGCCTCTTTCACTCTCGAGGATCGGCCTCAGCACCACCGCGTCATTGGGTACATCCCTGCGGCGGCCAACCATCATCTTGACTGTGCTGGTCCCCTGGACCTCGTGATCGTACCGGCGCTGTATCCATTCCCGGGAGCACAGGTTGGGCCTGGCGAGAAGCGCATGCAGCAGTGGACCGTACTTCGAGGGTTCGGACAGCACGGGTTCATGCAATCCACGGAACTCCGGTGCGATCCAGTGGGCTTCGAAAACCCACTGAGGAAAATCCTCGGCAAAGAAGCTCAGGTCCAGGAAGGCACAGGTCTTTCCCCGGTAGGTGAGGTGCAGCTTCCCCGTCGACTCGTATCTTCCGATAACCGTGCTTTCCACCTCGTGCTTTCGAGACAGGTCCATGAATCGATCCAGGTGCTTCGGGTTGACCGCGATGGTCATCCTTTCCTGTGATTCGGAAACCCATATCTCCCAGACATCCAGGCCTTCGTATTTGAGTGGAACCCTGTCCAGTTCCACACGGGCTCCTCCGACATAGCGCGCTGATTCACCGACGGAAGAAGAAAGCCCTCCGCCGCCGTTGTCCGTAATAAAGGAAATCAGCCCTTCATCACGAGCCTCGATAAGAAAATCATGCATCTTCTTCTGGGTATAGGGATCTCCGATCTGCACGTGACCGGCGGGAGTATGCTCCGAATAGATTTCACTCGACGCCGTAACGCCATGAATTCCGTCCTTGCCCACCCGGCCTCCGCTCATAATGATGAGATCACCATCCGCGGGACATTTCTCCTGCGATGGCACTCCCAGGATCTTTCGGGGCATGATGCCCAATGAAGCCACGAAAACCAGGCACTTGCCGAGATAGGAAGGATGGTGAAACAGGATGCCGAAAGGAGTCGGAACTCCATGCTTGTTCCCCCCGTCCCGGACCCCTTCGACGACGCCGTCCAGAAGGCGGCGCGGGTGAAGGTGAGGCATGAGCGGACCCGGGTAGTCTCGCGGACCGACGCAGTATCCATAGAGCCCCGCGATCAGCCGGGCTCCCTTGCCGGTGCCCATGATATCGCGATATATGCCCACAATTCCCGTGAGGGCTCCACCGTACGCCTCCATGTTGGAAGGGCTGTTGTGGGTCTCACCCGTTATGGCGTAATTGAAATTCTCGTCGAAACGGGCCACTCCCGCATTGTCCCAGAGCACGGAGACGACCCAGTCCTTTTTTTTCTGAAGTGCCAGGGTCGGAGCCTCGATGCAGGTCTTGAACAGGTTGTCGATCTCGAACGTCTCTTTTGTAATGAGATCGCGGTAATGGAATTTGCCCCGGAACGTGTTGTGGTTGCAGTGGTCGCTCCTGGCCTGGGAAATGGCTTCGAGTTCCACATCGGTGGGAAGCGACAGCCCGACCTTCGCACGTTCGGCCAGGACCTCGGGGCGCAGGAAATAATTCCTGATCACGGGAATGTCGTGTTCGTTCAGAGCAAGACTTCGTTCGCGGCTGAGACGTTCGAGTTCTTCATCGGAAGGGATGGCGACCTGCTCCACGGCCGGCGTGTGCGTCAGCATGACCTTCGGCAGATTGATTCCCACGCCCGGGACCGAGTCCCATTCCGACCTGGCGAAGATGCGCCACATCTGGATGATATCGTTGGCAAGCAACTCGCTCGCTATCGTATTCACCCGGCTGCAGTCGAGGGACGCCCCGGACAGCAGGTACAGCTTCGACGTATAGCAGTTCTCGTCTTCTGCCAGCGACCGTCCCAGATAATCACCGATGGCCTCCACAGCTACACTCCCGGCCGTGTCTCGAACGCCCGGCCGGAAACCGACCCAGACCGCCCAGTCGAACTCCCCGGCAAGGGTACCGAAGGTTGAATTCTGAGTCACCGGGTTGGTGAAGACCTCCAGTCGCACGGCCTCGAGTTCATCCTTGGAAAGACGGGTATCCAGAGTCAAAATGTGAATCACCCGGATCTGTTCCACGAACCAGCCGAAGTAGTCCTGAACCTTGCGGCACAGGCCGGCGCCTTCCGCGTCAAATAGATGGTCTTTCAAGGCAATTTCAAGTTTGATCGCCATGCGCATTTCCCGAAGCTCATGATACGAGCAGTTTGATGGCAATTCCCATGAGTATGACTCCACCCGCCGCACCCATGCGGTGCCCGAACCGTTCCGAAAGCCTGTTGCCCAGCTTCATGGCCGTCCAGGTCATTGCGGCTGCAACGATCCCTATGCAGACAGCGGAGTAAAAGAGGTCCCGGCCGAGTATCCCCAGGCTGAAGCCGACTCCGAGTGCATCCATGCTCGTGGCAACCGAAAGCACGACCAGGCTCATACCCCGGGTGGGATCCCGGCACTCCTTCTCATCGTCGGTCCTGGAAGGTTTGAAGCTCTCCCAGCTCATCCGGGCACCGATAAAAAAAAGAAGGGCGAAGGCGACCCACGGTCCGTATCGGCGCGCCATGCCCACCAGGTTCTGCCCGAGAAACCACCCCAGCAGAGGCATCAGGAACTGGAACAATCCGAAGTGAAAGGAAAGCCGGAAAACCTGCCTCCTGTTGCAGAAGCGGGTGCCCACGCCCATACCCACCGCAAAGGCATCGCAACCCAGGGCCAATGCGATGAGCAGCGTTTCAACAGTGTCCAATTTCCGTTCCTGTAAAAGAGGCCGCCGGCACGGTTGCCTTAGTGTTCAAGGGAAAGCGGGGATTCAAGAACCGCACGACGGGATGCCTGTCCACCCACTAGGTATAGTAACAGCCGTAGCTGATTGCGCAGCCTTCGTAATGGCCGGACATTTCTGCAAGCAGTCTTTCCACATCCCGATCCATCTGGCTGAATTTGATTCCCATTCCCCTGGGGGAGAGAGAATCGGCAGGGCCATGAATATTCGTCCAGACCACGTCGCCCTGGGCCTCGACCGGATTCCTCAGCCCGGGGAACTGCAGGACAAGCTTCAGCCGCGCATTCAGGGGAGCCGGTTCCTGGCAGAGCACCAGGATGCCCCTTTCGCTGAAATGAATCGAGGATCCCCTGCCGACCTTCTCGTCGAAAGAAAACGTTACCAGGCAGGGAGCCCTTCGCTCCTGCACGCCTTCCCTGGCCACACGGCTTTCCTGTTCAGACATGCGCGATAACTACCTCAGGCTCACATCGAAGGTATTCAGCACATTGTTCACCAAACGCAGGTGCATCTCGTTGACTTCCTCGTCCGTCAGGCTCCTGTCGGGAGCCCTGTAGACCAGCCTGTACCCGATGCTTCTCTTCCCTTCCCCCAGTTGCCTGCTCTTATATATATCGAACACATCCACCTGTTCGATGAGAGGCTCCTTCTGTTTCCAGATGAAATCCAGCAGGGTGCCGACAGCGAGGTCCTCGTCCGCGATCAGCGCCATATCTCGAACAACGGAAGGGAACTTCGGCAGACTCTTGAAAAGGGATCGAGGACGCCTCATGGCATACAGTTTCTCGAAATCCAGTCGAAAAACGTAAACGGGCTTCTTGAAATCGAACGATTCCTCCACGCCGGGGTGGAGGCGTCCGAGCGCCCCGACGTGGCTTCCGGAACAATAAAGGGAGGCCGCGCAGGCAGAGTCGAGATAAGGTGGCAGTTCCTCACCGCTGTACAGGACTTGCTCGACATTGAGGAGTCCGAGGATCATCTCGACCACACCCTTGACATCGGTATAATCGACTTCGTCTTCCCCGCCGTACAGAAGTTGAGGAAAACGTTTGCCCGTCATGGCACCCGCAAGGTGATGCGGTTCTTCGGGGAGAAGTTCATCCGCCCTGGGCAGGAATACCTTGCTCAACTCGAAAATCCTGAGATCCTCGTTACGGCGATCGAGGTTGAAGCGGACGGCATTCAATATGCCGGGGAGCAGCGTAGTCCGCATGACTTCCAGTTCTTCACTGAGCGGGTTCATGATACACACAGGCTGAAGTCTCATGTCTTCGGGCGTGTACCTCAGCTTCTTCAAGGCTCCGGTGGAAATGAACGAATAGTTCAGAACTTCGTAGAATCCGGCTCCTTGAAGAGCGAACTTGACCTCTTCGCGTGTCTTGAGATGAAGATCGACGGATGCGGCCTGAAGGCCCGCTTTCGGGTAAGTGACGGGGATGCGGTCATAGCCGGCCAGCCGTGCGATTTCCTCGCTCAAGTCCACCTCCCTGGTGATGTCCGCTCGAAAGGCAGGTGGAACGACCCTGAGGAGCCCGCCATCCAACTCCTCGACCTGCATTTCGATAGACCGAAGAATATCCGCCATTTCGGATGCCTTCAACTCGATGCCCAGGAACCTGTTGACACGATCTACCCGCATAATGATGGCAGGCATGGAGACGGGGCTGGGGTAGACGTCGATGATACCCCGGACTATGGAGCCGCCCCCCACTTCGAACATGAGTTGCGCCGCCCTGTCGACGGCTCGAATCACCCCTTCGGGGTCCACTCCACGTTCGAACCGGTAGCTGGACTCGGTCCGAAGTCCAAGCTTCTTGCTGGTCCTTCGGATGCTCCGCGGTTGGAAGTAGGCGCTTTCAATGAGCACTCTCGTGGTCTCGGACTCGATCTCTGAATTCAGGCCTCCCATGATCCCGGCTATGGCCACAGGGCCGACTCCGTCGCAGATCAGCAGCGTGTCGTCAAAAAGCTCCCTTTCCGTTCCGTCCAGCGTCGTAAACCGTTCGCCTCCAAAGGCCTTCCTCACGACGATGCGATTCTCCCTGAGCCGGTCAAAATCGAAGGCGTGGAGTGGCTGTCCCAGTTCCATGAGCACATAGTTCGTCACGTCCACGATATTGTTGATCGACCGAAGTCCGACCGATTCGAGCCGCGACTTGAGCCAGCCGGGGGAGGGACCGACCTTGATCCCCTCGACGATGCGTGCGGCATATCTCGGACACCCGTCCGGGTCTTCGATCGTGACGGAACTCAGCGACGATACGGGAGGTCCCGTTTCCTGCAACGTTATACGGGGATACTGAAGCGGGCGGCCGGTAATGGCGGCGATTTCTCTTGCTATTCCGATAACGGACAGGCAGTCCCCTCGGTTGGGTGTCACACTGACCTCGATGATTGTATCGTCGACACGTGCGGCCTTGTCGATGGGGATCCCCAGGGGCGTGTCGGGAGGAAGGAGCCAGATTCCCGCGGCGTCCTCCCCCATCTCGAGTTCTTTCATGGAACAAAGCATTCCCTGGGACAGTTCTCCTCGAATGGTCGTTTCCCCGAGGTCCATTCCTCCGGGAAGTTCGGCTCCCGGAAGAGCGAGCGCCACAACCGCGCCATCCCTTACGTTCGGTGCCCCACACACCACGCTGTAGGTGCGATTCCCGTCGAAGACTCGACATACCTTGAGCCGATCGGCTGAAGGATGAGGCCGCACGGATTCCACGCGACCGGTGATCACTTTGTCCAGGTTCGGATAAAGCGAATGATATCCCTCGATTTCAAGCCCCACCATGGTCAGGCGGTGGGTCAATTCCTCCATGGACAAAGAAAAATCCACGTACTCTCGAAGCCATTTCAGACTGACAATCATCCTGAATCCTTCATCGGCTTTCTAAATGGAATGTCCGAGCAGGCCGGGACTCCGATGGAGGCCCTCCGCTGCATGCTTTTCGTGGAACGCCGCCTCGAACTGTCGTGCACTGATTGAAATATCAGCCGGTCCGTGCAATATGGGTCGAGAAGGAATAGCACTGCAGGATCACGTGGAAAGCCGGGGGAGCAACCCGCGCTTTCCTCGTGGAGAACCCGGGCCAAAAGAACGAAGATCCCGCGTAACCGATCGTCCGCTAGAATTGCATCAGGAACCGCAGGTCATTTTCGAAGAAGAGCCGCAGGTCATCAATGCCGAACTTCAGCATGGCGATCCGTTCGATTCCCATTCCGAAGGCAAATCCCGTCACCGTCTCCGGATCGTAGCCAACCATTTTGAAGACCTCGGGATCGACCATTCCCGACCCCAGGATTTCCAGCCACCCCGTTTGAGAACAGACCCTGCAGCCTCCCCCTCGACACATCACGCATCGTATATCGACTTCCGCGCTGGGTTCTGTGAAAGGGAAAAAACTCGGCCGAAAACGCAGGTCCACATCCGGCCCGAACATCTGGTGTACAAAAATGGTGAGAATTCCTTTCAGGTCTCCGAAGGAAATGTCTTCTCCCACCATGAGGCCTTCCACCTGGTGGAACATCGGGGTATGAGTGACGTCGGAATCACAGCGGTAAGTCCGTCCCGGAGCTATCACACGGATGGGAGGGCGCCTCTTTTCCATAACCCGCACCTGGAGAGGCGAGGTGTGTGTGCGGAGGACAACGTCTTCCGAGACATAGAAAGTGTCTTGCATATCCCTGGCCGGATGGTCCTTGGGCATGTTCAGGGCTTCGAAGTTGTAATAATCGAGTTCCACCTCCGGCCCTTCCACCGTTTCGAAACCGAGCCAGTTGAAGATTCGAGAAATCTCGAGGGCGGTCTGGGTTATGGGATGAAGCCGCCCGCGCAGAGGCATCCTGCCCGGAACGGTCACATCGAACCTTTTCCTGCGCCTGATGCTCTGCTCCCGGCTCTCTTCCAGCGCCTCGGCAAGCATCTTCTCCAGGCTGACCTTCGCGTCGTTGAGGATCTTGCCCACCAGGGGGCGGTCCGCTTCGGACACCTTCCCGAGGTTCTTGAAGAGCGCGGCGAGTTCTCCCTTTCTTCCGAGAAGACGCACTTTCAGCTGTTCAAGGGCCCTGCGGTCATCCCTCGATTCCGCAATACCCTTCGAAGCCAGGTCCAGCAGTTTTCGTACGGCCTCTTCCATGGCTACGCAGCTTCTTTTGCCATCCTGGCGAGTCTCGCGAAGGCTTCGGGATCGTTTACGGCCAGGTATGCCAGCGCTTTTCTATCCAGTGATACATCGGTTTTCTTCAAGGCGTTCATGAACCTGGAATAGCTCAACCCGTGCTGCCTGGCAGCCGCATTGATACGCATGATCCAAAGGCTGCGGAAAGAACGCTTTCTGGTCTTCCGGTCTCGATACGCAAACTTCAACGCGCGGTCCACGGCCTCGGAGGCGCTTCGAAGGAGCTTGCTTCTTCCGCCTCGATAACCTTTGGCCATGTCCAGTATTTTCTTTCTCCGCTGCCTGGACTTGACAGCTTTCTTGACCCTGGGCATTTGGTTCTACTCCTTTATGGCAATCCGCTCCGGCGGTTCGCTTCTCTAGAGATAGGGCAACATACGTTCGAGTGCCTTCATCCTCACGGCATCCACTACCGTACCCTGCCTCAACATCCGCTTTCGCTTCCGGCTCTTTTTCGTCAGGATGTGACTCTTATTGGCCCGAGCCCGTACAAGCTTGCCGGTGCCCGTCCGTTTAAAGCGCTTGGCAGCTGCGCGGTTGGTCTTCATTTTCGGCATCAGATGGTTCCTCCCTTGATCAAAAAGCTTCCTTCGATACAGCGGCGATCTTCAAAACCCATCAGGAGGAACGGCGGATATCACCGGCCAGAACCTGGATGTGCCGGGCATCGGCAAAGCACGATTGCCCACAGGCACACGTCATCCCTCCCCGATGAAGATGTCTCTCATCAAGCCCGAATCCCCCATGAGAACGATATTATCCCTCCCATGGGAGCAGCAGCGGCATTCCTTTCAGGGTGCGGCCTTCAGTCGGAAGGGAGCAATGTATTTGGGTTCAAAAGGTGTGTCAAGCTTTTTTTCCACCGCGCTCAAGCCTTGGGGGCCAGTATCATCACCATGTTCCGGCCTTCCATCTTGGGCGGCTGCTCGACAACCGCCTCGTCCTGCAGTTCCTCTTTGACACGTTCCAGAACTTTGGTTCCCTGATCGGTATAAGCAATCTCCCGCCCACGAAAGAGGATGGTGACCTTGGCCTTGTCCTTCTGTGCCAGGAACCTCCTGACGTGCCGAATCTTAACCTGCAGATCATGCTCATCGGTCTTCGGCCGGATTTTCACTTCCTTCACCTGTATGACCGTCTGTTTCTTTTTCGCCTCCTGAGTCCGCTTACTCTGCTGGTACTTGAACTTGCCGTAATCCATGATCTTGCATACAGGTGGGTCTGCATTCGGAGCCACTTCAACGAGATCCAACTCTTCCTGGGCCGCCAGTTCGAGGGCTTTCTTCAAGCTCAGGACTCCCAGCTGCTGTCCATCCTGGCCAATTACCCGAACTTCAGAAGATCTTATTCTTTCGTTGACATTGACCTGCTTATCCAGAATGACATCCTCCTTTCCAACGTTTCCTCACGATTCCCCTGTTGTCGCCCCCCTGGCACCCCGCCCCAAGACTCTCTTCCGACTCCACTCCCGCCAACCCTCTACGGACAGGGAACTCCTGCTCCGGAGGAAATGGTGAAAACCGCCCATCGAGAGCCTTTCAGCAGGCTGCTAGATGATTCCCAGTCCCACTCGGTCCATGGTGGCGTCCAGGCATTCCTTATCCACCATTGCCGCAAACTCCTGCACCGGCATCAAGTCCAACTGGGTCCCGTCACGGCGCCGTGGGCAGACACCTCCCGCGGCCACTTCCCTGTTTCCGATCACCAGCATGTACGGGACCTTCTGCATTTGAGCTTCTCTGATCTTGTAGCCCAGCTTTTCGTTGCGATCGTCCAGCTCCACTCTCATTCCGGCCTTGCGCAACTCCTCGCATACGCTGCGCGCAAAATCCGCCTGGGCATCCGTCACGGTAACGGCCACGGCCTGTACCGGTGCAAGCCACACCGGGAAGGCCCCCTCGTAATGTTCCACAAGGACTCCCAGGAACCGCTCGATCGAACCCAGAATCACACGGTGGACCATGACCGGTCGGTGTCGGCCGCCGTCGACTCCGATGTAGTTCAGATCGAAACGCTCGGGCAGCGTAAAATCGCACTGTATTGTCGCACATTGCCATTTGCGATCAAGCACATCTTTCAATTTTATGTCGATTTTCGGACCGTAGAAGGCACCTTCGCCCTCGCATGTCTGAAAAGGCATTCCCTTTTCTTCCAGGGCACTTACGAGGGCGCGTGTTGCTCGATCCCAGTCCTCATCGGTACCGATGGATTTTTCGGGTCGAGTGCTGATTTCCATTTCATAGGGAAATCCGAAAATCCCCATGAATTCGATCACGAAATCAATAATATCCTGGATTTCCCCGTTCAACTGTTCGGGCATGCAAAGGATGTGAGCGTCATCCTGGGTAAACTGTCTGACCCGCAGCAAACCGTGAAGCACTCCCGACTTCTCGTGCCTGTGCACTGTGCCCAGTTCGAAGAAGCGCAGAGGGAGGTCGCGGTAACTGCGAATTTTCGATTTATAGATGAGCATATGGGAAAGGCAGTTCATCGGCTTTATGCCGTAAGACTGCCCGTCGATTTCGGTGAAGTACATGTTCTCGCGATAGTGGTCGAAGTGGCCGGACCTCTTCCAGAGTTCCGTCTTGAGCAGTGTCGGACCCATCACGATCTGGTAGCCCCGCCGCAGATGTTCGCGCTTTTCGAACGCTTCAAGTATCTGCCGCAGCAGGGCCCCCTTGGGATGATAGATGACCATGCCCGCCCCGACCTCGTCGCTGAAGCTGAACAGGTCCAGTTCTCTTCCCAGGCGTCGATGATCACGCCTCAGAGCCTCTTCAAGAAAATGAAGGTACTTCTCCAGGGCTTCCCTGTCGAAGAAGGCCGTTCCATAAATGCGCTGCAGCATGGGATTGTGTTCGTCCCCACGCCAGTAGGCTCCCGCAACGCTGGTCAGTTTGAAGGCCTTGACGTGGCTGGTATCAGGAATATGGGGACCGCGGCACAGATCCACGAAATCCCCCTGGGAATAGCAGGATACCCACGGTGAGTCGAGTGCCTGGAGCAGTTCGACCTTGTATTTTTCGTTCCGCCCGGCAAAAAAATCAATGGCCTCTTCTCTCGGAAGCTCCTTCCTGTGGAACTCCATCCCGCTGGCGATGATTTCTCTCATCCTGGCCTCGATCTTCTCGAGGTCATCCTGAGTGAAGGGTCGCTCCACATCAAAGTCGTAGTAGAATCCGTTTTCGATGGCAGGTCCGATGGCAACCTTTGCGTTCGGGAAAAGAGACTTGACAGCCTGAGCCATGATATGAGCCGCACTGTGTCTCAAGATCTCGACGGCGCCGTCGGAATCGAACCCCAAACCTTCCATCGCCGCATCATGGTCCACGGTCTGAGTCAGATCCACAAGATTTCCGTTCAACCTGGCTGCAATCAGACTGTCTTCATTCTCGCCGGCCATCATCAGGGCGTCCTTTGCGGAAATGCCCCTCGGGACGGCCAGCACCTTCCCGTCTTTCAATGTCAACCGGATCAGATCTTGACTCATTTTGTTTCCCTGACTATGGATGGAAGCACTTTCGATTACGACGCAAGCGAGGGAGCGACGTAACAAAAAAGGCACCCTGCCTCACGGAGAGGGAAGATGCCCATCATCGAACAGATTTTACACTTTTCCCGTAGGGCCTTCCAGCAGCTGTTTTCCAGTTCAAACTAGCCAACCAGGCGCCTTGTGTTGAGTTGTCGGCACTCCTGCTCGTACAGCGTCCGTACAAGATGCATGTCTGGTAGGCACGGGCGGTTTCGAACCGCCGACTTCTACCGCGTCAAGGTAGCGCTCTCCCCCTGAGCTACGTGCCTGCAAACTCTCGTTTCTATAACGGTCTCACCGCTTCATGTCAAGAAAAAACCTGGATGGAACCGGTCCCCTTCAACTCATCTATTTCCTGTTTCTCCAACATCCTGCTCTCAATGGCAGTGATGCTGCAATCTGTGCCGTTCATACAGGGATATACCCTTCCGGACGTACTGCACACCGCTCCCGATGGAAAACAATGCGGTTGTTGCGAAGAGCATCTCGTAACACCAGGCGGGAAGAGGAACCAGCGAGGAACTCAACGCCGCAAGGATGGACATCAGTTGAAACAGGGTTGTCAGCTTGCTGAGAAGCAGCGGCTGTATTTCGACGCTGACATGGTGGAATATAAGGGCCATGAGTCCCACCACGATGATCACGTCCCGGCCGACCGCTATGGCTGCCAGCCAGCAGGGAATCAGACCGATCTGGCCAAGCAGCACAAAGGAACTCACCAGGAGGAACTTGTCGGCAAACGGATCAAGATATGCACCGAGGCGCGATTTCTGTCGAAGAACCCTGGCAAACAGCCCGTCCAGTGCGTCCGTCAGCCCCGCGATAAAAAACACGGCCAGAGCCGTGTTCAGTCTTCCGTTGAGGAGGAGCCAGACCAGGACGGGCGTCAGGATGATGCGCAGCATGGTGAGCAGGTTCGGAATGGTCATTGAACGGCTCCCGGCGGAGAAGTTCCCTGCGCCAGAAAGGACACCCGGGCCGAAGGCGGATCCCCAGACAAGGCTTCGATCTTCACCTGGACACCACTCGGCAACAGGGTTCCGTTCATGGCCGTCAAAGACTGACCGTCCACTCCATCGATGCGGATCAGGTTTTCATCCGCCCCCATCTCGATGCTCCTGACCTTGAGGCCCCTGGCCCTCTCGCGCAGACCTTTCTCCATCTCTCTCCAGTATGCGAACTGCTGGTCCGACCGAATCCGAAGTATCCATTCCCCCGGTTCGTCCGACACCACCGCCTGCGATTCGGCCTCCGTCGAGGAGGATGCATTCAACAGGGCCGCCAGTTGAGGAACCACCTCAGCAGCCATCTCCATTGCCCCCTCCTGGTTCGAGGCTTCTTCCAGGGTTCGTTCCTTCCGGATATGACCGAGAGACCTGCCCGACGAAACGTCCAGGACCCGAAGGTTCACCTCGATGACAGGCGGGTGGCTTCCCATCCGCTTGAGAGCCACAGCCCCCACCACGACAGAGGGGATGCCGGTATCTTTCGCATGGCTGACCGCCCTGTTTACAGGCACGTTACCGCCACTGTCCACCCTGATCTCTCCAGGCTCCGGCAGTCTCGGCGTAAGCCGGTAATCCGCGAATTCCTGGCTGGCGATCGATGCAAAGGGCCCCTGGCGTTCCGGCAGGTTTTCGGGCAACATCCATTCCTGGTCCCATTTCTCGGCAACTGCCCAGAGCACATCACGGGTGTCTTCCGCAGCGGAACCGGGTACCGCTTCATCCACAGGCGGTTTTCCGCCCGGAGACTCCCCTGCCCTCCCCGGTTCTCCCGCTTCGGGGGCAGGCCGATCGGATTTCCCGTCGGCAGGCAATGCTGCGACGTCCGGCTCTTCCTTCAAGAGTCCCGTCTGTACCAAGTCGTTTCTCAATACATCGAGTGAGACGGTAACCTGTCCGATGACCCGGTACACGCCATCGCCCGGCATCTCCGAAAAGATTTGATAGCTGTCGACATACCTCTCGGGCTGCTGCAAAATCTTCTTCCGGATCTCCGTATACCGGGTGCCCACCTGTGAGGGGCTCATATAGTGCCCCAACGCCTGGATCACCGCCTGCGCCAGAAAATCCCGAATCGCCTCCTGCCGGCTCTTTTCCTGATCCTGCAAATCATGGATCGTTTGCCCTTGACTGAAAAAGGCTCCCGATTTAGTCTCATCTCGAGCGGCAGCGGACGGGCAGGCTCCAGCCGCAAAGATCCAGAAAAGGCTCAGCAACAGCGCAATTCCGAAACATCCTTTTGGATTCTTCACCATTCCTGTTCGGTCCCCTGTCCTCATGCACAATGTGGTTTCCGTCCTGCCGGAAGCAGTCATAATTTATCGGATTCATAACGAATCTGGCGGGACACCGATTCATCGTGATCAAATCGCTTTTTGGTATCACAGTCTTTGCAGAAACGGAAGGAGAAACCTTGCACGGTCTACCCCGGCAATGCACTCCAAGGCACTTCATCATGAACCCCTCGAAGATTCATATTCTTCGTTTCCTTGTGGAAGCTTATGAAGGCATTGCCGTTGTGAGCACCGTCGATCGTGAAATGGGGCTGGTCAAGATCAGTATCGCTCCAAACTGCGAGGAAGACGTCATGATCATCCTGCAGGCGGAATCGCAGGCACTCGAGCTTCGGCCCGTGTTTTCCTCGCCGGCAGATCATCAGCTGTCCTCCAGGCCCGATCCTTGACACTCGACCGCATCGGACCCGGACTCCGCGGCACCCCCTCAGCCCCTGGTGCCGGGCTCGCAGCCGCCCCCCTCAGCAGCCTATTTGCTTGCATTGCCCAACTGAATTCGTTAAGAATTGCCGGAAATTTTCATGTACCGGCACCAAAGCCGGCTCATGCACAAAAGGAAGAAAGAGTCGGGATGTCGCGGTCGAGAAGGACGCTCACAGCCTCGAACCTCTGCGCCGGCTCTCGACTCGCTGCAGTTCGGGGGTTAAACTTGAAAGGGTCATGATCTGCATGACCTTCGTGTACCTCGGCGGCCGGAACCGGTGAGTTGAGCCCTGGCACCGGTCTGCGGTATCTTCGAGAATTGGCCGCGCGCCGGGCAAAGATTCATCCGGGATCCCATAACCTGTTTATGGAAAGTCATGACACTGCAACCGCTCTTGAAAGCTGAACCGGAGACGCGTTCGATATTCGTCCATACTTTCGGCTGCCAGATGAACGAATACGACAGCCTCCGCGTAGTGAGACTGCTTGCCCCGCTTGGATATCGCTCCACAACCGACATCTCCGAGGCCGACGTGGTGTTTATCAACACCTGTTCCGTGCGGGAAAAAGCCGAACAGAAGGTCTACTCCTTTCTCGGCCGCCTGAAACCGCTCAAACAAACGCGTCCGCACATGAAAATCATCGTAGCGGGCTGCGTAGCCCAGCAACTCGGCGAAAAACTCCTCGCCCGTTTCGAATACGTGGATCTGGTGCTGGGAACCCGGGCGGTTTCCTCCATCACCGGGCTTCTGGAACACGCCATCGAAACCGGCGCGCGACGGGTCTACCTGCCCGAGATCGATACCGGCGATGAACTTGAATTTCACTGCGGGTTGAACGGCGTCCAGACCCACGTCGTGGCTCCGGTGACCATCATGCAGGGCTGCGACAACTTCTGTTCCTACTGTATCGTTCCTTTTGTACGCGGGAGGGAGCGCAGTCGTCCGGCCGATGCAATCATTCGAGAAATCAGACTGCTTGTCGAGTCCGGTGCGCGGGAGGTTCTTCTCCTGGGCCAGAACGTCAATTCCTACGGCCGCGGCCTGGAAACGGATATTTCTTTCGTCGACCTGCTGAGGCGAATCCAGGATGAGACCGATCTTGCCAGGCTCCGTTTCACCACTTCACACCCCAAGGACCTGACCGATAAGCTTATCCGGTGCTTTGCTGAACTGCCCTGCCTCTGCGCGCACCTGCACCTGCCGGTGCAGGCGGGTTCCGATGAGATCCTGCGTCGCATGAACAGGGGTTACAGCGGATCCCGGTACCTCGAAAGAATCGATCGCCTGCGCGACATTTGTCCGGATATAGGCCTTTCCTCCGACGTCATGGTGGGTTTTCCGGGCGAGAGCGAGGAGCAATTTCAGGATACGATGAACCTTCTCAAAACCGTACAATTCGACAGTCTTTTCTCGTTCAAGTACTCGGACCGCCCTGATACGCGGGCATCGCGCTTCCCCGACAAGGTCCCGGACGACGTGAAAGCCAGGCGCCTCACCGAACTCCAGAACCTGCAGGCAGAAATCACCCTGAGGAAAAACCTTGACGAAATCGGCCGGATCCGCGATGTGCTGGTCGAGGGCACCAGCAAGGCATCAAAAGAACAGTCCACGGGGCGCACTCAACAAAACCGCGTGGTCAATTTCGACAACCCGGACGTTCCGGCGGGCCGCATCGTGAGGCTTCGCATTACGGCCGCCTTCGCGCATTCGTTGCTGGGAGAGGCGATCTGAGGACCACTGCCAATAATTGATCGGCCCACTTTCCCTTTGAGTGGACAGTCCTTAATGTTTTATTTATTCCCGGTTGAACGGAAAGGCCGCTTCATCACCGACGAGCGGGCTTCGATTCACGCTTGAAGGAGGCGCCATGTTTATCGAAATGAAAGTTACGGGACTCGTTATGGACCCTCATAACAACACTCCTATCCTTATTTTGAAGGACATCCACAACGACACAACGCTGCCCATCTGGATCGGACTCCTCGAAGCGACTTCCATTGCAACCGAACTCGAGAAAATTCAGTTTCCCCGTCCCATGACTCACGACCTGATCAAGAACTGCTTCGATCATCTCAATGTCAAGGTCGAAAAAATCGAGGTATGCGACCTGCGCAACAATACGTATTACGCCCTGATCTACATTCGAAATCAGGACGGAGTGAGCAGCATCGATGCGAGGCCCAGCGATGCCATCGCCATTGCATTGCGCACCCGGGCACCCATTTATGTGAACGACGAGGTCATCACCAAGTTTCAGAAATCCGACGAATCGACCCGCCCGGTCTTCGACAGGGAAAACAAGGAAAAGTGGGCGGAGATTCTCGATCAGCTCAACCCCGAGGATTTCAGCAAGTACAAGATGTAGTCCCCCGCGGCTGCCGCTTGTTCACCAGCTGTTCGAGTCTCTTCCTGGAGCTCTTGCGCCTTTCTGATTTGGGAGTGAATGATGAACTGGGACACCCGCCGCCTGACCGGACTCATCGACGCAGCCCTGGGCAGGAAGCCCATGGACCTTTGCGTGCGCAACTGTCGGATCGTCAACGTATTCACGGGTTCCGTGGAACAGCTCGACATCGGCATCTCGGGAGGCTTCATTTCAGGCTGGGGCAGATGCGAAGCCGTCAGGGAGATCGATGCGGAAGGGATGTACGCATGCCCGGGTTTCATTGACGCCCACATCCACGTGGAAAGCTCCCTGCTGAGTCCTCCCCAGTTTTGCGCCGCCGTCGTTCCGTGGGGAACGAGCGCGGTTGTGAGTGATCCCCACGAAATCGCCAATGTTCTGGGCCTTGACGGCATCCGCTACCTCGTCGAGACTTCCCGCGGGCTTCCCCTCGACATGTTCTTCAACCTTCCGAGCTGTGTTCCCGCCACCGGGCTCGAGACATGCGGTGCACAACTGAGAGCTGCGGACCTGCACAGCATTCTTCCGCATGACCGCATCCTGGGTCTCGCAGAAATGATGAACTTCCCGGGTGTCCTCATGGGGCTTCCCGATATTATCGACAAACTCGTTCTTTTCAACCATCGCAGAATGGACGGCCATGCCCCACTCCTCCAAGGCGCTGGACTCGATGCCTACCTGGCTGCCGGCATCTCGTCGGACCACGAATGCACCACCCTCGACGAAGCTCGTGAGAAACTCGAAAAGGGAATGTTCATCATGATCCGGGAGGGCAGCCAGTCCAAGGACCTGGAAACCCTGCTTCCGGCGGTGGATGACCACACCTGGCCTCGATGCATGTTCATAAGCGATGACACCCACCCGGACGACCTGGTCCTCAAGGGCCACATGAACGCTATCGTCAACAAGGCCATGGCGCTGGGAATGAACCCGGTTCGAGCTCTCTGCCTGGCGACACTGACTCCCGCCAGCTATTTCGGCCTGACCCGGAGAGGAGCCATCGGGCCTGGATACCGGGCCGATTTTTCACTCAGCCCGACCCTCAACCCGTGGATACCTGCCCGGGTGTTCAAAGATGGAGTGGAAGTTGCGGCGGACGGACGCCTCCTGGACGATTCTGTTTCGAGGCCTGCTGTCTCCGGCCCCGGCAGCCCCATGAATATCACCCGGCTTTCCGTCGAGGACCTGGCAGTCCCCGCCGAGCAGGGAATGCTCCGAATCATCGGCATTCAGGAAGGCTCCCTGCATACCAGAAAGATATTAGCCAAACCCAGGATCGAGGGGAATCTCGCCGTTGCGGACGTTGCCCGAGATATCCTTAAGCTCGTCGTCTACAATCGCTACCTTCCGGACAGGCCCCCATCCGTCGGTTTCGTACAGGGATTCGGCCTGAAGAGGGGCGCTCTGGCCACAACGGTGGCTCACGATTCCCATAACCTGATCGCTGTCGGGACAAGTGATGCGGACATTGTGCACGTCGTGGACACCATCCGGCGGATCGGCGGCGGCATGGCCGCGGGTGTGGAAAAGGCTTCCGTCGAACACCTGGCCCTTCCCGTTGCCGGGCTGATGTCTGAGGAACCCGTCGGTAAAGTCTCCGCAAGTTTTCAGCAGCTGAGATCATTTGCCCAATCCTGCGGATCGAAACTCCAGAATCCTTTCATGGCACTCTCTTTCCTTGCCCTGCCCGTCATTCCCGAACTGAAACTCACCGATCTGGGTCTGGTCGATGTTTCCACGTTTTCCTTCGTCCCTGTGTTTCAGAAGGAGTGAGCAGAAGGCGGGGTGCTGCAGGACTGGATGAACAAAGCACCCCTGCTACCGGCTTGCCAGTCGAAAACGTTATGATTTCAATAAACAGGAGGTATCATGTCCAGTGTTTCCTGCAGTTCAATGGATGACGTTTTGAATTTTGCCATTGAAAAAGAAGAAAAGGCCATGGAGTTTTACAGGAGCTGTGCCGAAAGAGCGAAGAATTCGGGGATCAGGAAGTTCTTCCAGGAAATGGTCGAAGAGGAGACGCGGCATCGCGATATGCTGAAGGATCTCAATCCATCGGCCCTGGGGGATATCCGGCTCGAAAAGGTCGAGGACCTCAAAATCAGCGACTACCTCATCGACGTGAAATTCAGAGAGGATCTAACCTACCAGGAAGCACTCACCCTGGCCATGAAGAAGGAAGAAAAGGCCCACGCCTTTTATTCCAGCTGGAAGGACAAGTGCATGCATGAAAAGACGGCCAGGGTCTTCGAGGTTCTCGCCCAGGAAGAACTGAAGCACAAACGCAAGATCGAAACACTGTACGATGAGGAGATTCTCACCTGGGATTAGCCTGCTGCGTGACGGCGGAAGTCTCATGCGCAGTCTGTTCCACATCGCAATGGCGTTCCATCCGTTGCAGCTTCCACGCACCTCGGCCTACTCCGGCCTCTCACAAGGCCGGAGTAACAAGGGCGCTTTTCTCCTTGTTTCTCCTCAAGAGTACGTAGAATGCCCCCGCCCCACCGTCGTATGACCGCGCCGACGCAAACGCCAGGACCAGGCGCTTGAGCGGCGCCCGCATGAACCATCTGACGAGCCCCTCCTTCAAGACCGGTTGCCTGTCCTTTGAATTCAGGCCTCTTCCGGGAATGATGAGTACACAGCGATGCCTGGCCGCAAAACAACGCCTGATGAACCGGGTCACCTCCTCGCGGGCATCTTTCCTGTTCAGTCCATGAAGGTCGAGATACTCCTGGTAACTGAACTCCCCCCGGCGGAGCTTCTTGAGGATCACCGGGGAAAGCCCGACCACGGCGCCGTCGACGTATTCGTCGGACCACCAGACTTCAAAGGGGCCGTCCCCTGTCACCAGGTCGACGAGGCTTGCATAGGCTTCAATTTCTTCCCGGGCGAGGAAACGGGCAGGTTTTCTGGCCGGTGGCGCCACGGGGATACGTTCTGGCCGGCCTTCCGGCAACGGGGATACATCCGTCATAGCTTCGACGAAAAGGACACTTTCGTCTCCGTGCGCATCATCGGAAGTGCCGGCCGGCATTTCGCCGGCCCCGCAGTCGAAATTTATGCTGGAATCCTTGGCAAGGTGTTGATCTAATGACTGAAAGGGGGTATAGAAAGCCTGCAGTGAAGGCCTCTGCGGGCAGGAACGATGCATAGACCGGAGAATTCGCCTCTTTCTTCTTCCCATGGTCGCCTCCCTTCCATCCCGTTGAAGGATACCACAGGAGGATGAGACAGGAAACCCCTTGATGAGACCTGTTATTTTTGTTGAGACTCCGTCGGTTTTCCATGCCATGATCGATGCACTGGCCGGGAGCCGCCATGTTGCCGTGGACACCGAATCGAACAGCTTCTACGCTTATTTCGAGCGCATCTGCCTGATTCAATTGTCCATCCCTGACCAGGACTTCATCGTGGATCCATTCGCCCTGCCTGATTTGAGTCCGCTCGGGGAAATCTTTCAGGATTTATCCATCGAAAAGATTCTCCATGCCGCCTCCAACGATGTACTGGGCATCAAACGGGACTACCGCTTCAGGATCAGAAATCTTTTCGATACGGCCATCGCCTGCAAGATCCTCGGCTACACACGGCTCGGACTGGCCAGGATCCTGGAGGAGCATTTCGGCGTCGTATTGAACAAGAGATACCAGCGCCACGACTGGAGGAGGCGACCTCTTACTCAGGAACAGATGGATTATGCACGTATGGACACGCACCTTCTGCTGCCCCTCCGCCACAAGCTTGCAGCGGATATCGAGGCACGGGGCCTATTGGATCAGGCTCGGGAAGCATTTACCGCAGCCGAAGAACAGGAAGCTGTGACAAAGAAGTTTCGCCCGGGAAGCTATATTCAGATCCGTGGAGCCCGGGCACTGGACCCGGCGGGGAAGAAAGTCCTGCAGGCCCTGTACCTCTTTCGTGAGCACGAAGCCAGGCGCACGGACCGAGCCCCCTTTCGGATCATGTCCAATGAAACCCTTATGCGGCTGGCGATCCGACGTCCGAAGAACCTGAAGGAGTTTTCGCAGGTAAAGGGGCTTCCCCGCATGTTTCACCAGGCGGGGCCCGGCAGACATATCCTGGAGCTGATCAGGAAAAATGAACCCGTCCTGGAGGAAGTGAAGGCGGGCGAATAGTTGCTCATGTCTGAAAGGCAGTCACGGGCACCGTCTTTCGGCAGGCCTTCGGGGCCGATTATTCTTACTCTACTGGAGTCACAATGAAACCAGGAATCGAAATTCGAGACGCTTTCAAGGCATACCGGCATGATCAGGATAAGGTTCGAGCGCCGGAGCAGACCCTGTCCTGGGCAAGAGAACGCCTTTCCACATTGAACCTCGATATACTCACCAGGACCGTTCGCATCGATACGGGGCGCCTGGGCATTCCTGTTTACATCAGCCTGTGCGGCAACGATTCATCGAGGTTTACGGGAACCAGGAAACAGATGGGAAAGGGAGCGACCCCCGTGCAATCCGAAGCCAGTGCCGTAATGGAACTGTTGGAAAGATACAGTTTCTTTTCCTTCGTTCAGACAACCGATTTCCCCTTATACCGGTATCCTGAAGTGCCCGGAAGCGCGGTAGCCGTCGAAACCCTGCTGCAATCCATTCACGACTCATCGACTCCGGCCGGGAAGTGCTCTGCTTTTTTGAAGGATTTGCCGCTTCGCTGGGTGGGCTGCCGCAACCTCTCGCGCCGGATCCACCAGTGGGTTCCCATCGACTGGTTCTATCTCATCAATGAATACAACGGCCCGGCTGCGGGAAATACCATCGAGGAAGCCGTTCTGCAGAGTCTTTGCGAAGTCGTGGAAAGGCATGTCGGATCCATCATCAGCCATGAAAGAAAAGAGACTCCCGCCATCGACATCGCATCGCTCCGCGATCCCGTCGCAATCGAACTGGTGGACAAGTTCAAGAACCAGGGCATAAGGCTCTTTCTCCTGGATTTTTCACTCGATACAGGAATCCCCACGGTGGGAGCCCTCGCCTTCGATCCTTCCACGTTTCCGGAAAAGAGCGAGATTGTCTTCACCGCCGGGACGACACCCAATCCCGAAAAGTCCCTGTGCAGGGCACTCACCGAAATCGCTCAGCTGGCGGGTGACTTTGAAAACCGGACATCCTATCGCCCTACTCTGCCCAAATACGAAAGCCTCGACGAAGCCGCCTACCTCATGCAAAGCGCCCGGACCATCTCCATAGCGGAACTTCCCAACCTCGATCACGACAATCTGCGCATCGAAATTGAACGCTGTGTTGAGGCCCTCGACAGGATCTCCCTGGAAGTGCTGTCGGTCAATACCACTCATCCCCAACTGGGTATTCCCGCTGTCTACACGATCGTTCCGGGAGCCCACTTTCTCGACAGAACACGCAACACAGACTTTGCCCAGCATGTCGCCCGCACAATGACAAGAAGCCTTCCCGAACACGAAAACAGAAAGCATATGGAGAGGCTCATCGACCTGTTCGGACCCAGGTACGACCTGACCTTTTTTCTCGCCCACAGCATGGAAAGAAACGGAGAAACGCATGCAGCCCTCGCCCTTTTCCGGGAAGCCCTGCGGCAGGATCCCGACCCCCGCGAAACCGCCAGCCTTCATATCCACATCGGTTCCTGCCTCAAGGACATGGGAGATTACTCCGATGCCCTCGATGCCCTCGAAAAAGCCGAAGAATTCAATCCCGAACTCAAGGAGATCTACAATCTTCGAGGCTTCTGCCATTTCAAGCTCAAAAACCATCACGATGCCATCAAGGCCTTCGAGAAAGCCATCGAACTGGATCCCGGCTCAGCCATCGACTATGCCAACATTGGATCGAACCTGAGGGAACTGGGCTACAGGGAAGAGGCGGTACGCTTATACAAGATGGCACTGGAAATCGATCCTGACATCGATTTTGCCCGGGAAAACATCACAAGGCTCGAGGCAGAACTGGAGACGGGTTCGGGGGCCGCCTGATCGAGTTTCCACGCGGCCTGGGCAGACTCCTGCCGGGGCACCCCCCCGGAAAGCGTCGGAATCCGGGGGCGTCAACCGCCCCGTTTCTTTTCGGTTCTCCGAGCAAACTTTCATGAGCCGTGGGCTCACCAACAACTATGAAAACGAACATAAGACTCTCAATCGGCTCTTGATTCGCTGATCTCTTGAAAAACGGGCCGCACAGTCCCGGCCTTTTCTCATGAACGCGCGCCCGGACTATTGTCGCCTCAGTCATGGCAGGAAACAGCAGAACCAACATCTGAAACGGCTGGATCGTCACGCATCGAGGGGTTCTCCAAAGGCATTCCCTTTCCGACAGGCGGGGAATTTTCGGTCAACGGACAGCCGGGCCGGTGAACAGCCTCCCAGCCCGATCCCTGGGTCTCTGTTGAAGAAAAGATGGAGATGAATGGGTGATCATTGCAAATCATTTACATGGAATCCCTGTCATCACAATGGCGTTTATTTGATCACTGTCATCGAGTTCTTCAGCCTGGAAGCAGCCCGTCGCGCTCTACTCCAGTCTTCATGAGGCAAAACCACCGACTGGAGAGCCGAATGCGGGAGATTTGCCAGTTTGGTTCGGAGGCCGGGGCAAGGCAATCCAATGCGCTGTCCCTCCCCCTAACGGTGTGTTCTTCATAGGAACGACATGGTGATTTTCGTGGGAATCACGTTGTGATGCCGGATGGCGTTGGAATGCCGTCGATCCTTTGCATGAAAAGCACGGGGTACTCGTTTATGAACGGATGACCTTTCATTTCTCGATAGATAAACGCTCCGGGGTGCACCGGCTGTCTTTCAGACACGGCTCACGATTTCCAGGTCCTGGAGCATCAGCACGTCCTGGGCGACGTTCCGGCCTGCAACCGTCAGCAGTTCGCCCATCATCATGCCGGTCGCCCCGGCAAAAAAGATCAGGGACTGCAGATCCCGAAGGTGGACCCGCCCCGCGGAGATCTTGATTTCGGCTCGAGGGTTCACAAACCGGAACATGGCGATGCTGCGGATCATATCCAGGGGCTGCATCACTTCCATGTTTTCGAGCCTGGTTCCCGGAATGGGTATCAGAAAGTTAAGGGGAATGGAATCCACCTGTTCCCGGGCCAGAATGGATGCCAGTTCCACTCTTTGTTCCAGGCTTTCCCCCAGGCCCAGGATCCCTCCACAGCAGATTTCCATGCCTGCTTCCCGGACAGCTCTCACCGTATCGATTCTGAGAGCATAGCTGTGCGTGGTGCAGATTTCGGGGAAGAAACTTTCGGCTGTTTCGAGGTTATGATGGAACCTCCTGAATCCGGCTTCCTTCAGATCGAGGAGTCGGGCCTTGTCCAGGCAGCCGAAGGATGCGCACCAGGCGATTCGACCGTTTTTCCCGCTCTTGACGACTTCACACAGACTTTCAATATCTCTGTCCTTCAGAGCCCTGCCGCTGGTCACCAGGCCAAACCGGTCAACCGGCAGTTTCAGGGCGCTCGCATAGGATTCCATGATCTCGGCGGCACTGCTGAGCTCCGAGACAGCCGCCTGCGTATCGTGGTAAACCGACTGCGCACAGAACGCACAGTCTTCACTGCAGGCGCCACTCTTCGCATTCATTATGGAACAGTGGCTGACCTCCGCTCCCACCCAGCGGACACGCATCCTGTTTGCAAGGCAGAGGATTTCCGGGATCTCATCAGGGCTCGATCGGAGGACCTCAAGAGCTGTCTCCCCGGACACAGCAGTCCCACATTCGACCGATTTCTCTATTTCCTTCAGGAAGGTTTTTTTCATCTTTGATTCACTCCCGCACGAGACAGCGCGTGCTCGATCATTGGAGAACCTGTGCACTTCATTCGCAAGATCGCAGGAAGAGGAGGCGTCCTGGTCGGCATACAGGATGCATCCGCCTGACCGCAGCGATGCGAACGGCATAACAGAGTTCGCCGGTAAAGACAAGGTGAAGGCGAGCCGTTTGCAGCGTCTCTGACCGAGTCATGGAACCCTGAAAGGAGTCCCTGCATTCTCATCGAGGAGGCGGCCCAGCATACCCAGGTGGATCTTCTCTTCCTCCCCGATGCGGTAAAGAACCTTTTGAGTCTCTTCGTTTGAACTGGCAGCCGCCATGCGAAGATAGAGATCCAAAGCCTGGGTCTCGATCATCATCGCAACTTCCAGGTACCCGGAAACGGTCTGGAGGTACTGCTCGTTCTCCTGCATGAACACCTCCATATCGATTCCGCCCTCCATGAGCAGCGTGTCGTCTGGAGTGCCAAACCACTGCTCCGCATCGTCCTGTCCGGGATCCACCTGTTCGAGAAGATCGAGCAGGGTTCTTTCATGGCTTTCCTCTGCCTTGACCAGGCTGTTCAGGAGTTGTTTCAGCGAAGGATCATCCGTATTTTCAGTCGCCGTCGAATGAAACGTCTTCAGCCCGCGTTCCATGAGCAGGGCAAGCTGGATTGCCTCTCGAGGGGATTCGTCGCCCCTGATGAATTTCAGAGGAAACTCGACGGGCCCGACGGCTGCCGGATCTTCCCAGGCCTGGATTCCTCCCTGCAGCTGAAGAACCTTCTGAAAGCCCTGGTTCGACAGCAGCTGAGCCGCCATGAGGCTCCGTCCGCCCACGGCGCAATAGACGACCGTCGGTTTCCGGGGATCGAGTGTCCCGAGGGAGTCAGCCAGTTCAGGCAGCGGAATCAGGCGTGCTCCGGGAAGATGCCCTTCTTCGAACTCGACAGGCTGTCGCACATCGAGAAGGGTGTATGTACCCTCCCTGCTCTTCTGAATCAGATCCTTGAGATCTTCCGGAAATATGGCCTCAACCTTTTCATGCATCTTGCCTCAGAGCCCCCGCAGTCCCCTCAGGAAAGCCCGGACATTGATCCCGAGCACTTCGTGATTGTACCCGCCTTCAAGAATGCCGAAGCACCCCGCGTTGAGAGCTTTTGCCCTGTCGCGCACCATGCGTCCCATGGCCTGGTAATCCTCGGTCCTCAACACGCCTCCCCAGTCTTGCACGTGGTTGTCGAAACCGGCGGATACGGCGAATACGTCCGCAGTGGCACGATTCAGATCGGCTTCGACGTCGGCAAGGTACCTTCGCCTGTCGTCGGAGGTCGGATTGTGAACAGCCACGTACCCTTTCTCCTTAAGAATGTTCACCGTGCCGTCTCCATAGTGCATGTCGAAGTCGAGTACATAGGCCGTCCTGATGCGGCCTTGCCTCTTCAGGTGCTCGATGGCGACGGCCATGTTGTTGAAATAACAGAATCCCCAAGAACTGTCCGCCGAAGCGTGATGCCCCGGAGGTCTGACCAGGCCGAAACAGGGTTCTTCGAAGCCCGCGATGGCAGCCTGGATGGATGCTCCGGCCGCGAGAATCGAGATATTGTACAGTCCCATCCGTGATACCCTGTCCACGTGGGATTTCGTATGAACGGCTGCTATGTCGTCTCCACCCGCGGGATAAGCCTCTTCAAACTCGACTTCATCTCGAATGGCGTTCAGTATCGCCTCGATCCTGCCCGGAGCGGCGGCGGGTTCATGTGTGTAGACCTTCTTGAAATCCTCATGCGTAATGACCTTCATGGCTGTTCTCCTGTCGGGTGCCGGATTCACTTCATGGCTCTGTGAATTCATCCCTTGGGGCCTCCTCGAGTTCTTCTATTTCGCCGCATGCCTCACCGCGACAACGCCGGGATTGATGCCCACACCCTCGTCCAGGCCGGAACTCTTCCTTGCCCGCCCTGTGCACAGGTTGTAAACGACCGCGGATGCGGGGTCCGACTGCTCCGACGTCCAGACGCTCACGACTCCCCGTATGACCGTCAGCCCGCGCCACCCGCAGGCTATATCGGCATCGAACAGCATGCCGACTTCCCGTGGAGTCGGCAGCCTCCAGTCCGAAAAACCCGCCAGGTTCAGCTTCTCGACATATTCCCTTGCCGCATCCCATGCCAGGTTCTGTTCCTGCGCGATAGCCTCCCACATCAATCCGCTCTCGGTATCCGTAACGGTGCCGTCACCGTTGTCCACGTACCTGCCGTTCGCGGTGCTCCACCGTGATCTTCCGTCACCCGCCTCGACGAGTGTGCAGGGCAGTTCAACCATTCCGATATCCCAGCCGGACGGATAAGCATCCCTGCTCAATGCGGAATTCTCGAGATTTTCCACCTTGCACCATTCCGGAAGACCGCGCATGCCCACACCGATCCTCACACTCCCCTCGATGAAAGGCAGGCTGAAATTTCCGTCCGCATCGCTTTGCACCTTGTGGTCGCTGTGTGCGATGGAAACCGTAATTCCACCGAGAAACCTGCCCGAACCATCGCGGACGCGCCCACTGATGTCCCTTTTCGCGACGAGCTTCAGCCCTTCTTCGGTCATCATGTAGTCGCTGCCGATCTGCACCCTGTTGCCCGCGTTGTCCTCGAGGTATGGTTTGACCGTCAGACCTTCGGAAGTCATGATGTACTCTCTGCCCGCCTCGAGCCTGTTTCCATCGGTGTCTCGCGGCATCGGGGCATGTTCCAGGCCCGCTTTCGTCATGACATACTGCTCGCCGATCTGAAGAGGCTTCCCCTCTGTGTCGCGCATTCCCTTTTCACAGGAAACAAACAGCAATCCCGACAAAAGGACAATGACCGCAAGGGCGGATTTGCCCATATGCAATCTCCCTCCCGCTTCGTACATACCATCGCTCCGGCAGGGGCACGAGGCAAACGGCAGTGCCCGTACCGACCGTCCTATGCGCGGTGCCCCGCTGAACCTTCCCTTTCATTCCGGATTCGGTTGTCACCAGTACCGCATGATTACGCCGGACGATTTACCTGGTTCTGTTTTTCCTCGATGAGCTTCATCAGGCTTTTGAACCCACCCTTCAGTACACTGTCGGAGAACTGCGCCCGGTAGTTGTTTACCAGGGAAGCGCCTTCGATCACCACGTCGTAGACCAGCCAGTTTCCATCCACATGGTGAAGGGAGTAATCCACAGGGGTCGAGATTTTGCCCGAAACAATGATCGTATGCACCACGCAATGCCTTTCACCCTTCGCCTTTTCGCTTTCGAAGATGATCTCCTCGTTCGTGAACTCCTCGATCTTCGTAATGTAAGTGCCCTCCAATAGACTCGAAAACGCCACTTCGAACTGTCTCTGCTCGTTTTCGCTCATCTTGTTCCAGTAATCCCCGACGCTGCGCCTGGCCATCTCCACGAAGTCAAAACGTTCCTCGACAACCTTGAAGATAAGATTTCTGCGTTCAAGGGTGTTTTCCGGCTTCTTCAGTATCGGGTCGTTGAGAATCCCGATGATCCGGTCGATGGAACTCTTCAGCCGGAGGCCCGGTTCGTCAGCAGTTGCCGGACTGGCGAAAACGGCCAATAAAAGTATGCCCGTAAGGAATGTCAAATACCTGAACATGTTTCCTCCTGCTGAAACATCTGTCCTCTTCTTGTCCCCATCAGTTCTTCCTGCCGCTCTGCAACAGGGCACCAGCAGCCGAACCGCCCCACTGCCTGGTGAAGCTCTCCACAAGATTCAGGAATGCTTTTTCCCGGAGAGGCAACCGTCGTGAGCGGATCGCGTACGCGGGCGATTGCGTCTCGGCATCCTATTTGCTCTCAAAGATGTACCTGCCCAGGAGTTCTTCCAGGCTGACCGCCGGTTCTGTTTCAACGATAACCCCCCCGGCGGCGATCGTCTCCTTCGAACCGCCCGGACTCAGCTTGACAAAAGTATCTCCGATGATCCCCTTGGTTCGGACCGACGCAATGGTATCCGAGCTCAGCCTTACGCCCCTTCGAATCCCGAGGGACACGTTTGCATGATACTCATCAAGTGCAATGTCCAGGACTCTGCCCACTTCCACACCGGCGATTTCCACCGGTGCACCTTTTCTCAGCCCGGTCACCGAAGAAAACACCGCATTGACCCGGTAGTGCGGATCCGAAACGATCTGCTCCCCGCCCAGTCTCATCATCAGAAACAGGAAGCCTATAGCCCCCAGAATGACGAAGATGCCCACGGTCACTTCTGTGGATCTCCCGTACATGCCCGCCGCCCTCCTGACGTGTTCACAAGCTGATTCTTCCCTGCCGACCATCCAGACTCGGGCGGCGGGAAAGGAATTCATCCATTTGTCTGCCCGTTCTCCGCCTGCCGCCATCCGAACCCCATGCCTCGAATCCACACCGGCAGAACGGCGCCGTCCTTTTCGACGTTGACGGCAGGACAACTCGACCTATAGAAGCAGCGAGGTGAGGAGATAATCCAGGACGAGCACCGCCACCGAACTCACAACCACCGCCCTGGTGGTGGCACGGGTGACTCCCTCCGTCGTAGGCACCGCCGTGTAACCGATAAGGCAGCATGCCCAGGAAACGGCCAGTCCGAATACGACGGACTTGAGAAGTCCTCCCATAATGTCTGAAAGCGCCACCGAGCGGGCTGTTTCCGAAAAGAACGCATGGCCGTCGACCCCGAGCCACCAGACTCCCACGACGTACCCGCCCAGTATTCCCGCCAGGTTGAAGAAAACCGTCAAGATCGGCATGGCGACCAGGCTTGCGTAAAGTTTGGGAGTGATCACATACTTCACGGGGTTTACGGCCATCATCTCCAATGCGCTCATCTGCTCGGTGATTCTCATGATCCCTATCTCGGCGGTAATGGATGAGCCCGCCCTTCCGGCGACCATCAGGGCGGAGAGTACCGGACCGAGTTCCCGAATGATGGAGAGCGCGACGACGGAGCCCAGGAGTCCGCTGGATCCGAACTTCCCCAGGTTGTGGTATACCTGAAGGCCGAGGACCATCCCGGTGAACAGACCCGTGAGAAGGATGATGGGCACCGATTTCGCGCCTATGAACGCGATTTGATCTCCAATCCTCTTCAACCTCAGCGGAGGCAGCCATCCGCAGGAAAGGCTCTCGGCAAGAAAAATAACGCTCCTGCCCGCCAGACCTACCAGATCGACGGAACGACGTCCAATGGAAGAAGCCAGCCGCATTGCCGTCATGGGATCATAATATCTTCAAAATAGTCCTTGTCGGTTCTGCTGAAGGGAATCGGCCCCTCGGGTTCCCCCGAAATGAACTGGACGACCCTCGGATCCCCGCTTTGCATGATCTCCTGAGGGGTGCCTTCCGCAACCAGTTTCCCATGGAAGAGGATGAACACACGGTCTGCAATCTTGAGGGAAGAGTGAATATCGTGAGAAACCACAATGGAAGTGACCCCAAGCGCCCTGTTGAAATCCAGAATGAGTTTGCTGATGACGCCCGCCGAGATGGGATCGAGGCCCGACGTAGGTTCGTCATAGAAAACCACCTTCGGGTCCATGGCGATCGCCCTGGCAAGCCCGATTCTCTTAGCCATACCTCCCGACAACTGCGACGGCATGAGTCCCTCGATGCCTCTCAGCCCGACCAGTTCCAGCTTCATTTTCACAACGGTCTTCACCACGGGCTCCGCAAGCCTGGTGTGCTCCCGCAGCGGAAACGCTATATTTTCAAACACGTTCAGATAGTTGAACAATGCAGACCCCTGGAAGAGCATTCCCATCTTCTTCCTGGCGGCGTACAGTTCCTTTCTCGACATGGCGGTGAGTTCCTGGTCGTCAAAGAATACTTTTCCGGAATCGGGTTTCTCGAGTCCCGAGAGAAGCTTCAACAGCGTGGACTTGCCCGATCCGCTGCCTCCAAGGATCACCGATATCCGGTTTCTTTCGAAACAGCAGGTTAAACCGTCCGTTGCCGCAAGTCCGTTGAAACTCTTGGTAAGATTCTCGACCCTGATCATCAGCTCGACTATTCTTTCCTGGATTCCCGCCTTCGCGGCAATGACGTTGTTGAGGCAATGCCGTTGTTGCGGGTGTATTTCACTGTTTCTGCGACAACTGTCCGGGTACGCATTTTATGACGCACGAATTATTGCCGGACGAATTCTTTCCTCAGACTATACATGACTCCCTGCTGTACAGAAAGAGCAAATTCCCGGGCCTGACGCAGCTTGAGCACACGCATGCCCTCGATCGATATCCATGTCGGCCAATACTCCATGGACGTCAACTGCCTTTTCTGATAGAAGGACTCGGTGGGTGCGTTTATTCCCGGGCACCCGGCCAGGAAGATTCCGATTCCGGGAATTTGCCTTTCAGGGGGGCACCCGATTCCGAACACCGGGAAGACATCCATCCACTTCTGCACCTTTCGTGTTCCCCGAATGGTTTCCTGATTGACAGTCCGGCCCGCGCAACGGCAGTCCTGTGCCTGGGGGTCGGCCAGGAGGGAGGGTCATCCATGGATGTTCAGTTTGTCAAAACTGCCGTTCTGCCTCAGGGAACAGCCCCCGCAGACGAAGCCGACGCTCTCCGGACGATCGAACTCTGCGGAAGAACCGCGTACAAATCGGAAGACAAGATCACGGAAGACTCCGCCAGGTCCTTCGTATTGATGCTGAAAAAGCACGGCCATCTTTCGGTCCTGGAACACAGCAACGTCGTCCTGAGGATCCGCAACGCCGGCGATGCGCCCGGGACACTTCCGGGCGATCTGCTCCCGCGCCTGCTGGGTCCTCGAATGGCCTATCACAGGATCCACGAGATGAGAGGTGAGGGCGCCTTCGCCTTAGCCGGCAACCTCAGAGGCTGGATCGAGACTCTCGATTACATCGAAAATCGAAACAGCGATATGCACCGGTTCCTGCTTCACGCCCTGAACCGCTTCTTCCCCAGCATCTTTGAAGCGCATGAACGCGCAGCGCCCTGGCAGCACATCGAAACGTCCCTGGTCGACACCGACGAGCAGCTGGCGTGGCTCCGTAAGGATCCATCGAGTGATCTTCCGGTATTCGTGTTCAAGTTCGTGTGTGACAGGGGCATTACCCACGAGGTGGTCAGGCACAGGGTGCTTTCCTTCACCCAGGAGAGCACCCGCTACGTGAACTACAGGAACAGGGGCATGACCCTGATCCTCCCTGAAGAGCTCTACCCGTATTACGACGATGAAACGACGGATTTTCCCACCCGGGATCCGCTCGTGACCATGTGGATCGACCGTGCGAAAACCATCTTTGAATGGTATCGGCAGGACCTGGGCCGGGGAGCGAGGCCTGAGATTGCGCGGGATATCCTTCCCAATCTTCTGAAGAGTGAGATCTTCGTGAGCGGACGCTGGAGCGGCTGGAAGCACTTCGTGCTTTTGCGGGATTCTTCCCATGCGCATCCCAGGATACGAGGCATAGCCAGGGAGGTGAGGAAACACTTCGAATCCATCGGGATGAAATTCGATTGATGGAAGGGAATGTCCATGGAGGAATTATTCGGCCTGCAATACCGGCTGAACCTGCGCACCCTGCGGAAGATCGGGCTGGACTTCGATGCGGTTACGGCAGACCCGGAACAGAGGTACGTCTGGATCGAGAATTATCGCAAGGCTCTTTCGGCTGAACTGGCGGAACTCATCCGGGAAGTGCAGGAAAACGGCATCGGTTCGAAAAACGGAAGAATCGAGATCGTAGATATGCTCCACTTTCTCATCAGTCTTTCCCAGATCGTCCAGGTTCGCCCGGCCGACATCCCTTTTCCATCGAAAACCTCGGGCGAAGATTCCTTTCAGGTCTGTGCACTGAGGACGTTTCTCGCACTGGATGAACTCCAGAACAGCCTCAAGTGGAAATGGTGGGCCACCGGCGGGGGATTCAAGGAGGAACGGGCCACTGCCGCGCTTCTCGAATTGTGGGACTGCTGCGCCGCCTTCTGTTCCCTCTTCGGCATGGATTTCGAGACCATGAAGAAAACCTACATCGCCAAGAACAGGCTCAACTTCCAGCGCCAGGACGGCGAATACGACGAAGACAACAAGACGGAAGAAGACAACCTGGCCCTGAAGTTCTGAGGTGCGGACTTATGGATAAGCGGGAGAATCAGATCCGATCAGCCTCCAAAGCCCTGTTCATCAGCTTCGAGGGGATAGACGGATGCGGCAAGAGCACCCTCATGGACCACCTGGGAACCTGGCTGGAAGAATCCGGAATCCCGTATCTCAAAACACGGGAACCCGGAGGAACCGAACTCGGCGAACAGATCAGGACGCTGCTGCTCAACCCGGCGCATCGAGGCATGGATCGCAGGGCCGAAGTACTGCTCTACACCGCCAGCAGAGCCCAACTGACGGGGGAAGTCATCGCCCCGGCCCTTCGCAAAGGGATATGGGTTCTCGCCGATCGATACATTGATGCGACTCTCGCCTACCAGGGCTTCGGCAGAACCCTGGACATCCAGGCGCTTCGCGACATTCAGAAATGGGCCACGGGAGGCTTGAAGCCGCACAGGACGGTCCTGCTGGATTGCAGAGTGGACACCGCCTTCGAACGCATGCAGGCAAGAAAGGGAGATCCCGATCGGATCGAGGCCGAAGACAGGAGCTTTCATGAACGGGTCCGGGCGGGATATCTTGAACTGGCGCGCTCAGACCCCGAAAGATTCCTGGTCTTGAACGCCGAAAACCCTCTCGAACAGGTCATCCGGGATTTTTCGGAGGCATTCCTTATCTACTTGAAATAGTAATCAAAGATGTATCCGAAGCTCAGATTCCCGATCATCGAGTCCTTGTTGGCATCATACAGGCATCGCTTCCCGTCCTCGAGGTGGTAAGACTTGATGCCATGCTGGATGGACAGGGACGCCTCGATAAAAGCCGCCAGCTTGTCGCAGACTCTCAGGAGGCACCCGTCGAGAGGGGAGTACCTGTCTTCGTTGTACCGCTCGATGATTTCTTCGCTCGATACCCCTTTCACCACTTTCCCGCCGCGGACGATCTTGTTCTCGAACTCGTCCTCGAGAAAATAGATGAACTCCTCCCGCATCTCCTGGCTGAGAAGGGGCAGGATGCGCTCCTCCAGGTGTATCCTCTCGTAGGTCTTGATGATGGCATCGAGTCCTTCCACCGAACTCTTCACCGGGGAGATGATATCCCGGGTGAGCACTTCCGGCAGGTCATGGAGCAGGCCGGCAAAAAAGTTGTTGCAGATCCTTTTGTTGCAGGCATCGATTTCGACCGACGAGAAGTAGGAGAGCATGGCGACGATGAGCATGTGCCCGAGCACGGACGTCCTGGGAACCCTGGGTGAATGAGCCCAGCGAAGTTGAAATCTCAGCTGGCCGCACAGGTCGATGAACCCGAACGACTTCTTTCGCAAGGATATCTTCTGCACCCCGATGAGATCATAATGATCCTCGATCTGGTTCTCGATTTCCTCCTTCGTCCTGTCGATACCGTAAACAAAAGGAGCGGCATTGTATATGATCTGGAATTCCCAGTGGGTGGCCAGATAATGAGCGGCTTTGAGCAGTCTTCTCTCGAAGCGGGAATAGTCTCTTTCCAGCAGGTAATTCCGGAACTTATCGAGAAAGCCTCCCTTGATATCCCTGGTGTCGTGGGTCAGCTTCTCGAGAACCAGCTCGTTGATCTCCCTGCCCTTTTCTCTCATCATCTTGTGAAAAACGGGCGGCTTGATGTCCGTAAGGATGACTCTCTGCAGAAACTCGAAAATCCCCCCCTCGATGAGCCTCCTCCAGTCGATGGGAGCCTGTCTTTCGTGCTCCTCCATCTTCCCGAGCACATACGCGATGATCATCTTGTGGGCCTGCTTGTCCAGTTCCGTAAACTCGACGGGCCTCACATGATCGTTCCACCGCTGAATGCTTGCAGCCTCGAAAAGCCTGTCGATCAACCCCTTCCTGATCATGAACCGGGCCTCCTGCCTCCCCGCCCCTTGAAGTGGATTCCAAGAAGGCTCACGTCATCCCGGAGCCGTTCATCGCCCCCGAATTCTGTGACCGATTCGAGCACCCTCGAGAGCATTTCTTCTATGCCGAGATCCCTGAATCGACTCAGCATCCCATAGAGCCGCTCCTGGCCGTAGAACTCTCCGGCAGCGTTGCGATGCTCCACCACGCCGTCGGTGTAAAGAATAATGCGGTCTCCCTCCCGAAGGTCCCTGCTCGCCTCTGAAAAGGGAAGGAGCCCTCCCAGGCCTATGACTCCCCCTCCTTCCGTCAGCAGTTCGATTTCACCATCGTCGTGAAGAAGAACAACGGGTGGGTGTCCGGCATTCGAATAGACGATGCGCCCTTCCCTGACGTTCATTATGATATAAACCAGGCTGAAAAAGGTATTGAAGCGCTCGATGGGATATTCCTGGTCCAGGGCTTCACAGACCTTTTCAGGAAAAGTGAGTTCACAAATGGGCGCCGAGGGCTGCAGGGCCTGGGAAACCGACACGGTCACCAGGGCCGAAGGGACTCCGTGTCCGCTTACATCAAGCATATACGCACCCACATGGTCCGCATCCACGCTGAACACGTTGAATATATCTCCCCCGATAACGTCGCATGGCAGGAACTTCCAGGCAAACTCGAGGTTGGGTATCCTTGGAGGCCGCCTGGGCAGCAGGCTCTGTTGAATGCCCGCGGCTGCCTGGAGGTCTTTCTCGATGTGCTTCTGCTTCTCCATCAATTCCAGCTTTTGTGTTTCGCTCTCCGTCACGTCGTCCACGATCACCAGCGCCATCTCCCGGCCTTCAAAATGGATATGCTTGGCCGAAAGCTCCAGGTGCTTCGTAACGGGTTCATCCTGAATGAAGAATTCTCTCACCATCTTGATCTTGCGGGAAGACTCCCTGCGCCTCAAGACCCTCAGTATGGACCCCCTCAGTTCGCATCGAGCACAGTGGGACGTCTTTCCACACTCGCTCTGCTCGACAACGGCAAACGTACAATTGAAGGCATTACCGCACAGGCCCAAGGCAATCCGTTCGTGCTCCTTTTCAAACAGAGCCTGAAGTGTTTTGTTGAACTGCTGGATCCTCAGTTCATCGTCCACGATGAACACCGCTGAATTGATATTGTCGATCACGGCGTTCAGGAATTCATTGCACTCTCTCAGATCATTCAACTCCAGCCGCATCCCGGTTCCGTCCTCCACGGAAACACCGTCATTTATTGTCCTGGTCGGCAACAAAGCGGTCATACAAGTTCAATCCTGTCGCTGGGTTCGTGAATCATGGCGACCATGAGGGTCAGATGTTCACGCAACTGGCGTGTAAGCAGAAAATTCTCGAGGGCAAACTTCCTGGCCTGCTCCCCCATTCTCTTCAGTTCTTTCCGGCGCTGCAGAAGATATCGGATGCGCAGGGCGGCCCCTTCAGGAGTATTGACCAGGAACCCAGTGTGATGGTTGATCACCTGAAGGCGAATGCCGCCCGTGTTTCCTCCGATCACCGGCTTCCCCTTCCACATCGCCTCGGTTACGGTCAAACCGAAGCCCTCTCTTGTGGACTTCTGCAGGACGATATCGGCCACCCTCTGCAGGGCATTGATGGTGCGATGAGCATCGGGGGGAAGGAGCAGCACGTGGATGTTCGGATCATCCCCGGCCGCGGTCCGGACCTCCGCAAGCATCGCCTCCCCCTCGGGATCATCCGCAGCCCCGCCTCCGGCAAGCACCAACTGGATGGGTGTGAAGGTCTTTACCAGATGGTAAGCCTGGATGACTCCCACGGGATCCTTGAAGCGGTCAAAACGCGACACCTGCACTATGATGGGAAGAGACCTGTCCAGTCCATATTTTTCATATACGGATTCGATCTCGGCCGGGTCGAGGTCGATGTTCTTTTCACTGATGGGATCGATGCTCGGCGCAATGATGTACGCGGGATTCGAAATGGGCTGTACGAAGGCCGCGAGGGACCAGACGCTTGCATCATAGGGTTCGAGAAATCCTCTCAGGTATTTCCAGACCGGCCGATACGGATGGCTCACGTCGATGTGACATCGCCACACCCACCTGCCTTTGCGATTGGGACAGGATTGCAGGAGCAGTGCGGGCTGCGGATCGTGGATAAAAACGAAATCGGCCTGTTCAAGCTTCTCCCGCAGGATCTCCGCATTCTGCTGATTCGTGGTTTCATACACCCTGAGAAGCTTTTCCGGTATGTCGATACGGTTGCCCTGCAGGGCGTTGTGGAACCTCTTGGTGCATTCGTAGAAAGCCCCCTCGCCGGTGATCACCTCCCAGGTCGAATTTAGCCCGAGTTCCTGCTGCAGCGGGACGAGACGATGAAGGATCTCGGCCACGCCGCCTCCTTCATAGGTCGAATTGACATGCACGATCCTGGCTCCCTTCAAGGCTCCGGCCAGCTGCCACAACTGGTAGATGACCTCCTCGCCCACCACATCCTTGTAGCTGTCCAGCATATTGCTCATGCACTCCCCCTCTCAGGCAGATGCCGCTGGAAGACGGTTGAAAGTTGTGCTCGCACCTCCGTCAGTGGCAGGAAGTAAGGGTCGACATCCGCTATGCGCCTGGCCAGTGCAGCGTATTCTTCGCCGCATTCGAGGAGCCACCGGCTGAAGTCGTTCACCCTGTCCGGCGTTCTGCGGCGAGCATCTATAAAATGGTAGAAGATCGTACTGGTGGAAAGGTGCGGTACCAGGCGGCACAGTTCCACCGGATCGTCCACCCGGATCGTCGTATCGAAAACCACCGTTTTCGAGTGGACGAAATAGAACTGCCGATCCACCTTCGACCAGGGCACGAGCTCACTTTCGTCCAGCCTTTCCTCGATCACCTCGATCACCTCACGCCGGAGATCCTCGAGATTGGGGAAATCCGTTGGTGAGATAATCCCCAGCCTTTCGGCAAGCCTTATGTCGTTTAACCCATGATAGGCCCAGGCAGCAAAATCGTTCTGGTATTCCGGATCATCGAAGCGAGGATGAAGCAGTCCACCCCAGAAGTGATAGTAAATGCAACCCTCGGGGATCTCCTGCATTCTGTCCCTGAGTTCTCGCAGGTTCTGAGCCCTCTTCCCTGTTGAAATGGCAATCAAAGCACAGTCCTTGAGTGCAAATGCATCACCCATCGATAGAACCTCCTTTCCCCGTGATGTCGTCTAAATATAACCACAAAACACGTGATTTCGACAGGATTCGAAAAGAGAGGGAAATCCCTCGAAAAAAGCAAACCGTCTCACTCCACAGGATCACCGGGCATCCAGCCCTTCCGCGTAGATCTCAATGGTATGTTTCACACGAATCCCGCTTCCGATCCGCGAGAGTACATCGGTGATGTGCAGCATGCAGGCCGGGCAACCCGTTGCAACAGTCGAACAGCCGGACCTGAGGATGTTCTCCACCTTGCGCCTCCCTATGGATGAAGAAATCTCGTAGTACCGCAGGTTGAAACTCCCCCCGCACCCACAGCATCGGTCGGCTTCCGCCATTTCCCGGAAAGTATACTCTGCGCTGGTCTGCAACAGGGTCCTCGGCTGCGCCGAGATCTTCAGGGACTTTCTGAGATGACATGGATCATGGTACGTCAGCAGAGTCCTTCCTTTTGCGGACGGCGGATCCCCCACCGGCGGCCCTGCCCCGTCCACGAGAAACTCGGAAACATCCCTGGTCTTTCCGGCCAGGATCTTCACCCTGGCTATCTCTTCGGTACTCAGCCCCTGGCCCATGAGAGGCCACATCTTTCGAATCACCCATGTGCAGGTCGCACATCCCGTGACGAGCACGTCGAAGGATTCCGGCGGGAAAAGCCGCAGGTTATGAGCCACCAGCGTGCTGAAACCACCGATATCGCCTGACCCGAGGGCAGGACTGCCGCAGCACCCCTGGCTTCGAGGCACAAAAACACTCACTCCGCTGAGTTCGAGACTTCGAACCATCGCCTGCGCGACTTCAGGATAAATCTTGTCGATCAAGCACCCCACGAATATTCCGGCCTTCAGCCCGGATATTCCGGCAGGACTGTCCGGGCGATTCACGAGGCGGTGGAACGGGACGGGTGCCAAAGGCTTGAAGCGCCTTTTGGGATATAAGGAGGGAAACCGGGAACACGAAGTCCCCATGGCCCCGTCAGCCGGGCTCGATAACGCTCCCTGCAGCCTCGAACTCCACTCCAGGAATCGATCCAGCAAACCGGGCCGGGCAAGCAAGCCTCTCAAAACGATCTTCTTTACGGGATGAAGCCCCATGTACGCGGTCAACATGGCCCGAGCACGGATGAATATGTCCAGGATCCGCACTCCGCTTGGACAATCTGCCGCGCACGAACCGCAGAACAGACATCTCGCCAGTCGTTCTGCGACCCCGGCGGGATCCTTGAAGGCCTCTTCGATGAGGCCGTCCAGCAGAGCCAGCTTCCCGCGGGCAACGTCCGACTCCCTGCCCGTCTCGGCAAACAACGGGCACACGGTCTGGCACATGCCGCAGCGCATGCATACCGCAAGCTCGATCTCCAGCTGCTTCACAAGTCGTGCAAGTGCCTTCATGCTCCTCATGGAGTTACCCCGTTATCGCGCCGTGACTCCCAGGCTTATCCGCCACGTTGTGATCTCCTCCTCCCCCTCGACGGGACTGCTTCCGCAAATCCGTGCTCGACACCTGGACACCGCATGATAATCAAGGGTTTCCAAGATGTAAGGATAACCTGGAACGCCAATGAACTGGCACAAATTAATTCAGAACCGGGTTCCGTGTCCGGTTTTTCCGAAAACCTTTCCCTCTTGCTGCATCTCGATCTGAAAGAAAGACTCTCTTTGCAGCCCCCCGTATTTCCTGGTTCATCCGGTAAAGGAGTACCTCCGGTGCCTTTCACGCATCCGGCGCTTTTCACACAAAGGAAGAACCGCCGAAGGAAGCAGTGGCCGAGGGAACAGGAATGCTATAGAATAGGGTGATTCAATTTCCAGTTCAAATCAACCAGGTGAATTCGAAACATCTGTCTGATGCGTAAGATCTCCCAGGGAGCGATCGTGTTATGGGCAACGAGTACAGTTTTCGGAATCTGACTGCGGAAGAAGCGGCAGCTCAAATCTACGACGGCGCAACCGTGGCATTCAGCGGCTTTGCCAACACGGGCACGGCGAAGGCTGTCCCCAGGGCCCTGGCGGCCAGGGCGAGGGATTTTCATGAATTAGGGGTGCCGTTCAAGATACGGGTTTTGACAGGGGGTTCAAGCGGGAGCACCATCGACGAGGAACTGGCCCAGGCCAAAGCAGTGAACTGGCGCGCCCCGTACCAGAGTTCCCCGACCCTGCGCGGCCAGATCAACCGGCAGGAAGTCGAGTACGTGGACATGCACCTCTCCCATGCTCCTCAGACCCTGGTGTCCGGCTTTTTCGGAAAGCTGGATTATGCGGTGATCGAAGCCGTCGACGTAACCCGTGACGGCAGAGTCTATCTCACTTCTTCCATCGGAGCCTCCCCCACCTACCTCAAGCATGCGGACCGGGTGTTGATCGAAATCAACCATCACCACTCGAAGAGGCTGCCGGAGATGGCCGATGTGACGATTCTGCCTCCTCCCCCTCGCAGGAATCCCATTCCCATTCACGAACCCCTCACCAGGATCGGCTATCCCTACGCCATGGTCGACCCCAGGAAGATCATCGGCATCGTCGAAAGCAACGAACCGGACAACGTCCTTCCCTTCCGGCCTCCCGACGAGAGGAGCACGAAGATCGCCGAACACGTGGTGCGGTTCCTGTTCGGAGAGATGATCAGGGGCCATATCCCACAGGAATTCCTTCCGTTGCAGGCGGGAATCGGAAACATGGCCAACGGCGTAATGGCCGCACTGGGCAGGAACCCCTATATCCCGCCTTTTAGAATGTACTCCCTCGTCTTCCAGGACTCCCTGGTCGACCTCATGGAACAGGGCAAGCTCGTTGCAGCCAGCGCCACCAGTCTGACCCTGACTCCCCGGGTTCTGGCTCGAATTTACGACAACATGGATTTTTTCGTGTCGAAGATCGTCCTGCGCCCGCAGGAAATCTCGAACGACGCGGGTGTCGTCCGCCGCCTGGGAGTGATCGCCATGAATGCGGCGATCGAAGTGGATATCTATGGAAACGTCAATTCCTCCCACGTTTTCGGCACGGATATCATGAACGGCATCGGAGGCAGCGGCGAATTCACGCGCAACAGCTTCCTGTCCATCATCATGTGTCCCTCCATCGCCAGGGAAGGCAGGATTTCGAGGGTCGTTCCCATGTGCCCGCACATCGACAGCAACGAACATTCCGTCCAGGTGATCGTCACGGAACAGGGCCTGGCTGACCTGCGCGGCCTCGGGCCCATGCAGCGTGCCAAGAGCATCATCGACAACTGTGCTCATCCTGAATATCGCGATTACCTGCACCGTTACATCGAAGATTCCAGGGTGGGACACATCCGTCACAATTTGAGAAAATCCTTTGAACTCCATCGCAATTACATCGAATACGGCAGCATGCTGCCTGATTCGAAGATCGCTGGATCATCCGGCAGATAAACCAGTTCAGGGCAAGACAGGAGAATCGGATGTCGTTTCGGAACTCTTATCCCAGGCTGACTCCTGAAGAAGCGGTTCAGGAGATCTTCAACGGCGCCACCGTCGCCTTCAGCGGGTTCACCAATTCAGGTGCCGCAAAAGTGACTCCCAGAGCCATTGCGGCCAGGGCCGTCGAACTGCACCGCAGGGGAGAACCTTTTAAGATCAGGGTGCTGACGGGAGCATCGAGCGGGGAAAGCATCGACGAACCCCTGGCGCAGGCCGAAGCCATTTCCTACCGGGCTCCCTACCAGAGTGGACCGAAGCTGCGCAAACAGATCAACAGCCAGGAGGTGGAGTACGTCGACATGCACCTGTCCCACCTCCCCCAATCCGTCCTTTCCGGCTTTCAGGGGCAGCTCGATTTTGCCGTCGTCGAAGCCACCGAGATCACTCCCGACGGACGGGTGTACCTGACCACATCCATAGGAGCATCGCCGACGTATCTGAAATACGCGGAGCGTGTCATTGTCGAGATCAACAGGTATCATTCCCCGAGGCTCAGGGAAATGTCCGACATTCTCATCCTCTCCCCTCCACCCCACCGCAACCCGATCCCCCTCAACGAACCACTGACCAAGATCGGCTATCCCTATGCCGTGGTCGACCCGAAAAAGGTCATCGCCGTTCTCGAAACGGATGAAACGGACCGGGTTCCCAAGTTTTCGCAGGCGGACGCACGGAGCCGGAAGATTGCGGAGCACGTGGTTCGGTTCCTGTTGGATGAAATGCTTGCGGGACGAATTCCCGACGAGTTCCTGCCGCTCCAGTCCGGAGTCGGCAATATCGGCAACGGGGTCATGGCAGCCCTGGGGGAAAACCCTTATATTCCCCCTTTCAAGATGTATACCGAAGTCTTCCAGGATTCCCTGGTGGACCTCATGGAGCACGGTAAGCTCCAAGCCGCCAGCACCACCGCACTGACCGTGACCCCAGAAGTCCTTCAGCGGATCTATTCGAACATGGACTTCTTTGTGCCACGCATCGTTCTGCGGCCGCAGGAACTGTCGAACCATCCGGGAGCCGTTCGAAGGCTGGGCGTTATCGCTCTGAACACGGCCCTGGAAGCCGATATTTACGGGAATATCAACTCGTCGCACGTCTTCGGCACGGACATCATGAACGGGATTGGGGGCAGCGCCGAATTCACCAGGAACAGTTACCTGTCCATCTTCATGTGCCCGTCCATCGCCAAGGGCGGAAGGATTTCGTCCATCGTTCCCATGTGCCCTCACATCGACAACAACGAGCATTCCGTGCAGGTCATCGTCACGGACCAGGGACTGGCGGACCTGCGGGGACTCGGCCCCATGCAGCGGGCAAGAACTATTATCGAGCGATGTGCCCATCCTGCATACCGCGACTACCTGTACCGGTACATCGACAAGTCGAGAGTCGGGCACATCCGCCATAACCTTGCAGAATGCTTTGAACTGCATTGCAATCTCATGGAACACGGTGCCATGCTGCCGGGGCTGGACCTGTCAGAACAAGAGCATGATTGAAAATCTCGACGGCGGAACCGAAGAAACCGAATCGAAGAGCGCCGGAATCAGGCTTCTTGCCCGAAGACCGGGATTTTCGAGCTTGACCCCCATTGCCTGCTTTGTTAGAAGGGGTCATTGCGTGGGAGGCCGGCCGGTTCCGATGTCGTGCTGACTTTTTAACGGTTGCGGCGGAGCGTGCCGGAGGTGGAGGTGAGATCAGTCCACAGCTGGATACAAACTTGAAACCTGGTGAGGCCGTGGAGGTGAAATCCTGCTGCGGCCTTTTTTTTCAGCCGGGAACGATACAGTGGAATGGATGGATGGCCGACTGCCCTTGGGAAGACTCCGGTCATCCCGGCAGGAAAGGATGAGAGTTCAACGGTGTCTGATCGAAAAATCCTTCTTGGGAACGAAGCAATAGCGCACGGGCTGCTCGAATCGGGCTGCACCATGGCAACATCCTACCCCGGCACTCCGGCGTCGGAGGTGTTGAGCACGCTTGTGCAACTGAAGAACGCGTGTGGACTGTCCATTCACCTCGAATGGTCCATTAACGAGAAAGTCGCCTATGAAGTGGCACTGGCCAACAGTTACATGGGGCGACGGTCCGCGGTCGTCATGAAGCAGGTGGGCCTCAACGTTGCAACCGATCCGCTCATGAGCTCCGCATACACGGGAGTGAGGGGCGGGTTTGTGGTGGTGTCAGCCGACGACCCGGGGCCCCACAGTTCCCAGACCGAGCAGGACAGCCGTTTCACCGCTATGATGGCCAAGATTCCCGTCCTGGATCCGGCCAGCCCTCGTGAAATTCGCGAATTGGTCCGCGTGGCCTTCGAACTGTCCGAACAGCACGAAATCCCCGTTATGCTCCGGCCAACCACCCGGGTCTGCCACGCCCGGCAGGACATGGAAGTGTTTCCCTTTGCCGACCGGAAGCTGTTTCCCCTTTTTGAAAAGAATCCCGCAAGGTGGGCTGCCACTCCCAAGTTCAGGCTGGTTCTTCATCGGCAGCTGAACGAAAAACTCTCGCGCATCGAACAGGACTCCACACTGGCTCCAAGACTCGTGAACGATGCCCCTCTCCGCGCCGGGAACCCGAGTCGATCCCGCGGTGAGAAGACCTGCGTGGTTTCCTCGGGAGTCGCTCTCAGTCATATCAAGGAACTCATGATCGAATTGGGCCTCTGGGACCGGGTGCCTCTTTTCCAGGTCATGATGCCGTTTCCCCTTTCACGCTCTTTTATAGAATCCACCCTGTCGAACTACGACAGGATTCTGGTCATCGAGGAAACCTACCCGGTTATTGAACTCCAGCTTCGGCTCCAGGCCAAGGTTTTCGGCCGTCTGACAGGCACGGTACCGTCTGCCGGGGAACTCCTTCCCGAAGGGATCGAGGATATCCTACGCGGGTTTTTTCTACTCCCCGAATCCGACCGCAGCGCGCCGCCGGACATCCCGGGAAGACGTCCGACCCTGTGCGCCGGCTGTCCGCACCGCGCCGCGTTTTTCGCCATCAAGAAAGCCTTTCCCAAAGGGATCTACCCCGGGGACATCGGATGTTATACTCTGGGATTAAACCTGGGAGCCGTCGACACGGTGCTTTGCATGGGTGCGTCCATCAGCCACGCGGCCGGGTTCTACCATGCTTTCAAGGCTTCACGTGAGGACTTCCCACCGATCTGCGCCACGATCGGCGACTCGACCTTCTTCCATTCAGGTGTAACCGCACTCATGAACGCCGTCGTCCAGGGAGCCCGGTTCGTCCTGGTGATCCTCGACAACGGGACGACCGCCATGACCGGTCACCAGCCCACCCCGGCCCGCGGCAGGAACCTGGACGGTGAGACCGTTCCCTCGCTTTCCATCGAGGAGATTGTCAAGGCCTGTGGCGTTCGGTCGGTGGTGGAAGCAGATCCGTACGACACGGAGAGACTCCTTCAAACGCTCCGTGAAGCCGGTGATCACGCCCGTTCCGAAGACGGCGGGATCTCGGTGGTCATATCGCGCCGGCCCTGTCTCATGGACCGAAACCGGGCGGGTTCCTGGCCGAAGTTCGAAATCAGGGTGAACGAGAAGTGCAGGGGATGTGATTTCTGCATCAAGCAGTTCGAGTGCCCGGCTTTGCAGGCTCAGGGAGAAAAGGAACCGGTGCGCATCGACCGTAACCTTTGTTCCGGGTGTGGAGTCTGCGTCAGCGTCTGTCCGCACGGGGCACTCGAAGCCGCTTTATCCGGCTGACGGCGTCATCGGGAAGCAGATCTCCCCGATGCTTCGTTCATATCTGTTTTGATCGGTATCCCAGACAAATACGAGGTTCGCATGCAGCAGATCATCGTCAGTGGAATAGGCGGCCAGGGCGTGCTCTTCGTGACGAGACTTCTGGCCGAAACTGCGCTCGACCGGGGCTACTCGGTTTTCATTTCCGAGACTCACGGGATGGCGCAAAGAGGCGGCAACGTCATCAGCCACCTGAAGGTTTCCAGGTGTGAAGCGCACGGGGGTTGTCCGCCGGAGTCCACATTCCACAGCCCACTCATCAGGCCGGGACGAGCCGATATCCTGCTGGCACTGCACCCCGATGCGTACCGGGTCCACGGGTATTACCTGAAGCCCGACGGAATCGCCTACGTAAACTCTCCCTCGGAGAACGGCCCCTTCATACTGGACGCCGGGAAGATCGCCGAAGAACTCGGAACCCCCGTGGCTTCGAACCTGGTTCTGCTGGGATTCGCCATCGGGTTCGACGAGTTTTTCTGCAGCAGATCGGACGTGGAGAAGGTTCTCGCGAAATTCGCGGGCAGTCGCCTCGAACTGTCGCTCAAAGCGTTCAGGGCGGGATGCGCCGGATCAGGAACACGTAAACACGTGCCCCTGAGCCCATGAATGTCACTTCATCACCCTTTGCATCGGCACACAGACGGCTTCAATGATGAACTGGCACCTGGCCCCTTACTTCTTCGTATCCGGAATCACCAACGGCAGCATTTATGCGCTGATCGCCCTTGGCTTCTGCCTGATCCAGAATGCGACCGGCCTGGTCAATTTCGCCCAGGGTGAGTTTGTCATGCTGGGCGCGATGATGGTTTTCACATTCTATCATATCATCGGCCTGCCCATGCCCGTGGCATTCATTCTGGCCGTCGCGGCCGTCGCACTCATCGGTGTCGCTCTTGAACGCGGGCCGATCAGGCATTCCAGGAACCGGGACATTCTCACCCTGGTCATGATCACCGTGGGGGCATCCATTTCCATTCGAGGAGCAAGCATGATGGTGTGGGGAAAGAACGCTCACATCTATCCCGCCTTCGGAGGAGACTCCCCGGTTTTCATACTGAATGCCGCCGTCCTCCCCCAGTCCTTGTGGATTATGGGATTGACGCTGGTCGTTCTCGTTCTTCTGTACCTTTTCTTTCATCGCACCCTGCTCGGGAAAGCCGTGCGAGCCGTGGCCGACAATCCCCATGGAGCGGTTCTGATCGGGATCTCGGTCAGGAGGCTGGTGGCGCTGGCATTCGGCCTGAGCGGAGCCATGGGTGCCATGGCTGGGATCCTGATCACCCCGATTACGAGCATGAGCTATGACGCCGGACTGATGCTCGGCCTCAAGGGCTTCGCCGCCGGCATACTGGGCGGTTCCGGAAGCACCCTGGGCGCCGTCGTCGGCGGATTGCTCCTCGGCGTTCTGGAATCGTTCGGAGCGGGCCTTGTGTCCTCAGCCTACAAGGATGCCATTGCTTTCCTGATTCTTTTGCTGATCCTTTTCGTGAAACCCGCAGGACTCTTTGGAAGTGTCCGGGTGCGCAGGTTGTGATCCGGAGCGGAATCCGGACCCTGTTCGCTGCGGACTGAGGCAGTTTTTCATTTCGAGGATCTCGAAGATCACGATGTCCCTTCATGTCGCTCCTCCCAGGAACTGGAAAGCGCTGCTGCTCACCGCGGCAATCCTTTGGGCGATTCCCCTGGCGGTCAGGAACGACTATTTTCTGCTCCTCTTCAACGTAATGGCCCTGAACGCCCTGGTGGTCCTCGGTCTCAACCTCCTCATCGCATCCACGGGCCAGGTGTCCCTCGGGCATGCCGCCTTTTACGGCCTAGGAGCCTACCTGTCCGCCATAGCCAGCACCACGCTGCAGTGGCCTCTTCCACTCGCTTTCCTTGCGGCCCTTCTCTGCGTAGCCCTGATTGCCTTTCTGCTGGCGATTCCCACGCTGAGACTCGAAGGCAACTACCTGGTGATGGCCACACTCGGCTTCAACATCATCGTGACCATCCTCTTCACGCAGATGGAAGAATTCACCGGGGGGCCCTCGGGCTTTCCCGGTATCCCGAGACTCTCCCTCGGCCCCCTTTCGATTTCCACCGACAGGCACTTCTACTACTTCATCTGGACCCTTTTTCTCATCCTGTTTGCGTTTACCCTCAACCTGACCGACTCCCGGGTAGGCAGGGCTCTTCTCGCCATTCACGAAAGAGACCTCACTTCGGAAACCCTCGGAATCCCGACCTACCGCTACAAGGTGACCACTTTTGTCCTGAGTGCTCTCTACGCCGCCCTGGCCGGCTTCTGCTACGCACACTATGTCACCTTCATCAGCCCCAAGACCTTTGACATTCTCTACTCGGTGCAGGTCTTGACAATGGTCGTCGTAGGCGGCATGGGGAGCATCTGGGGAGGGCTTGCAGGTACCGTGGTTCTCACTTCCCTGCCGGAACTCCTGCATCGCTTTGAAGACCTGCACGTGCTCCTCTACGGGCTGATTCTCATGGGTGTGCTCATCTTTTCTCCCCAGGGGCTGGTCCCCGCCCTCCTGTCTCTTCTCCAACGTGCCAGGCCCGACAGCGAAGCAGCCGGATCCGGGAACGAGGCCCTGCTTGTCGAGCGCGCCCTGGAATCCCTGCGCTCGGGTCGAACCCTGAATCTTCGATGCGCCCCGGCCGGAACAGGCACTGCATCCTCAGGCCCTGAGGGTGCCGGAGGTCTCCTCGATATTCGAAATGTCAGCCTGGGATTCGGGGGTCTTCAGGCCTTGAACGAGGTCGGTTTCCAGTTGAATTCCTGCCAGGTGGTCGCCTTGATCGGACCCAACGGGGCCGGCAAGACCACGCTGCTCAATGTGATATCCGGGCTGCTGAAACCCGACATGGGCCAGGTCGTGCTCGACGGCAGGGACATGGTGGGAATGCCGCCGCATCGTGTGGCGGAATGTGGAGTCGGCCGAACGTTTCAGGCGGTGCAGATCTATCAGCATTTTTCCGTGCTGGAGAACCTCCTTCTGGGATACCATGTGGAAGGAGGAGCGGGGTTCCTGAGTGCCGGCCTGCGCACTCCTTCCGAGAGACGGGAGGAGCGGCGCCTGCGCGAGAGAGCCATGGATCTGCTCGCGAGCTTTGACCTGTCGGACAAGGCCTCCCTCCCCGTGATGCAGCTTACCCTGCTCGAACAGAAACTCCTCGAAATGGCCAGGTCCCTGGCCTTTTCTCCTCGCGTGCTTCTCCTGGACGAACCCGTCGGAGGGCTGAACCCGAAAGAAAGCGAGGTGCTGGTGGGCTACATCACTCTCCTGCGGCGGAACGGCATGGGGATAATCCTTGTCGAACACGATATGAACGTCGTGATGCGCATAGCCGACCGAATCGAAGTTCTCCAACACGGCTGCCTCATCGCATCGGGAACCCCAAGGGAAGTGCAGCAGAACCCGAAGGTTATCACGGCATACCTGGGAGTGAGAAAGTCCTGAACGGGAGGAGGTTGCGGCATTGCTCAGAGTCAAGGGGCTTTCAGTTCGATACGGCACCATGCAGGTTTTGCGGAGGGTGAGCTTCCATGTGGGCGCAGACGAAATCGTGGCGGTCATCGGGGCCAACGGCGCAGGCAAAAGCACCCTGCTGCGGACCCTAAGCGGACTTCATCGGCCCTCTGAAGGCGAGATCCGCTTCATGAATACCCCAATCCACCGGACGGCACCGGAGCGTATCGTGCGACTCGGCCTCATCCAGGTTCCGGAAGCGAGGCAGCTCTTCCCGAACATGACGGTACTCGAGAACCTCGAACTCGGAGGCTTTATCTACGGTGGGAAACACGTGGAAATCTCGCTGCCGCAGATCTACGAGATCTTTCCGGTGCTTTCCGACCGCCGCAGGCAGAAGGCCGGGACACTCAGCGGCGGAGAGCAGCAGATGCTGTCCATCGGCCGGGCCCTCATGGCCAAACCCAGGCTGCTCGTCCTGGACGAACCGTCCATGGGACTTGCTCCGCTGATTGTCGAGGAGATCTACCAGACGATCCAGAATCTCCACCGGATGGGAACAACGGTTCTCCTTGTCGAACAGAACGCCATGGGAGCTCTGGCCATTTCGGACCGCGCCTATGTCCTGGAAACGGGACGCGTCGTTCTTTCGGGAAAGGCGTCTGACCTGATGGAACACGACGATGTCCAGAGGGCGTACCTGGGCAGGGATTATCAACACAAGTGGGAAAGGTAGAGGGAGGGGTGACCCATGCCGAAGGATTCCATCGATTCGCTGTCCCGGGATTCGCTTCACCAGCTTCAGATCGAGCGTTTGCAGATGACTCTCAACCGAGCCTACTTCCATGTGGACTTCTACCGCAACCGCATGGATTCGCTGAACCTGCTCCCTGAAGAAGTGGGAACCTTCGAGGACCTGAGACGTTTCCCGTTCACCACCCGGCAGGATCTCACCGATCATTACCCTTACGGGCTGTTCGCCGTGCCTCTGAGAAGCATCGTGCGCCTCAAGATCACCACACCGGCTCTGGGAGACCAGGGCAGACCCATTGTGGTGGGATTCACCCGCCATGATTCGAGCATGTGGCATTCCCTGATGATGCGACTTTACGAGCAGCTGGGAGTTACGGACCGCGACATCGTCCAGGTCGCCTTCAACTTCAGCCTCTTCCCCGGCGCGTTCACGTTCAACCACGCGGCGGAACTGCTCGGCGCGACTCTTGCCCCGTCATCGACCATCTCCGCCACCCTGCAGCTCCAGATCATGCAGGATTTCAGATCCACCGTTCTTGCCACAACAGCGGCATTCGCCCTCCACATCGTAGAAACAATGGAACGGCTCGGTATGGAACCCGACAGCCTGCACCTGCGCCTGATCCTGCTCGGCCCCGATCCGCTCCCGGACACCACCCGCGATCGCCTCGAATCCGCCTTCGGCATCCCGGTTTACGGTCTCTACGGTGTGACGGAAATGGGAGAACCGGGAATGGCCGGAGAATGCCCGGCCAAGGCAGGTCTTCATCTGGCCGAAGACCAGTTCCTTGCCGAGATCGTGCACCCGTTGACGGGAGAACCCGTCCCTTCCGGGCAGGAAGGTGAACTCGTCCTGACCACACTCACGGCTGAAGCCTACCCTCTCATCCGCTACCGAACCGGGGACATCACCGTCCTCAGGGAAGGCCCCTGCTCCTGCGGCAGGACCGCTGCGCGCATCGTTCCGATTCTGCGCCGCACGGACAACCGCGTGTCGATCAGGGGCATCCCTCTTTATCCGGAACAGGTTGAAGAACTTCTCCGAAGCATCGATCCCCTCCTGGACGACTTTCGACTTGTCATTCACACCCGGTACGGCGTGGGCGAGCAGTTGGACATACTGGTCAGCCGCACCCAGGCGGCCGATCTGCCGGGAGGCGGCCGTGCCCAGTACCTGGAACTCCTGCGCGCCACCATTCGCCGCGCCGTCGGACTCGGAACAAAGGTGCAGATGGTGGAACCCGACCGTCTTCCCAGGGAGGGGCTCGTTTACAAGACCGTGTTCAGAAGCCTTTCGCCACCCTGCGCACTCGATCCGAACTGCCGCTGATTCGAGACTCGACACAAGACGATGTCGATCCCGCCAGGGGAAGTGAACCCTTCGCACAGGACCCGCACCTCCAGCTTTGTGTTTTCTTGATTTCTCCAGCCGTTCACATTAGATTGACGGGAGCGGGATCGACCGGTCTTTCGGGCTCACCCGCAGCGTGCCCCGTGATTCTTTCACATTCGTTTCGAGAAAGGAGAGTTTATGGATTTTGAAGGAGTGAAGCAAGCCGTTCTGAACCTCAGCGATGCAGACAAGAAGCGCCTGATCATGGAGATCCTTCCGGCGATCTGGCCCAGGGCATGCGCGGACGACGCGTGCGTCGAGCGGGTGAGAGGGCTGGTTGATGAGGCGACGGTCAAGCATTACAAGGAACAGCACATGGACAGCATCTGAAGCCGCCGGCCGCTTATGCCGGCACATCGCGCCATTCCTGTTCTCCATCTACTCCTATTCGACTTCAAAGCCCTTCTTTCTCATACAGTCTCTTACCACAACGGCGGTTACGGCTCCAAGGTAGGCTCCGAAAATCGTGTCACTGAGAAAATGGGAACAGAGTACCAGCCTGCTCGCACCCACAAGCAGCGCGCCTGTCAGAAAGACGGCCCTGCACTTCGGAAAGATGAACCAGAACGCCGTCATGAGCGCCGCAATCGTCGTCGCGTGGCCCGAAGGAAAAGAAGTATACGCGTATTTGAACCCAAAAAAGCTGAAACCGTAGAGATCTTTTTCGAAAAGCATGACCGGTCTGTATCGGCCGAGGATCACCTTCATCAGGTTGATGAGAATCCCCGAAGCTGCCACCGAGAAGCAGACCAGGAGTGCCCGGTCCGCATACTTTCTGTTCTTCCTGGCGTAGTGGAAGAACAGGAAGGCGGTCAGAGAGATCACGATGTACCAGGTGGAGACTCCGAATCGCGTGATGACCTGGAACACGTCGGTCACCGTCGAACTGAGCTCCCTGCAGAACAGGGCGACAGGAATGTCGAGGTAAAAGAAACTGACGGCGCAAGAGGCCGACACAAGGAACAGCGAGAGTATAAGGGGTCTTTTTTTCACTCCATCCTTCCCGGGGGCTTCATGGCGCGGCGAACCCGGACCTGGAGTCCGAACGCCGCACTTGTCAACAAACCGGCATTTTCATATTGTGTTTCGGTCTTTTCCAGGAAAAACCGCGCCGCGCTCTTCCCGTCACCGAGAAAGGGAGTGCGGAACCGTGGGGAGTACCGCATCTTCAGCCGCAGTTCAACCGCACGAGGAGTACCCGAGCTTGCAGATCAAACCTGAAAGCGCCCAGTCTTATGTTCTGCTGATACTGCTCTGCTGTGCACTGTTTCTCCCGGGCCTGACCACCCTGCCTCCCATCGACCGCGATGAGGCCCGCTTTGCGCAGGCTACCCGTCAGATGTTTGAAGGCAACGATTTCATTCGGATAAGTTTTCAGAACGAACCCCGCCACAAAAAACCCATCGGCATCTACTGGCTCCAGGCCGCCTCTGTCAAGGTCTTCGGAGACCCCCGCGAGGGCACGATATGGCCCTACCGGGTCCCGTCGTTTATCGGAGCGACACTGGCCGTGCTGTTGACCTTCGCTCTCGGCAGACGCTTCTTCGATTCGAACACGGCGATGCTCGGTGCAGCTCTCACGGCAGGCTGCCTCATCACGGTGGTGGAGGCGCACCAGGCCACCACCGACGCCGCGCTGCTGGCCACTGCCGTTGCCGCACAGGGGTCACTTGCAGTGCATTATGTGCGCGCTCGTTCCGGAAAACCTTCCGGGATCCGAATCCCTGTCCTTTTCTGGGTGGCCCAGGGAACGGCCATCCTGCTCAAGGGGCCCATCGTGCCCGCCATTTCCGCTCTCACCGTGATTTCGATCCTCATCGCCGACCGGGACAGGCTCTGGCTGAAAGGCCTTCATCCCTTCACCGGCCTTGCCATAGTCGCCCTTCTCGTTTCCCCGTGGGCTGTCGCCATCACCAGGGCCACCGAGGGGGCCTTCTTCGGAGACGCGATCCGGGGAGACCTGCTGCCGAAGCTCATCTCGGGACACGAATCCCACGGTTTTCCACCGGGCTACTACCTCCTGCTGCTTCCCCTGACCTTCTGGCCCGCATTCGTATTCCTGGTTCCCGCGCTCAGGTGGGCATGGAACGAAAGGACAACGCACGCCGTCCGCTTCTGCCTGGCGTGGGCAGTACCGGCGTGGATCATGTTCGAACTGGTGCCCACCAAGCTGCCCCATTATGTGATGCCCCTCTACCCCGCACTGGCATTGCTGACGGCCCGAGCTCTCCATTGCCTGCAGGAAGGATCTGCCGCCTGGCCCCGGTTTTCGCCAAAATACATGGTGCCCGTTTCCTGGAGTATCGGAGCCGTCATCACCTCGGCCGCAATCATCGCGCTCCCCTGGGTTCTGGAGGAAGGATTCCAGCCCGTAACCCTGATCCCCGCGGCGGCGGCCGTTGCGTTCGCCGCTGCCTGCATTCATCTGTTCAGGCGAAACCATCTCGTCAAAGCCGCGGCTGTCTCGATCCTGGGCATCGTTGCGGTATTTTCCTTCGTTTTTCAGGTGGTTCTTCCCGGAATCGACGCACTGTGGCTCAGTCGCACCACGGCTCGATCGGTCTCGGAATATGTCGCCCTCCATACCGATGCAGGACCGGTCAAGATCGTGGCCGCCGGATACCACGAACCGAGCCTTGTATTCCTCCTCGGGACCGAAACCACTCTCCTCTCTCCCGCCGAGGCTGCGCTGACGCTGATCTACTATCCCGATTCGATTGCGGTGGTGGACAACAAATCCCTGGAGGCATTTCTCGACCGGCTGGCTGCGTGCCAGGCGACCCCCGAACTGTTGAAGGAAATCAAGGGAATCAACTACTCGAAAGGGCGGCGCTCCGTGCTCAGAATATACACCCTGGCCTCGGGCTGCCAGGTCGAGAACGAGGAAAGAAGCCCTAAGGCCGGAACGATCGCGAAGCTTCCCCCGGATTCCGGGACATTGTTTTGATTTTATACGAGAACGATCGTTTTCTCAGCCACCATACTCCGAAAGTATCCAGCAGACCCACCCAGAGGCGGTTGTTTATCCCGTATTTGCTCTTCCCACGAAGCCTGGGCCGATGGGTTACCGGAATTTCGCTCAGCGTGAATCCCTGCATGGCGACCAGGGTGGGAAGAAACCGGTGCATACCGGAAAACCGTGGCAGGTATTCGACACATTCCCGACGGAAGGCTCGTGTCGAACATCCCACATCCCGTACAGTATTTCCCGTTACGGCATTTCGGAAGGAATTGGCTATCCTGGATGACAACCTCTTGACAACGGTATCCCTGCGCCTCATGCGGTAGCCGTTTGCCATATCCGCCTTTCCGGAAATGACCATCTCCACGAGACGAGGAATATCGGCAGGATCGTTCTGACCGTCGCCGTCGATGGTGGCCAGGATCTTCCCTCCTGCTTCCTTGAACCCGGCCCACAGCGCCGCGGACTGTCCCGTATTCGTTTCCAGGGAAAGATACCGGTGACGAACATCCGATTCAGCCAGTTGCCGGAGCACAGCCGGGCTGGAATCCGCAGAACCGTCATCCACCCAGAGGCACTCCCAGGACCACGAATGCACACTCATCGCAGCCGTCACCTCCGCGGCGACAGAGAAGATGTTTTCAGCCTCGTCCTTGACGGGTATCAGTATGGAAACATCGATCATTTTCTCGCCCCAATACGGCCGCTCACCCGCAGGAAAGCATGCTATAAGCTGCCGGGCCGGTTTCGTCCGTTGCGTTATTCCACACGGCAAAGCCGGAAAACGGCGCCGCCCGTTGGAAAGAAACCAGCTCCGGGCACTCCCGCCGTCGAGATCCGCACTTGCAGACCTCCGCCTCATTATAGCCAAGGTTGATTCTTGTCAAAACTATTCTGATCACTGCAAGGATTTCCAGGAGTTGCCATTGTCCGGGGATTGGTGCATAGTGACGTGCACGGATCACTTTTTATGAACATTTTCTGTCATTTGTGATATGGAGTTTTTTCCACGTTCCTATATCTCCGCTTCCATGGATTCGTCAGGGCAGTGGCATGCCCGTGCTCGGGAGAGGTCAAACACGGGTCCGGTTTCGAGAAGAATAAAGGAGAACTGAAATGAGTGTTTCATTCATGCCGGTTCGGGCCGATCTGGAAGATCTCCATGATCTGCAGCTCCAGGGCCTGAAATGGACTGTATCCCATGCCTACAACAACTCCCCCTTCTACAGGGATCGACTGGATAAAGCCGGAACGACACCTGCCGCCATCCGTTCCCTGGACGACCTGCGCAGGCTGCCTTTCACATCGGCGGAAGATCTTCAGGGAGGTTATCCTTTCCCGCTCCGGTCCGTCCCTTTCGAAAAGATCGTCCGCATTCACGCGTCCTCGGGCACCACCGGCAAGCGAAAAGTCCTGACTTATACTCAGAAAGACATCGATGACTGGGCAACCATGTTCGCCCGCTGCTACGAAATGGCGCAGCTCACCACTCAGGACCGGGTGCAGATCGCTGTCGGCTATGGGCTGTGGACCGCCGGCGTAGGTTTTCAGCTCGGGTGTGAGCGGTTTGGAGCCATGGCAGTGCCGGTGGGGCCTGCCAACACCGAGATCCACTGCCAGCTGCTCGAAGATATGCAAAGCACAGTCTTCTGTGCCACGGCGTCCATGGCTCTGCTCATCGCCGAGGAAATCGAGCGCAGAGGCATGAAGAACAGGATCGCACTCAAAAAGTTCATATTTGGAGCCGAAAGACACAGCAGGCGCATGCGTCAGCGGATCCGGGACATTACGGGAGCAGAACATCTTTTCGATATCCCCGGACTCACTGAACTTTACGGCCCCGGCACGGGTCTCGAGTGCATCGCACACCAGGGAATTCACTACTGGGCGGATTATTTCATCCTTGAAATCGTGAATCCGGAGACCCTCGAATTGCTCCCGGACGGGGAAGTGGGCGAGATGGTCGTCACGACACTGAGAAAGGAGGCTGCTCCTCTTATCCGCTACCGGACCCGGGATCTCACCCGGATCATTCCCGAGCCCTGCCCCTGTGGGAACCCGCTGCCGCGGCACGATCATCTGCTCGGCCGCACCGACGATATGTTCATTTTCAGAGCGGTGAATATCTATCCCGGGCAGATCGAACACGTGCTGTCCCAGATTCACGGGGCGGGAAGTGAGTACCAGGTACATCTTCATCGCAGGGAGGACGGAAGGGACGTCATGCTCATCAAGGTCGAACAGATGGAACCGGACCTGCCCGATGCAGACAGGAGACTTGCCGATATCGTGACGGCGGAAATCCGGAGGCAGATCATGGTTCGAGCCCAGGTGGAAGTCCTCGAGTATGGAACGCTTCCCCGTACCGAGCGAAAAAGCAGGCGTGTTTTTGATCATCGTGTCATGGAGAGATAGCCGCACCGATCGGCCGGATATATTCAGGATGTCCAGAAACCGGCTGACCCCGGCCGCCTGCAGGCACCATGCGTTTCCGGGTTTCAGCCATGAGCGTGGAAACAGATATCAGCAAAGGGAGGGAAACCATGAAGTCCGGACTTGGGTTCAAGCGCAATTTGTTCGTCCTGGCCGTCGCCGTGTCGATGATGGGCCCGGCCGTCGCACCTTCAACGGCGGCCGATGAACCCATCAGGATCGGGGCTTTCTTCGCCCTGTCCGGTCCTGCCTCGACCATCGGCACACCTACCAAACTCGTGGCCCAGCTGGTCGTCGACAAGATCAACAAGCAGGGAGGAATCCGCAACCGGCCTATTGAACTGGCTTTCGGCGATACGGAAAGCGATCCCACCAAGGCTCTCATGGAGGCCAAGAGACTGGTGGAAAAGTCCAAAGTAGTCGCCCTGATCGGCCCGACCCGGACGGACGAGGGCATGGCTGTCAAGCCTTATATAGAAGAGAATGCCCGGATACCCATTGTCATGACAATCGGCGGAGACCCGGTCATTGCCGGAGGCAAATTCGGCCCCTTCAAGTGGACATTCAAGACTCCTCAAAGAACCCAGGTCGCCGTCAAGAAGACCTACGATTACCTGCGCTCCCAGAAGATCGAAAAGGTTGCCCTCATCACCGCATCTGACGGTTTCGGCAAAGACGGTTTGATTCAGCTCGAACAGCTGGCTCCCGAATACGGTATTCAGATCACCGCAAAGGAGGTATTCGCCGCAACGGATACGGACATGACCCCGCAGCTGCTGAAGATCAAGGACAGTGGAGCCCAGGCGGTCATCTGCTGGACCATAGGACCCGCGGGAGCCAGGGTCGCCAGGAACGTCAAGCAGCTCGGCATCTCGTTTCCTCTCATCCAGTGCCACGGGCAGCCAGACCCCAAGTACATCGAGCTTGCCGGGGATGCGGCCGAAGGCAGCATTATGCCTTCCACTAAACTGATGGTCGTGGACCAGCTTCCGGACACCGATCCCCAGAAAGCGGTGATCAAGGAGTTCATCGAACTCTACCAGACCGCCGGATATGACAAGCAGTATCCCATCAATACTCACTCGGGCTATGCCTGGGACGCCATCTATCTGCTGTCGAATTCCATGCGCCAGGTGGGAACCGACCCGGAAGCCCTGAGAACCGCCATCGAAAACACGAAAGGCTATGTCGGTGTGAGCGGCATCTACAGCCTGACCCCCGAAGACCATAACGGACTCGGCACCGATTCCATGGTCATGGTCAAGGTCGAAAAGGGTAAATGGGTTCTGCTGCATCCCTGATCCGAACGTCCCCTGTACCGATGTCCCGGTTGCCGGATTTCACCCCGCCCCGCATCATCGGGGCGGGGCATTGTGTTCCGCTCGAATTCCCCGGATCCCCTTTTTCCTCTATCGCCTGCAGTTCACCGCGGATTCGAATTCGGCCACGAACCGCCCAAGGACTTTGAGCACCTCGAACGGCGCAAGACAAAGAAGGATAGCTCCATTACCAGAAGATGACGATTCTTCCTTTCCACCGCATACGTCGTATCATGATCCGCTCCACCAACTGGATCGGCGATGCGGTGATGACCACCCCCGCGATGCAGGCGGTGAAGGCATCCTTCCCGAACGCCGAAACGGTTTTGGTGGCCAATCCCGTAGTTGCCGAACTGTTCCTGTTTCATCCCTGTTGCGATGGCGTAATTGTTTACGACAAGAAGGGCGCGCACCGGGGCCTGACCGGGCTGTACCGCTTCAGCCGGGAACTGCGAAAGGAGCGGTTCGACCTTGCTCTTCTCTTCCAGAACGCGATGGAAGCGGCCGTTCTGGCCTTTCTTGCACGAATACCCGTCCGCGCCGGGTATCGATCGGACGGACGCGGACCTCTCCTCACCCACGGTGTTCCGCTGGACCCTTCTCTCCTCCGCCTCCATCACACCCGCTATTACCTCGAGATGCTGTCCCGGCTGGGCATCCGTGGAGGCGACGGCAGGCTTGTGCTTGCCTGCAGCGATGAAGAACTTGCCCGGGCCGACGCATTGCTTGGGCAGGCGAAATGGGCCGCAGTGTGCCCGGGAGCCGCATATGGTTCCGCCAAGAGGTGGCTGCCGGAAAGGTTTGCCGCGGTGGCCGACGACATCGCAAGGGAGTTCTCTCTGAAGATACTCCTCCTGGGCGGTCCTGCCGAAAAGCCGCTGGGGCACGACATCGCACGGGCCATGAAGGAGCCTGTCTTGAACCTCATCGGGGAAACCAGCGTGCGCCGGATGACCGCGCTTCTGGCCAGGTGTTCCCTGGTGGTAACCAATGATTCCGGCCCCATGCACGTAGCGGCGGCCTTCAACATTCCCACCGCGGCACTCTTCGGTCCGACAGACCCGAACATCACGTCGCCATGGTCTTCACGCCATAGGATCGTGCGCCATCCGGTCGATTGCGCACCATGCAGAAAACGGACCTGTCATTCGGGAAACGCCTGCATGGACGCCATCGGGGTGGAAGACGTGATGAATGCCGTAAGAGAGCTTCTCCTCTGAACTCCGCCTCACCGCAGTCTCGACAGGGATCGAAGCCGACGCACGTCATCCGGGCAATGGCGTAAGACACCGGCTTTGTCGAGACGACACGTCCCCTTCCCCAACTGTCTTTTTCCCGCACATGAAGTGAACGGCCGTTTTTTTGTTTCCAACAAACCTCTCCGCATTCTATACTCCCACACCGTGCATGAATAAATGTGTTCAACCTCAATTCCCCGGGGAGTAGTCCATATTGTCCGAGACTTCGAATCCACCTGACAGACGAATCGATACCCGATATCTATACAGGCGATTGCTGGTACTGGTGAAACCTCACTGGAGGAGGCTTGCCGTCGCGATGGTCTGCATGATCGGCGTTGCCGGGTCCACCGCCGCCTCGGCGTTCCTCGTAAAACCCGTCCTGGACGATATATTCATCAGCAAGCGAATGGAGATGCTCAAGTGGTTGACCCTGGTTGTGCTGCTGCTCTCCATGGTCAAGGGAATCTGCATGTGGGGCAACACCTATTTCATGAATGCCGTCGGGCAGCGGATCATCGCGGATCTTCGCGGAAAGCTGTACAACCATCTCCATGCACTCCCCCTGTCCTTCTTCGACCGGACCCCCACGGGAATCCTCATGTCCCGCATCATGAACGACGTCACTCTCATACAGGGAGCGGTGTCCGACGCCTTTACAGGGTTGCTGAAGGACTCCGTGGGCATCGTCTGCCTTCTTGCCGTCGTCTTCTACCGAGACTGGCAGCTGGCCATCGTCGCCGTGTTCATTCTGCCCTTCGCCTTTCTTCCTATTGTCAAGTTCGGGAGGAAACTCAGAAAGATCAGCAGAAAGAGCCAGGAATCCATGGGTGACATCTCCGTCATCCTTCATGAAACCATCACCGGGAGCCTGATCGTCAAAGCTTTCGGAATGGAGGGCTACGAAAGGAAACGGTTCGCCCGGGAAAACGAAAAATACCTTCAGTACATTTTGAAGTCCGTGGCGGTAAGAGCTCTCTCCTCCCCCATTATGGAGTTTCTGGGAGGTCTCGGTGTCGTGGCTATCATCGGATACGGAGGCTACAATGTGATCACGGGAGTCTCGACGCCCGGAAACTTCTTCTCGTTTATCGCCGCCGTCCTGCTGCTGTATGAGCCGGTCAAACGCCTCAACAACATGACCAACACAGTCCAGCAGGGGCTTGCCGCCGCCGAAAGGGTCTACGAGATACTGGACACTCCACCCGATATCACGGACCGCCCGGGAGCCGTGGAGCTGCCCCCGGTATCGAGGGGCATCGAACTGAGACGGGTGAGTTTCCGCTACGGAGACGAATACGTCCTGAAGGATATCAATCTGAAGGTCGCCGTCGGTGAAATCGTGGCCATCGTCGGGGCGAGCGGCGCCGGGAAGACCACGCTCGTCAATCTCATCCCGCGATTTTACGAAGTGAGCGAGGGCGCCGTGTACGTGGACGATCTCGATGTCCGCGACGTCACTGTTGCATCGCTTCGAGCCCGTATCGGGATCGTCACTCAGAAGACCATCCTCTTCAACGACACGGTGCGCAACAATATCGCGTACGGAGACATCGGAAAGAGCGAAGAGGACATCCTTCGGGCGGCGAAAGCCGCCAACGCCTACGATTTCATCGTGAAGACGCCCCAGGGATTCGATACGATTATCGGGGAACAGGGGGTCATGCTCTCGGGAGGAGAACGCCAGAGGCTGTGCATCGCTCGAGCTCTCCTCAAGGATGCCCCGATACTCATCCTGGATGAAGCCACCTCGTCCCTCGACAGTGAATCCGAATTCGAGGTCCAGAAGGCCCTGGAAAACCTGATGGTCGGCAGAACCACACTGGTTATCGCTCACAGGCTTTCCACCATAAAAAACGCTGACCGGATCGTGGTGCTCGCCGGCGGACAGATTGTCGAACATGGCAGACACGAAGAACTGCTGAGGCTCGATGGAGAATACAGGCGCCTGTACGAGATTCAGTTCGCCCAGTTCGACCAGGTGGCCTCCTGATCATGAAGCTTTTGAAAGATCCGCGCAAGATTCTCGTAATCAAACCAAGCGCCCTGGGCGATATCATCCACGCGCTTCCCTTCCTGAACGCGATGCAAGACCGGTTTCCGGAGTCAAACATACACTGGGTCGCAGCCCGGGGGCTTCACGGTATACTCGATGGTCATCCCATGATTCAAAGGCTGTGGATCATCGACAAGGACAGGTGGAAGAACCCCCGGAACATGAAAGACACCCTTTATTCCATGGTAAAACTCGGGGCAGATCTGAAAAAGGAACAGTTCGAGGTGGTGGTGGACCTGCAGGGTCTGCTGAGAAGCGGCATCATTTGCGTTCTCACCGGATCCGCGTGCCGGATCGGATTCAGCGAAGCACGCGAGGGCAGTACCCTTTTCTATACGCATCGGGTGAGAGGAGGAACAGATGTCCATGCCGTGGACAGGTATCTCGAACAGGCCGCTTTTCTTGGCTGTGATGTGACTGCCCCGCGGTTTCCGTTTCCGGAACTGCCGAAGGATTTCCCTTTGCTCAAAATCCTGCCGGACAAATACGTCGTCATCGCCCCGTCCGCGGGAGGCCCGCTCAAAAGGTGGCCTGCCGAGAGATTCGGTGAACTGGCATCGAGACTTCCCTGGAAATCCGTCGTGGTCGCTTCCGCTGCTGACGCGGGACTGGCCGAAACCGTTGTCCGCTTTTCAAAGGGTAATGCCATATCCGTTGCCGGCCGGACGACACTCAAGGAACTCGCTTCCCTCATCGGCACAGCCAGGTTTCTCGTGTCCCCCGATACCGGACCCATGCATATCGCTGCGGCCCTGAATGTCCCGGTTTTCGCCCTGTTCGGCCCTACGAACCCTGCGAGAACCGGTCCCTACGGACAGCTGCACAGGGTCATCCGGGCAGAAGCCGAATGCGCCCCTTGCTACAGGAGAAAAAAGTGTGCGGACTGGTCATGCATGACCGGGATCACCGTGGACCAGGTATTTGAACGGATAATGAGCGGATGCAACCAATGGTAGACCAGGGTACAGCGCTTTCCGTGGCGATTATTGCCCAGGACGAGGAAAAGAACATCCCCGACTGCCTGAGAAGCGTCGCATTCGCACCCGATATCGTCGTGGTCGATTCGGGCAGCAGGGACAGAACCTTGGAGATCGCAAGGGAAGCCGGCTGCAGGGTTTTTCATCAGCCATGGAAAACGGAAGCCGAACAGAGGAACATCGCCGTCGGTCGTTGTTTGCACGATTGGGTCCTGATGATCGACGCCGATGAACGCATTCCTCCAGGAACAAGAGACGAAATCCTGCGTCGCCTGTCTGAACCGGGAGCATTCACCGCCTTCTCCTTTCCAAGAAAGAATTTCCTTCACGGCAAGTGGATCAGGCACTGCGACTGGTGGCCCGACAGGGTGATACGGCTGATGAACCGCAGATACGGCAATTATCAGGGAGACCTTCATTCGAGATGGGTCGCACGCGGGCGGGTCGGGAGAATCCCGACACCCATAGAACATTACAGCTACCGCGATTACCGCCACATGCTCGACGTGGCCAATTCCAGATCCACCATCATGGCCCTTGACCTCTACCGGAAGAATGCAAAAATATCCGTGGTCACTCCGTTCGCACACGGGCTGGGAATGTTTCTCAAAATCTACCTGTACAAGACAGGTTTTCTGGCCGGTTTCGACGGGCTTGTCATCGCTGTCGCCAGGGCTGCCGGAACCTTCTTCAAGTACGCCAAACTTCTCGAACTGCAGCGTCATGCCGCACCTCGAAAGACCCCCTGACCGCTTCTAAGGATCCGAGTTCCAAGGATCCGAGTTCCGGTGGGATGAAGGATCGGCTGCTGCCACAATTGGACGGTTCTTTTTTTTCAAAGAGCCTGGAAGATAAAATGGATAGACTGAGGCAATCCCGGCTGGAGAGATCTATGCAGCGCGATCTGTGCTTGGACTGGGTTCCCGCCTTCGCGGGAATGACGTTGTGATGCCATCGAACCTTTGCGTGAAAAGTATCGGATGAGCAAGAAGCGCCGGATGCGTAAAAAGCGCCGGAGGTACTCGTTTTCCGAACGAACCATTTATATTCGATGAATCCTGGAATACCAGAGTAACGAAAGGCCTTTGCGGACAGATGTTCCAGAGTTGCGCGACCCTTTGTGACGCGGTTTCCTGTTTTTGGCCGGCAACACGAAATATTAGACGAGCAGGATGTACAGTATGAGAATAAGTGGCTTCACGTTCCTCCGCAACGGCATCTTGTTCGGCTATCCGTTCCTGGAATCCATCAGGTCCGTTCTCCCGTTGTGCGATGAGTTCGTTGTGTGCGTCGGGAAGAGTGAAGACGGGACCCTCGAAGCCATTGAATCATTGAATGAAGAAAAGATCCGGATCATTGAAACGACCTGGAATCCATCCGTAAAGGAAAAGGGGTATGTATACGCGCAGCAGAAAATGATTGCACAGTTCAGCTGCACCGGAGACTGGCTCTTTTACATCGAAGGCGACGAAGTGGTTCACGAGGATGACCTCGACAAGATCCGGAAGGCCATGCATACCCACCTGAACGACAACAGTGTGGAAGCCCTGGTGTTCCACTATGTTCACTTTTACGGAAACGGGGAGACCTTCCTGTGGTCCCCCGGGTGGTACCGTGAGGCGCCGAGGATCATCAAGAGCTCGGTGAGGTGCTACGCACCGGACGGTCTGTTCTGGGTGGTTCTTTCAGGAAACAGGAAGGGAAGGTATCCGAAGGCGGTTCGAACGGGGGCCACCATGTACCATTACGGCTGGGTGAGAAAGGAGCATGAAATGAACCTCAAGTCTCAGCATATCCAGCAGTACTGGAGCAAGGAGCATCGGCTCATCCTCTACAGGGAAATCGATCCGGCCGTCCTGAGGGAATTCAAGGGGAATCATCCCGCTGTGATCCGGCCATGGCTGCCCCCCTCGAAAGGGATCTTCGAGGCGAATCCGCAGCACAGGCTGACGGCCAGGGAGAGAAAGCACAGGTGGATGTTGAAGCTGGAACGCTGGTTCGGGCTGGAACTCAGCAAGAAACATCACAGGATAGTGAAATGATTCCGCGGTCCGCGCATGGAAGCGAATCATGGCAACGCCGATCACCCGCCGCCCGCTTCAATCCCCAGGTGCGGCGGATTGCCATTGCCTGGACCGTGGAAGCGGACGGCGGGCGGTGTCTTTTCAGGTATCCAGTTGCCGAAGGTTCCTGTAGTACTCGAGCGCTTCAGGGTTGGCCAGCGCGTCGCGATTCTTCACTTCCTGGTTGTGGATGACTTTGCGTACGGCCAGTTCCACCTTCTTTCCACTGATCGTATAGGGAATGTCGGGCACGGCGATGATCTTTGCCGGAACATGCCTGGGCGTTGTGTTCATGCGGATCATGTCTCTTATTCGCTGAACGAGTTCATCGGTAAGCTTCAGCCCGTCGCGCAGTTTCACGAAAAGGAGGATTCTCATGTCGTTTTCCCAGTCCTGCCCGATCACGAGGCTGTCCAGCACCTCGGGGATATTCTCCACCTGGCGGTAGATCTCCGCTGTGCCGATGCGGACGCCACCGGGGTTGAGGGTCGCGTCTGAACGGCCGTAGATGACGACCCCCCCCGAACCCGTAATTTCGATGTAATCCCCGTGAGTCCAGACGCCGGGGAATATGTCGAAATAGGCGTTCCTGTATTTTTCTCCGTCCGGATCGTTCCAGAAGCGAATGGGCATGGAAGGAGCCGCCGCCGTGCAGACCAGTTCTCCCTTTTCCCCCACCACCGGTCTGCCCGCCGCATCATAAGCCTCGACCTTCATCCCCAGCCCCCGGCATTGCAGTTCCCCCGCATAAACCGGACCCATGGGATTGCCCAGCGCAAAGCAGGAAATGATGTCCGTTCCCCCGGAAATGGAAGAAAGACACAGTTCCTGCTTGATAGACCGGTAAACGTATTCGAAACTCTCGATCGAAAGAGGAGACCCGGTGGACAGGATGGCCTTGAGATCCGTCAGATCATGAGTCTCCATCGGCCGGACTCCCGCCTTTTCCACCGCCGCCAGGTACTTTGCGCTCGTTCCGAATATGGAGATCCTTTCATCCTCGGCCAGCTTCCACAGGGCATCAGGCCCCGGAAAGAAAGGGGACCCGTCGTAAAGGAGAACCCGGGCACCCAGCGCGAGGGAACTGACCAGCCAGTTCCACATCATCCAGCCGCAGGTTGTAAAATAGAATACCGTGTCGTCTCTTTTCACGTCGGAATGGAGTCTCAGTTCCTTGATATGCTGAACCAGCGTACCCGCCACTCCATGCACGATACACTTGGGAACCCCGGTAGTGCCCGAGGAATACATGATGTACAGCGGGTGGTTTGAAGGAACCTGTTCAAACGGGATATCCTTCCCGCCGCCCGGGGACAGGAAATCTTCAAACAGTACTCCGTTGGAAACTCGACCCGGGTCAGTTCCCGGATCCACGTAGGGAACCACGATCACCTTCTCGATACTCGGAATCCGGCTCACCACCTCGGCGATCCGGCCAAGTGAATCGATTTTCCTACCACCGTAGCTGTACCCGTCCGCCGTGAAGAGGACCTTGGGAAGAATCTGACCAAACCGGTCGAGCACACCCTTGATTCCAAAGTCGGGGGAACAGGACGACCAGATGGCTCCCAGGGCCGTGGTGGCAAGCATGGCGATCACGGTTTCGATCATGTTCGGCATGAACCCCACGATACGATCGCCCACGCTTATTCCCGCTTCTCGAAGCGATTCCGCCAGTCGGCCGACTCGATCGTACAGTTCCGCATACGTTATACTGACGGGATTCGAATCCTCGCCCTTGAATGTCAGTGCAACGCGATCATCTCGAAAGCGGAGCAGGTTTTCGGCGAAATTGAGCCTGGCTCCAATGAACCATTCAGCGCCGGGCATCTTCGAGATGTCGTCCACAACCCGAGTGTACGGACTGCTGCACAGAACCTCTCCATGATCCCACACGGAAGCCCAGAATGCAGGGATATCGGTCACCGACCATTCATACAGTTCGGGATAGGCGCGAAATTCCTTTCCATGACGTCGATTTACGTACTGCATGAAACCATACATGTTGGTTTTTTCGATGCGCTGCTTCGAAGGCTGCCACAGGATCTTCCCCATTCCCCCCTCCCCTTTGAACAATGATGGTATTTGAAGCGGAACCGCTCGCTGAAACCGCAAAACTCGAAGGCATTCTCCATGCCGAAAGTTATTGCTGTCAAATATTGTATACTATCAGCAAACTCAGCGCAACGCAATCTCGACGCGCAATGTCGACTCCAACAATTCTTCTGCCTGCTGTTTGGTTTGAGAAACAAGGACGGCCAGCGAAGCAAAAGATAATCGCAGGCCAGGGGTAGATGACCGTTCAGGCCGTCGAATATATTCAACTATTAGCAACTTGAACTCCGACATACTCCTTGACAAAAGACGCACTCCCTGTTACTGAACAGCCAGCCTGCAGAGGCTGGAGGTCCGCCTGTATCCTGAGCCGGGACGGGACGGAGAGAGGGGTGAAGAGCTCGTGGTATTCGGCATGGAATCGAAGCTCCCTTTCCCTGGGACAGGGGGCTCTGCGAGCCGGGTTTCGAGGTTTTTTTGTATTTGTGTTCATTCATCAGAAGGAGATTGGGATGCGCATCATCGAAAGCGTCAGCGAGATGCAGCAGCAGGCGAACATCTGGCGGGAGGAAGGCAGAAAAATAGCTCTGGTTCCGACCATGGGATATCTGCACGAAGGTCATCTGTCCCTCATGCGGTCGGTGCGCAGTCGTGCGGACGTGGTGGTTGCGAGCATCTTCGTCAACCCTACCCAGTTTGGACCGAAGGAAGATTTTGCACGCTATCCCAGGGACATGGAACGGGATGCGGCACTTGCGGGCCGGGAGAGAGTCGACGTGGTGTTCGCCCCTGGAGTGCAGGACATGTATCCGGCGGACTACCAGACGTATGTCGAGGTGACGGGAGTCACTCTGCCGCTTTGCGGGAAGAGTCGACCAGGGCATTTTCGTGGAGTCACGACAGTAGTTGCCAAGTTGTTCAACATTGTGAAACCCCATCTGGCTGTTTTCGGCGAAAAGGACTTCCAGCAGCTGGTGGCCATTCGCAGAATGGCCATGGACCTTAACATGGATGTGGAAATCCTTGGCCATCCCATCGTTCGCGAATCGGACGGCCTGGCCATGAGCAGTCGAAACACCTACCTGACCCCGGAACAGCGGCAGATCGCTCTGCGTCTCAGCCGCTCGCTGTCGGTTGCGCAGAGTATGGTGGAAGGAGGAGTGCGGGAGGGAGAGGAGATCCTCGGAGGAGTGAGAGAGGTTATCGGCCCAGGCGGAGATGTCCGGGTTGACTATGTGGAGCTTTGCCACCCCGATACACTGGAGGCTGTCACCCGGATAAACGGACGAGCGTTGCTTGCCATGGCAGTATACATTGGAGCGACAAGACTCATCGACAATCGCGTACTCGAATCCGCCAGTTGAGACGACTGTTCAAAACCATCTATACTCTCGAAGGATTTCCCCATGCAAAGAACTCTTCTGAAGTCCAAGATCCACAGGGTGCAGGTGACCGACGCTGACCTGGAATACGAAGGCAGCCTCACCATCGACGAGATCCTCATGCGCGCGGCAGATATCGTTCCTCATGAACAGGTCAAGGTATACAATGTCAACAATGGAGCGCGCTTTGACACCTACGCGATTCCCGGTCCTCCAGGCAAGGGGGATATATGCCTGAACGGAGCAGCCGCAAGGATGGGCGCACGGGGTGATTTACTCATCATTGCCACATATGGTCGATACGATGAATCGGAAGTGCCGGATCACCAGCCGAAGATCGTACTGGTCAAGCCCGGCAACAAACCGAGTGATAGCGTCTGAAGGATCGTCCTCCCTTGATTCGAATTCCGGGAATGCCTCGAATTCAAGCACCGGAAGAAGTTCCTTTCTGAACATCTCTTTTGCGCCCTGCAGCCGCCGCTGCGGGGCGGCGTGAAAACTTTTGAGATCGGCGTGCCTGACAAGGCGAACGAGGAGGTAGTTGAAGATGTCCATGAGTGATTTTCTGTTCACATCGGAATCCGTTACGGAGGGTCATCCTGACAAGGTGGCCGACCAGATTTCGGATTCGATTCTCGATGCCATTATCACGGAGGATAAAGCAGCTCGAGTGGCATGCGAGACGCTGGTAACAACCGGACTTGCGTTTGTGGCAGGCGAAATAACCACCTCCACCTGGGTGGATATTCCCGATATCATCCGGCGCACCATCAGAGATATCGGTTACAATGATTCCGCCATGGGGTTCGACTGGGCTACGTGCGCCGTGATTACCAGCATCGATAAGCAGTCTCCGGATATCGCCATAGGAGTGAATCCTGGAGAAGGACTGTTCGAGGAACAGGGTGCGGGTGATCAGGGATTGATGTTCGGATACGCATGCAATGAAACGCCGGTCTACATGCCCATGCCCATCTATTACGCCCACCGCATCACACGAAAGCTGGCTGAAGTCCGAAAGAACGGAGTACTGGATTTCCTTCGGCCGGACGGGAAGAGCCAGGTCACCATCCAGTACCACGACCACAAGCCCGTGCGAATAGACGCGGTTGTCGTCGCGGCTCAGCATTCCCCCAATGTTTCTTATTCCATGATCCGTGAATCCATCATCGAAGAGGTGATCAAGAAGGTCATCCCTCGTGAACTGATGGATGACAAGACCAAGTTCTACATCAACTCCACGGGCCGGTTCGTCATCGGCGGCCCCATGGGGGACTGCGGTTTGACGGGCAGGAAGATCATAGCGGATACCTACGGCGGTCAGGGCAGCCATGGAGGGGGATGTTTTTCCGGCAAGGACCCGTCCAAGGTGGACCGCACGGCATCCTACATGGCGCGTTACGTGGCCAAGAACCTCGTTGCAGCCGGCCTTGCTGAACGCGTCGAAGTCCAGGTCGCCTACAGCATCGGCGTAGCCGAACCCGTTTCACTCATGATCGACACCTACGGCACCGGCAAGATTCCTTCGGACCGAATCGCCGGCATTGTCAGGGAACTGTTCAGCTTCAAGCCCGCCAACATGATTCAGCACTTGAGGCTGCTCCGCCCGATTTTCAAGAAAACGGCGTGCTACGGTCATTTCGGCAGAAGCGATCCTGATTTTACCTGGGAAAAGGTGGACATGGTGGAAGCCATCCGGGACAGGGCGGGATTGTAGGCGGAACCTCCGCTTCGACCGATCGCCCCGCTCGGCACGGCAGGGGTTTCGGAACGAATTCAGTGGAAACCTGCGAAGGAATACACCAGGCGTGCCAGGCAGCCGGAACCCCGGCGCCCGGCATGCTTTTCCTTTTTCCTGCCCCGCACACGGGCCGTGCCCCCGCATCTGCGGAAAGAACGTATCAAAGGAGACTTCATGGAATTCGATATAAAAGACCAGGAATTGGCCGATAAAGGAAGACTCAGGATCGAATGGGCCGAACAGTCCATGCCGGTACTTCGGTCGATCCGCGAAAGATTCAGCCGGGAAAAGCCGCTGGCGGGCTTCCGGCTGGCAGCCTGCCTCCACGTAACTACCGAAACGGCATCCCTTGCCCAGACTCTCAAGGCGGGCGGAGCCGACATTCGCGTCTGCGCATCGAATCCCTTGAGCACGCAGGATGATGCGGCCGCATCCCTCGTCGTCCACGACGGCATACCCGTCTTCGCCATCAAAGGGGAAAACAAGGAAACGTACTACAGCCATATCCATTCTGCACTCGGTCACCTTCCCCAGGTCACGATGGACGATGGAGCCGACCTTGTGGGCATTCTTCACTCGGAGCGGCGCGACCTTCTGCCTCACGTGCTTGGCGGAACTGAAGAGACCACGACGGGAGTCATCCGTCTGCGTAGCATGGCGGACAAGGGAGTCCTGCGTTATCCGATCATTGCAGTGAACGATGCAGACACCAAGCATCTTTTCGATAATCGTTACGGTACAGGTCAAAGCACGATCGACGGCATCATTCGGGCGACCAACCGGCTCATCGCCGGCTCGAACTTCGTGGTGAGCGGCTACGGATGGTGCGGAAGAGGAGTCGCCATGCGGGCCGCAGGCATGGGAGCCAAGGTCATCATAACGGAAGTCGACCCCCTGCGCGCCCTCGAGGCCGTCATGGACGGCTACCAGGTCCTTCCCATGGCTGAAGCGGCTCCCCTGGGCGACTTCTTCTGCACACTCACCGGAGATATTCACGTGCTCAGGAAGGAGCACTTCGAGGTCATGAAGGACGGAGCCATCGTCTGCAATTCAGGGCATTTCAATGTCGAAATCGACCTCGAAGCCCTGGGATCGCTGGCTCAAAAACGGCGCGAGATAAGGGAATTCGTCGAGGAATTCCACCTGAGAAACGGGCGCCGCATCTATGTGCTCGGAGAAGGCCGCCTGATCAACCTTGCCGCTGCCGAAGGACACCCGTCGAGCGTCATGGACATGAGTTTCGCCAATCAGGCATTGTGCTTGGAATACATGGTGAAGAACCATTCGACTTTGAACAGGCAGGTCTATCGTGTTCCTGTCGAGATCGACAAGGAAATCGCCCGGCTCAAGCTTGCCAGCATGGGAGTCGAAATAGACCGGTTGACCCCCGAACAGGAGAACTACCTTCATTCGTGGGAGATGGGCACCTAGCCTCCCCCCACGATCCCGGCAAACATCATGTTCAAAGGCGGCTTTCCGGTGGGGACGGGACTAACCCGCCCCACTCGAGAGCCGCAGGAATCCGTTTCCCGGCATGAATACGAGTTTTACCCTTATAGTTTTCCTTCTGCTTACCGTCCTGGCCGGCTGCACTCCGTCTCCCTCCAGGGAACCTTCTCGACTTCCTGCCCTCGAAAAACTCGCTCCGGCGGAAATCCCTCACCTCGCCGATGACATGGACGGATATTCGCTTCGGATCGCCGTCGAGCGGAGTCTTTCCTTTTACAACCGGGTGCCGGATGACCGCCGCTATCCTTTGGGTGAGATCGAGGTGAGCGTCGACCGGTTGAAGGCGACGCTGCTGCGCTTCCTCGAACTTCTGAACTCGGGCCGGCTGGATTCAGCCACCATCGGGCGTGACTTCGACGTGTACCGGGTTCGCTTCGATCCTTCGCAGCCCCCCATCGTTACCGGCTATTACGAACCGATCCTCGATGGAGATCTTAAACCCGGCAAAGAATATTCCTGCCCGGTATACGGGATTCCGCCGGACCTGGTTACCGTGGATCTCGCCGCCTTCCATCCCGAACGCTTTGCAGGCGAGCAACTGGTGGGAAGAGTGCAGGGCAGGAAAGTCGTTCCCTATTACACCCGCCGTGAAATCGACGGGGAAAGGAAGCTCGACGGTTCCGGTTACGAACTCCTCTGGCTGCGCGACCCCATCGACGCATTCTTCCTTCATGTCCAGGGATCCGGTATGATCGCCATGCCGGGAGGCGAGACCCGTCGCATCGGCTACGCCGCAGCCAACGGGCGTCCCTACAGGAGCATCGGCAAACTCCTGATCGACCGCGGTGTGATGTCTCCGGACGAAATGTCCATGCAGGCCTTGCGGGCCTACCTTCGGATTCATCCCGAGATCCGCGACGAAGTACTCCATCACAATGAAAGCTACGTCTTCTTCCGGTGGGTGCAGGAAGGCCCTGTGGGAAGCATCCATGTCGTCCTGACTCCCGGACGCTCCATCGCCACGGACCCCAGATATCATCCTCGAGGCGCCCTTTCCTTCCTGGAAACCCAAAAACCAGTCCCTGACCAGCGGGGGGAAGTCTTCGAGTTGCAGCCTGTGCGCAGATGGGTACTCAACCAGGATGCCGGTGGAGCCATTAAGGGCATGGGTAGAGTCGACCTTTTCTGCGGCACCGGCGAGGATGCCGAATGGCTTGCAGGGCGCCTGAAACAGCCGGGGGATCTCTATTTTTTCTTAATAAAGAACATGCACTGACTAAATGCTTCTATTGATCCTGCTCCGAATACTCAAGCAGCACCTGGAATAGAATACGCATTTCATCAAAACATCGACAGAGAGCGGTGACTGCCAATAGGACCTTGTCGTCCGATTCTTTCCCTGTAAGAATCGGATTGTTAAGCAAAAACATCTGTGCGCCTCTGAAACGGTCAGTGGTAATCTCGGCCTGATTTCTCAAATAACCAGGAATGCGATTCTTTTCTCCACTCTTTATGAAATCGTTCAGTTCCTTGAATTTTTGTTGATACTCCCTGGCAAGATCCCCAATAATGCGGACATGTTCTTGAGCTCCCTCTTCCATTGCATTTCCTTTTTCTTTTTTTGACCAGTTCCGGCACTATCAGCTATACAAATTCCGAATGACATCGGTTAGGATCTATATAAGCCTATTGAATTCCTGGCAAGGTGTCAAACTATTACTTTGTATCGGATACCAAAAGAACCGTAACTGCATGGAATTTAAGGTCTTCTCTTCTTCGATCGTACGTGATGGATTCTATTGATAAAAATCTGATTTTTGCCGATATTATGCCAGGGACTGAAGGCAACGGGAAAACAACATGCAGGTTCACCACCCATCAGCCGGCTGAAAGATCGCTGCCCGACCTCACTGCCCGGTTCATTTTCTCTGCTTGTGCCCGGCGGTTTTTTCAGCCGTCGAACCCGGTTCAGTGACGGGTTCGGGTCGAAAGTGCACGGAAAGGTCAGGGGTAATGTTTGTCAGGACGCTGCATATACGGATATCCGAGTGGAT
>Ga0334890_1000228_pt1 | contig 108256 bp, 104 predicted proteins | sample GraSluR1_MG_3_FD_207220 | JGI IMG/M metagenome (GOLD analysis project Ga0334890, IMG submission 207220) | Sludge microbial communities from methane-producing bioreactor in Wageningen University, Netherlands - Granular Sludge_31_08-R1 | ecosystem: Engineered > Bioreactor > Anaerobic >... | reverse complement strand
CCGCAGGGGCGGCCCCCGCCTTTGCCATCTCGGCGGGCGGAGCCGGCGGGATCAAGCTGATCCTCAAGGACGCTAAGGTTACCATCGAGAAGGTGACGCTCGCCAAGTGAGCGTCCACCTTCTCCCTCCTATATCTTCAGGTGAGCGGATCTATTCCAGCTCGCCGGAGAATAGGGGAGAGATTTAGAGGGAGATTTAGAGGGAGAGATTGTTATGGCTGGCAAAAAGTTATCACTGAAGCTGAAGAAGAAGGAGCCTGGGGCCGCAGCCCCCGCCGCAGGAGCGGCTGCACCAGCTGCAGGAGCAGCGCCCGCCTTTGCAGCGCCCGCTGGCGGATCCGGCGGCATGGTCCTGGAGCTGAGGGGAGCTCAGATCTCCATCAAGGAAGTCGTCATCAAGCCGAAGACCGCCAAGGGCAAGTAGAAGGCTAGTACCGTGGGGAAAGTCATAGCGATAACCGGAAAGGGCGGCACCGGCAAGACCGCCGTCACCGCGATGATCATCAGGTCTCTTTTGAAGAGAGACGAAAAGACTAACATCCTGGCCATAGACGCCGACCCGGACGCGAACCTGGCAGACGCTCTGGGGGACGATGTGGAGATGACGGTAGGAGACATTAGGGAGGAGATTCAGGATTCACGGATCTCGCTACCGCCAGATTACGACAAGAAGCAGCTCTTCGCAGCCAAGATCTTCGAAGCCCTTCTGGAGAAGGACGGATACGATCTTCTGGTGATGGGCAGGTCGGAAGGGTCTGGATGCTACTGTTATCTCAACTCTCTTTTGAAGGGGATCATGGACGAGACGATAGACGACTACGACCTGGTCATCGTCGACTCTCCGGCGGGGCTTGAACATCTGAGCAGAAAGACCATCTCTGAGGTGGATTCGCTGATCGTGGTCACCGACGAATCCCGAAGGGGCCTTAAGACCGCTGAGACGATAAGAGAGCTCGCCGCCGAGCTGGACCTGAAGTACGCAAACCTCTACGTCATAGCTAACAAGGTCCGCGAGCTGTCAAAGGATCAGATCCTGAAGGTCGCTGACGGCCTCGGCCTGAAGGTTATCGGCTTGATTCCCTACGACGAGGATGTAGCCCGGCTCGATCTGGTAGGCGACCCTTTGGTCGGCCTTCCGGACGACTCTCCAGCCGTTAAGGAAGTGGAGGAGCATATACTCAGAGAGATCGGTCTATGAGGGGAGATTAACATGGGAGAGAAACTTAACATATCAGATTTAAATAAGCAGTTAGCAGAGATGGACGTGAAGTCCCTCGAGGGGGTCACCATCGAGGGAGATATTGAACTGGAGATCGACGCAGGAGCTGGCGGCGCAGGGCCTCTATTCGCCTATTACTTCGGCGAAGAGGTGGCAAAGGTGGCGGTCCAGCTGGTCAATATGGCCAAGGCCTTCGGCTATCCTGTTGAGAGCCTCCTGCAGCCCGTGGCGGTGGCTCAGGCTATATCGCCGGCCCCACCAGAGCTGGCGGCGGCAGCCGCTGTTCCGGCCTTCAAGATACCCGACACCCTGGCGAGCGCCAAGTTCTCCGTCGGCACCGACAAGACCTGGAAAACCCAGGTCCAGGAGGTCCAGCTCGGAGCCACCAAGGCCGAGGGCGGATCAAGAGGCCACGTCATCAAGATCGGCGGCGAGAAGGCTATGCCCTTCTTCTTCGACGCTGCGATGCCCAACAGGCCCGTCGTCACCATAGACGTCTTCGACATGCCCATAGGCATGGCCAAAGCCGTCAAGATGCACTACGAAGACGTCATGAACGACCCCGCCGACTGGGCCAAGAAGGCGGTCAAGGAGTTCAAGGCCGACATGGTCACCGCTCACCTGATAAGCACAGACCCCCTGATCAAGGACACATCAGCCAAGGAAGCCGTCAAGGTCGTCGAGGACGTCCTCCAGGCCGTCGACGTCCCCATCGTCATCGGAGGGAGCGGCAACCCCGAGAAGGACGTGGAGGTCCTCTCCAAGGCCTGCGAGGTGGCCCAGGGAGAGCGCGCCCTCATCGCCAGCGCCAGCCTGAACCTGGACTGGGAGGCGATCGGAAAGGCTTGCGTCGCCACCGACAACGTATGTCTCGCCTGGACCCAGCTCGAGATCAACTCTCAGAAGGAGCTGAACAGGAAGCTGATGAAGGTCGCAGGGGTCCCCAGGGATTCCATCGTCATGGACCCGACGACGGCAGCCCTCGCCTACGGCATGGACTTCGCCTACACCAACATGGAGAGGATCAGGCTCGGCGGCCTGAAGGGCGACGAGGAGCTGAACTTCCCCATGTCCTCGGGAACCACCAACGCCTGGGGCGTCCGAGAGGCCTGGATGATCAACTCCCCCAACAAGAACGACTCTCCGTGGGGAGACAGGATGCTGAGGGGCCCCATCTGGGAGATCCTCACCGGGTTCTCTCTCGCCATGGCCGGCGTCGACATCTTCATGATGATGAACCCGATATCCGTCGCCTACCTCCAGGAGATCACCCAGTCTCTGATGGGCCTGGTCAAGGCGGAGACACCTGACACCACCAACTGGATCTCAATGGAGGTGTGATAGCCTTGAAGGAAACTAGCCCGCTCAACCTTTACAAGTTCCTCCCCCAGACCAACTGCGGCGAGTGCGGTGAGCAGACCTGCATGGCCTTCGCAGCAGGCCTCATCGCGAGGAGCAGGAAGATCGAGGAGTGCAAACCCCTCTTCGACGAGAAGAACCAGAAGAAGTACGGCAAGAAGCTCGACCAGCTCAAGACGGTCATCGCCCCTGAAGTCGCCCTCGTATACGTCGGAGCCGGCGACCAGCAGCTGAAGGTCGGTGGCGAGGACGTGATGTACCGCCACCAGATGACCTTCTTCAACAAGCCTCCATTCGCCTACGACGTCACCGACGCCATGAACGAGGCAGACCTCGTCGAGAGGGTCAAGCTGATCGACGCCTGGAAGAAGTTCTACATAGGCAACTGGGAGACCGTCGAGATGGTGGCGGTCAGATCCGTCACCGGCGACGCCGCCAAGTTTGCAGCCTGCGTCAAGAAGGTGATGGAGAACACGGAGAAGCCCCTGATCCTCTGCTCCTTCGACCCCAAAGTCCTGAAGGCAGGCCTGGAGGTATCCGCCGCGAAGAGGCCCCTCATCTACGCCGCCACCAAGGAGAACTGGAAGGAGGTGGCCCAGCTCGCCTTCGACTACAAGGTCCCCGTCACCCTTTCCGTCCCCTTCGACCTGGACGGCCTCAAGGGGATGGCCCTGACCTTCGCTGAGATGGGAATAAAAGACCTCGTCCTCGACCCCGGAACTGCCCCCAACGGCGAGAAGCTCCAGGAGTCTCTCCAGAACTTCATCAAGCTGCGGAGGGCCGCCGTCGAGGAGGGTCAGAAGGACTTCAACTATCCTGTCATCGCCCTTCCCATCAACGCCTGGTTGACCACCAAGGACCCGGTTCGAGGCGCCTACTGGGAGTCTGTCCTGGCCGCCACCTTCGTCATCCGAGGTGCGGACATCATGATCAGGCACTCCATGGAGCCCCACAGCGTCATGCCCGACATGCACCTGAGGTTCAACATCTACACCGACCCCAGGACGCCGGTCCAGGTGAAGCCCGGACTCTACAAGGTGGGCAACCCCACCGACGACTCGCCGGTCTTCCTCACCACCAACTTCGCCCTGACCTACTACACGGTGGAGTCTGACCTCGGATCGAACAACATCGACTCGTACCTCCTGGCGGTCAACACCGACGGGATCGGAGTCCAGGCGGCTGTAGCCGGCGGCCAGATCACCCCGGCCAAGATCAAGGACGCCTTCGCCGAGGCTGGTATGGACTTCGAGAAGACGAGCCACAAGTCGTTCATCCTCCCCGGGATGGCCGCCAAGTTCAGCGGCGAGCTCGACGACCTCTACGGCTACAAGGTCAAGGCCCTGGTAGGACCCGAGGACTCCGGCCGGATCCCCGGCTGGATGGAAAAGCAGTGGCCTCCAAAGAAGTAAACCGCGAGAAGTGAAGGCGAGGTGGCCTCTCCCATAGGGGGAGGGACCTCCTCGGCATCCCAACCGATCCGGCTGGAATGACCCATCGGATCGACCCATTTTTTTCTTTTATACCGCCTAGATATCTCACTCCATCTCTTCCGGCTCACCGGGGGCGAGGAGGAGATCTTTGAAGATGAGGATCTCGATCACCTGGGATACGTACCGTCTCTGCTGGTACCTCTGGATATCCTCGTTCATCCGTAGCTCGCTATCTATCTGGACCCTGATCAGGGCCATCCTGAGATCCCGCCTCTCCTCGTCGTTGAGCTTGAGGGAGCATATCTCCTTCAGAGCTCGAGGAAGGCTGAGGGGATCGTTCAAGACCCTCGCCAGAAGAAGGATATACCCGTTATAAGCTTCGGGTTTCGCCTCTCCGGTCAAGGTCTCCAGGTCCTCTGCCGAGTACCTTATGCCGTCCATATTGACATAATCCATCTATACACCTCGAAAATCAAATAACAGAAATAGCGCCTCCCCGGAGGATAGATTCGCATATGGCCAGATCCTCCGGAGAGTTCACGTTCACCGCCAGCTCCATCCTATCGAGGATCAGGTGGTAATCTTCCTGTTCGTGTCTGATCTGCGATCCGAGAAGGACGTTCACCCCCGAGGGCACGATGAGCCGTCCCCGGTAATTGAAGAGGGAGTCGGGCCTTCCTCCTATCCGCCGGTACGTCTCCAGGGGTACGTGGACCGATAGGGCTGGCTCCGGAACCCTCTCGTATACCTCCAGGATCTCCACGACGATATCTCCTCTCAAGAGGGGCAGGTCGGCCATCACGATCAGAACAGGACCGACTATCCCAGCCTCCTCGACGGAATAGATCATGTCGGGGACGTAACCGTCTCCAGGGGTCTCCAGAAGATGGAGCCCTCTATCATCCGCCCACTTTGCCGTCTCCGGGACCCTGGCGGTCGTCGCGACATAGATCCTCTCGACCGCCGCCTCCAGGGCGGAGACGACCCAGTCGATGAGGGGGCGGCCGGATACCTCCACCATCGGCTTCTCCCCCATCTGCAGCCTCGTCCCGAGGCCCCCTGCCATCACCACGGCGTCCAGATCGAAACCTCCCAGAGTAGTCCCCTGGCGATCAACAGGGCGGCGACGATGAGGGCGACGGCCCTTGCCACCTCGTTGGTGGCCCCAAAGCCGTCACCGGTGGCTCCGCCGAAGTTTCTCTTCGATACCGCGACCATGTATAGAGCAGATATCTGGGCCGCAAGGAGGACCGCGACGCCGGCTGGCCCCGAAAGAGACCAGCAGATGAGGGCTGATATCAGAAGGCCAACGAGGAAATCAGACCTGCTGGCGTTCTCGATAGCGATGGAGCCGAACCCTTTCTGGAGGGGGACGGAGAAGGCGGCGAAGGCTATCATCGACTGCTTGGCCGCCACCTCCGCCACCACCAGGGCGACCGGCAGGGATTCCTTGGGGATCGCCACGAGGGAAGAATAAACCGCCAATATCGTCACCACCAGGAAGACGACCCCACCGGTCCCGATGTGAACGTCCTTCATGGCGCTGATCTTCTTCTCGACGGTGGTGTGGGCGGTGACTCCATCCCCGAAGTCGGCGAGGCCGTCGGCGTGGTTTATTCCGCAGATCTTGACGATCACAACAAGGATTAAGGCCGCCGCGATCCCTGGAGGCGCGATCTCCGTCAGAGCAAGGGCGACGGCTCCGAGGATGATGCCGAGGACCGCCCCCACCAGGGGGAAGACGTAGATGTGTCTCATCAGGGCCTCGATCCCCTCCATCGATATACCGACGGGTATCGTGGAGAGGAAACCGAACCCCGATTTGATGGCGAGGAAGAGGTCTCTCAGTCGAACACCGCCCTGGTGTACATGTTCGCCGAGACCCCGCCGATCAGCCCCGCTATGACGTCGTCCATGAAGGGGCCGAGGACCCCCAGGATCCCGGGTTTGGCCTTGTCGTACCGGACGTAATCGAAGGTCCCCTTATAGCCGCCGATGTACTTGGCGATCGTCATCCCGATCACCTCATCGGCTATTAGGTAAGTCAGGTCCCTCTCATAATCGGAGGTCTTCATGTTGGGAAGTCGTCCCCTCTTCCCCTCCTCCTCCAGGAGGGTCCCCGCATAGATGAGGAGGGCTAGGTTCGGGTCGGAGAGGGCGATCTCAAGCTCTCTTCTGAACGCCTCTTCCGCCCTATCCCGGGTCTCCACCCCTGGATGCGGCACATATAGCTCCAGGGCTGCATCCACTACATCGTCGATGGATATCCCAGCCTCAAAGAGCACTCCTCGGATCTCCTTGCCTGAGCCCATATTGATCGGCGGATTAAGATATCCAAACGGATAAAAGGATATCTGGTCTCCATAGATCCCATGGTGGGCGAAGTTATTTTATAGTCCGATGTCGAGATATTAAAGCGGGATTTTATGAAGACCCTTGTCAAGATATTTGTCGATCACGAGCATCTAGGCCGCGTTATAAACACCCTGACAGAGCTCGGTATAACGGGATTCTATCTCTATGAGTATAAGGGGATGTCTCCCAAAGCCTGGAAAAATTTCCGGCTGAAGGAGGACCCGGAGATGACCATGGAGGCGATAAGAAATCATGCAGAGCCCGGGGTTCTCGTCAACACGGTGATAGACGGGGATTGTGAGCCTATAATGAAAGGCCTGGAACAAGCTTTAAAAGGTATAAGGTATACGGTTATGGGCCAAAAGGTGACCGTCGTGAAGGTCAGAGGAGATTGAGCATCCATGCCGGATTTGAGAAGCGAAGTGGAATCTGTACTGGAGGTCATAAGGAACGCTCTGAGGATGGATGGAGGCGATATCGAGCTGGTGGAGATAGCCGACGATGGGGTAGTCTCGGTGAAGCTTACCGGGGCTTGCGCAGGGTGTCCCTTCTCCCAGATGACTCTCAAAAATTTCGTAGAACGCGAGCTTAAGAAGAACGTTGACGGGATAAAGGAAGTTGTGGCGGTATAGGTGCGAGAGCCTTTGATCGCCTCCATTTTACGACCGTCGCATATATATGGTTCTGCTCAACTTGCTGAGAGGCGGCTCTACGCCTTCGGCTTAAATCGACAATAAACGAGAAAGAGGCATAAGTTGTGTTTCCAACCAAGAAAGTTCAAACGTTGATCGGCTCCAAGATCAGGGTGGAGATGAAGGGGTCAGAACGGCATCTTCTGGAGGGGACTCTGAACAGCGTAGACGACTACCTGAACCTCCATCTCCTGGAGACGGTAGAGATCGTGGATGGCGAGAGGGCTCGATCGCTGGGATCAGTGATACTCCGTGGGAACAATATAATCCTCATAAGTCCGGTGGAATGACATTCCGGGTGTCCAGATGTATGAGGAAGCGCTGGAGTACATAAAGTCGTGTGAGGACGGGGTTCTGCAGAGCGACCTGTGGAAATGTTTGGATATAGATTCTCGAAAATGCTCTCGGATCGTCTCGAAGCTGTTGAAAGAGGATCTCATCAAACGGGAGCCCGAGTCGGTGGATGGCGTTAGGACGTTCAGGCTCCGGTACGCCGGGGCGTTGGTATCTTCCAGCCAGTTCATGCCACTGCTTGCAGGAGATGAGTTCGAGCCGTGTGCAGGTTGCATAAAAGAGTGCGTTCCTGAACACTGTCCTGAGCTGAGCGAGTGGATCTTCGCCGTAGTCCTGACTGAGGGCTCTGACCTCATCCTCGACCGTCCCATAAAAAAGGTCAGCACGGCCAATCTCCAGCAGTGAGTTCGACCAACTATTTTTTTGATCACCGTGCCGAGGCCTTGGAGCTTGCCCTTTCCGGGCGGCGCGCCCCTCCCGCAAAGCTCAAACCGGCCGCATTTGGCTCTTGAAGGGGCGGAAGATAAGAAGGGCGGGTTGTTGGGTTTTATTCAGGAACTCATCTGGATCTGACCTTCTCCGAAGCCCTTCTTGACCAAGATCTTCTTTATTCGCCCGGTATGATTGCCTTGCAGCTCGATAATGCCGTAGCCCTTGACGGTCCCCCCGCAGGCAAGCTCCGATTTGAGATATGTTGCTAGTTCGCTGAGGTCTATCTCGTGAGGATCTATTCCCTGAATCACTGTAACCTCTTTTCCGTATCGTCGTCTGTTGATCTTCACCGTGATCCTCTGCTGCTCCTTGGCTACCTCCTGGCATATGCAAAGGTCTTTGGGAAGGCCACATACTGGGCACATCTCGGAACTCATCTTCTGGTAGTTACCTCCACAGAATATATGAACTCATTCATCGAAGCCCCGGCCATCGGGGCTGGATGATCACATCATACTGATCGTTCTTTCGACCCATCGCCTCCGGGAAAGGAAGCGACCTTCTGATCGCGGAGCATACCTCCGTAGCCTCCTTCCTCAAAGATGAGCCGATATGCTAGCAGGCTTGATATCAATAAGCTAAATAGCTATTGGTGGTCTTCGCCGCCAGAAAAAAACGATACGCATCGCGGAAGAAAAAATAGAAAGGGGCTCACCTTTTCACCTCCCTGAGCCTTCTGACCATGACCTCGGCGAGGAAGACCGCCAGCGCCGCAAAGAGGAGGGGCATCTGCCTGCTGACCTTCTGCTGGACCGATATCTCGCTGCTCTTTCTCGCCTCCTCGACGAGGCTTCTCGCAGCCTCCTCCTCGGCGAAGACCTTCCCGCCCCCGGACATTATCAGCCTATAGAAGTCGGGGTTGAAGCCTACGTCCCTGAACTCCAGGGGATAGTTGACGGCGATCCCGTAATCTCCGATGGTGTATATCCCCCGCCGCTCAGGGGTGAAGACCGACCTGTAACGGTTCTCCCCCACCTTCTCCACCTCGGACAACCCCACCACCGGAGGGGTGGCGCTCGTTATGATGATTTCGACGGGGGTCCCCTCCCAGCCATCCTGGGCGTCGATCCTCCCAAACTCGGGCCTCGGATCACCGACGGCCCAGTTGACGGTCCTGGATACCAGCTTCGAGTTCTCGGCGGAGTAGACCTCTGGCGCCCAGGCGACGCCTGAATCGGTGGTGAAGGCCGCCACCCTTCCCAGGCCGAACCTCCAGGTGGTGAGGATCGGCTTTCCGTCGAGCATCGCCACCAGCCTCTGAGACCCAGCCTTGGGGGTGACGTCGTTGAACCCGGTGGCGTTGGCGGAGACGGCCAGGTCGACGGTTATGTAATGGTCCGGATTCAGTATCATGAGGGAGCGCTCCGCCGCCGGGATCTCGTCATCTTCCGGGATCTCCTCTAGATCGGGCCTCTCCCCGACCCTGATGGTCACTGAGCCCGGATAGACGGCAGAGTGGTACTCGGCACCGCTCTGAGCTGCGAGATCTCTGAAACTGCCGGGAGCGGATTCGAAGGCCTTCACTTCCACCAGATGGACCGTCGCCTCCATATCCCGGATCATCCTCTCCGACTCCGAGAAGACCTCGGGGTACTCCCAGATCTTGCCGTCTGATACCACCACCACCTCCCCCTCTCCGCTGGTGGAGTTCAATATATCCCAGGCGAGGGCGAGGCCGGTATCCATCTGACTCTCCTCCTGGACCCCGGCCTCCGGGGATAGGCTTGATATCCGGTCCCGGATCATCACCTCCCTTCCCGCTATCGTCGTCGGGGAGAGGACGACGAAGGCGTCAGTACCGAAGACGACGAGGGCCACCCTGTCGTCCCTGAACTCGGGTGCCCGGAGGAGCTCTATCGCCAGTGCCTTCTGGTAATCGAGATACGTAGCTCCGCCGATGATCATCTCAGCCCTGGTGCTTCCGGAGACGTCCATGACGATCACCGTCGTCTTACCTCCCTCGAAGATGCTGGGGACGGATTTCACCGGCAGGATCTCCTCCAGGCTGCTGTTCCTGTAACCTCCGAAGTCATAGGCCTCGTCTCCGCCCACCACCACCAGGCCGCCCCCCTCCCTGACGTACTCGAGAAGGGCTGATAGCTCCGGGCGGTATTTCCGGTTCTCGAGGACCACCGCCTTGTACCTCCGCCCCCCGGGGCCGAGATCTTCAGGGCGGAACTCCCCGGCGGTGGTCAGCCTGTAATGCTCTGATAATACCCTCGATAGGGGAGACTCCCCGTCTGCGACGAGGAGGACCTCGGGCTTTGGGACGACGTAAACCGCCTTCTGATACCGATCGTTCTCCCGGTTCCAGTCGCGGGGGAAGCTTATCGTCGCCTCCAGGATATGAGTTCCCGTCGTATGAAACCTGTGGGAGATCCTCAGAGAGGTGGACCTCTCACTCCCCGAGATCCTATCCTGGTAGATGACGGTGTCGTCGGCCCTGATGGTGAGGAGGCCGTCGAAATCGCCGCCGGAGCTGCGGACGATGACGGTGAAGGGGTAGTCTCCTCCGAGGACGGCGGTGTTCGTCCCGGATATCTCGACGCTTCGATCCTCCCGGACCGGCTCCATCTCCAGGGCGAAGACGGTGGTGTTGGCGGCCCGCGCCAGAGCGAGGGCCTCTCCTACATCCCTTCCGCTGTTGCTGTAGCCGTCGGTCACCAGGAGGAGGGCGTCTCCCTGGTGGGAGTACTGGAGGATCTTGTCGCCGAGGGGAGTCGACCTCCCCGAGAAGGTTCTGAGGGTCGAGTCGGGGAGGACGGAGTGGACCCGCTCGGCAGCTCCCCGATCGAAGATCTCCGTCGAGGCGGTGAGGTCGGAGACGACGGTTATGAGGGGCCGTTTAGTCTGGATCGTCTCCGTCACCGTGACGTAGGGGTTGGCCAAGGCGGCGACGAGGAGGGAGAATACGACGATCCTGCTGACTACCAGGAGCCGGTTTCTATTCCACCGGAGGCTCAAGAGCCCCGCCGCTGCTATTATAGGGATGAGGAAGAGGAGGCGGGGCTCGGAGAAGTAGACCCCATCCATCAACTCCCTCGCCTCCTTCGAAGGATCAACAGCTCAAGGACTATCAGACCCCCGGCGATGATCACGAGCCAGGGGGAGAGGTCCTTTCTTATGATCTTCTCGGTGGCCTCCCCGGGGGTTAAAGCCCCGAGGTTGAGGGTCCTCGGGTTCAATATGTTCGATTCGACGGGATCGTACATGTTGGCGGCGATCGTCCTCCCCTGGAACCGGTAGATACCCGCCCTGTCCAGGTGGAGGACCTCGGTGGTGATCCTCCCGGCGGGCGTCTCCACCGATGTGGTCTCGCCGAGGATTATGACCTCCCCGGTCTTCCGGTTCGATTCGGAGGCGTCGGGGGCGTCCGTCAGCCAGTTGATCATCCGGTACCAGAATATCGGGTACTCGGGCCTCGAATAGAAGTCGGAGGTATCCTGGGTCAGGCCGAGGTAGACGGCGGTGCCGCTCCCCAGCCTCCAGTAAGATATGACGGGGACGGCGTTCGCCTCGGCGATCGTCACCGATCCCCGGCGGGGAGAGGCGAGGAGGTACGACCGGAGAGCCACCTCGTCGAAGGAGACCTCCTCGGCAAATACCTGGTTTCTCGTCCACAGGGGGGCCGATTCGTTCACATACCTATCTATCCTGACGGGGAGGTACTCAGGGCTCGCCGAGGCGTTGGAGGGGACGTAGACGACCCTTCCGCCGTCGTAGACGTATCTGTTCAGCTGGCCGTCGGGACCGCCCCTCTCTGTCACCACCATGTCGAAGCTCCCGTATCCTCCGGACCTGCTGACCTCTACGGCGGGGATCGAGCTGAGGGCTGCTAGGACGGGACCTCCCTCGCCGAGGTAGAGGATCCTCCTCACCCCCAGGTCGGGGGCGTATATGTAGGCCCTGTTGTCAGCGGAAATGGCGTCATCGACCTCCAGGGAGACGACGGTGACCCCAGGGAAGGCGTCCAGGGTCAGGTAATGGTCGCCCCCGGCGTCTATCGTCCTCACGGTGGAGAAGGACCCTGCCGGCCCCTCGACGGTTATGGGGACCGTCCTCGTTCTGCCGTAGTTTCTTATGTGACAGGTGTAGTTGAGAACTCCCCCGTAGTCGACGATCCAGCCGCCGACGATCCCGACGTTATCTCCGGCCCCTCCAGAGTCGACGAAGACGACGGGGGTTCCACCGCCCTCGATCAGCTCCCTCGTCACCTCCGGATCGTCGCCGATCCAGCTTGCGAAGTCGGAGACGACGAGGATCGAACCCCCCTCTGCCCCCAGGATCCCTCTGCCGACGGTCATCCCCGCCGAGAGGTCTGCCTGGACCGCCACGGGAGATAGGGCTTCAAGGATAGACCTGGCATGCCCACGGTTTCCCTCTCTTAAGGCCACGACGGGGATGTTCTTCGCCAGGACGATGCTGATCCGGTCGGAGCCTTCAGAGTATCTCTGGACTATCTCCTTCGCTTCGTCGTAGCTCGCCTCCATGCTGGCGGATAGATCCATCACCACCACCAGATGCGGTCCCTGGGCCCCCCTCGCCTCGGTGAAGGGGCCCGCCGCGGCGATGACCAAGAGGATTATGACGAGAAGCTGGATCCAGAATAGGGGGTCGGTGATCAGCCGGTTTAAGGCCGCCGTCGGCTTCGCATCCCCCTCACTTATGAACGCCGTCGAAGGAAAAGGCTGATCTTTCGGCCTCGGCCTGATCATGTAGAGGATGATCAGGGGGATCGCGCCCAAGAGTCCCAGGAGGGCAAGGGGGGTGGTGAAGGGCATCAGGGATCCTACGCCGAAGGCCGAGAAAAGGTTTACGGAGGATCTCGATCCCGCCGGACACCCCTCATCGTGGCAACATTCTTAATACGATTGAAGATATCATTTTTGTCTGATCCTGCTCATCGAGGTCGACCATAATGATTAGCGTCATGGAAGTCTATCAGCTTCTCCCCAAGACGAACTGCAAGAGGTGTGGTCTTCCCACCTGCATGGCCTTCGCCGTCGCTCTCATCAGCCGGGAGAAGACGATCGAGGATTGCACGCCGCTCCTGGAGGAGGCGAAGTACGAGAAGAAGCTGGCGGGGCTCAGAGAGCTCCTCGCCCCCATACTGAGCGCCGACGCCACCGAGACCGGGATGGTGATCCACCCAGAGAAGTGTTACGGGTGCGGAAACTGCGTAGTAGCCTGCCCCGTGAACGTCGCCAGCGATCCCAAGGGTACGGCTATAGGGAGGGGGCCCGTCAGTGGGAAGGCGATACTGATGGTGGAAGACGGGGTGGTCAAGTGCGTAAACGTCGACGAGTGCAGACGGTTCGGGCCCGAGAAGGTCCTCTGCAACGCCTGTATCGCGACCTGTCCGAGCAAGGCGATCGAGTTCATCTAGGTGATAAGTATGGCGTTCTGTACAGGTTGTTCTCTCCTATGTGACGATATCGTGGTGGACCTTGATGGCGGCAAGATCGGAAAGACGATGAACCTCTGCAGAAAGGGGCATGCCCATTACAGCTCCATCGGCTCCGGGAGGCTGACCCCCTGCGTCGACGGCTCGGAGGTGGGGGTCGAAGATGCCATGATGGCGGCAGCGGAGGTCCTCGCCGGGGCCGATAACCCGCTCCTCTTCGGCTGGGGGGCATCGACCCTGGAGGCCCAGAGGGCGGGGGTGGATCTGGCAAAGAAGCTCGGCGGTGCCATAGACGACCCATCATCCTACTCCCAGGGGCTGATAACCGAGAAGATCATAGCAGGAGATCTTCCCACCTGCACCCTCGACGACGTCCGCAACTTCGCCGACGTATCCATATACTGGGGAGACGACCCTTCCAGCAGCCATCCCCGCCACATGTCCAGGTTCTCTTACTTTCCCAGGGGCGAGAAGAGGCAGAGGGGATACGAGGAGGACCGGGAAGCGATCGTCATCGACGTCCGCAAGTCGCCGACGGCCCAGATAGCCGCCGACGGGTTCTTCAAGATAACCCCGGGCGGCGACGGCGCCTTCATCGAGGCCCTCGTCGCCTCCCTCGCCGGCAAGATACCCAAGGTCGAGGATAAGAAGAGGATGCTGAACCTGGGTACGAAGCTTCGTAAGGCCAAGTTCGGGGCGATATTCACCGGCCAGGGGCTCGCCCACTCCCTCCGGGGAGACCTATCCGGGTTCGTCTCCCTCGTCGGGAAGCTCAACGAGATAACCCGGTTCTCCGTCATCCCGACCCTAGGCGATTACAACACCCGGGGTTTCAACCAGACGCTCTTCGACGAGACGGGTCACGTCAACTCCGTCTCCTTCAAGGACGGCGTCCGCCACGGCCGGGAGTTCAGCATCGCGAGGCTTCTCGACTCCTGCGACGCCGTCATGGTGATGGGGTCTGACCCCGCAGCGGCCTTACCAGCGGCCATCGCTAAGAAGCTCGAAAGGGCGGCGATGGTGGCGGTCGGATCTCATCGGAACATGACGACCGACTTTGCGAAGGTCTCGGTACCGATGGCGGTGGCCGGGATCGAGGCAGGTGGCTCGTGCCTGCGGACCGACGGGGTGAGGGTGGAGTTCGACGGCCTGGTCAGGTCGGATCATCTCTCTGACGTCGATATTATAAAAAGAATCATGGAGGCTGTTTAGATGGCAGGAGGAAAGGAGCTTACGGTTATCACCTACAGGGGGATCTTCCAGGAGGTGGAAGAGGCACGGGGGATGTACAGCGATGGATACCGGGACCAGAGCGCCGTCGTCGCCCTGGACGGTGGCGACATGAAAGAGATGGGGATCGAGGCAGGCCGTCCGGTCCATCTCGAGACCGCCTCCGGGGATGTGGTGGTGGCGGCGAAGCTCTCTGAAGAGGCCCATCCCGGGGTCGCCTTCATGCCCGCCAGCCCCTGGTCGGCGCAGCTCTTATCCGGCGAGGTCGGAGAGGACGGCTTCTTGGAGCTGAAGATGTTCACGGTCCGGGCGTCCTCCGGCGAGGGTAGAGTCACCTCGATCGAGGAGATCGAGGCCGTCATAAGGGCCCCCTGACCTCTGGAGGTCGATATATGAACCTCATATCGATAGCCGACCTCACCCCGGAGGAGATCCTGGAGGTTCTGGACCGGGCCGGCGAGATGAAGGCGAGGAGGAACGAGCCCTCCCGGGGAGAGGTCCTCGCTGCCAAGAGCATCGCCGCCATCTTCGAGAAGCCCTCCACCAGGACGAGGGTCTCTCTTGAGGTGGCGATGACCGAGCTTGGGGGTCACGCCCTCTACCTCAGCAGCGACGACCTCCAGCTCGGCCGGGGCGAGACGGTCGCCGACACCGCCCGGGTCCTTTCGCGGTACGTCCACGCCATCGCGGCGAGGGTCTACCACCACGCCACCGTCGAGGAGCTGGCTAGCTACGCCGCGGTGCCGGTCATTAACCTCCTCTCGGACCTCGAGCACCCCTGCCAGATATTGGCGGACATGATGACGATGAGGGAGAGGTTCGGACGGCTCGAGGGCCTGAAGGTCGCCTGGGTCGGCGACGGAAACAACGTCTGCAACTCGACGATCCTGGCGGCGGCCCTGATGGGGATGGAGATGGTGGTGGCGTCTCCGCCGGGGTTCGGTCCAAACGGTAAAATATTAGATCAGGCTGATCGTCTTGGAGGAGGGACGGTCGTGGTAACCGATCCCGTCAAGGCGGTCTGCGGCGCAGACGTCGTCGAGACTGATACCTGGGTCTCCATGGGCGACGAGGCCGAGGTGGATAGGCGGATGGCGGCCTTCCAGAGATATCAGGTCAACTCCGACCTGATGCGCCACGCCGCCGACGACGCCATAGTCCTCCACTGCCTCCCGGCCCACCGAGGCTGCGAGATCACCGACGATGTTATGGACGGACCGAGGTCCGCCATCCTCGACCAGAGCGAAAACCGGCTCCATTCGGTCAAGGCGGTCCTGGAGAGGCTGATGGTCTAGACCGCCGGTCCGCAAGTCGCGACGCCGACGTCCAGCGGGACGGCGAAATGAAGATGATATCATAAAAGCGGGGGTTGCCAAGCGGTCAAAGGCGCAGGGCTTAGGACCCTGTCCTGCAGAGGTTCGTGGGTTCGAATCCCATCCCCCGCACCAATTTACCTGTATGCCGCATCGCTCCAGACCATTAGGAATTCTATTCTGATATCCAGTACTTCCAGGTGCAATCCGGCGCACCTCCTCTCCTCTACAAGCCCGCCCATCTCTTGGAAGGGGGAAACGGCCCCGCCTCCGGTCCGTCCCGACCATACGTCCCCACCATACGTCCCCACCATACGTCCCCACTATACGTTGTTCCGACCATCTTAATAAGCCCCGATCTCCTCCAGAGCCTTCTGGGCAGCTCTGCGGACCGTTTCCGCCTCGTCCTTAAGTGCATCGGTGAGGGCGTCCTTCGCCCGGGGATCGCCGATATCGCCGAGGGCAGCGGCGGCGTTCCCCCGGACCACCGGATCCTCGTCATGAAGGGCCTCGATTATACGATCCAATAGACCCCTCTTTCCGAGCTTCACCAACGAGCTTGCCACCATCGCCCTGACCCATGAGGAGTCGTCTTCCGATGCCATATAAGCGAGGGGACGGATCGCCCTCTCGTCGACGATCTCCCCTAAAGACCTCGCCGCATCCATCCGGGTCACCCATTCCCCGTCTTCGAGAGCATCGAGGAGATCGTCGACCCGTCTGGTCGTCGCCGGGACTGAGAGCTCAGAGAAGGCGGAAAACGCCGCCTCTTCAACGGACTCCGCCAGGCCCTCCGGGGCTAGAGGGTCTTTTGGGGCGGAGGCCTTCGAATCTGATATCTCGTCGAGGGCCCTGGCAGCGCAGGCCCGGACCCCCGCATCCCCGTCCTCCAGAGCACTTATGAGGGGGTCGACCCCCCTGGGATCGCAGATCTTCCCCAGGGCCTCGGCGGCGTTCCGTCGGACCCACCTGTGCTCATCTTTCAGGGCGGAGATGAGAGGATCCACGCCTCCGCCATCCCGCATCTTTCCGAGGGCCTTGGCAGCGGCTTCCCTAACTCTAAAATCATCATCGAAGAGTGCCCCGGCGAGGGGTCTAACGCACCTGGGATCTCCCAGCTTGCCGAGGGCTGATGCAGCCATCAGTCTGACGTGCTCGTGATGATCCTCCAGAGACTCGATGAGGTGATCGACGGCTCTTTTATCCCGGTCATCGCCGAGCGACCAGGCAGCCCACCCCCGGACCCGAAAGTTCTCATCCTTGAGAGATTCGATCAGGTGATCAAAAGACCTGCTATCGCTCAGTTTCATATCCGTCACCCTCCCTTATAAGACTGTCATGAAAGGCAAAAAGTGTTTCGATGGTGAAAGCTTCCAACCGACCGATCGAAGATGAAGGCGGTTTCTGCCAGCGACTCTCTGAACGGCGGCGGATTTGAAACGGCTCGGCGAACGCCCCGGGGATACCGGATCCGAGGAGGTCATCTCCAGGATCGAGGATCGCCTGCGAGCCGGAAGTAGCGTATTTATATCAAGGGCGTGATGTATAAACCGGAAGCTGTAGATGGTTGTAGAGCTATTAAAGAGGTTTGATATAAATGAGTGACAGAATTCTAGTTGCTACCGACGGCTCCGCCGCCTCCATGGCCGCGGTGAAGAAGGGGATAGACCTGGCCAAGGCTACCGGCGCGGAGGTCTTCGCAGTTTACGTCGTGGACGAGGTGGCGGTAGAAAACGCCGTGAGGGTCTTTGGAGCGGAGAGGAAGGAGCTGGAAGCGAAGCTTCTGGCCACCGGAGAGAAGGCGAAGGTGGAGATCAAGAAGATGGCCGATGAGGCAGGCGTCGCCGTCGAGACGGCCATCACATCCGGGGTGCCGGCAAACTCCATCATCGAGTTCGCCAAAGCCAAGGGCGTCGATATGATCGTCATGGGGGGGCACGGTCAGGGAGGGGTCACCAAGTTCATCATCGGAAGCGTAGTCAAGAACGTCCTATACAGGGCGACCTGCCCCGTCCTGGTAGTCAGATGACGAAGGGTGAGAGGAGGGCCTCCCGCCTCCCCGGCGATGCCTTAACCCTCCTCCAACTCCTCCCCCGAAGCCCCGGAGGACGGGGCTTTGGAGTTGGAGACCTCCGGACCCATCCGTCCATTTCTCGCCGATCCCCCGACCTGGATCTTGATCGCGAACTCGATATCGATATAGATATCTACCCCGATATCTCCGGGGATATCGAGATACGGCGGGAGCGACGCCCGGCATAGAGGCATCGGCTATCTCCTCTCGATCTGCAGATCTCTGAGGATCTCTTCAAACCTCCGATCGACGATGGCGTCGATCTCAGCCTCCACGTCCCGGTCCAAGACAGCCTCGTGGATCGCCGTACCGACGATGACGCCCTTGAGAAATTCTCGCCGGCATCCGCCCTCGACGGAGTTGAGGACCCGTAAGAGATACCTCCTGAGGGTAGTTCCGGGGATGCTCCTGTAGGCTGCCAGCTCGTATGTAACCTGGAGGACCTCGTCATCCTCGAACCCTGCCGCCCTCAGAAAGGTCTCCAGATCGTAGAGATCGTCCTCTTCCATTAGCCACCTCCTTCTCCTCCAGCCCGACATCCTGTGGACGCCGATCTCCCCTGGCGGGTATTTATTTTACGGGCCTTGGGGGAGCATCACCTCAAAGAGAAACTGGCGTAACGGATAGGCTTTAATAATCTGGTAGATACTATTATAGTGGGGTGTTGGACATTAAGACTAAAGCTGCACTTTCCATCTTGGCTTTTGGGCTCCTCTGCGCCGTGGCCGTCGCCCATCCTCTGGGTGGAGGAGGAGAACCGAATCCGTCGATGAAGTATTCCCACTGGAAGAAGCCCTCCCAGGACCTTCTCAACCCTTGGAACTACGAATCGTTCTACAGCCGGGTTGAGTGGCCCTGGGGTATCGGCCATCAAAGGCCGGCGGTATGGCAGCCAGCCCGCCACTATACTTCCGCCCCATGGTATACATACCACTGGCCTGCGGGCTACTATTACGCCTACTACGACTATCTTCCGTACTACAAGTACCCGCCTCTCTACAAGTACGAGATCAAAAAGTACGATGTCAAGAAGCATAAATGCTTCGTATGCTGAGGATTTCCAGGACGAGAGATGAGGGATAGGGGACCGGACTCCTCAGCCGGGGACCTCCGTCCCGCCCTTTTTTGATCCCTATACAAGCGGTAAAGAGACCCCGCACGCCGCATCGCCCCCGCTGGAGGATATAGGCTTCAGGTCTTATCCAGCCCGATCGTCGGCCTGAAGATCGGTCCGCGCCATACCGTCACCTTCACCGAGTCCTCAACCCTTCGCCCCATCTCGGCCGGTCGGCGGGGGGGATGACGATAGCCGAGATGGAGGAGGGGGGCGAGGGGACCTTCCGGCCCTCTCCCCTCCGCTGTATCGAGGGAGAGCCGGAGGGGCGCCGAAGTTTCACGCCCTTGGACCCCAGTAAAAGCGTGGGGCTGGTGACGCCAGAAGTCTCCCGGAGCCAGGCGATCTTTAAGAAAAGGGTTTACGATCCGCAAACAAATTGTTGATGATCCTTAAACAGATTCCGATCTCCCTCACCCCTTGTACTCCCCGCCCACCAGCTCCCGGATCCTCTCCGCCGTCTTCGGCCCCACCAGGGGGACCGTCTCCAGCTCCTCCGCCGACGCGGCGAAGACCCGCTCGACGGACCCGAAGGAGCGCAGGAGGTTTCTCGCGACGGCCCCTCCTACACCTGGGATCGAGGAGACGAGGTACTCCTGCTGCTCCTTCAGGGTCCGGTGGGTCTTCTTGCCGTGGGCGTGGGGAGCGCCGCCCCCGGCCTGCTGCTCGCGCCTCGCTATCGCCGCGATCACCGAGACGGTCTCGTCCTCGTCGGCCGTCGGGATTATGGCGACGCCGAAGTCGACGGCGATGGAGGCGAGAGCCCCCCGGATGGCGTTGGGGTGGACCTGCCGGGCGTAGAGGTCCCGCCCCTCCAGGATGAGGATCGGCCTCTCGTAGGAACGGGAGAGGTCCTTCAGCTGGGCGAAGAGGTTCCTCTCGCCGCCGATGAGGGAGTCGACGAAGTCTTCGGCGGTCTTCCTCTCTATCCCGACCCGGTCGCTTACTATGTAATCGCCGACCTCCAGGACCCGCAGGGTCACCCCCACCCCCATCGACTCCAGCATCCGGGCGAGGCTCCTCTCCCTGGGATCGACGACGACGAGGGCGGAGGCCTCCTCCTCCTCGGGGCGGTCGGAGAAGGCCGGCCCCCCGCCGGAAGCCTCCGCCTCTGATTTCGCATCTGCACCCGCCACTGCTTCCTCCTTCGCCTCCGGTGCCGACCCTGCTCCCGCCTCCCCGATCGACAGCTGCCTTCCCCTCCCGCCGGGGGGGAGGGGCGCGCCGCCTCCGGTTGCCGACCCCAGGTCCCGCCGGTCGGGCCAGCTCATCTCCCGGATCTGCTGGCGCATGGACCTCTCTTTTCTGTCACTGATCCACCGGTACGCCTCGTCCCTCGTCCCCCTGGCGACGAGGACGACGACCCGACCGGCCCGGGCCCGACCGGTCCTCCCCTTCCTCTGGATCGACCTGATCTCGCTGGGGACCGGCTCGTAGAATAGGACGAGGTCCGTCGCCGGGATGTCGATCCCCTCCTCCCCTACAGAGGTGGCGATGAGGACGTTGTAGACCCCCTGCCGGAACTTCCCCAGGATATCCGCCTGTTTCTTCTGGGATAGCCCCTCGTCACCGGTCCTGCTGGACTGGCCGACGAACCGGACAGGCCTGATCAGGTCGCCTGCCGCCTCCCGGAGGTAGTCGAGGACGGAACTCGCCGTATCCCGGTAGTTTGTGAAGACCATGATCCGCGAGTCGGCCTTGGCGGTGAGCTGCTCTTCGACGAGCTCCAGGACGGCCCGCAGCTTCGGATGGTCGACGTCCATCCTGGCGATGTCGCCGACCGCCTCTCTAACCCTGGGGTCCTCGATGATCCTCTTCGCCGCCTTGCTCCCTCCCGGGGAGGAGGCCTCCGAATCGAGCCTCTCCAGGTACCGGGCTAGGGAGTCGATGCCCTGGGTCTCGGCGAGCTCGACGGCGTGCTGAAGCTTCAGGACCTCCGCCAGGACCGAGACCGCCTGGTATAGGCTCGGCGATGGGTTTTTTGCGATCATCCCGCGGAGGGTCTTCTGCATCTCCAGAAGCTCCTTCTTCGAGGTCCGATCGATCCTCTTGGGCATCCGCAGGCCGTCGGACCCCCCGAGCTGATGGAGGGCCTCGCCCCGATCCTCCAGGACCTCCTCCAGGAGGGTCCGCACCCTCATGATCTCCGGGGGGACCGCCACCCTGACGACCTCGATCTCCCTCTCGTGGACGAAGGGAGATACGTCGGGGTCCGCCTCCGTCTTCGTCTCTATCCGCATCGCCCCTAGGTTTGATGAGACCTCCTCGATCCGCTCGAGGCTGCTTCCGGGGCTCGCCGTGATCCCCAGGACGAGCCTGTCGGTCCCCTCCCTCTGGTAGCGCTCCGCTATGTAGACGTAGGCGTAGTTTCCGACGGCCCTGTGGGCCTCGTCGAATATGATCAAAGAGACGTCCCGGAGGAATATCCGCCGGGAAAGTAGGTCGTTTTCCACCACCTGAGGGGTCGACACCACGATCCTGGCATTCTCCCACATTTCCCTTCTCTCACCGGGAGGGATCTCTCCGGTGAACTGGACGACGGTGGATCCGTCCCTCAGGACCGACCCCAGATAAGAGGCGTGCTGCTCCACCAGGGGCTTGGTGGGGGCGAGAAATAGTATCCGCCCCCGGGGGAGCCTCGCCAGGAGGACCATCAGGGCGACGACGGTCTTTCCCAGCCCCGTCGGGAGGACGATCAGGGTCGAGGCTTTGAGGGCGGTGGAGGCGAGCTCCAGCTGAAAGAGCCTTCTTTCCACCGCCTTCTCCTTCAGCATGGGGTGCTCGAGGTAGGAGGTCATCGCCCTCCACTCATCTCATGATCTCATAAAAGTCCTTGTGGGGGTTTATCAGGAGCCTCTCGGCGATCTCCCCGGCCGTCCTCTCGGGGTCATCGGCCCGAAGAGAGAGCTTCCAGATAGAAGACCTCTCAACGGACCTTACCATATCGAAGCCGAGCCGGTTTCGGAGCCTCTTCTGGGCGGAGATCGCCTCTCCGTCCTCGATCCGCAGACCCACCTTCACCGGGACGTAACCCTCCTCAAAGTCGATGGAGTCGACGGTGGCCTTGTAGCTCTCCTTGTTCTCGTTCACCAGCTCCCGGGCGAGCCTCCTCGCCAGGCTTTCGGGATCTAGGACGGAGTCGTCGACCTCGATCGACCAGAGCCTCTCCCTTCTGAGGTCCTCCAGGACCGCCCCGTACCCCATCCTCCGGCGGAGGGTGTTCTTGACGGTCGCCGCCTCCGCGTCCGGGATCTTCAGCGAGACCCGCAGGTTGATCTTCATCTCATCACCTCGATGTACCTCTTCATCGACTCGAATATCCGCCTTCCAGGCCCCGGGGCAGTCATATCCCCCGCGCTCTTCGCCGAATCCGTCGGCGGGAGCTGCCAGGCGAAGGAAGATCTCTCGGGATGAGGCATCAGACCCAGAACGTTCCCCTCGGGGTTACAGATCCCGGCTATACTCTCCAGGCTGCCGTTGACGTTCACCGGAAACTCCCTCTCCACTCTGCCGCCCTCGTCGCAGTATCGGAATACTATCTGATCCTCCTCGTTCAACCTCTCCATCAGATCCTCGTCGGCGGTGACGAGGTTACCCTCGGCGTGGGCGAGGGGCATCGAGACGAGGTCTCCTTTATTCAAAATGAAGCTACCGCTGCACCTCCTCGCCGGGGTCTCGGTGCGGAGGGTCGTCCAGGCGCAGTAGAATCCGCGCCTCACGATCTCCCCCTTGGAGACCATCACGTTCGAGGCGAGGGCGACGTTTATTCCTCCAAGGCCCGGCAGGAGCCCCGACTCCGTCAGGATCTGAAAGCCGTTACAGATCCCGATGATCGGCTTTCCCCTCTCCGCCTCCTCCCGGAGGGCGTCCATCACCGGCTCCTTGGAAGCTATCGCCCCCGCCCGGAGCCTGTCCTGATAGGAGAATCCGCCGGGGATTATGTACCCGTCGAAGGCGGAGAGCTCTTCGGCCGGCCGGTTCCACCGAAATAGCTCGCCGGATAGGCCGGAGCTTCGAGCCGCCACCAGGGTCTCATGCTCGCAGTTCGTCCCAGGAAACTGGATGACCGCTATCTTCATCTCATCGCCTCCGATAGGCCTGCGGTCCAGCCCTTCTTCGCCGTCGAGAGGTCCATCAAAAGGACGGTCCTGCCTTTGCAGGTCATCACCAGCTCCGGCGAGCTGCTCACTATCCCTATCTTCATGATATCGAGGCCGTAGCCTTTGAGAAGCTCTTCGAGCTCCTCTTCGCCCCCCTCCCGGCACTCCAGTAGAAAGCCGGAGGACTCGCTGAATACCAGCCGGTCGGCGGGGAGGTCTGAGCCGGCAGCGTCGAGGTCGAGCTCCAGGCCGAGGTCGGACCGTCCGGCAAGCGCCATCTCGGCGGCCGTCGCTCCAAGGCCGCCGTTGGATATGTCGTGGGCGGAGATGACGAGCTTCTTGGCTATCGAATCTATGACGGCGTAGATCATATTCCTCTCCAGCTCGAACCTGACTATCGGGACGTTCTTGCCCGTCACCCCGTGGACCGTTCGGTAGTACTCCGAGCCGCCTAGCTCGTCGAACCGGGGCCCTATGAGGTAGACGGAGTCGCCCGCCCTCTTTAGCTCCATGGTGACGGCGTCCCTGACGTCGTCGATGAGGCCGACGCAGGCGATTATCGGGGATGGGTCCACCGCCCCGTCGGGAGACTCGTTGTAGAAGCTGACGTTCCCGGAGACTATGGGGACAGGAGTCTCTTCGTACCCCTTCAGCCAGAGGGCTTTGGCGGCGTCGGCAAGCCCCCTGACGCACTCCCTGAACTCCCAGAAGGCCTCTGGCTTCTCGGGGTTTCCAAAGTTGAGGCAGTCGGTGAGGGTGGCGGGGTATGCGCCGACGGCGGCGACGTTCCTCATCGCCTCGGCGACGGCCGTCGCCCCCGCCCAGTAGGGGCTGATCCTGCCGTAGAAGGGGTTGGAGTCCACCGATAGGGCGATGCCGAACTTCTCGTCCCGGACCGGGGCTATGAGGCCGGCGTCGGCCTCTCCGGGCCTGATGACGGTGTTGCCCTGGACCTCGGTGTCGTAGTACCGGTAGATATGCTCTCTCGAGGAGACGTTCGGCGATCCCAGGATCTTTAGGAGGATCTCGGTGAGATCTTCGGGGGCGGAGATCTCCGGCTCTTCGAGCTCTACGACCCGGGGCCTCTCCTCCCTATCATAGCGGATCCCTCCGGTGAGGTGCTGGATGGAGACGTTGCAGGTCACTTCGCCTCGATAGCGGGTGACGTACCTGCCGTCTGTCGTGACCTTTCCGACGACGGAGGCCCTCGCCCCCTCGTAGACGTTGGGGAGGTCCCAGTCCTCGTTGTATATCTTCAGCGCCCGGGGGGTCAGCTCTGGGGGACAGATCAGCATGAACCTCTCCTGGGTCTCGGCGCAGGCGACGACCTCGGGGGGGAGGTCCTCGCTCGCCTTGTGGAGGAGGTCGAGGTCGAGGTCCATCCCGTACCCGGCGCTCGCTCCCATCTCCGAGGAGGCGCAGGTGAACCCGCCGCCCCCCAGGTCCTTGAACCCGATGACGATCCCCTCCTGGCGGGTGAGCTGGAAGAGGGCCTCGTTCGCCTTGAAGAGGACGTTCTTGAGGAAGGGGTCGGGTATCTGGATCGCCCCCCTGTTCGCCTCCTCGTCCTCCTCCCGCAGCTCCTCGGAGGCGAAGGTCACCCCGCCGAAGCCGCTGGAGTCGGTGGGCTTTCCTACGACGATGACGTCGTACCCCTTCTCCCCCGCCCCCGCTGGCGCGCGGCTTTTTATGATCTCTCCCCTCTTTACGACCCCCACGGCGACGACGTTCACCAGGCAGTTGGAGTCGAAGGAGTCGTCGAAGACGACGTCTCCGGCGATGATGGGGACCCCCAGGGCGTTGCCGTACTGCCAGATGCCGTCGACGACCCCCTCTGCCACCCACCGGACGTGATTCTTATCTTTGCCGTAGGGGTCGCCGAACCGGAGGGGGTCGGCGGTGGCTACGACCTTGGCGCCCATGCAGTTGACGTCTCTTACGATCCCGCCTATGCCGGTGGCCGCCCCCTCGTTGGGCAAAATCTGGGAGGGGTGGTTGTGGCTCTCGTGGGCTATGACGACGCACCACTCGTCGTCGATGGCCACGATCCCCGCGTCCTCCTCGGGGCCCTGGACGACGTTGGGGCCCTCTGTATGGAGAAACTCGTTGAGGGTGGCGCGGCTGCTCTTATAGGAGCAGTGCTCGCTCCACATGGTATCGTAGTTGAAGAGCTCCGGGATGGTGGGGTCCCTTCCCAGGGACTCTGCTATGGATCGCGCCTCAGAAACCGATAGGCCAAGGCCAGCGCTTCGGAGGGCGGCATCGACCTCATGGTCTTTTAGACCGATTATTCTCAACGGTGTACACCTCGTATTGTGGAGGTAACTATGCCTCCATAGGCCGTTATGTATCTATCGATCAGGGAGAAAGCCCTCCCGCCCCCCAGAGCGGAGGTGGAGACGGGCGGCACGACGGCGGCAAAACCTTTAAAACAGGAGAGGATACATCCGACCATGGTCATGGTGGTGATCTGCGACGACTCGGAGATCGAGGTCCCCGACTGCGAGAGGTGCGCGATCTGCAACCGTCCCCTCCAGGAGTACGACGAGGTGACGGGGACGGGGATCCTCGGATACTACCACTGGACCTGCGTGACCCACTTCGATTAGGGCGGGGGTAACCAAGCCAGGTCAACGGTGATAGACTCAAGATCTATTCTCGCAGGAGTTCAAGGGTTCGAATCCCTTCCCCCGCACGTATTTACCATTAATTTAAAAGAGGCCCGTCACTTCTGCCCCTTCGAATCGCTGGTAGCCTCTCTCTTGAGCGCCAGCTCCCTGGCCCTGGCGTAGGCAGCCTCCGCCTCTTCGGCCCTTCCCAGGGCCTCGAGGGCGGCTCCCCTGTTGTACCAGACCTTGACGCTCTCTGGATCGATCCGGAGCGCCTCGTCGTAGGCCCGGAGCGCCTCATCGACCCGTCCCAGGTTTCTCAGGGCGAAGCCCCGGTTGTTCCAGGGCCAGGAGAGATGGGGGTCGAGCCGGATCGCTTCGTCGCTGCACCGGATGGCCTCCGCGTACCTGCCCAGGCCAGCCAGGGCTGCTGCCTTGTTATTCCAGGCTCGGGCGCATTCTGGATCCAGTCTGATGGCCTCGTCGTATGCTAGGACGGCCTCGGCGTACTTCCCCTGCGAATAGAGAGAATCCCCTTTATCCAGCCGATCCATCGCCTACATCGCCCCCAATCGAAAACCTCCAAGAATAATCAGTTCCTATCTTGATCTCCTCGCCAGATCTGCGAATAAGGCCGTCTCCGATCTAAAAGCAGATCGCCCTTCATATATGGTGATGACCTAACCCGATCCCAGCTCCTTAAGAGCCTCAGAGGCCGTCTTTCGGACAGCTTCTGCCTGATCCTTCGAAGCCAGATGAGCGAGGGGCTCAACGGCTCGCCGATCACCTATCTTGCCGAGGGCCTGAGCCGCCCTCCACCGGACACCATAATGCTCATCCTCGAGAGCTCGGATGAGAAGATCCACGGCTCGGGGATCCCCGATCCTGCCGAGGGCCTCGGCTGCCGCTTCTCTGACCCACCTGTCCTCATCCTTTGAAGCGAGATCTGCTAACGGCTCAGAGATCCTCGAATCGGATAACCGACCCAGGGCCCGGGCCGCCTGGCGGCGGACCATCCGGTCTTCATCTTTGAGAGCCTCGGTCAGAGGCTCTACAGCCCTCGAATCTCCTATGCTCCCGAGGGCTGGAGCCGCCTGCCACCGGACGCTCCAGTCCTTATCTTTAAGGGCCTCCGTCAGAGGGACGACGGCCCTCGAATCTCCTATGCTCCCGAGGGCTGAGGCGGAGGCCTGACGGACCATCACGTCCTCATCCCTGAGAGCCTCGATGAGGGGATCGACCGCTCTGGTATCGCCCATATTGCCGAGGGCAGAGGCGGCAACTTGACGGACCCGGGGAGACTCGTCCTTCAAAGCCCTGATGTGATCCTCTATTATGGACATATCAAGCCCTCATCAAGCCCTCGACCCACGGTAACAGCTCTGATCTCAATACTCATCCCACCGTACATTCATGCTGATGCCAACCACAAAAAGCGTTTCGGTCTTTCTGGGAATAGGCCCCAAGCCTCCGGGATTCAGGAGGGGCTGGGGGATCCGTTGCGGAATCTCTCCCCCTGGCCCCGCCTTCGACTACAGATCTCAAGGCCGAGATCTCCGTCCATCTACCCACTCAAAACCCCCTTCTCAGGAGATCGCGGCCGATAAAGACCGCCCCCGAGTCCATCATCAGGAGAGGGAATATGGGTATCCGATAACGTACCCGGGCCCTATTCTATATAACGGCCTATAACCTCGCGGATCTCTCCACCAACTGCCATCTATATGAACCGGCTGAAACGGGAGGCTGTAATATGCCGGATATGGAGGCCCGTCCAGGAAGGCCCTCGCGACAGGATACCATTCATCGTGGTAGAGCCTATCGTCATAAAATCTCACCGCTAATGGATAGCTAAAAGCGGCGCCATCCCAATAGTACCGCGAAGCTGGATACCATTGATCTTCCGCAATCACCGTGGTGGGATAGCCAAACGCACCATAGTAGGTGATGCGACCGATGCCGGACGAGAGCCAGTCAGGGGGCTGGAGATCATAAGCTTCTTTCGATGATGCCGCCGCTACAGTTACCAGAGAGAGGCAGCCGAGGAACAATACCAATTTTCTCATATCACTAACCTCAGTTTCTCCGCGTATTATTCTCCCCACCTTCGGTATGAGTCCTCAAGGTAAATAACAATTACGCCATATAGGGATGAAATCACCTAGCACAGTACGGAGTCATGACGCCTCTGACGATCAATCTGAGGAATCCTTAAAGACATCTCCACCGGCCCTCCCGGGGGGGAGAGTACTCTAAGAACGCATCTTCTGCCCTTCAGCCACCTCCTCTCGTCTCAGCCTCGGGGGAGAGATGAAGGTGGTGGCTGATCCGACGAGCTCCTCTATCGGAGGATAGGATGCCGGCGTAAGAATAATTTTATACGATAAGACCCAAGATGATCATTATTCGTGATATATGGTGAGGTATCCGTCATGATCAAACTCTTCAAGAAGAAGGATATCACTGCTAAGGAGAAAGAGCGGAAGAAGAAACAAGATGAACGACGGAGGCGAGCTCAAGCGAGAGGGCAGAAGCCTATAAGATAGAGGTTGCCCCTCGGGACGTCTCTTAAAAGGAATTAGCTGGAGGCTATAGGGTTGAAGATCGCAGTGGATATCGACGGCGTCTTGGCTGATCAAGTCGGTGCCGCCTTGAAATTTATTGAAGAAGAATATGGCCTGAAATATCTGAAGAGCGACATCGATCGTGCACGCTGGACCTTTGAAGGGAAGGAATTATGGTCTGAGATCGGCAGGCGGTTGGCAGATGCGGAATACACTTTAAATTTGCCGCTAATAGAGGGATCCCAGTGGGGGATAAGGTATTTGGCCCATCATGAGGTCTTTGTAGTCACCGCCAGGCGGCCCGACGCAGAAGAGGCTACCAGACGGTGGCTGAATATCCATTTCCCGACCCTGAAAGGCTACTACCGTACCCGGACCGGTGCAAAACAGAAGATACCCTCCGACGTATTGGTAGACGACCTCGACCTCAATATCGTGGAGTTTGTCAAGAGCGATCCCGAGCGACGAGGCATATTATTCTTACACCCGTGGAGCATCAACGGCACGGATATCGAAGATTACTCCGATCAGGTAAGCTACTGCCCCCAGTGGGATGGAGTGGTGAAGGCCATCGACGATATCGATAGCCGAGGATAGGTCGGTCATCCTGAATCTCGACCGCCCATGGTGTTGGAGGCCATCTCTTTTCAATCGAGGGAAGAGGCGACGACTGAAGAGAATATGATATCTTGGCGACTCAACCGCAAACTACAAATATAGATAACGATTATATGTTATCTTTGCCGCATTTCGCGCTGTAAGAACGGGGAAGAAATACCGGCAAGCTCTTCAGGCCAGACCTGAGAGGTGCTCTCCTCGGGGCAGCATCCGGGAAAAATGGAACGGCTGATGACCAACGGGGTCAGAAATCTGCACGCCGTAACAGGCGATGCATATAACTAATCAGCCAAATCCGAGTCTCCTCGCCAAGGGCGGGATGCGGCCCAAAGCTCTCGCAGAGCAGGCTACAGGCCCGGCAATCTGATGGCGCTTTCGGGTTCCATTAAAGACGCTGTGTAAAAGGACAGCGCTGTGCTTGCATTCTGACGATCTTTGAGTCGGGCTCGGGGCGGAACAGATAGACCACTCAAAGGGTTTCTCCCAAGAAAGGGGGGTAACCAAATATCGGTGCTGATCCGCCTGCGGCTCGATTTTACCATCTTCTAAAAATCGTTCCCTGCCTCTTTCAGGTTACATCCTCCTGGAGGCTGCTTCCAGGACAAAAATTCCATCCTGGCCCTCGAAGAGACGATCTATCGACATATATCAGATTAATGTTGATCCTACATAAATGATAGATTCTTATCCGTACAGCCCCAGGGTTTCTTAGAGACGAGAGCCGTAGCCTCGGTGGGCTCGGCGAGGATCGGATATAATGGAGTGAAGCGGGAATGAAGAAGATTCTGATATCTGCCGTCGTCATCATATCTCTATTGAGCTGTGCCTCAGCCTTTGATGGGAGGGGCGGCGTAGGGATGCGACCGGGGGAAGCTGAAGCAGAGATGCTATTTGATATGGGGATGGGAAGGCCGTGGGTCGGAGGCGATCCCCCACATAGAGGCTCCTTTGACCTGAGATTCTCCCAGTACTATTCGTGGACCGGATGGTCATCCTCCTCGATGAAACATATAGAACCGCCAAGGAAGCCCGATCCCCGGAGCAAGACCCCCACCACGGTCTACTTCAGCTATTCGATGCAGCCCGTCCCCTACGTCCAGTATAAGACCTATCCAACATACGGGGCCAACACCCTCTGGATCCTCGGGGACGGGAGCTGGACCCAATACGCTCAGGTCCCCCTGGGATCGAGCCTCTCCCTCCTGGCGACTTCGAGCCGGGGCGGCAGAGGATGTCTCTACGAGATAGACCCCTTCGCAAAGGTCTCGGCGAACAGCTTCAGCTTCTTTGCCGGAACCTCCCAGCTTGCCTTCTATGCAGATAAGCCGGGACGCCACCAGCTCTACTTCATCGTAGACGGCCAGGTATCCAACAGGGTGACCATAGACGTCGTCAGCTTCTATCCGCAATACGAACCCCCTGTGGCCTATCCGCCCCCCAGCGGCCCGTACTGGTAAGCTCGATCTTTCCGAGAACGATAACCACAGGCGGGGTCGTCCATGAGATGATCCCGCCAGGCCGCCACATATTCCGGCATCGCGGAGATCGATTCATCCTCTCCGGCCCCATCTCCTCAGAAATCGGCCATGGAGGATAAGTTCGGTCAACGACAGCATCATCCTACGCCGCGATCCCGTGATATCATAGCCCCTTCGGACCTTCCATATCCGGCACAACTATTTATTAGCTGAAAAGCTCCCTTTGAGGTATCGGAGGAGCGCCATAGAAGTTGAAGCCATGCCCGATGCCAAGACCGATTCAGGAACGTATGACTCCGACCCCTTCCTCGCCGAGATCAGGAGGCTGCGGGGCGGGGCGGATGGAGGCGACACCGAGGAGTGGGTCGAGAGGGCGGTGGACCTGAAGGTCGACCAGCTCCTGGACCTCTCCGAATGCCTGAGGGAGCTGGCGCCCTCTCCCGATATCGCCGAGATCAGGGACGAGTGCGAAAGGATCGTAGAGGAGATGGTCACAGGGAGGCTCGGGGGCGAAGAGGCGGTGGGCAGGACGGAAGCTTTCCTCTGCCGGGCCGCCTCCCTCATCATGGAGAGGCTGATGGACGAGATCGAAGAATAAGCCCGGGTCTTTTCGTGGTTTTTTAAGGCTTTTGGGTATTTGGTTTCTCGATCAGAGCTCCCTCGCCCGGAGGGGGAGCGGCTCCGAGATGGTCCAGGCGCCGCCTCCCGCCGGACCCGTCACTATCGCCTCTCTCGCCGGGGCCAGGTCGGGGGCGACCTCCAGAAGCCTCATGGTGTAGGGGTGGACGGGGCTCGTGGTGACTTCTCCCGTCGGACCCTCTTCGACGATCTTTCCAGATAGCATCACCGCCATCCTGTCGCTCACCTTCCTCGCGAGGGCTATATCGTGAGTTATGAAGAGGATGGCAAGCCCCCTCTTCTCCTGGATGTTCAAAAGAAGCTTCAGGATCTTCGCCTGGACGGAGGCGTCGAGGGCTGAGGTCGGCTCGTCGGCTATGAGGAGCTTGGGGTCGAGGACGAGGGCTCTGGCGATCGCCACCCTCTGGGCCTCACCGCCGCTGATCTGGTGGGGGTACTTTCTCAGGAAGGCGTCGTCGGAGGAGAGCTCCACCTCCTCCAGGACCCTCTTGACGATGGCGGCCCTCTCGGCGGGTCCGCCCAACTTCTGGACCGCCAGGGGCTCGCTGACGGCGTCGAAGACGTCCATCCGGTGGCTGATCGACTCTTTGGGGTTCTGATATATCATCTGGACCTTTCTGTAGAAACCCCGGTCCCTTCGGGCCAGGGGCACCCCCTCCAGCCTGATCTCTCCCACCTGGTGGCTGAAGAGGCCGATGACCGTCTTGGCGAGGGTCGTCTTGCCGGAGCCGCTCTCGCCGACGAGGGCGATCGTCTCCCCCTCGTAGAGGGTGAGGTCGACGCCGTCGACGGCGACGAACTTCCCGAACTTCGTTTTAATTTTCGATAGCTCCAGGAGGGGGACGATCCCGCCCCGGTGGCAGGCGATCATTCTATCCCCCACCTCCGCCAGGGGGGGGACCTCCTTATCGCATACGTCGATCCTCTGGGTGCACCTCCCGCTGAAGGGGCAGCCAGAGACTCCGTGGACCATCCTCCCCGGTATCCCCTGGAGGTCCTTTGTGGTGGTCATGTTCGGTGACGACCTGATGAGACCCCTGGTGTAGGGGTGGCGGGGGTTCTCCAGCAGGTCGCAGGTCTCGCCGATCTCGACGATCCTCCCGGCGTAGAGGACCGCCATCCTCCCCGCCAGCCTGGCGGCGGTGGATAGGTCGTGGGTTATGACGAGGGCGATCTTTCCCCTGATCCTCTCTTGCAGGAGCTTTGTGATCTGTGACTTCGTAACGGCGTCCAGGGAAGCCGTCGGCTCGTCGAGGATCAGGACCTGGGGGTCGTTGGCGAGGGCCATGGCGATGAGGGCCCTCTGCTTCTCTCCCCCGCTCAGCTGGTGGGGGTACGACCCTCCCTTCTCCTCTTCGAGCCCCACGGATGCCAGGAGGCTAAGGACCCGACCCCCGACGTCCCGGAGATATCCCCGATCCTGGTGGACAGAGATAGCCTCGTCGATCTGGTCGGAGACGGTCATGAGGGGGTCGAGGGCGTCCTCGACGTTCTGGAAGACCATGGCCATATCCTTCCCCCGGATCTTTCGCCGCTCACTGTCGTCCAGGGCTGCGATATCCACTCCATCGAGAAATATCCTCCCCGAGACCCTCCCCTCGACGAGGCCCATCAGGGCCAGGCCCAGGGTGGTCTTTCCGGCTCCCGACTCCCCGATGACGGCGATGGAGTCGCCCCGGGAGAGGTCAAGGTCGATCCCGGCCAGGATCTCGTCGCCTTCGTAGGAGACTTTCAAATCAGAGATTTCAAGCATATTCAGATCCATCCATCATGTTCCTTCTCCCTATCCCGGAGCCTCGGGTCGAGGGCCGACTCCAGGGCGAAGCCGATGAAGCTGAGGCCTATGAGGGTGATGGAGAGGGCGATCCCCGTAGGGAGGAGCCACCACTTCCAGACCTCCAGATATGTGAAGACCCTGGCGTACTGCATCATCTTACCCCAGCTCATCACCGAAGGGTCGGATATCCCGAGGAACGAGAGCCCCGCCTCCATGAAGACCGCCCTCCTGGCGTCCTGGATCATCGTCGCCACCAGGATCGGTCCCAGGTCGGGGATGAGGTGGCGGAGGAGGAGATGGGAGGGTCCGGCCCCGAAGGTCCTGGCGGCAGAGACGTGCATCCTCTCCTTGAGGGTGAGGGTCTGGGCCCTGATGACCCTCGCCCCCCCGGGCCAGGAGAGGGCGGAGAGGAGGAGGATCATGAATAAAACGTTCGGCCGCAGGTACGCCGCCACCAGGATTATTACGATGACGTCGGGGATGGCTATTGTCGCGTCGACTACCCTCATCCAGAAACGGTCGTAGAGGCCGCCGAAGATCGCCGCCGTCCCCCCGATGAGGACGCTGATGAACCCGGAGAGGAGGGCGACTCCGAAGGCGACGGATAGAGAAGTCCTGGCGCCGTAGAGGAGCTGGGTCCAGATGTCCTGGCGGGCGTCGTTCGTCCCGAGCCAGTGATCCCCCGAGGGGGGGCTGAAGGCGGGGGTGCTGGTATTCTCTCGTGGAGTGTAGGGGGTGAGGACGGGGGCGAAGATGGCGAGGAGGACCATCGCCCCGATGAGGAGGAGCCCCGCCCTCCCGACGTTGCTCCTGGCGACCTCGCGCCAGATGCTAACGTGCATGGCTCACCCTCGGATCGAGCCTTGAATAGAGGAGGTCCACCACCAGGTTTGCGGCCAGGACGACGACCGTCACCATCAGAAGGATCCCCTGGATGAGGGGGTAGTCCCTGGTGAGCAGGGAGTTGTAGAGGAGCAGTCCGACGCCGGGATAGGAGAATACGATCTCGACGAAGAGGGCTCCCGTGATCATCTGGGGGATGGAGAGGCCTGTGGCCGTCACCACCGGGAGGAGGGAGTTTCTCCCCGCGTGTCTGTACTTGATCTTCCCTTCAGAGCAGCCCTTCGCCCTGGCGGCGAGGATGAAGTTCTCCTGGAGGGTGGTGATCATGGTATTTCTGGTGAGAAGGTACGACGAGGTGACCCTCACCAGGACGAGGGCCGCCAGGGGCGCCAGAAGGTGGTGGAGGATGTCGATGGCGAGGGGGAGGCCCGATAGGCCGCTGTAAGGGGTGAGGGCCCCGGATAAGGGGATGAGCCCCAGGACCACCCCGAAGACCAGGAGGAGGACGATACCCATGAAGAAGTCGGGAAAGCCGTTTAGGAACATGAGCCCGGCGAGGAGGGTCTTGTCGAGGCGCTTGCCCCTGCGATATCCGGACTCGATCCCCAGGAAGAGGCCCAGAAGGGTGGATATGACCAGGGCCGACCCCGTCAAGAGGAGCGTCCAGGGGAGGAAGTCCAGTATGACTGAAAGGACCGGCTGATTGTAGTAGTAGGAGTGGCCGAGGTCGCCGCCCGCCAGGGCGAGGATGTACGCCAGAAACTGCTGGCCCATCGACTGGTCGAGGGCGAGCCTCTCGACGAGCTGGGCCTTCAGCTGGGGGGTCATGGCGAGGAGCGCCTCTTCCCCATAAATCGCCTGGAAGGGGTCACCGGGCATCAACCTGGGAAGGGTGAAGTTGAGGGTGAGGATGAGGAGAAAAGCTATCAGATAGTTGGAGAGAAAGGCGCCCCGTCCGAATAAGGCCTTCGCTCTCGCCACCGCCCTTCCGCCGTCCCAAACCACCTTCGGACTATCGAGGTGGCGGTCGTTATGTTCCTCCATCGAATTGCCAGCTCCAGGCACAATTAATAAATCCTGTCAATTAAGACGCTTAATTTCCCAACGCTCCACCTAAATCATCCATTATTTATGAAACTTTCCCGAATCGTATACATATCAAAGGATCAATTTGAGGCGATATAACACTAAATCCCCTGCAGAGTAAGAGTTCAGCCCGCCGATGAGGAGTATGCCGGGGTGTTTCAAACCTCCAGACCGTCCGGGGCGGCAAATCACGCAGAAGAACAAAAAGGAGGAGTATGCCCCGGAGATCGGGGCATCAGATCCCAGGAAGAAGAGCCATCGCCTAGACGAAGGCGATCCTGTTCAACGGTATCGGAACACCGATGGCTATCCCGCCCCTGGTATAATAGAGGTCCACTCTGCCGTTGTGGGCCCAATACCAGCGGGGGTAGTATAGGGTGAGGGCCGGAAGGTCCTCGGCGTAGAGCTCCTGGGCCTCGGAGATCATCTCGGCCCGGCGGTCCTCGTCCATCTCCCTCCTCTGATCCTCCAGGAGGTCGGCCAACCGGTCGTCATCGGTGTATCGGGCGCTGTTGAGGGTATCCTCCAGCGTCATCCTCCGGAGGTAGTCGGGGTCTGCGCCGAGGCCTCCGTGGCCGGATAGGGCGAGGTCGAAGTCCCAGGCCGTCACCTTGGAGTCGAGGGTGGCGCCGTCGAGGGACCGGAGGGTGACGACGAGGCCGACATCCTCCAGCTGCCTCTGGATCACCTCCGCCGCCCGGGATCCGGGCCAGCCGACGGACCCCCTCTCTGCAACCAGGATCTCCACCTTGGTGCCCCGGCGACCGAGGTCTGAGATCATTTCCCTCGCCAGGTCGGGGTCGTAATCATACGCCTCGACTCCGGGGTTGTACCAGTCGCTGTCGGGAGGGACCATCCCGGGGTTTCCCACCAGGCCCTGGCCCCGGAGGGTGATATCCACCAGAGCCTCGCGATCGATGGCATAGGCGAGGGCCCGCCGGAACTGCGGATCAGAGAAGGGCTCGATCTTATGGTTTATCATCAGTTTCGCGTTCCAGTCGAAAGCCCCCTCGATGATCTCAAGGCCGACGCCTTCGAGGGCCGAGACCGCCTCCGGCGGGATGGAGGCGGAGTCTACCGACCCCTGCCTCAGGGCGGCGGGGGCGGTCTGGTCGGAGACCTTGACGAAGACTATCCTTCCGACCTTCGGAGAGCCCCCCCAGTAGCCGTCGTGCGCCTGGTAGAGGTAGCTTCCCAGGGGCTTGTTGTAGTCGGCCAGGCTGAACGGTCCGGTCCCGATGAGGGCGTCCCTCTCCCTGTAGCTCCCGGGATCAAAGACCCCCTCCCAGACGTGGCGGGGGAGGATGGGTAGGGTGGAGGCTACGAGATCCATGAAGGGGGCGTAAGGCTCGGATAGGTACAGCTTCACGGCGTGGTCGCCGACCGCCTCAGCCGATTCGATTATGGCGGAGTCGACCCACTGGTAGGGGTGGCGCTTGATGTAATCTAATGTGAAGACGACGTCATCGGCGTCGAAGGGCTCGCCGTCGTGCCAGGTGACGCCCTCCCGGAGGGAGAAGAGGTAGGCTTTCTCGGCATCGATGTACTCCCACTCCTCTGCGAGGGCCGGAAGGTATCCCTGGTCGTCCTTCCATACGAGGGTCTCGAAGATGAAGCTCATCCGGACGTAACCTGGGCCCCGGGAGTAGTGGGCGTAGGGCGAGGGAAAGCCCCAGTCTCCTGTGGCATCGGCGATGGTGTACTCGGCGACCTCGCGGTCGGCGGCTCCGGCAGGTCCGGCGGCCACCAGCGCCAGGAGGGCGAGGGCCAGTCCAAATATCAGGGGTTTTAGCACTTTGAAGCACCTCTTTATAGACGGTCGGATCTCATGTTATGATGAAAAGTGCTATTCTGCTTATTTATGAATCTATTCGTTATAATTATATTAAAGGCAAAAATATCTTAAGTTCTAAATTTCAGGCAGGATCCTTCACCCTCCTTTTCGTGAAGGAGAGATGAAGTGGCGGGGCTGGCTTTAGAAGATAAAAAAAAATGATCAGGCCGGGTCCGGCCTATGCGGCCCTCAATACGAGGACCGGCCTTGTGCCGCTGTTGGAGACATCATAGGCGACGCTTCCGACGACCATCTGCCTCACCCAGCCCTTGCCGTGAGAGCTCATGGCGATGAGGGAAGCCTCCTCGTCCTCGGCGGCGGTGATTATCTCCTTGGCGGGGCTACCGACGGCGATCCGGAACGAGGCCGGTATGCCGGCATCCTCGAAGCCAGCCTTGACGGCGGCGAGCTTCTCCTCCGCCTCCTTCTTCTCCGACTCCAGATCCACATCCACCAGGTCTTTCGATAATACCGTCAGGAGGACCACCTCGCCCACTCCCTTGATATCCTTTAAGATCTTTATCGCCTCCTCGGCAGGCTCGGAGAAGTCCGTGGGGCAGAGGACCTTCGAGAATACCATCGGGCTATGCTTCTCGAACCTCTCCCCGCCCTCGATGGGCAGCAACCGCATCAGGAGGAGGTTTTTGGTGCCGTACCTGAGGATATCCTTGGCGACGCTTCCGAGCAGCACCTTCCCGACGAACCCCTTGCCCCTCACACCGATGACGACGAGATCAACCCCCTCCTCCTCGGATACCACATCGATCTTCTTGGCGACATCCCCCCCGACGAGGGGCTCCGCCCTCTTCTTCACCGCTATCCCAAGAGATTCCAGGGGCTTGGCCTCCTCGTCTAGCCTCTTTCTCGCTTCCTCTGCTCTGGCTCCTGGGTCCCATACCCGGGCAAGACCTGGAGCAACCATTATGTGCAGGAGGACGACCTCCTTGACTCCGGGGAGGCCCCCGACGCTCTCGATCACCTTCTGAGAATACTTGGAAAAGTCCGTCGATACCAGAACTCTTTCGAACAAATTATCACGCCTCCTTATTTCATCTGCACTTTTTATAACCGCATTCCGTCTCTTACCCTATATATTCAGAGGGGATCGGAGACAACTCTTTACTTCTGCATGAACCCGGTGATATTTCAAGTTACCGTAGAAACGGCCGTTGCTATAGATATTTGGATCAAATATCTATGAATTTGATTTTGTATTTACACAGGCGCCACCTTCATCAATTTCATCCCCCCGACTCTGGAAGGTCAGACGGATCTGGAGCGACCCCTCCCCTTTGAACGATCGATCCGAGACCTCGGCAAGAGGATGCTTTCGGAATCAGAAGCCACCGAGGGTTGAATGCGCGGCAGTCCAGGGAAGGACCGCAGCCCCTGGGGAGGGGAGGAGTCGAATGACGATCTTCCAGCGGTAAATTTCCCAAAGATCCGAAGGACTCGGGCCTCGCCGCCGAAGTGCGGCAGCCGGCGGTCTTATGATCAAATCGTGGATATCAATCTAAAATAGAGAACGATGCTGGTGCTCCAGAAGAGATCACACCTCCCAGATCGCTGATGATCGACCGGCAAAAGCTTCGTCTTCGCCCTTTGGATGTTAGTGACTACTCCCCGCCCTGAAGGGCGGGGCTTCTAGCTTTTGGCAGAGACTGTAGCCCCAGTCTCAGAATGTTTATCGCCGCATTCTCGTCACGGTCCATGACCAGCCCGCATTGAGGACATTCATGGACACGGGACGATAGCGACTTCGCGACTTTAAGACCGCACTTGGAACATAGCTGACTTGTGTTCCTGGGATCTACTAGAACCACCATCGAACCGGCGCTCTCAGCCTTGTACGATGTGGTTATCACTAGCATCCTCCAGGCAGCGTCTGATATGCTTTTAGCCAGGCAGTGGTTCTTAAGCATCTTCGTGATACTCAGATCCTCGAAAGCGATCAGCCCGAACCTTTCGACCAGGTTGTGACTGACTTGATGAGCAAAATCGTATCTGCGGTTGGCAATCCGCTCATGGGTCCGCTGGACAACTTTGAGAGCTTTCCTCCTCTCAGGAGTTCCCTTCTCATATTTAGATAGTCGTCTTTGAGCTTTGGCCAACGCCTTCTCCTCAGATCTAAAGAACCGGGGGTTATCGATCTTCTCTCCGTTGGAGAGCGTAGCGAAACTCTCCAGCCCCAGATCGATGCCCGCCATCAACCCATCTTTCCAGGGAGGCTTCGCAGGATCATCGATCTCCACTGAGAAGCAGGCAAACCATTTTCCGGTCGAAGATCTCCGAACGGTCAACCTCTTGATCTCGCCTTCGATGGGTCGGTGGAGCTTGATCTTGACATCTCCGATCTTGGAGAGGCGCAGCTTCCCGGAAGACAGTTTGAATCCCAGCTGTGGATAGGTGAACGAATCATACCATCCCTTCCCCTTGAACCTGGGATACCCCGGGGCCTCTCCTGCTTTGACTCTTCGGAAGAACGCTTTAAAGGCCAGATCTACCCGTTCTTGGACGTTCTGGAGGGTCTGAGAGAATACCTCCGTTAGTTCTGGTTTGTTTTTCTTCCACTCTGGCAGCAAGTAGTGAGTCTCATACTTAGATATGGATTTACCTTCTTGTTCGAAAGAGTTTTTCCGATATGCTAAAGTCTCGTTATAGGTCCATCTGCACAGCTCCAAGGTCTCTTCCATCTTAGACCGCTGTGCTTTTGTCGGATAGATCCTATATTTGAAGGCTTTAAGCATTACACTCACTTATGCTGCTATAGTATTTTTAGATTCATGGCTTAAGGCGGGGTACGATTCATCCCCGGCCCGAAGACCGGGGTTTTCTCTACTCCTGCACCCCGGCGCTATAATTATAGAAAAATTCATAAGCTATGGGGGTGGACCAAAAGCGGAATCGGAGGATTTCTGCCGTTGATGGGGATAACCGTCCCTCTACGGCGAATATTCCCAACCCGCCGGGGGCCTGCCAGACGGAGAGACCGACGCGATCGACCGCATCCGGCGGAGCCCTCGGACGTCATCTGAAAATCTGAACTGGAGGGCCCGGGAACGACAGGTGAATATTATGATTATGATAGACCCGACCGAAGAGATCGACTGGAACCTGGTCTGGACCGACCGGATGAAGAGGAGCAGGGAGACGACACCAGCCCGGGACTGCGCCAAGATCTGGGAGAGCAAAGAGAGCGCCAAGAGGTTCTGGGATATGTCAAAAGAGAACAGCCACCGCGTCGAGGAGACGATCGCAGGGACGGATTTCACCCCAAAATCCCGGCTCCTGGACATCGGCGCCGGCCCCGGCACCCTCGCCATCCCCTTCGCTCAAAGGGTCGCCCACGTCACCGTCGTCGAGCCGGCCGGGGGGATGCTCGCCGTCCTGCGGGAGAAGATGGCGGAGGAGGGGGTCAGCAACATCGACGTCGTCCAGAAGCGGTGGGAGGAGGTGGAGGTCGCCGAAGACCTGGAGCCCCCCTACGACGTCGTCATCGCCTCCTTCTCCCTGGGGATGGCCGACATCCGGGCGGCGATCGAGAAGATGATGGCTGCTGCTGCAAAAGGCGGCCGGATCTACCTCTACCACTTCGCCGGAGAGACCCACTGGGACCGGGACTGCCGGGACCTATGGCCTAAGCTTCACGGGAAAGAGTACCAGGCCGGGCCGAAGAGCGACGTCCTCTACAACGTCCTCTATTCGATGGGGATATTTCCTCACATCCGGACCTTCCGCCTCCAGCACCGCCAGCGGTTCGCCGAGATCGAGGAGGCGATGAATCACTTCCGCCACCAGTACGGGGCGACGACGGCGGAGCAGGAGGCGATAGTGAGGGAGCACCTCGAGCAGGTCCTCCAGAAGGAGAACGGCATCCTCGTCCTGCCGGGATCGTCGACGAGGGTGAAGATCTGGTGGGAGGTGGAGCGGCCCTGAGGCGATCCTTCCCCCCGCAGTCCAGGCTCAGTCCCGGCTATATCTGCTACCGATGGGGCGGGGTTTATGAGATCCTTCGCCGTCTCGCCCCTAGCCAACTCCCCCTCCATCGGAGACGGGGCCTCTTATGCAATTAATGGTACCAAATCGTCGAGATCGGATATCTCTTCCTGCCGATTCGCGAGGGCTTAATCGGGGAAAACGAGAATCGAGATAGGCTGTCCACGTCTATATCTGCTTCCGGTCGATCAGGGCGGAGGCCGCCTGCATTTAAGATCTCGCAGCGAATTACGCTAATAAATCCTAATAATATAAATTCTTGTCATACTTCTTCTTCAGTCCTGCGGAATTGAGCTAAAGATTTATGCGCAAATTTCCCCTGATTTCTACAATTGATGAGGATTATGAGTCATAAAATTGACTATTATCTTCGAAATAGAGGGCAAAAAGGTTTTTATAGCCAAAAAGAAGCTTTTACATTATACAAGATAGGAAGAAGGAGGTGAAGAGAAAATGTGTTGCCACTCAAAAGATGGACACGTCCATGCCCACGAGCACGAGGGAAAGAAGCACGAGCATGAGCACGTCCACGACGCCGAGCACCATAAGCACACCCACAAGTGCTGCCACGGACATTAGAACCCCTATATCGTGATCAGATGAAGACCGAGCCCTGAGGCCTTCCGGAGGCTGCAGGTCGAAGGATCTGCCAGGGCTGCTATCCTTTCAGCCTTTGAAGTACGTCGAATGAGACGGAGACCGGATCCCGCCCCGGGCCGCATAGGTCCCCGCCCCAAATCGGGGTCCGTCTCTTTTAAGACCCGTTACCTCTTTGCCCTTTTACCCCTTTAGCCCGTTTATCTTCCCTGACGTCCTAGGACGTCCCGGTCACCAGATGCCTCTGATCCTCCGGGAGCCAGTCCAGCGGGGTCCTGACGACCCTGCTCAGCTGCTGGGCCCTTATCCACGGATCTGTCGAGAGGGAATGGGGGGTTAATGTATCGACCGTCTCCACCCCCTCCACATGACCTTCGCTCATGTAAGCGGGGTCTCCGAGGACCAGGGGCAACCGGCGGGTCGACGGGGCCGAGAGGACCTCCATCGGCGCCAGGGGTGGTACACTGCCGCTACCCCCCATAATCCGGAGAAGCTCGCTGTTGAACCTATCGACCTGCCGGTTGTACTCGGCGAGGGCGGTGGCGTTCCCCTCCATCGCCTGCCCCTGGAGCCGTCCCATGAAGAGCCCCATCAATAACCCCTGCTCGAAGCCCTGCTGAAGGTCAGAGGTCTCGGCCGCCGATGGGAAGGCGAGCAATGCTACGGCTATAATCCCAAATATCCACTTTCCACTCAATCCACTCACCTCCCCCCAGCAGGCGGCCATATTACTAATACCTTATCTCGGAAGGGGGATCGGCATCTCTTGGACGGGGCTTCTCCTGGAAGGGCCGGGATCATCGGCTCGTTGAGGAAAAAGGGGGGTGCCATGGAGGGGGCGGTAGAGGGATCGGACGAAGGGGGAGTGCAGAAATCCATGGCGAATGGATTCGCCCCAGCGGTGGGCGGTGGTCCTCACGGTGCTGGGGATTCTGACTCCGGTCACCGGAGCGCTCCTCCACGACCTCTCCTCGATACCCGTCATAGCAAACTCCATGAGGCTGATATGGTACGGGCCGAAGATCTGAAAGATGAGAAGATGAAATCAGAAACCTTGTGCCCATATATCCTCTTTTTCTGTCTTTCTCAATAGTGCACTAGCGTCCCCTCCATCTTCGCCTTCCGGACCGCATACCTGAAGGCGAGGAGGCTTGCAGGCACCAGGACCGCCGAGAAGATGACCAGGGCCCCGATCTCCGGCGCCAGCTCCCCCAGGGTGTACCCCTGGAGCAGGGCGTGCCTCATCCCGTTGAGGGAGTAGGTGATGGGGAGGAGGTGGGAGACGGTCTGGAGCCAGGTGGGGAGGACGGCGACGGGGAAGTAGACCCCCCCGAAGAGCTCTGAGGCGCTCATGAAGAGCATGTTGATGGGATCGCCCTTCTTGAAGATCATGATGAAGCTCGCCGATAGGATCCCGATGCTGGAAAAACATACGATGGTGAGGCTGAGGATGATCAGCGCCCCCAGGACGTTGGCGCCGGCTAGGCTGACGCCCAAAAGCACGCCGATGGCGAGGTAGAGGAGGACCCGGAAGGATGCGAAGATGAAGTTCCAGAGGGTCGAGAGGGTGATGATCGCCGAGGCGTCCGTCGGGGTGACGAGCATCGCCTCCAGGGTCCCCATCATCTGCTCGTCTCTGACGCTCTCGGAGAAGCCCCGAAGCGACACCATCAGGTAGCCGGAGAAGGCGATCCCGATGAGGACGAAGGAGAAGTAGTCGCCGCCGTAGGGGGCGAGGTACGCCTGCCCCGCCGTCCCGATCAGCTTGGCGACGAAGTAGTAGGTGAGGATGTTGAAGAACATGAAGAAGAGCCGGAGGAAGAACTCGAACTTGTAGCTCATCTGGAGGAGGTAGCTCCTCTTTATGAAGGATAGGGCCTTGCGAAAGATCATAATCATACCCCGCCCCTCCTCCGGCCGAGGCCGCCGCCCCGGTGGGGAAAGCCCCCCCGTTCCGGGCGGAACCGGGCCGCCGCTGGACCTGCCCCGCCCCTATCCTCGTACTTCTTTCCTGTGTGGTGGACGAAGACGTCGGATAGGGTGGAGCCTTCGCCGAGGGCGGCCTTCAGATCTTTGGGGCGGCCGACGGCCTTTATCCTCCCATCATCGAAGATCGCCACCCGGCCGCAGAGCGCCTCCGCCTCGGCGAGGTTGTGGGTCGATATGAAGATAGTCTTGCCCCTCGACCCCACGATCTCCTTTCTGATGAAATCCCGGAGGCTCTCGGCGGCGCCGGGGTCGAGGCTCCTCGTCGGCTCGTCCATGAAGAGGACGGCCGGGTCGTTGAGGAGCCCCCGGGCGATGGCCATCCTCTGCTTCATCCCGGCGGAGTAGTTGAGGAACCGGACGTCGGCGGCGTCCTTCAGATCGACGACCTCCAACAGCTCCTCGACGATCTCCCGACCGTCGTCGGAGTAGAAGTTGTGAAGCGATGCGAAGAACTCCAGGTTCTGCCTCCCCGTGAGCCTCCAGTAGAAGGACCGCTCGTCGGTGGTGACAAGGCCAATCGAATCCCGAACCCGTCCGCTCTCCCTGACGACGTCGTACCCGTTGACTTTGGCTGCGCCAGCCGTCGGAAGAACCAGGGTGCAGAGGATCTTGATCAAGGTCGTCTTCCCCGCCCCGTTGGGCCCAAGGATCCCGAAGACCTCTCCCTTCCTGATCAATAGGTCGACCCCAGCCACGGGGGTGACCCCACCGGGGGAGGGTCGGCGATGGAGGAGGTCGGCGATGCCCCTCGGCGCGGCGAAGGTCTTGGTCAGATTTACCATCTCGATGGAGTTATCAGCTATCGTTCCCCCCTCCTGAGGCTCTTGCCATTGGGAGACGGTATCAGAGATCCGATCACGATAGCCTGATCTCCTTGATCTCGGCGAGGGACCGAGGCAGCCTGGACCTCCTCTTCCTGGAAGTAAAGAACCTCCCGGCGCCGGACTTCGGGGCCGAGCCGTTCTGCTTGATCTGCCTTATCGGGACGATGAAGGGCTCCTCCGACTGGGAGCGGACCGCCACCTCGACGTTGTAGATCGCCTCGATGTTCTCGGAGGTGAGGACGGAGGCGGGGTCTCCCGCGGCCATGATCCTCCCCCGCTTCATCATGATGATCCCGTGAGAATACTTCGACGCCAGGTTGAGGTCGTGGAGGGCCATCAGGACGGTCATCCTCCTCTTCTTCACCAGGTCGCTCACTATGTTCATCACGTCGAGCTGGTGCCAGATGTCCAGGTTGCTCGTCGGCTCGTCTAGGAGCATAACCTTCGTATCCTGGACGAGGGCCCTGGCGATCAGGACCTTCTGCTGCTGGCCGCCGCTCAATTCGGCGAAGCCGCTCATCGCCAGCTCCTCGATCCCGAGAAGCCTCAAGACCTCCCATACCCTCTCCTCGTCATCGGAGCTGGAAAGCCAGCCGATATGGGGCCTTCTGCCCATAAGGACGGTGTCGAAGACGTTGGAGGGGAAGGTCCGGGCCGAGCTCTGGGGTACGTAGGAGAGGTTCTTGGCGATCTCCATCCGATCCATCTTCGTCACATCCTTCCTATCTATGAGGACGGTGCCCCTCTCCGGCGCCAGGATCCGGTCGATGCACTTGATGAGGGTCGACTTGCCGGAGCCGTTCGGCCCCACTATCGTCACGAGCCTCGAGGGTCCGATCTCGAAGCTGACATCTTTCAGTATCGGCGAGCTGTTGTAGCCGAAGACTATTCCCTTGGCCTGAAGCTGGATCATCATGTCCAAAACTCCTTCCTTCTCCCTTTCAGCATAAGATACATGAAGAACGGAACCCCGATCACCGATGTCATGATCCCCGTAGGTATCACCGTCGGGGCGATGAGGTTCATGGCGACGCCGTCGGCGGCTATGAGGACCGAGGCCCCCAGGATCCCCGAGGCCGGGATCAGGAACCGGTGATCTCCTCCGAGGATCATCCTCGCCATGTGGGGCGCCACGAGGCCTATGAAGGCGATCGTCCCCGTAAAGCAGACGACGGTCGCCACCACCAGGCTCGATATCACCAGGATGTACACCCTGACCCGCTCGGCGTTGACGCCGATGCTCTTCGCCGTCTCGTCCCCCGAAGCCATGATGTTCAGATCCCAGGCTTTCAGCATCAGAAGGGGGATGCAGACGGCGAAGACCCCGAAAATTATGTAGATCTTGCTCCAGGAGAAGGCGGCGAGGTCCCCCATCCCCCAGGAGGTCATCAGCCGGAGCTGCTCGTCGTCGGCGAAGTATCTGAAGAGCTGGCTCATGGCGGTGAAAAAGTAGTTGACAGCGATGCCCGCCAGGATCAGGGTCTCAGAGCTGGCGCCCTTGACAGAGGCGAGGCCTATTATGAAGGCAGAGCAGATGAGGGCGAAGAGGAAGGCGTTTCCTATGAGAAGGTACGGCCCGCCGAAGACCGATATCCCCAGGACCGCCGCCACCGCTATCCCGAACTGGGCCCCCGACGATATACCCAGGGTGAAGGGACTGGCGAGGGGGTTCTTCAGGACCGCCTGCATGACGCACCCGCATACCCCGAGGCCGAAGCCGGCGAGGATCCCGCCTACTATCCTCGGAAACCTTATGTTCCAGACGACCCGCTCCGTCAGGGGGTCCACCTGGAAGGTGCCGGGAAACGCCCTCGACAAGAGGGCGCGGTAGGCGTCGGCGACGGAGATGTCCAGGGGGCCGAGGGTTATGATGAACCCCGCCAGAAGGACGATGAGGGCGACGATCGCCACCATGAAGAAGTATCGTGCGAATACGAAAGAGTCACGGGCCTCCTGCATCTTGCTCCTCTTCCCCGACCGGGTCGATAAACGCCTCACCGTCTTTCCCATCAGAGCACCCCGGCCTTACCTCTCTACGACGGCCTTCGCAAGGGCTGCGGTAGCACAGATCTCCCCGGCTGTGGGGCGGGGAGCGTCGGAGCCGGTCGATACCACGATGAGGTTCTTCTCTTTTGCGATCTCGGTGAGGGTCTGATACTCCCTCAGCTTCAGGGCGGAGGGCTTCTCCTCGTAGAAGGTGGCGGCGTCGTTCATCCTCTGGGAGGCCTGATACTCACCTTCCGCAAGGATGATCCTGGCCCTCTTCTCCCGTTCCGCCTCCGCCTGCCTCGCTATCGCCCGGAGCATGTTCTCGGGGAGGGCGACGTCCCTCAGGGTGGCGGTGACGACCCTGATCCCCCAGGGGTCGGTCATCTCGTCGAGGATCATCTTCACCTCCCTGTTCAGCTCGTCTCTATTCGAGAGGATGGTGTCCAGCTCGTTCTGACCGAGGACGTCCCTCAGGGTCGTCTGGGCGAGGAGCGCCGTCGCAGACTCGTAATCCTCCACCTCGACGATCGCCTTCGTCGAGTCCATCACTCTGAAGTAGATGACGGCGTCGACCTCGACGCTGACGTTGTCACTGGAGATCACCGTCTGTCTCGGGACGTCCAGCTCCCGGACCCTCAGATCCACCTTGACTATCCTGTCGACGATCGGTATTATTACAAAGAGGCCGGGCCCCCTCTCGCCGAGGAGCTTTCCGAACCGAAATACGACGGCCCGCTCGTACTGTCTTGTGATCTTCAACGACGAAACCAGTATCAGGCCTATCGCCAGAAGGCCGGCCAGGATCCAGATATCCACCACCAATCTTCACCCCACATGTAAAATTCACCATAAAACTTCGCGGTCATCTTCGGGATCAGGAGCCTCCGCCCTTCGGCCACCATATCATGGCGCTTTTAGCCTTCCGCCTGGATACGAGCCCGCCCCCTTCTTCAACCAATTTGTTAGATAGATACTCCCTCAGGTCCTCCACCTTATCCTCGGGGATATCCCTCATCTCCCTCCAACGGCCGACCGCCTCTTCGAGGCTTTCGTACCGCTGGACGTGCTCGACGTCCCTGATCTCGACGTTGGCGTAGATCCCCATATCGTGGAGGATGTTGTAGAGGAGCATGTAATCCGACCTCCATCCTCCCCGCCGGTGATGCCCGTCGAACTCCCTCTCCCAGAGCTCCTCCTCCAGGTCGTCGAAGAACCACTTCCCTGCGGCGGTGAGGATGTAGACGTATCTCCTGGCGGCGGCGTCCATCTTCGCCACCGCCTCCTGGAGGTCGAACATCCCCAGGGAATGAGAGGCGATGACGACGTCATGGGGCTCGATCTCGACCCCGAGCTGGACGTCCTCCCACCTCTTCTGAAGGCAGGTCACGTTCGCCAGCCCCTCTCCGGCAATGTTCTCCCGGAGGCAGTCGAGCATACCCCCCGACGGGTCGACGGCCGTCACCTCTTTCACAACTTTCGCGATGGGGACGGAGAGACGGCCCGTGCCGGCGCCGACGTCCAGGACCGACCAGTCCGGATCGAGCCGGAAGCTTGCGACCTGCTCCTCGGTCCGGTCGCTTTTCTCTCTCGTCGACCTGTTGAACTCTTTCGCCCTCTTGTCCCACATCTCTTCGGAGCTTTTGAGCCTCCTGCCCCTGCGCCCCTCGGAGATCATCGCCTTTCGTAGCTCGTTCCAGTTTATGAATCCCGTCAGCTCTTTCTACCTCCACAATATAGAATATATAAATATGAGTCCGGGGGCGGCCGCCCATCCGCCCCCATCCTCGATCTTCGATCCTCAGAGGGAGTCGAGGTACTCCCTCGGCCAGACCAGGTAGTCTGCATACTCGGTGAAGACGCCGTCGACCCCCAGAAAGGCCTTCATGATCTCGTTGCCCTCTTTCTCCAGGTCCAGGTCTTCGAACTTGTCAGGATGGAGCAGCTTGGCCATGTAGATCATGTTCAGCAAGCTTCTGTCGATCGGCATGCCCCTGCAGTAGGGGTAGAAGGTGTTGTAGACGTCTCCGTTTCGGACGGCAGCTATCCACTGGAGGTCGGCGGAGGTCTTGATCCATTCGACCGCTTTTATATCATCGGGAGTGCTGCAGGCGACGAGGATATAATCCGGGTCCCAGGCGATGAGCTGCTCAATTCCGACGTTGATGGCGCTTCCCTCGAAGCCGGTCTCACCCATTTCTGCGGCCACGTTTCTTGCGCCCGCCACTTCCAGAGGCTCATAGAAGGTCACCGTACGGGTGAAGTCGCGCCCTTCCGTCGGATCGTAGAAACCGAGCATGGCGCCCCTTGGCGCAAAGTAGACCGTAGGCTTTTCGCTTTCATCTAAACCCAAAGTGACGGATCTCACCATCTCCACCTTGGAGTCGATGAACTCGATCAGATCTTCCGCCTCATCTTGCCTGTCCAGAACTTCCGCTACGAGCCTGATCTGACTGGATACTATATCGAAGTCGAAGTCTGTTCCGACGCATACCACCGGGCAACCCACCTTATTCTGCATATCGTCAGCCCGATCTGACCAGAACATCGTCTCGAATATGACGTCGGGTTCTAGGTACGCCATCAGCTCGTAGTTTACTTCAAATCTGGTGCTCGTCTGAGGGATAGCTGCAAGTCCACCGCCGCAGACGTTCTCCCAGCAGCTTGGACAGACCTCTTCGCTACCATGTTTGGGGCAGATGCAGCTTCCGATTGTCGACTCATCGGTTCCAACGATCTTCTCACCGTCGCCCAAAGCGATGATCGTTCTGGAGTTGTCGGGGTTTGTGGTGATGATCCGCTCGATCGGCCCGTCTATCGTCACAACCCTTCCGGCCATGTCGGTGATCGTCTTCGGATAACCTACATCTGCAGCTGCGGGGGATGCGGCAAGCAGGACCATTGATGCGAAAAGCACCATCGTCAGGGACAAAATCCACTTCATTTTACTCACCATATTCTTCCAGCGTCAAAAATCCTCAAGCTCCCTGAGCATTCATCCACTCCCTCGGCCAGATGAGGAAGTCCGCGTACTCGGTGAAGACGCCGTCAACCCCTAAGAAGGCCTTGAAGATCTCGTTGCCCTCAGCCTCCAGGTCTATATCCTGGAACTCTTCAGGATGGAGGACCTTCGCCATGTAGATCATGTTGAAGAGGCTCCTGTCGGGGGGGCTACCCCTGCAGAAGGGGAAGAAGGAGTTGTAGACGTCCCCGTTTGCGACGGCAGCTATCGACTGGAGGTCTGGAGAGGCCTTGATCCAGTCGATCACCTCAGCGTCCTCGGGGAGGCTGCAGGCGATGAAGATGTAATCCGGGTTCCAGGCGATCAGCTGCTCGAGAGCTATGTTGATCTCGTTTCCGGTAGCTTCCGCTGCAACGTTTATGCCTCCGGCGATGTCAAGGGGTCTGTAGGATACGACAGTCCTGGTGAAGTCGCGCCCCTCCTTGGGGTCGTAGAAGCCGAGCTTGGCGCCCCGGGGGGCGAAGTAGACCAGCGACTTCTCGTCCTCGCCGAGGGCCTCGGTGACGGAGCTTATCATATCGATCTTCGCCTCGACGAAGCCGATCAGCTCTGCCGCCTCGTCCTCCCTCTCCAGGACATCCCCTACCACCTCGATCTGGCCGTAGAGGCCGCCCTCGTATTCGTAGAGCCAGCCGGAACCGCCGACTGTCACCACGGGACAGCCGATCTTCGTCTCAAAGTCGCCGACCTCTGCGGAAGTGGTGGTGAAGATGACGTCGGGCTGGAGGGAGGCGATCAGCTCGTAGTTTATCGCTTGTCTGGTGCTCGTCTCGGGAAGGGTGGACATCCTTCCGTCGAGGATCTGATAAAAGCAGTCTTCGCACCCTTTAACGTTGGAGGCGTCAAAGACCCCAGCCCATCCCTGCATTGGACAGATGCAGAACTTCGCCGACTGCTCCGAGGAGAGGACCTTATCGCCGTCTCCCAGGGCTATGACCAGGCGGAGGGGGTCAGGGTCCCTGGTGATGATCCTCTCTACGGGCTTGTAGAAGACGACCTCCCGTCCGGCGGTGTCGACTATCGTCCTGGGATAGTTCTCGTGGATATGCTCTATCTTGGCCAGCTCCTCGGCGGTGATCTTACCCTCGTCGAAAGAGCTCTGAGCCGCAGATAGCTCCTCGTCGGAGACGATCATGTCGTCGTCGAGGTCGCCGGGGACCACGACCTCGTAGGCTGCCGCCGACGCCGACGCCAGAGCGAAGGAGATCGCCAAGAGAAGGAGTAGGGGCGATCGTATGATTTCGCTCGCTTTTTTGCTTGTTTGTCTCATCTCTATACCGCCTAATTTGTGATTTAGTTCTACGAAGCTAAGAATAATAAGATCTATTTATCATTATTGGTGAAAAAATGTGAATTTAAGGATTAGAAGAGAGTGATAATCAGAGGGACGATGATCGGGGACCTTTAACCCCACCGGGGTATCATGGCGGAAAATAATTGAGGGCGAGGAGATCATCCCGCACCCTGAGAATATAACGCCATTTACTGGCCGCTCAGCCATTCCCTCGGCCATACCAGGTAATCTGCATACTCGGTGAAGACGCCGTCGACCCCTAAGAAAGCCTTGAAGATCTCGTTGCCCTCTTCCTCCAGGTCGATGTGCTGGAACTTCTCGGGGTGGAGGACCTTTGCCATGTAGATCATGTTGATGAGGTTTCTATCGGCGGGCCTGCCCCTGCAGTGAGGATAAATGCAGTTGAGGACGTTTCCGTCTTCGACGGCGGCTATCGACTGCAGGTCCGGAGAGCTCTTGATCCACTCGATCACTTCTCTATCCTCGGGAGCGCTGCAGGCGATGAAGATGTAATCGGGGTTCCAGGCGATGATCTGCTCGACGGCGACGTTGATCTCGTACCCTTCGGCCCCCTCGGCGACGTTCTTGCCACCGGCTATATCCAGGGGGTCATAAGATGTGAAGGTCCTGGTGAAGTCGCGGCCCTCCTTGGGATCGTAGAAGCCGAGCTTCGCGCCCCTCGGGGCGAAGTAGACCAGCGGCTTCTCGCCGTCGTCCAGGGTCTCGGTGACGGAGCTTATCATATCGATCTTCGCCTCGACGAAGCCGATCAGCTCTTCGGCCTCATCCTCCCTCTCCAGGACGTCGCCGATGACCTCGATCATGCCGAAGAGGCCGTTTTCGCGGCTGTATGTCCAGCCGTCTCCCCCGGCGACGACGACGGGACATCCGATCTTATTCTCGAAGTCCTGGACGTTCGTCGTCCCCGAGGTGATGATGACGTCGGGGGTGAGGGAGGCCATCAGCTCGTAGTAGATGTCAAAGCGGGTGCTCGTCTCCGGGAGGTCTGGAAGTCTTCCGTCTAGGATCGAATAATAGCATTCGAGACATCCCGCGTCGAAGGTGCCGAAGGTGGTGGGGCAGAGGCAGGACTTGACCGCCTGCTCCGAGGCGACGATCTTCTTCCCCTCGCCGAGGGCGATGACTATCCGGGCTGTGTCCGGCTCCCTGGTGATGATCCGCTCGACGGGCTTATAGAAGGTGACCTTCCGGCCTGCGGTGTCGACGACGGTCCTGGGATAGTTTTCGTGGATATTCTCTATATCTGCCAGCTCCTCTGCGGTGATCTTTCCAGCAGATAGAGAGGCCTTCGCCGCAGCCACCTCCTCGGCCGAGACGATCATGTCGCCGTCGAGGTCGCCGGGGACCGCGACGCTGTAGGCTGCCGCCGGCACCGCCGCCATGGCTAGGGAGATCGCCAGAAGGACGAGAAGGGAAGCCATCGCGACGCAGCTTCTTAATTTTAGTATATTTCCCATACCTTTACCACCATAATTACAATTTGGTTTTACGAAAATAAGATTAATAAGTCATATTTAACATTATTGTAAAATTAATAAGAAAATAAACATTAGAAATAAGTTATAATATCCATCGGACGTGATTCTGCATAATATCCGAAGACTGATCGAAGATGGGTGCTGGATGGAGGCGAAAGGCCCCTCTTTCGCCCATCAGCTGAGTCTTCTGCCGCCACTTTTACCCTCTATATCAGAGGGATATCGAGCAGACCTTCACCGTCCCGCCAGCTCTTGATGGGAGATCCCCGGCTATCCTCCGGTGGTCGGGCGGGTGTAGCATCCCCCCTCCGGCCCCAGGATCATGGACATGGGCCTCGCCTTCTCAAAGTCCATCCCGCCCCGCTCATCGAAGAAAGCATCGTTCCCCTCCAGGTGGACGACCCGCCCTATGACCAGGGAGAACTTCTCCCGGAGGATCTCCTCTACGAGGACGCACTCCATCCAGGCGACGCATCCTTCGATCCCCGAGGGCGCCACCTTCGCCGACGGCCTGGGAACGAGCCCCGCCTCTTCGAACTCGTCGACCTCGGGCGGGAAGCTCTTCGCACAGATATCGACCGCCTCCGCCATATCGACCGTCGGAACGTTTACGACGAACTCGCCCGTATCCCGGATGTTCTCGAGGGTATCTCGCTTCAGCCAGGAGGCGATGGCGATCTCGTCGAGGGGGCGGAGGATCGGCATGATGCACCCCCAGGGGGCGGCGTTACGGACTCCATCCTTCGATACCGTGGATATCAGGACCACCGGCATCGGCAGAACCTGGCTTCTCATGCTGGGCTTCAATATCATATCCTATCACCTGGAATCGTTCAATGCTTTTCTATAAATATAATATAATAAATATCATTCCATCAATATCATTCTATAATCTTCCTGAAGCTGACGGACGCCACGGCGAAGATCACGACGTCGAAGACGAGGATCGCGGCTACGTCGACGGCGAGGCCTGAGAGGTCCCCGCTGATCAACAGCCCCCGGACAGCATCGACGGCGTAGGTGAGGGGGTTTACCAATGCGACGTACTGGAGGGCGGGGGGCATCATCTCTATCGGATAGAGGGCGTTGCTGGCGAAGAAGAGGGGCATGATCAGGGCCTGGCCGAGGCCCATGAACCGCTCCCGGGTCTTCATCAGGGAGGCGACGAAGATGGATACCGCCGCAAACCCCCCCGAGATGAGGAAGAGGACGAGGAAGGCGGCGGTGATGTAGATCGGGTTTGGTATGAACTTCACCCCCAGGAGGATCGCCACCGGGAAGATGATGAGGGCCTGGACGACGGCCCTGACGCCCGAGGCGATGGACCGGCCGACGACGGTCGCCGACCTGGACGCCGGCGCCACCAAAAGGCGCTTCAAGATCCCCGTCTCCCTCTCCCAGACGATGGTGAGGCCGTAGAATACCGAGACGAAGATCGTCGACTGGATGAGAACGCCGGGGGTGATGTAGTCGATGTACGGGAGCCCCCCGGTGGGGATCCCCCTCACCTCGCTCATCACCGTCCCGAAGACGGCAAGCCAGAGGATCGGCTGGATCGCTCTCGTGTATATCTCCGTCCGGTCGTGGCGGAGCCTGCGCAGCTCCAGCTCGATCATGGCGAGCATCTCCCGGAGGGAGTCTTCTGCGGTCATCCATCCACCTCCAGGAAGCCCGTCATCCCCATGAATCCCATCGATCCTGCGGATCCGATAAGTTCCACCAATCCCATCATCCCGGCCCTACCCCCCATCTCCACCCCTCCCGGAGCGGCAGGAACCAGCGTACCTCAGGAAGACGTCGTCGAGGGTCGGCCTTGCCGTCGATATCCTATCGAAAGTGACCCCCTCCGACCAGAGAGCCTCGACGACGAGGGGAAGCGCCCTCTCCCCATCGTCGACGTATACCTCCAGCAGCGAGCCGGAAACGGCGGCGTCTCTGACGAGATCCAGCTCCCTGACCTTCTTTACCGCGTATTCATCGAAGCCGTTCTGGCCATGGGTCTGGTAATGCTCTTGTTTGTGGTTACGGCTAAATCGGAGGATCTCGCCATTTAGGGAGCGCTTCAGTTCCCTCGCCGTACCGGACTTCACGATCCTGCCGCGGTTGATGATGGCGATCTCGTCGGAGTAATGGTCCGCCTCGTCCATATAGTGGGTGTTGAAGAATACCGTCGTCCCGCACTCCCCCTTGAAGGCGGTCAGACTCTCCCAGACAGCCTTCCTCGCCGAGGGGTCGAGGCCGATCGTCGGCTCGTCCAGGAAGAGGATCTTCGGCTTGACCAGGAGGGCGGCGGCGATCTCAAGCCTCCTGATCGTCCCGCCGGAGTAGGTATTGACCATCCGATCGGCCACCTCCTCCAACCCCATCGCCTGGATGGCGTCCTCGATGGACCCCTTCCTCCGGTCCTTGGGGACGGCGTAGACCTTGGAGTAGATGAGGAGGTTCTCCCGGCCGGTGATGTCTAGCCAGACGGAGGTCTCCTGGGGGACGTAGCCGATCATCCTCCTCACCTCCGAGCCGCGGCGGACGACGTCGGTGCCGAAGGCCCGGGCCTCCCCGGAGGTCGGGCGAAACTGGGTTGTGAGGATCCTCATCAGGGTCGTCTTCCCCGAGCCGTTCGGTCCCAGAAAGGCGAAGACCTCCCCAGGCCAGACCTGCAGGTCCACCCCGTCCAGGGCCCTCGTCCGTCGGTTGTAGGTCTTGGTCAGCCCCGAGGTCTCGATCGCCAGGGTCATCCCCGGCACCCCCGCAGGAGATAACACGCCTCTTCTTCAAATGCCGCCATTGTATTACGGATGATCTGATTTTGTATAAGAAATCAGCGACATATGGGGATGCGGCTTCAAAAGAGATGAAACGAGGGACTTCATCGGCCGGATTCAGCCCATGGTACATATACATATTTATTATCTTTTTAGGGGATAGAAATGAAGAACGGCCTCCCTGGCATTGGTTTGCCTCTAGCTGATCGAGTTTATGAGACCTCTTCGACGAGGAGAGATCTATCCCGCTGAAAACAATCCGTGATCTAAAACAAGCCGTGATCTGATATGATATATGGAGATGAATCTACTTGTATGATCTGTACCATCGCTCATACATCTTGTGGCTCCCGAAGCAGTGAAGGACATAGATCTTCTCTCCTCTGATCTCGCAGACGATCCTCGCCTGTTTGGTCACCTTTACTACATGGCAGGGGATACCGTGCTTCATCCGCTTGCGGGGAGGAACCACCATCATCTTCTCCAGGCGGTTCAGAAAAATGAGCTTCAGCTCCTGCGGGAGGTTCTCGAGCTCCTTTTTTGCAAGATCGGAGAAGACGATTTCCATAGATCGTCAGGGCTCAGGCTCAAGGATCTTTTTTATTTCATCAAATGAGTGGGTCTTGGCCGTTCCGGCTTCCAGCTCGCCCATCTCCGTCATGACTCCTCTATGTACCAGCATCAGCTCTTCTTCCTCAATAATCCGCTTATATGCCATTATGGCCTGGCGTATAACCTCCGTCCGATTTCCTGCGTAGCCTTTCTCGATGATGCTTTTTATAGCAACCTCGTACGGAGCCCCAAGATTAACGTTCATAGATCATCATCCTATGCATATTGAATGAACATTGAAGTACATAAGGATTGCTCACGCCGTGATCCGGTACGAGTCGATGACGAAGTTTTGTATGAATTTAACCGAAAGATTTATTACTAATTAAGATTATCTCCCCGTCGGGGTGCGATTATCTCGCCATGCTGCGACCTCCTTGAGATGGCATCCCTCTACAGGCCATTGCCCTCCCTCCAACCACGGGCGCCGTATCTGGGGCAAAGCCGTGCCAGAAACGGCGCCCTTCTTCTGCCACATTCTCCCGCTTAGATCATCAATTTATATGAAAAATGTAGATTAAAATATTGATTAATATGAATTTCAACCAAAAATGTTATAAATAATTCTGTATAACTCTTTTCAGCTTGCGTAGCATAAATTAGAATATTGCAGGCTTTAGATATCGAAGATCAGGTGATTATGTGAAGATCGATCGAATTATAGCGACGACCCTCCTCCTCCTCCTGGCCCTGGCGCCGGGTATGGCCCTGGCCGAAGAGGTGGATATCCGCCAGCTCGGCGCCGAAGCCGCAGAATACGCCATGGGAGAGATGGGGTTTGAGAGGGGCGACACCGATGTACTGGCCCTGACTAACGCCGGATACGCCGTGATAGGCGACCAGACGACGGAAGAATGTCTCGATGCGGTGATGGAGGTCACCGGCTGCACTCCGGGAAAGGGAAACCTCCTCAACATCTTGAGCCCCCCCTGGAAGGCCCTCTGGTTTGGGTTCTACGACAAGAAGACCGGTGAAGCCGTCTACATGAAGGTGAAGGACGACGGGACCGGCTATGCCATCCAGGAGGCCGAGAAGATCGACGCCGAGACGGTCCTCGCCGACGTCGAGGGCTGGAATCCCGGCGTCTTCGACCATATGCTCCCCGTGGTCAACATATGGGCCCACGAGAAGACCCCCTATATATTCATGAAGGCGGTGGAGCTCCACGACCACCTATGCCCCGGGGTCTCCAGCGGCTTCCTCTTGGCGAGATATATGGAGAAAGAGCTCCCCATCGAGGACGCGACAAATCAGAGCTACAGGGTGATAGCATGCCCCAACTGGTGTAAGGACGACTACTTCCAGATGGCCTGGGACTGCACCCCCGGAAAGAGCGGCCTCTTCGTCAAGAAACTGACCGCCGACGAGACGTCTGCCCTGACGGAGAAGTTCGGCACCAGGGTCGCGGGGATATTCATCCGGTGGGACGCCGCCTCCAAGACCGGTGACGGCCTCGTCCTAGGCTTCGACTTCGACAAGGCGACGGAGATGAGCAACTCCGAGGGCTGGCCGAGATGGGCCGCAAGGCTACAGCAGGATATAATCCTGATGGACGCCGCCGACTCCCCGGAGACCTTCGTCTCCACCATCAAGGAGTTCAGCCTTGCAGACGAAGACGAACTCTTCGCCCTCCAGGGAGCGGGGGTCCACCCCCTGAAAGTCCTGGGGGTAATGTCCGGCTGAAGCCAAGGTGATCGCAGGGCGGGATGCCGCCCCGAAATTATTTTTCCTGGTTTATCAGACAGTCTTTCGCCTCGACTAACTCACCGCCCCTTCATCGCCCTGATGACGCTGGCGCTAGATATGGGTGCGATGGAGGCGTGGACGCTCTGGGACCTCACCTTCCCTTCATAGCCACGAGAGCGCTGGCGAGGGTGATCGGCCCGACGAAGCTCTTCCTCGCCCGGCTGGAGTCTACGAAGACGGGCTCCATGATGACGGGGGCGCCGTAGCCCCTGGCGCCGGAGACGAGCATCAGGGTCCGGAAGATGAGGTTTCCGGATATGCCGTCGGGGGCTACGATCAGGTCGTCGCCGCGAGAGGTCTCGATGAGGATACCCCGGTGCTCCGCCCGGACGCCTCCGTCCCTGGCGAGCCGGGCCAAGAGCTCCCCCTCGGCGAGGGTCCGGTCGACCCGCTCAGACCTCCCCAGGTCTTCCATCCTACCCCCGGAGAGGATCGAGAGGTGGGGGTCGATCCCCATCTTCCGGAGGTACCCGGCGCCCATCACCGCCAGGTCGAGGCGGTCGGATAGCGACTCCCCTTCGTCTATCCCGACGGGAGCGAGGAAGAAGGACCAGTCCGGGAGGGCGAGAAGCGAGATCCTTCGAACCCTCACCCCAAAGGTCCTGGATATCTTCCTCATCACCCTGGTGGCGGAGAGGTTTCCTCTCACCGCCCCGTCGATATCCCCCTTATCCAGGAGGTCCACCAGGAGGGAGGCGGGATCGTCGGTCCTGACGACGGCGAGATCCTCTCCGAGGTCGCCGCCGGGGTCTCCCACCAGGACGATCTCGGCGAACTTTGCCGCCTCCTCCATCCCGGCCAGGATTTCGGGGCCGCCGCCGCAGGCGCCTACCCCTATCCTGGCCCTCCGGCCTCTGGCCTCCCGCTCCATCCTCTCGATGAACCTTCGGTCCACGATATCACCCGATCCCCGTGATACTCTCGGCCTCGAAGTCGAAGAGGACCGCCGTCTCCGATCCCGACGATATCACTAGCCTGCGCCCTTCCGTCACCCTGCCGATGACGGCGGAGGCGAGCCCCCGTTCAACGAAGACCCCGGTGACCTCCCCGGCCTTCTCTGGAGGGGCGGTCACGACGAACCCCATCCCCGGATACATCTTCTGCCAGGCCAGCATATCCATCCCCTCGGGGCGAGGGATTTTGTCGAGGTCGACGACCGCCCCCGCCCGGCTCGACTCCAGGAGCATCCCCAGGGTCCCCAGCATCCCGGGGTTGCTGATATCCTTTCCTGCCGTCACCAGGCCCCGTTCCCCCAGCTCCCTCATCGATCCGAGCTGCCGGAGGAGGACCTCCCCATCCTTGAAGCTGGTGGTGTCCCAGTTGATGGCGAACTTTGGGTGGACCATCCCGTCGAGGTCTACCCCGACGACGATGAAGTCGCCGGGCCTCGCCGAAGAGCTGAGGATGACCGCCCCCTTCTTCGCCTTCCCGAGGATGGCGACGTCGAGGGCGGAGTAGGGGGTGTCCGGGTGGAAGTGGCCGCCGACTATGGGAACATTGAACTTCTCGATCCCTTTCTTCATCCCGGAGAGGACCTCCTCGGCGAGGTCCTCCGAGGCGGCGGAGAAGACGTCCACCATCGCCACAGGCCAGCCTCCCATCGCCGCGATGTCGTGGACGTTGACGAGGACGGCGCAGTAGCCGGCCCATTCGGCGTCGGCCTCCAGAAGCCTCGACCAGATCCCGTCGGCGGCGAGGAGCATCACCTCTTCGCCGTCGTCGATGACCGCCGCATCCTCCCCGAAAGAGGCTATGATCAGGTCCGATTCCACGGGAAAGTGGCCGACGAGATCGCCGATGGCCTTCTTGCGGGTTATCCCCACAAACCCGCGAAGCTCGACCGCGAGAGACTCAAGGTTCATCATCCACCAGACGACCGCCCTGGAAAAATAGGTGACGGTGTCGGAAGGTCCCTGGGGCTAGATCCCCCCGTCGCCCTTCTCCCCACCGCCGATACCGAAGACCTCCACCAGGGAGTCGAGGGCCTTCTCCCTGACCTTTGGTGAGCACCGGAGGCACGCCTCCTGGAGGGGCTCGATCGCCCGGATGTCGCCGATCTCCCCCAGGGACCAGGCGGCCCAGGCCCGGATCTCCTCGTCGTCACCGCCGAAGAGGACCGCCACCAGCCGGTCGAGGCCGTCGGGATGGCCGATCTCCCCCAGGGCGGTGACGGCGGCGAGCCTCACCCTGGGGTCGGGGTCCTCGAGGAGGGACGCCGCCATCCTGCACGCTTCAAGGCCACCGATCTTTCCCAGGGACCTGGCCGCCTCCATCCTGACGGCGGGGGCATCGTCCGAGAGGGCCGGCGCGATGTGGGGCGCCGCCGCCTCCGTCCCCATCTCCCCCAGGGACCAGGAAGCCCTCCTCCGCAGCTCCGGGTCCTCGGCCCCGACGAAAGGCGCCACCAAGGGCAGCGATCCGGCAGACCGGAGGCGGCCGAGGGCGACGACCGCCATCCTCTTCGCCTCCAGGTCCCCCCTTCCCAGAAGCTCTTCGAAGGCGTCCACGGCTCCGAAGGCTACGAGGGCGAGGGACGATCGGAGCCTCACCTCCCCGGACGGGTCCGTCGCCAGTGACTGGGCGAGGCCCGGGACGGCTCTGGGGTCTCCGATCGCCTCCAGGGCCGAAGCCGCCCACTCCCTGACGGCGGGGTCCTCGTCCAGGGAGAGGGCTGTTGCTAGCGGACCGACGGCCTTTCTCTCCCCCATCTTTCCCAGGGCCCAGGCTGCCTTGAACCGGACCTGGGGGTTTTCGTCTCCTTCCAGGGCCTCGAGGAGCGGGTCCACCGCCCCAGACCCCGCCTCCACCAGCCTCCAGGCGGCGCTCTGCCTCTCGAAGTAGTCTGCGCTTCCGAGCTTCAGGACCAGTTCTGAGATCGGCTCCATGGCCTAGAGTCTCCGGCCGCCCCTCCTTTAAGGTTTCCTCGAACCCCTATATGGCGTCGGGGCCTGGGACGGGACCGCCCAGCATCTCCGATGCGGGAGGAGAGCTTACGCAACGCCGATGATCTGATGCTAAATCGTTATATTCTTCCTCTTCCAAGTGGATCTGAGATCCTGGAAATAAACCGACCGTCCGATATGCTCAATGGCCTTGCCCGGACGGCAGAATCCCCGGAGATCTCGGCACTATGATATCGAAATGTATCTTAAAATCACCTAAGAGAAGTTCTGACCTTCCGAGGAGTTGTCGCCTATATGAGCCATGAAATTATGGATGAAGAGATCGATACGGCCGAAAGGAGGATCAGGTCCCTCCTCGGGGAGGACCGCCCCTCGAATGAAGAGATGGCCAGGGGCCTGGAGGAGGTCTCCCTCTCCCTCGGGAGGCTGCGCAGATCCCTGGAAGACCTCAAGAGAAGGGACGAGGCGGAGGAGGCGGCGCAAGAGGCGCTTCGAAGGTCGATGGAGAGATACAGATCTCTGGTGGAGAACGTCGACGGTGTGATCTATGTCGTCGAACCCGGGGGCAGGATCGCCTACATCAGCCCCGCCATCGAGAGGATCTTCGGCTATCCGGTCGGGGATGTCCTGGGTCAGAACGTATCGCAGTTCATCCATCCCGAAGACGTCGGCCTTCTTGAGAGGAGGATCAAGAGCGCCCTCGCCGGCAGATCAACGGGCTCGGAGCTGCGGTTCATCGATGGAGATGGGAACGTCCGATTTGTCAGGACCTACGGCAGGCCGATCGAAGAAGGGAGGCTCGAAGGACTTCACGGCATCCTGGTGGACATAACGGAGCAGAAGAAGGTGCAAGATGCGCTGATGGAGAGCGAAGAGCGGCTGAAGCTCGCCATCGAGGGGGCGGACCTCGCCGTCTGGAACTGGGATTTGGTGACGGGGGAGGTCGTCCACAACCGCAGGTACGCCGATATGATAGGGCTTCCCTCCGCCGAGAAGAGCGACGAGCTGGCCTGGAAGAGGTCGATCCATCCCGATGACCTCCCCGCCGTCGAGGCGGCCCTCCGGGATACCCTGGAGGGGAGGAACGACCTCTTCGATATCGACTACAGGACGAAGGCCGGGGGGGAGTGGATATGGGTCCAGGACCGGGGTCACGTAATGGAGAGAGACGGGGACGGCCGCCCCACCAAGATGGCGGGGGTGATGCAGGACGTCTCCTGGCGAAAAGAGATGGAAGAAGCGATCTTGGAAGGTTCGCAGAAGCGGATCGAGCTGGAGCGGATCGTCAGGCGAAGTCCTGCCATCGCCTTCGTCCAGCCCGTTCCTCTGGGAGCCCCGGCTGGTTTCGTATCAGAAAGCGTCAGCCAATTGGGATATACCCCCGACGACTTTTATTCAGGAGCTGCTTCCTTTGATGGGAGCTTAGTCCATCCTGACGATCTGGAGCTGGTAGTCTGCGAATTGAAACGGCGGATCGAGGAAGGGTCCAACAGCTTCTACCAGGAGTTCAGAGTTCTCAACTCGTCTGGCGAGGTCCGATGGCTTGCCAGCAATGTCTGGATCAGCCGGGATGAAGACGGCGCCGTGACCCATGTTGAGGGAATCGCTCTCGACATAACTGAAAGGAAAGAGATGGAGATGGCCCTCGTCGAGAGCGAACGGAGGTTCCGGGAGATGGCCGACACCCTCCCCCAACCTATCTTCGAATGCGACCTTCTGGGGAGGGTCACCTTCGCCAACCAGACCGCCTTCGACCTCTACGGTTACGGGCGCGACGATCTAGATAAGGGGGTGAACATCTTCCAGGTATTCGCCTACGAAGACCGGGAGAATATGATGGAGAACTTCCAGAGAAGCCTTCACGAAGATCGGGTCTTCACCTACGAGTATACGGGGCTTAAGAAGGAGGGTTCCACCTTCCACCTCATAGTCTACTCCCGCCCCATAATCCGGGATGGTAGGCCGGTAGGCCTCCGGGGGACGATCGTCGACATAACCGAGAGGAAGAGGGTGGAGGAGAACATAAAACAGCTGGCGGACCTGAGCGAGAAGCTGGTGGAGATAGGAAGCCCCATGATCTTCGTCATCGACAGGAGAAAGAGGATCTTCCTCTGGAACAGGGCGGCCGAAGAGGTGACGGGATACTCTGCCGGGGAGGTGATGGGGGACGAGGAGATCTGGACCGTCCTATTCCCAGATTACTTGGAGAGGTCGGCGTTCCTCGAAGCCCTGGAAGATATAGATATGGGGATGACGGCGGAGAGGCACAGGACGAAGATCAGGATCAGCTCCGGCGGGGAGAAGGTGATCTCATGGAACGGCATAAAGCTGGAGGACAGCGACGGCAAAGGGATCGGGATCGTCATCACCGCCCAGGACATGACCGAGTATGCCAGGATGGAAGAGGAGATCCGTTCTGAAAGGGAGTTTTCGAGGGGGATCATCGAAGGCGCAGACCTATTCATAGTCGGCCTCGATCCTCAGGGGAGGATCACCCTCTTCAACAGGGGTGCCGAGAACGTCACCGGTAAGTCTTCACGAGAGGTGGCAGGAGAGAGCTTCTTCGATCTATTCGTAGCCGAAGCTGATAGAGGTTCCTTCAGGGCCACCGTCTCATCCATATTCGAGGGGAAGCCCTCGGGCCAGACAGAAGCTGCCGTCATCACCAGGACCGGTGACGAGGTGGCGGTCCAGTGGGGTTGGAGCGTCGTCCGATCCAGAACCGGCGAGATCGAGAGGGTGATCGCATTCGGCCACGATATATCTTACGACCGGTGGCTGGAAGAGCAGATGCTCCTCTTCATGGACGCCATCGAGTCTTCGAACGACGGCATAGCCATCTTCGGAAAAGCCGACCACCTCCTCTTCGCAAACCCGGCCCTCCTGGATATGTTCGGCTTCAAGCTGGAAGAGGTCCGGGGAAGGCTATACAGGGACTTCATCCTCGATTCCAGCGAAGAGACCTACCCCGAAGATGGGGTAAACGGTGGTAGGAGGCGGATGACCTGCGTCAGGAAGGACGGTTCCACCTTCCCCGCCTCCGTCAGCTTCGCCCCCGTCACCAGCAAGGACGGTGGGCTGATGGCGACGATCGCCGTGGCCAGAGACATATCCGAGACTATCGAGTACGAGGAGAAGCTCAAGAGCCTAAACCGGGAGCTGGAGAGCTTCGCCTACACCATCTCTCATGACCTGCGGGCGCCGCTCCGGGGCATCCAGGGGTTCGCCCTCGCCCTCCAGGAGGATTATGGAGAAAAGCTCGACGATACCGGGAATAGGTACCTCGATCGGATAGGGAAGATCGCCGCCGGGATGGATCGGCTGATCCTGGACCTTCTGGACCACTCCCGGATAGGAAGGATCGTCTCGCCGCCGGAGGATATCGATATGAAGAAGCTGATCCTCGAGGCTTACGATGAGGTGAGACCCCTGGCGAAGGACAAGCCCATCGATCTCCGCCTCGGTGGGGAGTTTCCGGTCATCACCCTAGAAAGGAGCCGGGCCAAGCAGATCTTCACGAACCTTCTGGATAACTGTATAAAATACTCGAAGGATGATGTCGATATAGAGGTGAGATCCTCGGATCTAGGCGACGAGTACGAGTTCTCCGTTCGGGACCGGGGGATCGGTTTTGATATGAGGTATCATGATAGGATATTCGACCCCTTCTCCCGCCTGGACAGGTCGCAGGAGGGTTCGGGGATCGGCCTTGCCACCGTCAAGAAGATCGTAGAGACCTTCGGTGGCAGGATCTGGGCAGAGTCCGCCCCCGGCGAGGGGTCGACCTTCAGGTTCACCATCCCAAAATAGACGCCTCCAGGATGACCTCTTCGCTTCGATGCGATTTTTTCCAGCAGGTTGGTCGGTGGAGTTCACTCCGATGAGCCCTCCACCGACGACAGAGACCTCCTCATCGATAAATAGAAGAGGACCGTCGCGGCGACCCCTAACCCACCACCCAGGAGGAAGACCGAATGGATCGAAGACGCGTCCATGACCAACCCACCCAGGAGGGGGGCGGTGACCATCCCGACGGACATGGCGGTGTTGTAGGCGCCCATGGAGGCCCCCATACCGATCTCCTTTCCGAGCTTCACCGTCAGGGCCATCAGGGCTGGGACCATGCAGGCGCTACCGATGCCGTTGGCTGAGGCGACGATTAATAGGTCCCAGAAGGAGTCGGCCGCCGGTATCAGGGCGAGGCTCGCGGCGGAGAGGAGGGAGCCTGCCAGGATCATCGACGTGGCGTTCCCCCTGTCTGCCATCCGTCCCATGGGTATCTGAAAGACCGCCATCAGAAATATGGAGACGGTGAGGATCAAACCCACCTGCCCCGGAACGACGGAGATCTTGGGGGCGTAGAGGGGCATGAAGACGAGAAGGATCCCCCGGACTATGGCGTTGAGGGCGGTGAAGGCGAGGATCGCAGAGACGGCGGGGTGGCGGTAGATCCCCTTCAGAGTGATCCTCTCATCCATCCCGGGGGACGATCGGCCTTCAGTCTCCGGGAGGAAGACGACGACCACCAGGAACGCCAGGGACGATAAGCCGGCCATGGCGTAAAAGGCCGATGCAAAACCGAAGGCGTCGTTCAGGACCCCTCCCAGGAGGGGGCCAGAGCCGAGGCCCAGGAAGAAGGATACCTGAAACTTCGCCATGTGGGCCCCCTCCTCCCCTTTCTTGGAGAGGTCTCCGACGTAGGCCATGGCTATAGGAACCACCATCGCCGAGGCTATGCCGTGGAGGAACCGGACGACGGTGAGGGAGTATACGCTTCCTGCGGTGACGTAACCGAGGGAGAGGACGGCGTAGGCGAGGAGGCCGAAGACTATGAATTTCTTCCTTCCCGATTCGTCGGAGAGCCTTCCGACCATCGGCATGAATATCGCCCTGGCGGCCGCAAAACCCGAGAAGATGATGCCGATCCAAAGGCCGGTCGCCCCCAGGTTCTCGGCGTATATGGGCAGGAGCGGTCCGATAATCCCAAGGCCGAGCATGGCGGCGAAGACCGATATGAAGAGGACTTCAAAGATCCGATGATCTCCCTTCATGAGGTTCTATCCTGAAGACCGGGGGAGATCTTCCGCCCCTATAAAGCCAGGGCTACAGAACCGGTTCCCCTCAGAACCGATCTCTCTTATCGATCCCTCATACTGGTTCACTTTCCTCCCTTATTCCGCCCTTCGACCTGTCGGGCGAGGATCTCCGTCAGCTCCTGGATGGAGAACTGATCGAGGAGATCGGCGAACCTCTGACCCCCGATGCAGTCGTCTCTGATCGACCCCAGCCGCCCTATGAGCCTCTCCGCCTCTTGCCCCCCTCCGGCCCCCTCCAGATGCTCCATCCCCTTCTCGGCTCCTTCGGCGAGGATCTGCATGATCTCCCTGAATATCTCGTTGTGAACCTTCCTCCCCTCATCTATGCTGATTATGGTGGAGTAGTAGTGCCTCTTGTCCCCGGGCCTGCGGACCCGGCGGACTATCCCCATCCTCTCCAGCTGCGCCATGTTGGTGCTGATGGTGGACTTGCTGTAGCCCGTCACCTCCGCCAGTTCGTCCAGGGATAAAGGGACGTCTGATAGCATCAGATATCCCCGGATCGCCCCGGCAGCGTCGCTGTACCCCAGCATCTTCGCCACCCTTATGCTCGCGTCGACGATGGACCTTCTCGCCGCCTCGTCGGGTTGAGGCTCCTCCCGATTCATCGTTGGTGGGTCTGCCATAAGCTTTAAGTACATTTCGTATCCTCCGAAAGCTCCGAAGATTCGGAATATTACGATTATTGTGATTGTGTATAAAATTTGAGGGTAAGAGATGGTGAGGGGTGGAGAGAGGCTGGGGAGGTGGATCGAGGCGAATCCGATCGTCATTCTGACGGTAGCGGCGCTCCTGACGGTGGCTTCGATCCATTATGCTCAGACGATCACCATGGAGACGGAGATCGAGACCTTCGTAGACGCGGACTCCAGGCTCTACGTCGAGTTCTCCCACCTCTACAGCGATAGGTTCGGGACCCAGTCGATCGTCGTCCTGGTGGAGGGGGACTCGGTCACCACCCCCGGATCCCTGAAGGCGATGGAAAGGTTGACCCGCCAGATGGAGACGGTCGATTACGTCCTGGGGACGGTCAGCCTGGCCGAGATGGTGATGGAAGTGGAGGCCGAGGCGACAGGGATCCGAAGGGTCCCCGACTCCCAGGCGAGGATCGACGAGATCCTGGCGGAGCTGGAGAGGACGAACCCTGCCGCCCTCAAAGCCATCCTCCCCGACCGGAGGCATACCATTATCCCCATCGATCTTCCTACCTACATCCCCATGGCGAGCCTCGACGCGATACTTCCCGAGGCTCGATCCGCGGTGGCGATGGCGGAGTTTCCCGCCGGGGCCGATACGATAGTCACAGGCGAGATCGCCCTCGGAGACGAGATCGAGCGGGAGATGAACGCCTCCATGACAGATCTCCTCCTGATCTCCGGCCTCCTGATGGTGGTGGCCCTCCTCCTCGTCTTCAGGCACGTCAACCTTCCCCTCCTGCCGCTTCCAGTCGTCTTCCTTGGGATAATCTGGACCTTCGGGATGATGGGGTTTCTCCAGGTCCCTCTCACTATGGTATCTATGGCGGCATTCCCGATCCTCATCGGCATTGGGATCGATTACGCCATCCAGTTTCAGAACAGGATCGAGGAGGAGTTCCAGCGGGGAGGGTCCATCTCGAAGGCGGCGATAGAGACGGTGGCCCGGATCGCCCCGGCGGTCCTCATAGCCCTGATCATCACCGGGGCGGGTTTCTTCTCCCTCTTCTCCTCCTCGGTCCCCATGGTCCGGGACTTCGGCCTCCTCTGCCTCATAGGGATCATCATGTGCTACCTCTCCTCCCTCTTCGTAGGAGTCACCGTAATACACCAGATGGAGCGGGGGAGAAACGAGAGGAAAAGCCGAAACGGTGCCGTCAGAAAGGAGAGAAGATCTCCGATAACCCCCATCATCGTCAATTACGTCAGCCTGATCCTCAGCAGGTGGCGGGTGGTCCTGGGGGCGGCCGTCCTCCTCTCCCTGGTAGGCCTCTATGCCGACACCAACGTCCCCATCGAGACGGACCTCTACGAGTTCATCCCCCAGGATCTCCCGCCCCTAATCCAGTTCCGCCACCTCCACGACATATTCGGAGGAGAAGACCGGCTGAACATAATCGTCCAGGGGGACGTCGTCGATCCATCGACCCTGAGATGGATGGACCAGTTCAGCGAATACGTCGTCGGGTCGAGGGACCAGGTCCATGGGGCTTCTAGCCTGGCCACCCTCGTCAAGGGCTACCACGGTGGAACGATACCCAGCGAGAGGTCCGAGGTGGTGGCGGTCCTCGAGCAGATCCCCGAGCAGGCCAAGTATCAGTACGTAGACGGCCACGACACCGCCCAGATCATCCTCGATATCGGCGACGCCTTCAATAACCTCGGCCAGGTCGGGGTCGAGCGTCTCACAAACGAGGTCGAGAAAGACCTTCGCTGGTTTGAACATCCCCCGGGGATATCCGTCACCCAGACCGGAGATATGGCGGTGATGAACTCCGTCATAGGCGCCCTCACCACCGGGAGGATAAGGATGACCCTCCTGGGCCTGGTCCTGATATTCTCCATCCTTCTGTTGATATACAGAGACGTGGGTAAGGCGGCCCTACCGGTCCTCCCGATGTTCATGGTCATCGGCTGGATGGGCGGGGTGATGTACATATCCGGTATGACCTACAACCCCATGACCGCCACTCTGGGAGCTCTGATCCTGGGGGTGGGGTCGGAGTACGCCATCCTGACGATGGAGCGTTTCTACGAGGAGAAGGAGAAGACCGAAGACGCCATGGAGGCGCTATCGATAGCTACGGGAAGCATAGGTGCCGCCATATTTGCCTCGGGGCTCACCACCATCTTCGGCTTCTCCGCCCTCATAGCCTCCCCCTTCCCCATGACCAGCAGCTTTGGGACGATAACGGTCCTCTCGGTGATATTCGCCCTCTTCGCCACCTTCACCGTATTCCCGGTACTTCTTATAAGGCTCGAGTGCTGGAGGAGGCATAAAGGGTTGGCGATGTTAAGGGCCTCAAGTCTTCTGCCATTTATGCTCATCCGGAGGTTTAAGGAGTGAGAAAGATCGTCTATTTGAAAGTCGCATTTCTCTTCGTAGCCCTGGCAACGTTCTGCTCTGCGCCGGCCGGGGCGATAGAAAACTACATACCATCGGTATCCCTGGAGAACTACTGGACCTTCTCCGGATCGCCCCAGCTCGGAGCGTCCCTAGCCGGCACGAGGGAGTTCGACCGAGGAGATACCGTCACCCTCTTCGTCGATCTCACCAACTACGGCAGAGTGATGGGGTTCAAGGCTGATAAGAAGGCGGAGACGGTCATGGACCGGATGCTGGCGGACCGAGAGCTAGAGTATGAGTGGGAGAGGACGACGGCCCTCGGCATAACCGGGACCCTCAGCTCCGGAAGCGACCTCATCGAGGTCAGGTCCGGCGACCAGGTGGTCGAAGCCCTCCGATCCGGCGAAAGGTCGAGGGACCCGATGAGGTTCGTCATCAGGATATCGAACCGCGCCCCGGCGGGAGAGTATCCTCTCACCCTCCACCTCTCCTACGACTACCAGTACAACGTCGAGGTCGACGCCGACTCCATAGAGGCCGACGGCCGCCTCCGGGGATTCAGGACCGCATACTGGTACGATAGGGCGAATGAGACCGTCACCATCCCCGTGATCGTAAAGAGGGAGGCCTACTTCGAGATCGCCGAGATCGATGCAGACCTCCGGGCAGGGGAGAAGGGGTCTATCATCGAGGTGACCTACAGAAACACCGGCGAGGAGGTGGCCGAGGACGCCATAGCCAGGCTATCGGTCTTCAAGCCCTTCTCCTCCACCGACGATCAGGCTTACATCGGAACCCTCCTCCCCGGCGAGGAGAGGACCGTCAGGTTCAGAGTAGACGTCGACTCCGACGCCACGGAGAAGCCCTACAGCATAAACAGCGAGATCAAGTACACCGACCTCCGGGGAGGGACCGTCATCTCCGAGAGCATGAGGATCCCGGTGAACGTCGGACCCTCCAAGAGGTCTTACCTCCTCCCCATAGTCGTGGTATTGATCATCGCCGCCGCCGGGTCGGCGTCCCTCCTGAGGAAGAGGAGGAAGGGGGGCTGAACGCCCTGCCTCCTCTCTGAACCCCACCATCCTAACCCCGGGCCTTTCGTCTTCTGCACCGATAACTTCCATCATCCGCCTTTGCCGGATGAAGCTCCTATCCCCCCATCCACCTTTCAGGAGAGAGAGAGCCAGAGCCTTTCTGAACGTGGGAAATTGTTAAATAGTTTTTCAAGAGAATATGCACTCAAGCAATGAAGGGCGGACCGTCTGACCCTTTGATCGTCGGAGAGGATCGGATTTCGAGGGGGTCGAGATGGAGATGGCGGTCTCAGATCATCGGTCGATGCAGATCCCGAGGCACCAGGGCACCATACTCCGATCTTCGCGGTCCGGAAATATGAGGGAGAATTATGAAGAAGATTACGGCTTTGTGGCTCGTCTGCCTCCTGTACCTATCTTTTGGCCTGGCCTTCGCCTCGTCGGCCTCCGTTGATCCCGGCAGCACGGGAATGATCACATTACAGTACCACCTCGACGACCCGAACGTCGATATGGGAAGAGAGACGCTCTCGGGACCCGACGGTTCCGAGATGGTTTACGACAGAGTGACGATTCCGGGGCTGAACGATAGGATCGTCCCAGGGGAGCCGGTGATCCCCTTCAAGACCGCCAGGATATTGATACCCTACGGGGAGGAGGTCCGGGGGATAAAGGTCGTCGCCGGCAACGAGAAGTATCTGGGGAGGGTCTCCATCATGCCCGGTCAGAACTCGGTTCCCATCGGTTTCACCAGCAACTGTACCGAATGCCGACCCCAGGATAACTGGTCGTCCCCTGACCACGCCTTCCTCGACGAGTCGATCTACGGATCAGAGAGACCCTACCCAGAGGTGGCATACTCGGTCCTGGGAGTTCAGAAGAAGCACGGATACAGCATCCTTTCCATAAACCTCTACCCCATCAAGTACATACCCAAGACCGGTGATGCCTACAGCTTCGCCGCCTTCGACGTCGAGGTGACCACATCTCCGGCGGAGACCCTCAGCCGGGGGCTCCTCCGAGGCCTTCTCCGGGACAAAAGAGAGGTCGAGATGATCGTCGACAACCCGGAGAAGACGACGACCTACCCCTCGGACCTGGTCGCGACGGGAAGATCCCTCCTCCTGGACGGGAGTTACGATTACATCATCATAACAAACCAGTACCTGAAAGAGGCTCCCGGCCCCTACAACTTCCAGGCCCTCATCGAGAAGAAGAAGGAGAAAGGGCTGAACGCAGCGATAGTCACCGTGGAGGATATTTACGCCAGCTACAGGCGGTCCGTCCGGCAGGACGACCAGGAGATCATCCGCGACTTCATCAAGGACGCCTATCTGAATAACGATATAAGATACGTCCTCCTCGGCGGCGACGGCGATGGGGCGAGGATCGGCGGAGAGACCTGGGACGCCATCGTCCCCACCAGGCTTCTTTACGCCTGGGCTTACGAGCCCGACCCTGAATCGTGCGGCATTCCAGGGGATAGGGTGGGCATAGCTTCCGACCTCTACTACGCCTCTCTTGAGGGAGACTTCAAAGGCGCAAACGGGGTCTACGGTGGACCCGGCGTCGATCTGTATTCCGAAGTCTACGTAGGACGGGCTCCTGTGGACAACTACGTCGAGCTCTCGAACTTCGTTCGAAAGACCATCGCCTACGAGTCGACCCCGTCCACCGATCGGTACCTGAGGGGGATATGGATGGTGGGCGAATACATGGAGCCTATGGGGGTTCTGACCCTGGACGACGAACCGCTGACCTGGAAGTGGGGCGGGGACTTTAAGGACGGGATCAAGCCCATATTCCCGGCGAATTTCAGCGTCCAAACCCTCTACGACCGGGACTTCCCCGGTGACGAATGCTGTCCCAACCAGCACAACTGGGGTAGAGAGCATCTGATCCGCGAGATAAACGCGAACTACGTCCACGCCATAAACCACGTCGGGACCTCTAACTTCTGCGACATCGTCGCCTACGTCATGAAGATGGGCTACCAGCACGCCGACGCCCTCACCAACCAGAAGTACTTCCTCGGGTACTCCCAGGCGGGCTACGCAGGGGCCTTCGACAACAGAGACCCCAATGGGATCTACCTGCCCCACGACTCCGTCCTGGAGCACTTCGTCACCGCCAAAGGCGGGGCCTTCGCCTTCATAGGGAACAGCAGGTACGGCCTCATCGATCCCAACGTCATAGATAACGGCCCATCCCAGAAGTTCGATCGAGCCTTCTGGGAGGAGATGTTCAACGCCACCCGGTGGGACGAAAGTGGCGGCCCGGTCACCAACATCGGTTATATAAACCAGATATCGAAGGAGAGGTTCGTCGACGAGGTCAATGCCGTTGGGGGAGGCAACATGAGGTACTCCTACTACAGCATCAACCTCCTCGGCTGCCCCGAGACGCCCTTCATCATCCCCGCCGGAGTCCTGACAATGGAGGTTGAGGATACCGCTCCTGCCGTCCCTGATAGCCCGATGGTGGCCGGAGCGGAGGGTGCAAAGAAGATAGAGCCGGACCGCGCAGTACCCGACTTCTTCGGGGAGGAGATGAAGCTGGAGTTCGAGTTGGAGTTCCCGAAGCTGGAGTTTCGAGATCCCTTCAACCTCTGAGCCCCCGGCGGATGGGCGGCGGCGGAGCTGATCGCCCCGCCACCTTTATTTATTGATATCGGGCCGTTCTCAGGAGCGAGTTCATGGACCTCTTCACCCACATAGCCATCCCCTACCTCATCGGAAGGAGCCTCAAGAGGAGGAGCGACGAGACGGCAGCCCTCGTCCTAGGGGGCGTAGCCCTGGACCTCGACTTCCTTCTTATGCCGGTGAACTGGATCTTTCCTACCTTCTTCCTCCTCGTCCACCGGGGGATCACCCACTCCCTCTTCTTCGGAGTCTTCACCGCCCTCCTCGTCCTCGGCCTGGCGTCTTGCGGTCCTGTCCGTTCCCGGATCAGAGAAAGGTTCGGGATCGATCTGGGACTTTCGAGGCGGACTGCCCTCTTCGCCTCTGCCGGAGCCGTCATCCATCTGGCCCTCGATATCATCACCACCCGGGGCGTCCCCCTCCTCTACCCCCTCGATCCTGCCAGATGGTCCCTGGAGATCTTCTTCTACTCTGAGGCCCCCCTCCTCATCGCCAGCCTCGGCCTCCTCCTCCTCTACGCCAAGAGCCGGGATAGCTTCGATCCTCGAAAGGCGCTCCTCTTCCTCCTCCTCCTTCTCGTCCTGACGGGGGGGGCGAGGCTGGCCGAGAGGGAACAGGCTCTGGAGGCCGGAGGCGCAGGGTCCGCCGCCTTTCCGGCGCCGGGGCTCTTCAGCTGGACGGTCCTCGTCGAGGACGGGGGCCTGGTCACCGTCTACGGCTATTCCGGCCCATCAGGGGATCTGAAGCTTCTGGAGAGCTTCGAGAGGCTTGAGGGCCCTCTTGCCGAAGGGCTCGAGGAAGCCATCGATATGGCGGAAGCCCTCCCCCAGGTGAAGACCTTCCGGTGGAGGAGCTACGACGTCATCGTATCCGCCTCCTCCAGGGATGGAGGATGGGACCTGAAGTATACGGACCCGGTGATGGCGGCCCGGATGGCGGAAGCTCCATCTCCCCTGAGCCGCCCCTTCTACGGCCTCACGTCCCTCACTTCCCTGGACGTCAGGGTCGAGGGGGGCGCGGCGGAGGCTGGAGGCAGCCCCTTCGGATCAAAAATCCAAAAAGTATATTAGATACTTGGACTAAATGTTGGTCCGGAGGTGTTTCGATTGGCAAAGTTAGCTCCCATAGATATGCTGGCCATAGTGCTGGTGATAGTAGGAGGCCTCAACTGGGGGCTCTACGCCCTCGGCTACAACCTGGTGAGCATCCTCCTGGGATGGATGCCCATCCTGGAGAAGGTGGTCTACGTCGTCGTGGCCCTGGCCGCGATATACCTCGCGGTCTTGACCCCCAAGCTCTCCAAGCAGTAGCGAGACCTTAGAGTGGAGGCGCCGTTTATCCGCCTCCATGAATCTATTTTTTGAGTCGAGCGACTCAAAATTTTGCCATCCAACCCCATCCACCCCGCCATCCCCTCGAGGTCCGACCCCGCCATCCTCAGGGGATGGGAAGAGATACCCTTCCGGCGATATCTATGACCCCAAGGAGCTCCATCGAGATTATGAGGAGCGGCTGGTGGAGGAGGTAGATCAGAAGAGAGTTTCTCCCTAAAAATGAGATCTCCCTTGCCGGGGTCCGGGAGGATATCTCGGGGATTTGAAACCCCCTCTTCCCATGGGGGTAGAGGCGGCCGCCGAGGAATATCCCCACCAGGACGACGCCAGACCAGGGTAGGAGGGGGAAGTAGTCGACGGAATAAAAACCGGGAGGAACGAAGCCGAGCCAGAGGAGCCAGGGGGTCTCAAAGGAGAACTGGCGGAGGAAGATCCCCGCGGATATGGCCGCCAAGCCGAGGAGGAGGGCTAAAAGGGGCCTTCCGGTGAAGGGGATGGATAGGAAGATGGTGGCTCCGATTGAATGGAGGATTCCGAAGAGGATGTACCCCTCTTCCAGAAGGAGGAAGGTCGCAAAGGTGATGGCGACAGCCCGGGAGAAGATGATGGCGCCACGGCGGATACTTCGGCGCAGGAAGTCCCCTCCCATGATCCTGGCCCTGGCGGAGCTGATGCTTAGGGAGACGCCGACGAGGAGGAGGAAGATGGAGGCGGTCGCCAAGGCGAAGGAGGGCCAGATGCCGGAGCGGACGTCGACGATATCGGGGCCTGAGAAATAGTCGAGATCGTAGAGGGCGTGATATAGTATCATCATCGCCACCGCGACGCCCCGGAGGAGGTCCAGCTCCCAGTACCGGAGAGGTCGGGACGCCCTCAGATCCGGGGGGCTCGTCATATATAATCGACCTATGAACCATCGGACCGACCGTCCCTCAGTGGGGAGGCGGAGGGACGCCGGCATTATCGCAGAGGCGGATGGCGCAACGCCCCCCCCTCAGGGGGTCGTATCGGGGCCTGCGACGAACCAGGCGTCGTACATCCCATGACCTCTTATGTCACCGGGGTTGTAATCGTTGACGTAGTAGTAGAGGGGCCACCCCTTATAGGTCGTCTGGGCGAGGCCGTCCTCCCGGTATATCGTACCGAAGTCGAAGGTGCTGAGCCCCATCGGCAATACGATCTGACCGGTGTGGAAGGGCGGCCAGTACACGATGCAGTTCTCGCCACAGCTGCTCGCCCCGCTCCTGGGCACATCTCCAGTGGTGTAGTAAAGGGCTATGCCATCCTGATCCACCAGATACCTTCCCAGCCCTTCTTTGGTGGCTAGGTCGATGGTTTTGGCCGGGGCCGCCCCCACCATCGAGACGACGGCCAGGGACGCCAGCACCAGCAGGATCGCGATCTTCAATTATATCACCTTAGCCCTGATATCCCTCTCCTGCGTTTAAAGATTCCGAGAGGCCGATGTCAAGATCAAGGGGATCGAAAAAGTGGCGGGCCCCGAAGCTCCGCCGGGCGGCGGGGAGGAGGGCTCAGGGGCTGACGACGAACCAGACATCTCCAAGGCCGTGGCCCCTGACGTCGCCGGGGAGCTTGTCCTCGAAGTAACGATAGAGGGGCCACCCCTTGTACGTCGTCTGTATGACCCCGTCCTCTCTCACGAAGCCCTGGAAATCGGTCAATTCAAGTCCGTCGGGTACTCTGATATCGGCGGTAAAGAAGACGGGCCAGCGCTCGGCACAGGTGTCGTAGCAAACGCTGGTGCCGCTTCCTGGATCGTCATCTGCGAAGCGGTAGAGGGTCATCCCCTCGCCGTCGACGAGGAAGGTCCCCAGCGGCTCGGAAGAGGCAAGGCCGATGGTATTTGCGGCATCGTCCGGGAGATCCTCGGCGGCAGAAGCCAGAACCGCGATGGCGGACAGAGCCAAAGCCATAAGGGTTGCTAGTCTCAAATAATTCACCTCGGGAGTTTATTTGATCCGCTCCGATATTAAGATTTTTCCGACAAGGAGGCAGCCGTCTTTGGACCTCGAGCAGGGGTTTGGTTCAGCCGTCTTCTGGCCTGTAATCCGGATCCCTCTCCGCTTCCACCCCTTTTGGTGAGTCGAAATGCTCTTCGTAGGGCTTAATGTCCAGGATGGGGCTGCCGTCCAGGGCGTCGAGGCCGGTGACGGTGATCTTATTGCCCTCGACGTTCAGAACCTCCACCACCGTAAGGCCGATGGGGTTTGGCCTTCGGGGAGTTCTGGTGGCAAAGAGCCCCCTCTTCGGGATAGATTCGTCCCCCATAGGGTGGACCAACAGGTCGTAGCCGAGGGCCCGGTGGATATGATAGATGACGAAGAGGTGGCGGAACCTCTCGATCCCCGAGAGGGCCAGAAGGTACTTCTCGTCGATCTCGAGGGTGGAGAGGGAGCATCTCATCGCCTTGGGGTCGGCAGGCTCGCCGAAGTCGGAATGGACGACGCCTATCGGGATGATGGTGAAGGGTTCCTCATTCATGCTGGCGGGTTGAACGCATCGTAATCTTATCCCTCTTTCTCTCGCCTCCACCGGCGATGGTGGAGGATGACGACGAGCTGATCCCCTCCGCCGCCACTCACGCCTCGGAGAAGACGCTCGGAGTCGCTGATACCCGGTAGAACGTCCTGGAGAGCCGCCCCGGATAGACGACGGTGAGCTTCGGGACCTCCTTTCCGAGATCCCTGGAATCGTAGAGGTAGTAGCCGCTCCTGAGATCGCCCGCAGCCTCCGAGACGAGGACCGCCATATTCGGCCCGCTCTTTCTCACCGTCACGTTATCGAAGTCTGAAAAGAGGTCCATCAGCTCCGGCTCGATGTACTTGGTCCCCAGAGCCAGGACGTATATCTTCGCGAAGGCGTCGAGGTCGAACCTCACGTCGAATACCGCGTCCCCATCCTGGAGGGACATGGTCACCTCCCGGACCTGAATGTAATCCCTCCCCCGGTCGGCGAGGGCGGATCCTGAGAGGATGAAGAGGATGAAGAGGATGACCACCTTCGCATATCTCATGCGGTCTCAACCCTGGGGCGCCTTCAAGAAGACGGGGACGATGAGCATCAGGACCAATAGGCCAATGAATACCAGGAAGAATAGCGTCTGCCTTCTCTGGGCGGATCTGTACTTCGATTCGCAGACCTCGTCGCAGAAGCTATCCATCTCTTCGATGGTTTTGCCACAGACGATGCAGTGCTTGTGAGATGCCGCTTTTGTCAACCCGATCACCAACGACCTGTCTATTGACCAGGGGCGTAGATAAGATTTTTGGACGGGGGGGTGGATCAGATTTTGATGGAAAGATGTATTATGGATTGAGAGGCTCTATTCCGGGGTGGACCAATGCTCAGATTGACGGTAGCGATCTTGATAATAATCTCGGCGGGGACCTTCGTCGGGGCCGACGCCAGGATGTACATAGTCGACCAGGAAGGCTTCTCCCAGTACAAATCCATCGGCGGAGTCGTCGCAGTCGCCAAAGACGGAGATACGATTTACATAAAGCCAGGAGTCTACAGAGAGCATATAGTCCTGGATAAGAGGCTGACGTTGATGCCTCTCCGGGGCGAAGAAGGGATCATAAAGATCGAAGGTGACGGCAACGACATAGGGATAGAGGTTCTCGCCGACGGCTGCAAGATCGAGGGGATCACCATCTCCGGATTTGCGGGACCTGGGATCTATGTCGAGTCTAAAGGAAACGAGATCAGGAACAACGTCCTCGATAATAACGTCCACGGGATCTTCGTCAGGGAATCCTCAGGCAACGTCCTGGAGAATAACCGGCAGATAGGCGGCTATGGGGGCATCGTCCTCATCTCCTCTTACGAGAACACCATCAAGAGGAACGTCGCCGAGGGATCGATCCTGGCGGGGATCCTCCTCAACTCCTCTTCGAAGAACGCCATATCGGGGAGCACCGCCCGAGAGTGCGACCGGGGGATATACCTGATCACGGGAAGCCGGGATAACGTCTTTGAAGGAAACTCGATGATAGACTGCGGATATGGGGTCCTCCTGGAGACAGGAGGAGAGGCGAACGTCTTCCGATCGTCCAGCATCGAGAACGCCACCACCGCGGCGGCTCTCAACTTCGCCTCGAAGAACCTCTTCGAGAAGAACTCGGTAACCAACTCGACGAACGGGTTCGCCCTCTTCTCTTCGTCCGGGAACAGGATCGTCGAGAACGACCTCTCGGGGATGGAGACGGGGATCATGGTCTCGGGGGGGTCGGTGGATAACCTCTTCGATAAAAACATGATAGAGGAGTCTTCAAACGGCATCGTCATCACCGAGTCCTCCGGAAACGGCCTCACCGGCAACGTAATGGCAGGGGTAAGGTGGGCCCTTTACGTCGACGGCTCGACGGAAGAGAGCTTCGATAACGATATCCCTGAATCAAACCAGATCGACGGAAGGCCGATCCTATACCTATACCGCCGGTCCGGCGAAGTGGTATCGGGGCGGGAGTTCGGCCACATCACCCTCGCCTTCTGCGAGGACTCCATCGTCAAGGAGAACTCCGTCACCAACGACGCCCTCTTCGTCCGCGGCTCCAGGGGGTGCCGCATCGAGGAGAACGTCGTCTCGGGCGGTTTCGGGATGCGGTTTGAGGGATCGCTGAATAACGAGATCCTGGGAAACCGGGTCTACGATAACAGGTACAGCGGTATCCTCCTGTTGGAGTCTGACGGAAACCTCATCGAGGCAAACAACCTCTCCAGGAACGAGAGGGACGGCATCTCCATCCTGGGATCGGATTCGAACAGGGTCAGGGGCAACTACGCCGAGGAGAACGGGGCGGCGGGGATAAGGCTGCGATCCTCCAATGATACCGAGATCACGGCCAATACGATGACGAGAAACGGTGTCGGCATCGCCCTGATGGAGTCGTCGGGGTGCATCGTCTACAGGAACAACCTGATAGAGAACAGGGTCCAGGCGGAGGACGACGGCGAGAACCTCTGGGACTGGGGGGTTCTGAAGGGCGGAAACTACTGGTCCGATCATTCCTGCACCGGCAAGCCTTGCCAGTCCTCTCCCCGGCGGATAGGGGAGGCGACCGCCGATTACTACCCCTTCGGGGTGAGGGACGGATGGACCTGAGAGCCGAAATGTACTTGAAGGGGTCTATAGAATAGTTGGTCTCTATGGCGAAGAAGAAGTCCGAGGGCAGCGGGCTGATGTCCTCTGCAGGCCTCATGAGGTATTTCGATGCGGATGATACGGCGATAAAGCTCAACCCAAAAGCTGTCGTCGCTTTCAGCGCAGGGATAGGGTTTGTAGTTCTGGTGATGAACTTCTACTTCGGGCTCTGGCCCTGAGGGGGGCCCGGGGCCCGTCTGACCCCCCCTCTTCAGACCCTTCGGTTTTAGATCCCATTTAGATCCTATTTTGGATCCTCAGGAGTTCTCTGATCCGATCTTCCGGCGGATTATCTCAAGGTAGCCTTTCGCGCCCCCTCGACCTCTTCGAGGATCCTGTCGACGACCTTCTCGAAGCTCTCCGCCGCGGCGGTCCTCCTCTCGACGAAGGCGACGCCGTCGTCTCCCAGGGGGGCTACCTCCGGGTCGATGGGTATCGCCCCGAGGAATGGGACGCGAAGCTCCTGCGCCGCCCTCTCGCCGCCGCCGATCTTGAAGATCTCGATCACCTCGCCGCAGTGGGGGCATACGAGGCCGCTCATGTTCTCGACGATCCCGAGGATGGGGACCTTCATCGACTTGGCCATGTTTACCGCCTTCCTGGAGTCGAGGAGGGCGACCTCCTGGGGGGTGGTGACGATGACGACCCCGGTGAGGTCCGCCAGGAGCTGGACGACGCTGAGGGGCTCGTCACTCGTCCCCGGAGGGAGGTCGATGATGAGGTAGTCGAGGTCGCCCCAGGATACGTCGGAGAGGAACTGCTTTATCGCCGCCATCTTCATCGGACCCCGCCAGACGACGGCGGAGCCGGAGTCCGAGAGGGCGAAGGCCATGGATATCACCTTCACCCCCCGGGAGTCGACGGGATCTATCCCGGCGGGCCCGGCGGAGAGCCTCTCACCCTCGACCCCCAGCAGCATCGCCGTGCTGGGGCCGGTGATGTCGGCGTCCAGGACACCCACCGAAAAACCCCGGGCCTGGAGGGACCGGGCGAGGTTGACGGCGACGGTGCTCTTACCGACGCCGCCTTTGCCGCTGGCGACCATGATCTTGTGCTTCACCCGTCCCATCCTGGCGGAGACGGCCCGGGCCATGGCGTCCATCTCCTTTCTCGGGTCTGTGCAGCTTGCTTTTGTAGCGCAGGATTCGCAGTTTGCATCGCATTCTTCCATGGGAACACCATCTTTCTAAATTCGAGGATTGTAATGGTTATCGTTCTATGCCGGCTGGCCGTCCTGGCGACGGAGCAACGAGGCGACGTAGCGACAGGCAGATCGGACACGACCGCTACGACCGGACGGGCCCCCGTCGCCGAGATCGGGCCGCTGAAGTCTGATTATCTCATCGGTCCGGGGCCTGGAAGTACAGGACTCCGCGGTGGCGCAGCCTCGATATCTTCCCCGCCGCCTCCAGGACCTCCAGATACTTCAATATCTCGTTTCTATGAAGAGCGGTGAGGGCCGCCAGCTCCTCCAGGGTGCAGGGCCGCCGGGCCAGGAGGTCGATGATCAGAGCTCCCGCCCCCTTCGCCCCCTTCGACTCCTCCGACCCCTCTCTGGTCCAGTCTCTGGTCCATTCGGCGATCACCTCGGCGCCGGAGAAGACCTCCAGCATCCCCACCATCTCCACTGGGGAGACGGGCTGGACCGGCTCCGCCGGAGGCCTCACCACCGTATTGAGCTGGATCCGATCGGGATCGATCTTCTCGGCCGCCTCGGCGATGAGGGGGGCCTCGGAGTCGTTGAAGCCCGAGACGAGCATCACCTCCAGCCAGATCTCGCCGGAATACTCCCCCCGGAGGCGGACGAGCCCCTCGATGACCTCCTCGATCGACAGGTCGGGGTGGGGGCGGTTGACACTCTCGAAGGTCGCGGCCGTCGCGGCGTCCAGGGAGGGGATGATCAGGTCCGCCTCAAGAACCTCCCTGCGGACCTCCTCGCGGAAGAAGAGGGTCCCGTTCGTCAGGAGGGCGACGGGCTTATCGACCGCCTCCTTCGCCCCCCGGATGATCTCGTCGAGCCCCCGGTGGAGGAGCGGCTCCCCGGAGCCGGCGAGGGTGAGGTAGTCGAACTCCTCCTCTCGCCCCTCCTCGACCGCCTCCGCCCTGGTCCGGATCTCCGACAGGACCTCGGCAGGGGAGACGCGACGCTCACGATCGAGGGTGAGGCAGGTAGTCGGCCCCAGCTGGCAGTAGACGCAGTCGAGGGTGCAGGTCTTGAAGGGGAGGAGGTCGACCCCCAGGGAGAGGCCGAGCCTCCGGGATGGTACGGGGCCGAAGAGGTGGCTCATGATTTGCGTCCTGAGGAATTGATCCTCGATTCAAAGGTTGAAGGGAAGATGTACTAATAGGTTGCGTCAAAAGAGATTTAGCCGGGGTTGTTGGAAAGGCGGATGAGAAGTTCTTTCTGTTGTGTCTGAAGGAGGTGATTCGAATAAAGCTCATCTTCGGGGGTTCGAGCCTCCCCGACGAAGCCTTCCGTCCCGAACGGATCTGGAGCCGGCCCTCCCTCTTGCCCCCCCGCACCACGCCCTCCTCCTTCTTCCCACCATCTCTAGATACCGTCGTGCGACCTCCCGGCGCTCCTGCGCCGGGCGGCGGCTCCATCCGAGGGCTAGAATAATAGATGAGATAGAATAATAGCTCAACACCAGGATCGTTGGGACACTGGTTTTGTCAAGGAGGAGATCATGAGGTGCCTCATCTGTAAGAGAGGCTCGACGGAGCCGGCGACGACGACCGTCACCCTGGAGCGGGACGGTCTGATTATGGTGATCAAAGGGGTTCCCGCCCAGGTCTGCCGGAACTGCGGCGAGGCTTACGTAGACGAAAAGGTAGCTTCAGAGCTTTTGACCTCGGCGAAGCGGCGGCGAAATCGGGGGCCTAAGTCGAGATCCGCGAGTACGTGACTGGATAGTGCTTTCCATGGGAAAGGTCCCCACCATGGCCCATCCGCGCAGAGCAGCTTTGACGGCCCGCCCCGGGCGCCGCCCCTGCGCCGCTCCTCCACCTTCCCCCATCTCTCGATCCCGTCGTCCGACCGCCCGGCGGCGCAGAAGGCCCAACAGCTCCTCCAGCTGGCGGCGGCGCTCGGCCTCGGGGGTGGAGGAGGAGATGCGGCGGATGAGAAAGAGGGAGGCGCTTAAATCGCGTTTTTTTTGTTTGCTCCAAAAGTTATTTACCATTTCCTTGCCATTCCATCTTCATGATGGCCGGTGATGGAGTGAAGGAGGGAAGACCGCCCCAGAACTCCCAAAGCTCGAAACCTAGATCTGTGGACGATCTCACCTGCGAGGAGGAGGTCAGGGGTATTATGAAGCTGGCAGAGGCTTCGCTGGCCGATTTTCTCGAAGATGAGCCGGACATCTATACGTTGAAAGACCTGAAGGTCAAATATAAATGATCGAAGTGAACTCCTGAAGGGGCACGATTTTGAGAGGCCAGGTCCAGAAGGGTAAGATCGTTCTCGTTCCTTTTCCCTTCACCGACATGACAGAGACGAAGATAAGGCCCGCTCTGGTTCTTCATGTTGGAAAGGGGGACGCCACTGTAGCGTTCATATCTTCAAAGGTCCCCAATTTTGCCGGTGAGACCGAGGTCATTATTAAAGCTCAGATACCGTCCTTCTACGAAACGGGGCTAAATGACGCCTCGGTCATAAAGCTCGACAAGATCACGACGATAGACAAGTCCCTGATCTATGGCGAGCTGGGGGAGATCGGCGACGATTTGAAGCGGGAGATCAACAGAAAGTTCTCCGAGATTTACAGATTATAAAAAGGATCTCGGACCCCGTAGTTGATCTCTGGATTTATAAAGCGCCCCCACAGCCGCCCCGGCGCCCTCCCTTCCCTCCTTTCGATACAGTCGTCCGACCGCCCGGCGCCGCCGCGACGGGCGGCGATAGTGGCCCGAGAACTCCTCCGCTCGCCAGCGGCAGACCCCCTGTTTTGTTTCCTCGTCGATCCCACAGTATTACATAAATATATTTATACATAATTATACGTCTCCCGTCGCCTATTCCCGTGGGTTTGCAGCCCGAAAATATGCTCATCCGAAGGGTAGCCACAGCATGGTATCGATTCATTCAGATGGCGCTTCTCACGTAGTCGCAGGCCGCCGCGACAGCAAAAAAATCAGTCTGATATAACCCCGCCGCCGGGATTCGCTTGACAATGAAAAGGGCATAACTTCGCCGCTCAAACAGGGAGTCGGTGGCCTACGCCGCTGTCGTGGGGAACCGGCGCAGTTCTGCCCTCGGCCGCCGCGGCGGCGAGCCAGAGAGATTTTGCAACTTCTATCTCCTCCAGGGCTTCCTCTCTCGTCTCTCCAAAAGCTGAACAGCCCGGCAGCTCAGGTACTGTGGCGATGTACCCTTCGTCCTCTTGACTATAAAAGACGTCTATTTTATACATCGGGCTCGTCCTCGGTGAGGTTGTATCTGTCGATTAAATCTATCAATTGTTTCACTTGATAAGGCTTTGCTTTGCCATTCACGCTCTGTAAGGTCAAAATCTCGCCTAGATCACGCCTCGAATAGACCACGTGACTACCCTTCATGCCTTTGAATTCAAAACCGAAAGCCATCGCGACTTGCAGGAGGTCATTAAAACGCACATCTGTACGGCTTTCCCTCCACCTGTTAACCTGTTTAACCGCTTTGCTCTTTTTCAATCTGATCTGCTCCCTCTGCGGCCGATTACAGGCTTCACTACTCATATTTATTTATCGGTCTTCAAGCGCCCTCCTCCTTCCCATCTCTCGATCCCGTCGTCCGACCGCCCGGCGCTTGCGGCGCCGGGCGGCGCAATCCCCCCGCGAGGCCCCCAGAAGACGCCCCCCTCCGCCACCGGCCCAGGACAGAAAAGATATCACCCGAGGCTCCCCTCGACGATCGCTACCTCCGCCTCGGTGAGCCCGTAGAGCCGATAGACGATCGCATCGATGAGCCGGTCGACCTCCCCGATCCGCGCGAGGAGCGGCGCGAGCTTCTCCACCGACGCCGAATATTCCCGCCGCAGGTCCTCGCCGAAGGCCCGGCGGCCGGGGTCACAGGCGAGCTTCTTCTTGTTCTTCTTGAGGACGCCGAGAAGCTCGGAGAACTCGATCTCGTAGTAGGCCTGAACCTTCGTCTTGTTCGAGAGGTCGTCGATCCTGGCGCCGGTGAAATCCGAAAGCCACGCGAGGAAGCCCCGGATCTCCTCCTGCTTCTCCCTGTTCATCCGGATCATCTCCTCGGCTAGGTGCGCCAGCAGATCGTGGATGACGTCGGACCTCTCGCCATCGGTCGGCTGAACAAGTGTGTCTTCGGTAAACACGTTCATTCTGCCTTCCAGTGCTTTTGATAATTCGGTCCGTCGGATTTTGGCCGGAAAGTTGGCTTATTGATCTGGATTGTAAGCGGGAATGGAAAATCAACACCGATGATAGCTGCTTCGCCAGGCTGGAGATTCGGTAAAAATGACGATGTCGAGCGATCAATTTCACCACATGCCCTCTCTACGACTTCCCGATCGCGATCATTTGTAAGTCGGTGGACGACTAAAGTCCCCATTTGACTCAGGACGCCTTCTGTAATATCACGAGGTCGCTGTGTAGCCAAGCAAATACTCAAACCGAATTTCCGCCCTTCCTTGGCGATCAACTCAAAGGCATCCAAGCGCGAGAATATGTCTTCAGATCCGATCTGACGACCAAGAAAATGATGAGCCTCATCTACGACAACCACAGCAGGATTTTCTTTGAAATCGCCTTGTCGCGCAAGGGACAGGAGATAACGACCAATCGTATTTGCGATGATCTCTCTTGCGTCGAATTCGTGATGAATCCCGCTCAAACAGATACAAAGGAGGCCATGGTCTCCTTTAAGAAATTCGGATATTACCTCCGTGATTGCCTTATCAGTGGTTTTTCCAAATACGCATCCATAGGCAGCGGATGACATCACGGAATATATGCGGGTTATTAGCGAAAGACAATATGTATAATTATTGCCGTCACGATTTCCCCATTTTTTAGGATTTCTTCCATAATCAGCATCAGGGAATACACATTCTTCGACGATTTGCTTTGCAAGAAGAGTTACATCAAATTCTTGGTTTGGGTCGTCTACTTTTTTTCCAATACTTGCTTCAGATAGCTTTTGATAAATGGCACTCTTGGGTTTATTCTCCTTAACAATTAACCCCTCGTCTGCTAATTCGGGACATAGCTTTGCCAGCCGAAGACTTTGGATCGCTTCCCGCAATTTTGGTCCCTGGACTTTACCGGCAGGCTGGAATAATGCAAGAAAATCGGATTCCTGAAAGCTGGTAGGTGGTAAAGAACAAGCAATAGATTTCTCAGCTTTATGCACAGGCTCTCCCAAGTGACAATGCATTACTTCCGCACCATTGAAACTCCTGTATTCCCCCGTCGCATCCAAGAGAATTATTTTACTCTTGTGTTTGATGCATTCTTCAATGATGCGCGCTGTTGTCCAACTCTTGCCGCCACCCGTGGCGCCGAGTATGGCACAATGGCGACCAAATAACTTATCCGGGGTAATGCTGACTTTATTTCCATTAGCGGAACCTACAGCACCCAACTCTAGTTGAACAGGTGTATCTAAATCCTCCGTTTTTGTCATTAAACCTGGGATCAATGCGATAAGTTGGTGTGGGGCTACGTAAACTCGATCCCCAAGACGGGGGTATGTATCGACACCAGCCGTAACGTGGAAGTCGGTCATTGATATAGATCCCAGCAGTTGAATATGGCCGATTGCATCTAAATCGTCAGATCCGGCAAAGTCTTGATTAATGGTTTGGCGTTCCCCCTCTGGTAAACGCACTTCAATAATCCGGCCCAGAAGAATATTTCGCTGGCCTTCAATTAAGACAAACTCGCCTACTTCACCCTTTCCATAACGACCGCCTTCAAAATATGTACCACTTGGAGTTCCTGCATCGCGAAGGTTTATGTGAGCTATATAAGACTTAACAAATGAGACGACTCCCACGCGAAGCTCAGGACGTAGAATTCCTTTTTCAGCAAGCTTTTTCCGGCTCTCATCTAAATCGCCCATTATTTCCTCCCTACACTTTTTATTACATTTTCGAGCTGTTGGGCAGGAGTAAGTGATCTCAAATCCGGGATCAAGAATGAGAAATCTTTGAACGAGGCATTAATAAACCAAATATCATCCCCATTGTTGGAGCGAACTTTTAATTCTTTCCAATAGTGGCTTGTTTCTTCTGAAGGCCTTTCAATAAAATCCTCTGCCTTAAAGTCGACCACAATCAAGCGAAGTCGGGGATTGGTCTTAACAGCGGCTAGGATAGGTTCAGACAGGTGGTCGTCATTAAAGCCAAATCCCGTAATAATGAGGCAAGTATTGGGCTCACGCAAACTCGTCAGATATTGCGAGATGAGCTCCAGATGAGGTTGGATATACGATCGTTGGTATTTTCCTTTTGCTGGATAGATCAAGCACGCCTCTGATGGGTTAGGATCATTTTTCTCTTCGATACTGCCATTATTGCTCGCCCAGTTGACAGATCCGTGAAGCTTCAAAAGATGAAAGACACCTTCTAAATAATCGCCGTGCTCTGTGGTTAATCGCGAGCGTCGAACGATATCATAACCAAAAAAACGCGGATCAAATATGCGCGGCTGAGTAAAAGAAAAACCATCATTAACTATAAGTCTTTGTAAGCCTGCAGCCCGTTCGAAACATAAGTCGTAATTTGTGGTGAATACCTTCAAACGTGGATCCCGGACTCTTCGACGAGAAAGGCGGTGTATAAAAGTGCAATGGCCTTCTAGCTTTTGGTCCAACCATAGACCCGTATTTTCGTCTTTGAGGAACACGCTGCACCTATGAAGTGTCACTTTCTTACAATTTTCGAAAAACTTTCGGACTCTCCTGTTTTCTCTTACCTGAAGATATGCTTCGCATTGAGATAAGAGCGCTTCGATATTTCTCCCTTCTTTTTCCTCGTCAAAATTAACCGTCTTCATGATTCTTGTGGCTTCATTTGTAGGATGACCAGACTCATCGTTTATCGCATGATCCCATAAATCCCTCATGGATGGGCCACCCACTTCTCCAAGTGATGTGCCACTACCGGCTAACACTACTAAATTTGGCATTTGGAGTGATGAAAGCAACATATCGTCAAGTATTTTTTTGGCTTCATTACATTCACTTTGTATTTTTTCCTTCTCTTCAACATCAGAGATCAGGGTGGTATCAGGTCGAATATCTTGCCAATCGGTCTGACGCGGGGCAAGAAACTTCAGGATGCTAGAGGCTGATTGGGTTATTAGCTCCGTTGTTGCTTCGGATTTACCATATTTTGCCATCTTAATGAACTCCGTATTTATTTATCTTAATTTTATCTCATACCCTCCGTTAATCTTGCGTTTCAGGAGAACGCGGCGGGATTATCGGATATGCCCACATTAAGTAGTCTAAGATTTTTAAACTAATCGCACAAAACGTCTGAAGAGGTCAATAAAGACCCAAAACCAAAGCCCAATAAAAATATGAACGGGGAAGCTGACGAATACGGGAAGGTTCGAACCCGGGTCCCCCGCACCCACCTCCCATCTTTCGATCCCGTCGTCCGACCGCCCGGCGCCGCAAGCGCCGAGCGGCGCAAGCCCCCGCGAGGCCCCCAGAAGACCCCCCCTCCGCCACCGGCCCAGAACAAAAGCAGATCACGAGAGGCTCCCCTCGACGACCGCTATCTCCGCCTCCGTGAGCCCGTAGAGCCGGTAGACGATCAGATCGATGAGCCGGTCGACCTCCCCGATCCGCAAGAGCAGCGGCGCGAGCTTCTCCACCGACGCCGAATATTCCCGCCGCAGGTCCTCGCCGAAGGCCCGGCGGCCGGGGTCGACGGCGAGCTTCTTCTTGTTCTTCTTGAGGACGGCGAGAAGCTCGGAGAACTCGATCTCGTAGTAGGCTGAGACTTTTGTCTTGTTCGAGAGGTCGTCGATCCTGGCGCCGGTGTAATCCGAAAGCCACGCGAGGAAGCCGCGGATCTCCTCCTGCTTCTCCCGGTTCATCCGGATCATCTCCTCGGCTAAATGGGCGAGCAGGTCGTGGACGACGTCGGACCTCTCGTCCCCGGCGATTGCCTCGCCCGCGGCTTCTCCCGACAGGCAGCCGTCGACCGCCTCCAGCACCTCGCCGAACCGGCCGGCGGCGCAAAGGCCCGCCAGCTCCTCCGCCTGGCGGCGGCGGTCGGCCTCGGGGGTGGAGAAGGAGATGCGGCGGATGGGAAGGCGTTCAACATATTGGACCTGAAGTTCCATAAACCCGCCAGATAATGTTGTAGTTTCACGTCTTATACGACACGTTAAAAGCTTGCTATTCAAACAAGACAATAAATAATATTCAGAATAATCGCTATCTAGCGCTGCGATATATGCAGGTTCTAGCAAAATCACATCCCCTTTATTATCAGATGCGAAAAGGGTAGTGGAGGCGATTTTTGGGAATAATAGTTTATTCTTCAGTAAATATTTACTAATATATAAGAATCCATACCAGCTCATTCCAGCTTCAACAATCGTTTTGCCGAACCACCTTCTTGCTTCAAGTTTGCTCCGGATGCTCTCAAAATAACGCTTTGCACCAGGATAATGTTCAAGATCGATAAGTACCGGCTCCCCTTCATCATTAGACACATAAGGGAAAATTATAAACATATCACTGTTTTCAACAGTATATCGTTTCAGGTCTCTGGCCATAGTCAATGGCTTAATAAGACTTGATTCAATGCCTAAACTAAGTAAATCCTCTTTTTTTCCAACAAAGGCATCATTTAATCCGATCGTCAAACTTCGATTGATGGCTTGAGCTTGATCGATAAAGGGCGCACTGCAATCGAATACCTTGCTCCAAATTACCTTTTCTTGCTTACTTTCAAGTCTCCATGGATCTGATGTTCTATAATTCGACTCCGGCATAATAAAATGAGCTATTTCTTTAGGCACGTCTTTAGAGATTAAAGCGGTGACCAGTTCCGAATATTTCTGACTAAGATCTTTATCATGCTGGAGGTATCGTGAACTTGGGAATTTCATCACTTCAATATCGTGTGAACTAGTTTCGTCAGTAAGTTGTTTTAAAAATATCATCAAAGGATATGTAGAAGCATCTCCAAAAATGGGTGCGTCATTCATATCGACGATTCTGGTTACGTTAGCGCGATCTGACAAAAATGATCTCAAGCCTTCACCGTAACCAGTAACAAGGAACTTATTTTGTATGATTTCTCCCAGATATCCATCTGATGAGAGAACTCCCAGCCCAAGTTCTATGAATACTGCGTACTGATCATATTTTCCTCTTGCTGATTCATAATTAAATCTCTGAAACTCCTTATCTGAGGCATCAATTTCTTGGACATCGATCCACGGAGGATTGCCCACCACCGCGTCCCAGCCGGCCCTCTCCTTGACGGCGCCGCCCGCAAAGAAGACCTCGGGAAACTCCAGCTCCCAGTGAAAGAAGCTCCTCTCCCCGGCGATCCGCTGCGCCTCAGAAAACCACCGGGGCGAGGTCTTGCGCCGCCACTCGCCCTCGTCGCCGCCGACCGCCCAGAATAGGTCGTGGTAGACCTGGTCGGCGTCTTTGGTCCCCGAGGGCGTCGCCCTCGCCTCCGCCCCGCCGCCGAAGTAGACGGCGGTATGGACGTTGGCGATCGCTCTTGCCTTGGTGTACTCCGGCAGGTTTCTAAACTCCTCGAAGACCCTCTCCTTCTCCTTGATCTCGGAGAGGGAGTCGTCCCCGATCTCCTCCAGCTCCCTTATCTTGCCTATCAGGTGGGTGAGGAACCGGGGCGAGACGAAGGAGGGTAGGGTCGCCTGGTCCTTATCCGTGCCGACCGAGCCCGGATAGTTCATCAAATCCGAGAGGCGGGCGCCCACGAGGCTGTTGCCCTGCTTGAGGCGGTGGTCGAGGAAGGAGAGGGGCTTCTCTTTCGCTATAGTGGAGAGCCACAGGGAGACCTTGGCGAGCTCGACGGCCAGCTCGTTCAAGTCGACGCCGTAAACGCAGCGGGAGACCACCTCCCTCTTCGCCCACTCGCTGGTGAACTGCCCCTGGTCCTCGACCCACCCCCACTCGATATCCCGCTCTGCCGCCTGGAGGAGCTTTCCTGCCAGGTATTCTACCGCCCCGACGAGGAAGTGGCCCGAGCCCATCGCCGGGTCCAGGACCTTGACGGACAACGTCGCCTCGATCAGGCTCTCCTCTCTCTCCAGGGCCTCCTTCCACCTCTGCTCAACGACAGGCCCCACCGTCTTCTCGACGATGTAGTCGACGATGTAGTCGGGGGTGTAGTAAGAGCCCGTCGCCTTCCTCTCCCCCCGGTCGGTGGTGAGGTAGAGCTCGCCGGCCCTCGCCCGGTCAAACTCGGAAAACTCCTGGAAGGACTTCTCCTTCTTCCTGCCCCGGTTATAATCGGCGAGAGGGATCCAGCGCCGGTCTCTCCCGCCGGAGACAACCAGGTCTTCGTCGGCCACCGCCAGGCTGTACTCGAGAAGCCCCTCGTATATGGAGCCGAGGTGTCTTATCTCCAGGGTCGAGTAGTCGACGAACCCCTTCCCGCCTCCGCCGTTGGCGCAGGCGCCAGCGCCGGCGTCGCCCTTCTTCCTCCCCCCGCCTCCTCTTGCCCCCGCCGACAGCCCCTCCGACCGGGAGAGGAGGTCGATCGCCTCGGCGAGATAGGAGTCGCCGACCGTCCACTCCGCCAGGTCGGGGTGCCTGGCGGGGTCGAAGAGCCCCCCGTTGTAGGCGGGAACGTCGATCAGCCCCCCGATCCCTAGCCTCTCGCTTCCCAGGTCGATCAGCCGAAAGAGGTCGGATAGGTCCGACCACAGGGACCTTCTGATGGGAAGAAAGCCCTGGGGGGCGGGGCCGTCCAGGCGGGAAGCCACCTCCTTCTTGATATGATCGAAGCTGTAGGAGGAGGCGTACCTCTCGTCTTTTAGGTCGAGAAGCTCCTTACCCTCGGCGTATAGGAGGAATAGAAAGCGGTAGAGGAGGATCATGGTGCTCCTCTGGACCCGGCCCCTCGTCTGCGGGTCTGCCGGATCGAGGCGGTTTTCGGGCCAGCGGATGAACCCGTCGGCGAGGACCTTCATCGCCCGGTAGACGTTCTCCTTCAGGTTCTCTCCGATCTCTCTAGCGTAATTGGCCGACCCCCGGAGGACCTCCTCCAGGAATACCTCCCCCCTTTCGTTCGGGAGGAAGGCCTCTTTTCTGAAGAAGTAGTAGAAGTACCGGAAGGAGTCGGTGTCGCCTGCGGCCAAGAGGGCCGGAAGGTCCACCTCGTAGTAGACGTCCAGGGGCCTCTCCTGCCGGTAGAGCCGCCACCTCTCCCCGTTCGTCAGGACCCCCCAGCCGGGCTCCGTCTCCTGGAGGTAGAGCCAGATCTGAAAGGAGGGGTTACGCCTCTTGTCCTGCCGGTCCTTTCCAAACCTGTCCAGGGAGGCGTCCCACCTCTTCACCTCCCCGACGGCGAACGCCTCCAGAAAGAACGACTCGGAGTCTTTATTCCCCTGGGCCCGGTCCCGGGCCTCCCGGTCGGGGAAGAAGGCGTAGTCGGGAAACTCCCGGGACCTCGTCGCCCCCTGGACCTCAAACTCCGGGAGGATGACGGCGAAGACCCGCCGCAGGAGCCGCTCCTCCAGCTGCGCCTCGCTCATCCCCCCGACGAAAGCCGCTTCACCCTCGTAGATCCGCTTCAACTCCCCGAAGGCGGCGAGGTGGTCATCCTTCCCCCACTCCGGGGCTGACCTGATCTGGTTATCCAGATAGTGGTTTGAGAAGAGGTTTCTGTTATTGAAGGGTCGCTTCGCCATCGGGATCAGAATCTCCTTCCGTACCCAAAGCCGATAAATCTGTCGAGAGAGGACCTGCTGGCGGGCAAGGGGCCTCCGCTACGCTGAACCGGACCCGGCCGGCGGGGCCGGCGAGCCCCCCCCCTTCTATCCAGACCCCCGCCCTTCTGGCCGCCTCCCATCCGGGGCCGCAGGCTACTTTTTGATCGAGACGTAAAGGTGGGCGAGGAGTGCGACGGCGATCCCGACGCCGATCCAGATCCCCTGATGCGTCCAGAGGCCGTAGCCGATGGCCGCCAGGGCCAGGATCGATGCGGCGAAGTTGACGGGGTGGCCGTGCTCCAGGGCCAGCTTCTCCAGGACCGTCGGCTCCGCCCCCTCCCGGTACTCTCTGATCCGCTTATCTGTCCAGCTCATGACATCCTTTTTAACCCTAAATATAAAAATAGGTTTCGGGCTACGTCCCCCCCGTAGGAGATCGGTCCTCCTTCATCCCGGATGAGAGGGCTGCGTCCCCATCTCCCAGGAGAGGAAAACCTTGCAGAAATGTAATAGCCCTGAATCCCGGAGGGCATGACGGCGGCCGGACCTTGAAGATCCGACGGCCTCCGCCTCAAAATCGAGATGAAAATGAACGAAGGGAAGATGGGCCCGACGCGATTCGAACGCGTGATCCCCGCCGTGTAAGGGCGATGTCATAACCACCTAGACCACGGGCCCGCTGGCCTTCCCGTTATCCCTCGTAATATTAGACCCTATCGCTCCCGGCCGCCCCCTCCCGGCGGCCGAGAGCTCTGGGTCTTTCTCTTTCAGTCCTATCTACTGCCTCTTGCGGATGTAAAGGCCGGTCATCGTCTCGTCGAGGACCTTATCGGAGGGCTTCGACGTCGCCAGGCTGACGACGACGATGGCTCCGATGGAGAGGACGAAGCCGAAGAGGCTGAAGTGGACCGGCAGCGGCTGGACGAACTGATGCCAGTAGCCCGCAACCCCGGCGGCGAGGAGCCCCAGGACCATGGCGGAGATCGCCCCCTCCCTCGTCGCCCGCCTCCAGTAGAGCCCCGCCAGGAGCGGCGCAACGTAGCAGGCGAGCATCAGGCCGATCCCCATCCATATCAGCCACGCCAGAAGCTCCGGCGGCTTGCTCCAGGCGAGGATCAGGGTCAGGGCTCCGGCGATCGCCACCGTGATCCTGCTCACCAGGGTGATCATCCTGTCGGGGGCGTCGGGGCGGATGAACCTCCTGAAGATGTCCCAGCCGAAGTAAGTCCCTATCGTCAGCATCAGCCGGTCGGTGGTGGACATCACCGCCGCGAGGACGATCACCCCGATGAAGACGCTGATGATGCTGGGGAAGGCGTACTCCGCCCCCATGATGAAGACGTAATCCGAGGGGTTTGCCACCCCTGTTGGGAGGGAGATCTCCCCTTCTGCCACCAGCACTCTTCCCGCAAACCCCGTGATCTTGATCAGATACATCACGACGACGTATATCCCGAAGGCGGCGAGGGGAGCCCACTTGAAGTACCGGGCGTCCCGGGCCGCAAATACGTTGTTGATGACGTGAGGGGCGCTGGCGAGGCCGAAGGAGAGGAGGAAGAAGAAGGATACCAGGAACAGGGGTGTGGCGAAGGCGTACCCGGCGTAGGGACCCGCCTCTCCCGGGTACCAGTTGGGGAACCACGGCTCGACGAAGTTGGGATCGATCCCGGCGAGGACGGTATTGATGTGGGTCAGCCCCCCCGCCGAGCTTATCACCATGGGAGCGACGATGACGACGCCGAGGATCAGCATAAGACCCTGGAAGAGGTTCGACCAGGCGACGGCGTAAAGCCCCCCCATGATGACGTAGGCGGTGACGATGAGGGCCGAGATCAGGAGCGCCGAATGGTACGATATCCCGAAGAGCCAGCTCAGGACCATGCTGATGGCGACGAACTGCCCCACCATGTATATGAGGGAGACGAGGATCCCCGTCACCGCCGAGAGCCCCCGGATCCCGTTCTGGCTGTAGAACCGGTCGGAGAAGTAGTCCTGGACCGTCAGGTACCCCCGCTCTGACCCTATGGCGTGGAGCTTCGCCCCGAAGATGAGGATGCAGACGGCGGCGCTCAGGGGGACGAAGACCTGCTCCCATATCGTCGGCCAGCCTGTGACGTACCCCAGGCCGCTCGTCCCGAGGATCGTCATCCCGCTGCAGATGGAGGCGACGATCAGTATCGTGAAGACCCAGAAGCCGAGGGACCGTCCCGCCAGGATGAAGTCCTCGGAGGTCTTGACCTTCTTCGAGGCCCAGGCCCCGAGGACGATCAACCCCAGGAAGTAGATGGCTACGATCGCCACCATCTCGAAGTTCAAATTCAAATCCTTCACCACCTCAGCGCCCAGAATAGGAGCACCAGGATGATCAGCGCAGGCGTGGCGATGACCAAGAACAGGGTATCAAAGGGCAATCCGAACAATATCTCTCCTCCACCAAATGTCTGTCATTATTGATCAATCTTGTACGTGTGTGCATGTCCGCCCGATGATCCGCGCGATATGATAACGCGCCCCACCTGCGGCGTGATAGCGTGTTGCATTATATCACGTTTATATTTAACGCCGGGGAGATCTCAGAACCGTCGGCCTCGAGGGCGGCTTTTATAAGAGATCTCGTCGTGGTATATCCGGATGGATCAAGGAGCGGATGCGGGCCTCTCCGCCGAGGGAGAGGGGCTGAAGGGGATCTGCGATTCGGCCGCCGAGGCGGTCCGTAAATCGATCGGAGAGCTCGTCGGCGACCCCGCCAGCGGCCTGGTGATGCACATGGGAGCCGACGGCACCCCCACCAAGAAGATCGATGAGCTGGCCGAAGAGGCGGTCGTCGCCGTCCTCGAGGGCTCGGGGCTGGGGTTTTACCTCCTCTCCGAGGAGTTGGGGAGAAAGCAGATCGGCGAGGACCCCGCCTACCTCCTCCACCTCGACCCCCTCGACGGGACCTTCAACGCCATCGCCGGGATCCCCTTCTACTCGGTATCGATCTACATAAGCGGCCCCGCCTTCGGCTTGGGCTACGTCTCCGACCTCGCCCACGCCGTCAACTTCTACGCCGAGCGGGGTTGGGGCGCCTGGAGGGAGACGGGAGGCGAGAGGCGGAGGCTCGCGGTCTCCTCCACCCCCGCCCTCCACAGCTACTCCGTCTCAGCCTACACCCTCCGACCAAATACCGGAAGGATCGTCGCCCTGGGAGACGCCATCCGGCGGATCAGGACCCTGGGGTCTACTTCCCTAGAGCTCTGCCTAGTCGCCGCGGGGAAGCTCGACGGCTTCGTCGACCTCCGGGGCGGTCTGCGGCTCGTCGACGTCGCCGCCGGGTCGGTCATCGTCGAGGAGGCGGGAGGGGTCGTCACCGACGGCCGGGGAGAAAGGGTCTTCTTCAACGGCGACATGTGGCAGAAGGCCGAGTTCATCGCGACCAACGGCCTCTTCCACCGAGAGATCCTGGACCTGCTGGGGGGTGGCGACCTTTAGGATGGGGTTCGTCTCTCGGGGCGACCCCGAGGCGGTGAAGATGGTCAGAGACCTGGTGGAGCGGTTCAGGTCCAGGGCCGAGATCTCCGTCGAGCCAGAGGTGGCAAAGAAGCTGGGCATCCCGGAGACGAAGATCGAGGATATGGACGTCGACTTCATAGTCTCCGTCGGAGGTGACGGTACGATCCTGAGGACGATCCGGAGGATGGAGGACCCAAGGCCAATCCTCGGGATCAACATGGGGACCCTCGGCTTCCTGGTGGACGTGGAGCCGAAGGACGCCGTCAGAACCCTGGAGCGGGTCCTCTTCGGCTTCGAGGTGATGGAGAGGAGCCGCCTGGCGACCCACTTAAACGGCGTCCCCCTCCCGCCGGCGACCAACGAGATCGCCCTCCTCTCGGCGAGCCCCGCCAAGATGCTGGAGTTTGAGATCACCGTCGACGACTCCCTCCTGGAGGACCTCCGGGCCGACGGCCTCCTCTTCGCCACCTCCACCGGCTCCACCGCCTATGCCATGTCCGCCGGAGGGCCCATCGTCGATCCGAGGGTCGACGCCATAGTCCTCGTCCCCCTCGCCCCCTTCAAGCTCTCGGCCCGTCCCTGGGTCCTCCCGGCAGAGTCGGTGATAAGGGTCGACCTGGAGCTCCCCGAAAAACAGGCCCTCGTCGTCATCGACGGCCAGAACGTCGCCACCATCTCCAAGAGAGATCACATCACCATCAGCCGGGCGGAGAAGCCCGCTCGTTTCGTCAAGGCCCGGGAGGGGGGCTTCTACGAGAAGGTGAAAAGCAAGCTCGCATGATACCTCCTCTCTCGCGAAATATCCCGGCGTCGGCATCCGAGGCGGTGGGGGCCAGCATGGGCCACGGGATGACGTAACCCCCGGGTTCGTACATGCCGTCGAGATACGACCACCGGGAGGTGACTACTCCCCGACCTGAAGGGCGGGGCTTCTAGCTTTTGGCAGAGACTGTAGTCCCAGTCTCAAAATGTTTATCGCCGCATTCTCGTCACGGTCCATGACTAGCCCGCATTGAGGACATTCATGGACCCGATCCGATAGCGACTTCGGCACTTTAAGACCGCACCTGGAACATAGCTGACTTGTGTTCCTTGGATCTACTAGAACCACCATCGAACCGGCGCTCTCAGCCTTGTACGATGTGGTTATTACTAGCATTTTCCAGGCAGCGTCTGATATGCTCTTAGCCAGACAGTGGTTCTTAAGCATCTTCGTGATACTCAGATCCTCGAAAGCAATCAGCCCGAACCTTTCGACCAGGTTGTGACTGACCTGATGAGCAAAATCGTATCTGCGGTTGGCTACCCTCTCATGGGTCCGCTGGACGACTTTTAGAGCTTTCCTCCTTTCAGGAGTTCCCTTCTCATATTTGGATAGTCGTCTTTGAGCTATTGCCAACGCCTTCTCCTCAGATCGAAAGAACTGGGGGTTATCGATCTTCTCTCCGTTGGACAGTGTAGCGAAACTCTCCAGCCCCAGATCGATGCCCGCCATCAACCCATCTTTCCATGGAGGCTTCGGAGGATCATCGATCTCCACTGAGAAGCAGGCAAACCATTTTCCGGTGGAAGATCTTCGAACGGTTAACCTCTTGATCTCGCCTTCGATGGGTCGGTGGAGCTTGATCTTGACATCTCCAATCTTGGAGAGGCGAAGCTTCCCGGAGAGCAGTTTGAATCCCAGCTGTGGATAGGTGAACAAATCATACCATCCTTTCCCCTTTGAACCTGGGATACCCCGGGGCCTCTCCTGCTTTGACTCTTCGGAAGAACGCCTTAAAAGCCAAATCTACCCGTTCTTGGACGTTCTGGAGGGTCTGAGAGAATACCTCCGTTAGTTCTGGTTTGTTTTGCTTCCACTCTGGCAGCAAGTAGTGAGTCTCATACTTTGATATGGATTTACCTTCTTGTTCGAAAGAGTTTTTCCGATATGCTAAAGTCTCGTTATAGGTCCATCTGCACAGCTTCAGGGTCTCTTCCATCTTAGACCGCTGTGCTTTTGTCGGATAGATCCTATATTTGAAGGCTTTAAGCATTATACTTGTTTATGCAGTCGTAGTATTTAAAGATTCATGGCTTAAGGCTGGGTACGATTCATCCCCGGCCTAAAGACCGGGGTTTTCTCTACCCCTGCACCCCGCCGCTATAAAATCGGTGGGAACCAAAAGGCCTCTGCCGGACCGCTTTTGAGGAGGCCCACCATCAGATCAATGAAATATTTTTACAGATTCGCGGCGTTTCTGATCTGAATCGAAAGCGTAATGTTTATGTATTGCAGAAAAGGCATTATTATTTATTATGGACGAGGACCTGACGCCTTTCAGGGAAGAGGATATCTTCTATCAGTACACCATGCCCTCTGACTTGGCACCAGAAGAGGTCGATCCTGCCAACTTCACCTTCGACTTCCCGGAGGAGGCGGTCAGGGATCTACCATCCCACCTCGTCGGATACGAAGCCCAGCCGATTATGGAGTCCATAATCGACCATCTGGCCATCACCTTCGGCATCGACATCGTCTCGATCGGATCGACGGTCTTGAAGATGATCTTGATCGTGATCGCCACTTATATCGTTGCCAGGATGGTGACCCGGGCCTTCAAATTCAAGCTCCCTGAGATGGTGGGGGGCAAGAAGACCGGCGTCGATACCGAGATGGAGCTGACCTTCAGGCTCCTCGTCAGCAGGCTCCTCGTCGCGACGATATACATAATCGGCTTCATCCTCTTCATATCCCAGATACCAGGGCTCAGCAACGTCGCCGTAACCCTCCTCGCCGGCGCCGGCGTCGCAGCCCTAGCCATAGGCTTCGCCGCCCAGGACTCCCTCTCGAACGTAATTTCAGGGATATTCCTCGCCCTCTTCCACCCCTTCCGCGTCGGCGACAAGATCGACTTCAAAGGAGATTACGGCTACATCGAGGATCTGACCCTGAGACATACCACCATCCAGACCTGGGACGGGAGGAGGATCTTCGTCCCCAACAGCATCATCAGCAACCAGGAGATAGTCAACTGGACTATCATCGACCCCATCATAGTCTGGACCGTCGACGTCATGATATCTTTCGACGCCGACATCGACAAAGCCCGGGAGATCATGTTGGAGGCGGCGATGAGGCACCCCCTCGTCCTGAAGGACCGGGAGATAGCCGTCAGGATGACGGACCTGACGGAGTTCGGGGTCAATCTCAGGCTCCTCTTCGAGATCCCGAACAGGGGCGTGGCCTTCGCAACCCACTGCGAGATCCGGGAGGCGATAAAGAAGAGGTTCGACAAGGAGGGGATCGAGATACCCTACCCGTACAGGAACCTGATATTCCACGGACCGGAGGGGTCGGAGATCTGCCCCTCCTGTGGAGGACCCGGAGTTGAGAAAGAAGGAGAGAACCCCGGGAACCTCTCGTAACTCCCCCTTCCTCAGGACGATCTCATGAAAGGGAGAGCTGATTCCCAGAGCTGATCATCACCTCTTCCTAGACGTGGCACCGAAATAGACCCAGGCAGCCAGGATGAGGATCATAAGGGCGACGAGGGCACCGTAGATGAGGGAGGTCTCGCCCCCGTCCCTCCTGCGACCCTCCTGCGACCCCTGAGGCTGGGCCGGGGAGGACCTTCCCGTCACCTCCCCGGAGACTACCTCCAGGTCCACCAGGTCCCTCTCCCCCCCGGCGTAGATCCTCAACACCTTCAGCTCCAGCCCCTCGCCCCTCTCGTCGTAGGCGAAGCTCTCCCCAGTCCTCAGGACCGACGACCGGAGGGCGACCCCCTCGTCCCGGAGCTCCAGCCAGACGACCCCCGCCTGCGGCTCCACGTCCATCACCACCAGGGTCAGATCGTCGGCGAAGGTGATCCGCTCTCGCGTCGACATGAAGAGCTCGGCTCCGCCAGCAGTCTGCATAACTATGAGGACTAATGCCAGGATATACGCTATGCGGCTCATATCGACTTATCCCAATTGTTTCTTCGCACTTCTATATGTCGGGACGTTGCCACGATGACGGGATATGTGGGGAGACCCCCATGCCATTTCAAACGGGAAAGGATTTATTAGTTATTAATCCCATCTGGTTAATACAAATATCGTAAAACGTAACATTGGTGAGATTATGGCAGACGATGTAGGGATTCTTGTTCTCGGACACGGCAGCTCCAAGCCGTACAACAAAGAGATGGTGGAGAAGTGCGCACAGCTCATAGCAAAGACCCACGACGGCCCCGTAAGGATCGCTTTTCTGAACATGGACGAGCCGAACATCGCCGCGGGCCTCAACAGCTTCGCGGGGACGGGGATCAATAGGATCGTCGCCCTCCCCATCTTCCTCGCCCACGGCGTCCACACCCTGGAAGACATCCCCCAAGAGCTATCCGTCGACCCGACCCTCAGAAGGGGAAGCTGCAAACTGAACGGAACCGAGGTGGAGATCCGGTGCGCGGAGCCCCTGGGGGTAGACGAGTCCATCGCCGCCCTGGCATACCGGAGAGCTACCGAAGCCCTCGAATAGACGGCAGGGTGGCGGTCCTCGACACCATCCACGGTGCGGGGACGATCGCCGAGAGGATGAGGGTGATGGGGATCGACGCCTCCGCCCTGGAGGTCTACCACGCCGTCCCGGAGCTCTCGTCCTTCGACCTCGTCGTCGCCCCCGTCCACCTCCCCCCCGCCAACCCCGCCCGGAGAGAGGCTAGACGCCTCGGGAGAAGGGTCTTAACCCACCACCAGGCTGTAGGAGACCTCCTGGAAGGGGAAAGGGACTATCAGGCCTTCGAGGTGACGGGGACGGTGGGAAAGACCACCACATCCCTCATCCTATCCCGGATCCTCTCCTTCGGAGGAGTGGCCGTATCCCATACCACCCGGGGGATCGAGGTCTGGAAGGACGGAGAGAGCCGGCTTTTGAGGTCGGGGCTCAGCATAACCCCCGCCAACGTAATCCTCGCCTCCGACGCCGCGACGGAGACCTCCACCGACTATCTGGTATCAGAGATATCCCTGGGAGGGACGGGCCTCGCCGACTTCGCCGTTCTTACGAGCTTTGCGGGAGACTATAAGGTAGCAGGTGGGACCCTCTGGGCGACGACCGCCAAGCTTCAGATGGTATCCCTCTCCAGACCGGGATCTAAGCTGATAGCCGGCGAGGACGTGAAGATCTCCGCGGACGTCACCTTCGGACCCGGCCCCCGGGGCCAGGTCTGCGCTGCGGACCGGAGGATCGAGGCCCACGGTCATGCAGCGCCCCTCTCCCTCGGCGAGGGGCTTGACCAGGAGAGCTACGCCCCCGCCATCTCCGGGGCCGCCGCAGCAGCCCTGGCGGCGGGCTTCGACCTAGCCGAGATCGCCTCAGCCCTGGAGGGGTTCGCCGGCCTCGGCGGCAGGATGAAGGAGACCCGGGTGGACGGAATCCACCTCCTCGACAACTCCAACTCGGGCCTGCGGGCCTCGGGGGTGGAGGCCGCCCTCCGCCGGCCCGGGACCGGCGGGCGGCTCGCCCTCGTCTCCGGCGAGGAGGCGGAGACGGTCTGCGAGGGGATGGATATCCCGCAGCTGGTGGAGATCCTCAGCCGACGGCGGGAGGAGATCGACCTGTTGATCCTGGTGGGGGAGAGGTTGAAACCCTACGTCCAGGGGCTTAAAGCCCTCTACGCCCCGGATCTCGACTCCGGACTGGCCGCGGCGAAGGACGCCCTCAACGGGGGCGACAGGATAATATCATGCGTTAAATGTTTCAGGTGATTCTCATGATGGCAAAGGAAGTTCAGATACTCCATCCAAGGCCGTCCTCGATAGTTGCGGCCCTCTACACCCTCAGGGACCTGGGGGCGGACGTCGTCATACTCCACGGACCCAGCGGCTGCTGCTTCAAGCACGCCCGCCTCCTGGAAGAGGACGGCGTGCGAACCCTCACCACCGCCCTCGACGAGGCGGGGTTCGTCTTCGGAGGCCAGGAGCAGCTGACGAGGCTCCTTCAGAGGGCCTGCGAGCTCTTCGATCCGAAGCTGGTGGGGGTGGTGGGGACCTGCAGCAGCATGATCATAGGCGAGGACCTCCACCAGGCGGTCGTCGACGCCGGCCTCGAGGTCCCCGTCCTGGAGGTGGAGGTCCACGCCGGGTACCGGGACAACACCAGGGGGGTGATCATCACCCTGGAGGCCGCCCTGGATGAGGGGATAATCTCCAGTGAGGAGTTCGACCGGCAGAAGTTCCTCCTGGAGAAGGCGACGCAGGTCGAGAGGCTCCACGGGGCGGCGAGCAGCGAGTACCTCGCCCCCGAGAGGGGAGATCTCAAGTACAGGGCGGCCGAGAGGCTCCTCGACCTGATGGCCGGGGGCAAGAGGGGGATAAACATCCTCAACGCCAAGAAGGAGACCGCCTACATCTTCGCCGATATCAACGCCGCGGTGGCGGAGGTGGCAAAGGTCCGGGGGGCGGCTGTCTCAACCCTGGCGAACCTCGACCCGAAGAAGGGGCTTCCCAAGGTGAGGAGAGACGCCGAGAACATCCTCTCGGGGCTGGAGGATAGGAGCGTCCTGATCGACAGGATCATCGGCGGCCTTGACGAGTACCCCATCGCCGGCGCCGAGGTGGCAGAATTCATCGCCGAAGAGGGGGGTTTCGACTACGCCGTCATCTCCGGGGTCCCCCACGCCGTGCCTATCGAATCCCTCGCCGGGATGGAGATATTCTCCATCACCAACGGACCCCGGCAGGTCCGGCCCCTCCGGGATCTCGGCCACCAACACGTGTTGGTGGAGATCGACCTCCACCCCAAGACGATGGGGGTCAAGTCCATCGTAGAGTCGGAGTTCGGGGCAACGCTGCGGGGGCTCAACGAGGTGAGATGAAAGAGGATAAAACGAAAATGTGGGGCTGGTGCTCGGCCCCATGTAGATCTTTTCTTTAAAATACCTTTGGAAGCTCTGTGAGGAAGACGTATATGATGAATCCGAGTATCCCTATGAGGGTTATCCCCAGGATGGATATCTTGGAGATGGTCATGAACTCCTCACGGTTGGGCTTCCTCGCCAGTTTGAGGACCCTGATATAGTCCTTATAATGAAACTCGGGGGCGCCGATCTTCACGTTCATATCGCCGAGCTTATCGGCCAGCTCGCCCTTGCGGCCGTTGGCGTGGTTCTTCCGGATCTTGGCCTTCTCTTCTGACATTCACGTGGCGAAGGGGGGTTCATGATGAAAAAGATTTCGATCGATCCATCCTGACAAAATGGCGAGCTCACCGGTGGTATGAGGATGAAAACCGTATCCATCGCTCGCCGCTCTGAGAAGGGCATCTCCAACCCGGCGGAAGGTTTTTAAACGGCCGGTTCCTGGTATATGAAGAGATTTCGGTCATCTTGATATCGATTTAGGGATTAGCCATGGACTACAGCCTCCTCCTGATCATCGTCCCCACCGTCGTCCTCTTCCTCTACGGGATCGAACGGTTCTCCGAAGAGGTCCGCCACGCTGCAGGCGAGCGTTTCTGGACGCTTCTCCAGTCCGCCACCAGAACCCCCCTCCGGGGCGCCCTGGCGGGGGCCGGGGTCTCGGCGATAACCCAGTCGAGCACCGCCACCACCGTCATCGCTGTGGGGCTCGTTAACGCCGGTGCCATCTCCTTCTTGGGTTCCATCGGCCTTGTCATCGGGGCGAATATTGGGACGACGATCACCGCCCAGCTCGTAGCCTTCAAGCTGACCGCCTTCGCCCCCGTCTTCGTAGTCTTTGGGTTTCTCCTGAGCCTCGTCCGGGGACCTTACCGCGTCTTCGGCAAGCCGATCTTCTACTTCGGCCTCGTCTTCTTCTGCCTCAACATGATCTCCGCCGAGATCGCCCCCCTCCAGGATGATCCGGAGATCATCGCCATCCTCTCCATGGCCGAGAACGTCCTCATCGGTATCATCATCGGCTTTATCATCACCAACATATTCCAGTCGAGCTCGGTTACCGCAGGCCTCGTCGTCGTGATGGCCTCGAGCGGCCTTTTGACCCCCGCCGAGGCGATCCCCATCATCCTTGGGGCGAACATCGGGACGACGACGACGGGCCTCGTCGTCGCCCTCAGAATGAACGCCGCCGCCAAGAGGACGGCGGTAGCCCAGTTCTTATTCAACCTCCTGGGGGTCCTCCTGATCCTGCCGCTCCTGGGACCCTTCTCATCCCTCATCGAGACGATAGGAGGGACCTCCGCCCAGCAGGTGGCCAACGCCCACCTCATCTTCAACATCTCGGCCGCCCTCGTCTTCCTAGCCGCCATCAGGCCCTTCGGTAAGATCGTCATGAAGATCGTCCCCGAGAGGGACCCCGAAGTGGTCTTCGTCACCCGCCACCTGACCTCTCCCCTCCCCGAAGAGACCTCCTCCGCCATCGGTCAGGTGGAGGGGGAGATCGTCCACATGCTGGAGGTCTCCGAGGAGATCTTCGAGAAGAGCCTGGCGGTCGGGGCGGGGAGGACGGAGGTCTGCGGCCGGATCAAGCACCTCCGGGATTACTCCGAGTACCTCAACCACCAGATAGTCGATGCCGTCATATCTTTAGAAGATAGGGAGATATCCGTCGAGGATGCCGCCAGGATCTCGATCCTCGCCAGGACCGCCGACCTCGTCGAGTCGATGGCAGAGCAGAGCGTCGGCATGGCGAAGAGGTTTGAGCATATGAAAGAGAAGAAGATCCTCCCGTCTCCGGAATCCTGCAAAGACCTCCGGGAGATGGCAGCCCCATGCCGGGAGAACCTCCGACATCTCATGGCCGCCTTCCCGGATATCACCGGCGACGTCGACGAGAAGATGCGTTACAACGACGAGAAGCTCCGCCAGCTCCTCAACTGGTACTACAAGATCCACGTCCGGAGGGTGGCCGGGCGGGGCGGCGGCGATGGCGCCTTCTCAGAGATCCTCTTCTCCGTAGAGAGGATAGGGGCGATCATCAGGGAGATGAGGAAGACCGCCATCTCCATGAGGAGGACCGTAACCCCCTTGAAGATACCCGACATCATCTCCCCCCCGGAGAACGCCGATCTTCCGGATGATAACCCTTAAATCAAAAGCCTCTTAGCCACCGCCTCGGATACCTCCTTCGTCGACGAGAAGCCACCCAGATCCGGGGTCGTGACCCCGTGGGCCAGGGTCCAGCCGACCGCCTCCTCGATCATCCGGGCCTTCTCTAAATCCCCGAACCACTCCAGCATCATCGCTGCAGACCTGATGGCGCCGATGGGGTTTGCGATCCCCTTCCCGGCGATGTCGGGGGCGGAACCGTGGATAGGCTCGAAGAGGGCGTACCCGTCGCCGAGGTTTGCACTGGGGCAGAGGCCGAGCCCTCCGATGACCCCCGCCGCCACGTCGCTCAATATGTCCCCGAAGAGGTTCGTAGTGACCATGACGTCAAACCTTCTCGGATTTATCACCAGGTTGTAGCCGGCGGCGTCGACGAGCATATCGTCGAAGGGTACGTCCCAGCGGCGAGCGGTCTCCTGGCATATTCGGAGAAATAGGGTGTCGCTCTTGAGGACGTTGGACTTGTGGACTATGGTCAGCTTCTCCCTCTCTGAGGCGATCTGAGACGCCTTCTCGGCGATCCGCAGAGACCCTCGACGGGTGATTACCCGCAGGGTCGTAGCCTCCTCCTCGTCGAGCTTCTCGACCCCCGAGTACATCCCCTCGGTATTCTCCCTGACGATGATCAGGTCGATCCCCCCGGCAGAGAAGGGCCTGATGTTGGCGTATAGGTCGAGGCCTCTTCGGAGGGCGATGAGGACGCTTCTGTAGTCGGGGTCCGGGGGCGTGGTGATGGCGCCGAAGAGGACACAGTGGCAGCTTCTTACCGTCTCCAGATCCTCTTGGGCCATAGCCACTCCCGTCCTCTTCCACCTGCCGTATCCGAGCTCCACGGGGACGAACTCCAGCGACGCTCCGACCGCCTCGAGGACGGCGAGGGTGGCGTCGATGACCTCCGGCCCCACGCCGTCCCCTTTTACTAGAGCTACCTTCTTTTCAGCTCCTCTCCAAGACATCTTATCGCCTCTCCTATCTCCGGGGGACCGTCGCCCCAGTGGACCACAACTCCGAGATGGCCTCCCGACATCACAATCCCCCTCCGCTCAGACCTGCAGCATCTGGTGATGAAGGGGCCCGTCGGAGCCAGCCGGTCGTTTGAGAGGGGGCAGGTGTTTATAAACCTGAAGGCTCTTCCAGGATAAACCTCCCTGAAGACCTCCCTGGATATCTCGCATCCGACTATGAGGGGGTCATCGATATCGACCCGGTCCCTGTCGAGGGACTTGCCCAGGCCGGAGGCGGTACAGGGGAAGTAGACGTCATCCCCCTCGAACTGACGCAGGTCCAGCAGCCTCTCCTTGAACTTCAGCGCCAGATCTCCGAAGAGTCCGGCGCCCTCGAGGTTCTCGATGACCGAGACGAGCCATGAAGGGTTCGGGGGGACGACGTCGAGTACCTCGATCTCGGTGATGGCCCCGGGGTCAGGATCGTGGACGAAGGTGACGTGCTCGTCGCCCCCCTTGAATATCACCGTATTTACAGGCCCCTGGCATAAAGAGGAGGCCAGCTCGATCAGCCCCGTCCTGTTCCTGGTATCGACCTTTTCGGGATAGACCAGGATCTCGCTCCCTCCTGCGATCGGTTCCATCGAGACCGACCTCCTCATGAACCCCTCTCCTGGATACTGCTCCACCTCGTAGATTACGACCTCGTCTGCGAAGTGGATCAGGTAACGGGTGGAGAAGTAGATGGGGTCACCGGGCCTCGCCTCGTCGGCGACCCCCACGTATTTGTAATCTGCAGGAAATATCAAAGCCGACCTTCCTTCTCCCTTTTCTCTCTTCTTCTGTGGGCGACGAGCCCCCCGTCCTGGAGGATCACGAGGAGGAAGTCGGGAAGCTTCGTACCCTTGAAGGTGACGCCGTCGACGATGACCGTCCCCGCCGAGAAGTCCACCTCCACCTCGTCACCCTGGCGGCAGGTGACGTCGGCCTCCACCACCGGAAGGCCGACGTTGATGGCGTTACGATAGAAGATCCGGGCGAAGGATCGGGCGACGACGCAGCCGACCCCAGCCTCCCGGAGGGCCAGAGGAGCCTGCTCCCGGGAGGATCCGCAGCCGAAATTCCTCCCCGCCACGATGACGTCCCCGGGCCTCACCTTCTTGGCGAAGTCGGGGTCGATACCCTCCATGGCGTGGGAGGCTAGCTCCTTCACCTCTTTGGTCCTGAGGTAGGGGCCGGGGATGATGACGTCGGTGTCCACGTCGTCTCCGTAGACCCATGCCTTGCCTCTTATCATGGCCGACAGTTCAACCTCCGCCGCTATATGGTTTTCCTCTGAATAGGCCGAATGAATGCGACGGGATCAAAAAAGAGATAAATATGAGATGCGCCTGCGCCCCTCAGGGCGCAAGGCAGCTCTCGGTCCCATCGCAGCCGGTTCAGGTGAGCAGCTCACAGTTCATGACGTCCGGCTGATAGCCATCGTGCTCGAACTGCCAGTTCGGCGGCTGCCATATACCGCATCCCGTGGGGCCGCACTCGTCTTCGACGGCCCCGACCTCGATGACGCATGTCGCCCAGACGGGCTGGACGACGGCCCCGTCGACGGACCGGGCGTCGACCTCGACGGAATTGGTGAACCTGCCTTCGCCGGGGGCGAGGGTCGAGAACTCGATCGTCGCCGTCCCGCCAGGACCGATCTCGAGTATATTCCAGACTACGACCCCGCCCTCATAAGAGGCGAAGGGTATGGACGATTCGAGCATGTCCATCCCTGCGGGGAGACTATCGGTCACCGTCGCCACCCGTGTGGCGTCATCGTGGTTGGACACGTCGATCCTGTACCGCACGACCCTCGGATTCGCAGGATCGATCTCGGCGGCCTTCGCCACCGAGACGGGATCGTCGAGGCAGCAGGTGAGCCACCTGATCTCGAGGGCGGAGAAGTTGGATGCGCAGACCTGCTCATCGTCGTAGACGCCGCAGACCTCGACCCTGTTCACAAACTCAGGTGGATAGCCGGCTGAATAGTATTTGCTGACGTCCAGCGATAGGCTGATCTCGACCGCTCCGCCGATGGATAGGTGGGTCAGGTTCCAGCCGGCGCCCGTCTCCGTCAGGTAGTCGGGCCGGATCGACGAGGGCTCTATGAAGGTCGCCCCCGGTGGGAACCGATCCTGGACGTATACCGGCTGAAGCACCCTGTTGCCATCGTTCTCGATCCTGATGGTGTAGACCGCCACCGTCCTCTTCTTCACCGCACCCTCGAGGTGAGCCTCGCCGTGATCCCAGGGTAGGACCTCCTCATAGACGTCGTCGAGGGTCTTGGTGACGTTCAGGTGAGGCCTGTCGTACTTGGCGACGCCGGAGAAGTGGACCCGCCTCTGGATCGAGTAGTCGCCGACGTACTGCTCGTCGAAGTCCACCTCGGGATCGCGCCCGCCCTGGCTCCTGTCCAGGATCGCCCGGAACCTGGCCTGGCCGGAGAACTCGGCATCCGTATCCATCTCGTTTAAGCCCCGGGCCACCGTCTCCTTGCCGAGTTCAGTTATCGACGTGTACTCCTCGCCGATGAAGCTGGTCCCCGGATTCCTGGAGTACATCCCCTCCTTCCACTTCATCGAACCGTCGATGGAGGTCGAGTCCGTCAACCTCTGGCTCATGGGGCTGTGGGCGAGGGAGATGTCTTTGGCTATGTAGTTGGTCGAGGTCCGGATCAGCTCCTCGGAGTCGTAGGTGCCAGTACCCGACTCGTAGGTCCTCTGGACCGGTCCGATCCTCTTATCGACAACGACGAGACCTCTTCCGGAGGCCGCCTTATCCGATGTGACGGACGAGCCGTACTCGTCGATCCGCTCCAGAACTTTGAAGCTTCCGACGTAATCTTCCCTCGCCTCGAATATGGGCGTTGCCCGGGGCGACGAGGCCCCCGACGGCATCTTGAGGAACCCTATGTGGCCCCTGGTATTAAATCGCTTAAAGTGACTACGCCGTTAGAATCGCCCGAGTTGGGACCCTGCGATCGGTGTGCAGGTTCGGTCTGTACCAGAGTAGAGGGTCATATTCCAGTCGGTGCAGTCAGGTTCGCCCTCGTCCTGGATGCCTTTGGCATTCAAGTAGTTGAACTTTCGGGCGGTGATGCTGACGAGAGGGCAGAAGATAATAGCAAGATTTGCCTTCACTATGCAAGTTCGGATTGAATTACGGGACATGTCACGAGTAAAGCACCAGCATCAAGTTATGAAAGAAAACATAAGCGTGAAAATAAGAAAATTTATTAGCCAAGTTGCGGCGGAACACCCTACAGCAGAGGTTCGGGGCGTGATCCGCGTTGCAGCAACTTGACAATATTCTCGGTCCTTATGGCTTTGCCCTGATTTTAACTCGATACAGCAGCGAATGATATCGATTCTCAAATAGTCGAAATCGATTGAATCGGTATACTAGTGCTCTGTAACATTAATTCTGCAAATTAATGTAATGCCTTTGTAGTTTCTGTCTTGCGTTATCTTTGTTGAATTTCCACCTCACAGTTGCACCGATTGAATTCCTCTCGCGCTCCCAAGCGCCGACTTCATAAGCCAGCGTTTTTATGCTCGCGATTCTACGATCCAAGCATTGCTTCGAAAGTGCTGACAGCTCTATCTCAGCCATGTTAAGCCAGCTTCCCTTCTTCGGAGTATAATGGTATTAGAACCTCTTTGCAAGATTGAAAGCGTTTTCAGGATTAAGAGCCTTATAAAATGAGCCGGCAGTATGAGTATTAAGATTATCTTGAACCAACACAATGGTCTCAGCTTCAGGATAAATATCAGAAAGA